>Ga0307510_10007651_pt1 | contig 12884 bp, 18 predicted proteins | sample 12_EM_MG_FD_207224 | JGI IMG/M metagenome (GOLD analysis project Ga0307510, IMG submission 207224) | Populus trichocarpa ectomycorrhiza microbial communities from riparian zone in the Pacific Northwest, United States - 12_EM | ecosystem: Host-associated > Plants > Roots > Unclassified | place... | reverse complement strand
GTTGAAATCAAGTGGTGAGTGGCAAACAGGCATTTGAGTCTCGACGGTCGAAACCCCTCGCGGGTTGAGGAGGGTTCAACCCATTTCTTCGCTGTAGCCTGTAAGTAAACAATATAAGAAAATAACCATAATAAACTCACCAATCAGGAGAATTTAATGAGCACTTATCGTTGTCCGTCCTGTTTGATGGAGAGGGACTCAAAGCTATTTTTGTACCTGTTTACATTTCTTGTGCACGCTTCTCCTTCGATGTCGACATTCGCGCTCAACTGCCTGCTTCTCAATGAAGATCCAAAACAACAGTCGGTCAATGTCAAGATTCTCAAGTCCGAGAGTGTCACCATTCTCAAGAAAAAGATTAAGGAGGAGAAAGCTCGTCAACTAGGTCACCTCGACGCATCCGACCTCATCCTATGGAAGGTGAGATTACTTCCTGATCAGTCTCAAGTCTGACCCCGTATCTGTAGCTGGAGACGCCAATAGCTCTGTCTCGTCGTACCAGTCCTGAGATCGCCGAAGATATTCGAGGAGTCCAGGTGCATTTGCCGGTCGAAGCGGACGAAAGAAATGATTATGTCCAGCCCCTTGATGCTGTAGAGGATGTTTCCGATTACTGGGAGGATAGTCCTCAACCAAAGCATTTACACATTTTAGTGCAAAAGCCCTCTGGTGCTGGTGCGCTTCTTAAACCGTTTCCTGACTTGTGCTGATTTTTCTGACTTGAGCAGATATCCCGGCACCAGTCTCTAGCTCGGTTATGCCACTCCTGTCGCTCCGCTGCCACCCCCTCGGCGACAAACGAAACATATTTTTCACAGTCAAAATTTCGAAAGACGAGGACGTCAGCATTCTTAAGAAGATGATCAAGAAGGACAAGTCCGTCAAGCTCGCTAAATTCGATGCCAGCGACCTCATTCTCCATAACATATCTCTCGCTACTGCCGACTTTGATACCCAGTTTGATACACCCGAACTCGAGTCGTGCCCAATATTATCCGATACAATTAAGCAATTTTCACTAATACTCCAGATGACCTTGTACACATCATAGTAACTTCACCACCTGGTACGCCCGCCTATATTTCTGTGCCAAATAACTCCTGAAAAACAAATGCAGAGGATATTTCTCCTTCGTTGCGCCGTGCCCTCTACTCAATCGATGAGGAGAATCAGTTTATCTGTACGCACCTATATCCCCACTTTAACGATCTGACGACATATCCTCTCTCTTTCAGTTCAAAGAGAAGATGTGGCTGCTGCAGCCAGCAAACGCGACCCACCTTCTACTGGTGCAAAGAATTCCACCCTTCGAAAAACCCAGAAAGAGAACGAGATCGACGCAATATACAATGGCCATCCTGTCAACCTAACTGCACCTCCGATCGAAATATATCATTCTGTTTTCGCGAAATTTCGCCATGAAATATCTCTTCCGATTGACAATTCCTCTTTCACCGCCGAGGAGCTTACCATGGCTATGGAGCTCGTTACTGGTTCACTGGCCTTCCACAAGGACGAAGATACTCGAATAAAAGATATAACAACGGCAATGGTTACTCTTGTGGATGAACAGGTTTTCCGGAGAACAGAAATTATGCGGGACAATGGCAGGCACTATAAACCCGACGGCTGCGTGTTTGTTCAATGCGAGAAATTCCCAAGACGCGACGGAGCTGCTACCGCATTCAGCGAAGTCAAAAACGGTGTTGGAGAGGGAGGATCGGATCCCATCCAACAAGCACAGTGCGATTACGTCCTTTACTATTCTGCAGAAGATGTATGTTGTTCTTCCTCTCTCAGCTTTTCAGACGCTAATTGTCTTGTAGCGTCGGCGCATTCGAGAAGCATGTTGTTGTCCTGCATTTTTGATTGGGATTGCTGGTCCGTTCTTGATTATCTCTGGTGCCGTCTTCGCGGATCGATTCATTTCGCAACACCTTACGGAATATTATTTTCTTGGAGGAACACCGCACCTCAATAGTCGACTTTACGAGATCGCTAGGGTTTTGAAGACTCTGAAGCTTTGCCTCAATGAACTCAAGACATTTTACGGGAACCTACTCCCACCTGCTCCTACCCTCCTTCCATCTGGCAGCAGAAATCAATCCATGAACCCGCGTTCTTTGCCAGGCACTCCCTCGCGGAAAATTCAAGGGCCTTCGCTGTTCCCCCATTTCTGTCGGTTCACAGCCAACAGTAAAGACTTCGAACTCAAATACGTCACACGGCTTGTCCCTCATCATTCTGAGAAAGCCGTGTTCAAAGCAACAGGACGGCCAAACCCGTCCAGTTGTTGTCAAATTTACTCCAACATATTGTGCTCGTGCGCATGAAGTTGCTTTTAAAATGGGTTCGGCACCGAAATTGTGGTTCTGTGAAGTGGCAGAGAGTGTCGGGATGTTCGTTGTGGTGATGGATTTTGTTGAAGGACGCCGCGTTGACAATGGTAAACCTCGTCTACCTGAAGAGGTTCTTGGGCCACTTCAGAGCACTATTTCTGGGCTGCATAATGCGAAGCTAGTCCATGGAGATTTAAGAGGACCGAACGTCGTTGTCTCTGAAGGAACAGGTGGTAAGCGTGCGATGCTTCTTGATTTTGACTGGGCAGGTGAAGAAGGAGAGGTGTTTTATCCGGCTGATATTAATATGCAGTTAACCTGGCATGGCGATGTTAAGCCAGGTGCGCTTATCAAGCGTGAACACGACATTTTCATGCTTGAATGTTGGGCTTCAGCCTGGAAAACGGCTACATAGGGCGACCAGGGTGGATTGGGGTTTTCACTTTCGCTCTCTAATCCCACCATTTAAATTGATTCCCAAGTCGAGGGTGGACTCAGGATATAATGTGTTGCTTTAGCTTTTGACTATCAAATCAATAAAGGTGTTATGGAAATAAAAAATCAGTCCAATTGTTGAAGTTTTGCTTGTTTTTTAATTGTCAAATTGTGGAGATCAAATCCCAGCCCAGACTCCCTACTTTTATTATTGGTCGGGTTCGCTAGCGAACCTGGACGTAAATAATGTTAGAAAAAAATCCGACGATACGAGTGAGGAAGGAGGGGACATACAGGCGAGCAATGCTTCAGAGTACAACATCATGTAACCCGATACAGCCACGTTTGCGCCAGAGGTTGAAGCTTTTGGGTTCATTGTCATGATCACGGCGATGACGAGGAAATTTGAGAGTACCCACACCAAAGATACGCTGAGCCGCAGAAAGAATAAGTCTATCAACAAGAACAAAAAAAATCATGAACGAAAAAGTCACTCACTCGGTCCGGTAATAATCCCCCTGCTGCGAATCATTGACCTTCTTCACCTCCTTCGGTTTCTTCGTCTGCAACACGTGAAGCATGTCTTTGTATACCTCGTTCATGTCCTTTTCGTCCGTGACGGCGGCGACGACTTCCCCGCTGGTGACGGTGGAGACTGTGCTGAGGTCGATGATGTTATCACCTTTGGTGCCCCATGAAACGTCGTGGACGTTGGAGAATTAGTTTGGGAGGTTGGAAAGGGAGGAGAGAGGATGGACAGTGTAGACATTTAGGACGTTGATGTATGATGGCGCGATTAGCGTGTACAGCCCGAAAATGCCATGGCTCGAACTGCGAGCGTTGTCAGAGAAAGAAGAAAGAAAAAATGAGCTAAGAATAAACTCACGAAAAGCAAGCTAGCAAACACATAAAGCCCCAACATCGCCACCAAACTCAACACAATATTTCTAAAGATAGCGTTCGTAAAGAAGTCGCTCAACGTCAACGAGCCCTTATTCTCCTTGATCAACACGTCGAGACCCTTGAACGTGAGCACGAGCGCCGAAACGGTCATATAGATCATAGTAAATGCGAAGCCGATCATGGCGAGTGTATACTCCTATTTCGAGCCTTGAGGGTGGTTACCGAGAGCGAGGATAAAGCAGGCGACGAGTGAACAGGGGTAGAAGTAGTTGATAAATATGTTGGCTATGTTGATGCCTTTGAGTCCAAATGTTGGGTCTTCCAATGCAGTCGAGAGGATGCTAAACGTGATATAGAAATATTCCTTGAAAAAACCGAGTATAAGTGAAGGGACAAAGAAAAAGAAACTATTCCTCACCAAACCGAACCAAGAAAAAACAATGAATGGCCGCAAATAAACTCCCATTCAACCACCACCACCACCTCTGACTGATCAACTCCAGCACCTCATCAGGCACATCCGCAACCGCATACACCGATTTCACATAATACAAAATCCACAAACGATCCCTGTATTCGAAATTCTGAGCGGCAACGAGGGGGTTGAGGAGGTTGACACCATATTTGCCTTTGAGGGCTACGATTTCGCCGCAGGCTCCGCCGACGTTGGACTTGATGTCGAAGGCTTTCCAGAGGTGGTTGGACTAGGCATCATGCCGACGTCGAGGAGGACGCAGACGTTGGGTTGAAGGATGAGTCCAAAAGCGTTGAAGAACCGTCGACCTTCTTTTGATTTTTCTCTTTGAGGCAAAATATAACTCGCACAGTACAACGCCGTTTTCGAAGGTTTCAATTTTAAGAGACGATATGGAAATTTGAGTGTGTATTAGATATGGGCCATGATGTTTCCATGTTTTTGATGACTCCGTGCATGGATTGGATGCGTTGTCCTGATCGTGATCATGAACGTGATTGTTATGGTCGAGGGAGGCTGCAGAGAACCGGTAGTACATAGAAGGGGATGATAGACTCGTGGGTAATTGGAGAGTTTGAGCAATAACGGACGAGCGAAAAATTCGGCAGTTTGAGCAACAACGGCCGGGCGATAGCCCATCGAAGACTTGACGAGTTTGAGCAACAATGGATGGGCGATAACCTATCGAAGATGGCCCTGATTAGCCAGCTGGTGCAGGGGGCGGCAATGAGACGCGAATGAAGGTGGAACGAGAGGATAGTTGGGCGCGGGAGGGTTGAAGGGATCGTACACGTTGTTGAAATGATTGTTGTAGTCTGTGCTGGGAGGATAGCGCCACGACGGCCGACTGTAAGTTCTTAGCACATGACTGTGTTCCAAATTTGGACACGGCTTTATGGTAGGTCAGTATCTCGACTCGGTTGTTAAATGAATGGATTTCACACTTATGGCATGATAGATACATGGTTTTAATGTTATATCCTGTGCTCATAATATATATTCTATGTTCTACTGTGGCTAGCCATTTTTGCCGAAATTTGATCGGCCATCATACGATCAGCAATGCCGAGATCCGTCATGCATCCTGCTTCCACCTTTTTGACTGAACGCAGCTTAACACTATTGCAGTCCGAGTTTGGTGGCGAATCCGGGAAATAATAAAGCCAGATAGTATCGTCAATGCATTTGCAGAGAAATCTTGACTTGAAGTGTTGGAAAGATGGAGGACCCTCTTCCTGAGACGGAAATCGAGAGGAATGGTGCGGAGGTCCAGATCGAGGCGAAGCCCGGTGGAGGAGCAGACAATCCCAACTCCTGGAGTGGAAATCAAAGTGAGCGGGGGTGGAGGAGGGGTTGTCCCCACGTCGGGCGTGTTCTCGTCCCCAGCGTGTGCAGAAGGGCGCTGTGCTCAGTGGGACATGGAGGTGGAGGAGCCTGTCCCTCCAGTTGGGGTCGAAATCGAGGTCAAAGGGAAAGGTGGAGGAGGGGTCCTCCGTCATCGACATAGAGGGAAATCGGTGGAGGGTCCCTCCTCCCGGCGTCGAAATCGGGGTGAAGGAAGGTGGTGGAGGGGTTGTGCTTCCTGGCGTCAAAGTCACAGTGAATGAGGGTGGAGGGGTCATCGTCAAAATTGGGGTGAGCAGAGGTTGAGGAGATCTTGTCCTCATGGCACCGAAATCGCGGTGAGCAGGGGTGGGAGAGGTCTTGCCTCCTCTTGGCATCGAAATCGAGGGAAACAGAGGCGGAGGTGGGCCTGTCCCTTCTTCTGGCATCAAAACAAGGGAAACGACGGGCCCTCCTCCTGGTGCCGAAATATAGGGATGTGGAGGAGGGGTCGTCCCTCCTCCTGGCGTCGAAATCGAGGTGAAGGGCGATCCCTCCTCCTGGTGTGAAAATCGAGCTGAACGGGGGTGGAGGACGCGTGGTCTGTTGTCAATATAGTATCCGAGGACTCGGGCGTCGATGATGATGTTGTGCATCAACATCTTCACAAAAATCTGCATGTCGGTGTCCGCTCCCTGCTGGAAACATCTATACATACAGTTGTTGATTGAAGAAAAACATACCCTATCGGAGGAATGAGTGAAGCACACTCTCCTTTCTGGCCGCCAACGAAAACTTGAAACGGCCACAATGGTCGCTTTTGGGCGTGGGTTGAGGAGATTTGGAAATAGTAATGTTTACATAAGTGTATATTTAGTAGTACGATTTTCGAAGTACTTACTCCCCATGAGGTGTTTTTGGTGCAAAACAATTGAGGCAAAGAAAATACAAATCTGAAAACTACCAGTCTAGTTCACTAGGGAAAATTTTCGAGATAAGAGTCTGATAGTATGGTCGCAACTTTTCAACGTCACATGGCCCTTCATTTTTGCTGTACAAATCATAGGGGTTGAATGACTGGACAGCAAGGAGCATGTGTTCATCCGTCTCATTCATAAGGTGCCGGTAAGCGCCGTCCTGGTGCCAAGGATAAAAACTATGATATCGAATCATAGCAAGCCCTTCAGGTGGCAGGTCACAACGATTCGACTTGAAAACACGATACAAGTACTGAAATGAATTGTTAGTGCAATTCATGAAATTTTTTGGAAAGCTGACCTCGTCATGTCCCCACGACAGCATGACACTGTCAAGACCACAGTTGGGCTTATATATTCCGTACTCGGTGGAGTAGATCTCATGGGATGAGTCAGGGTTTTTTGAAAACGTCTCTGAGTGGATAATCTTGTCGGAAAATTTACATCCAACAACTGTAAAAGACAAGGAGATGAGGCTTGAATTAGCGCGTTGATAAAATGTAATTACCAAAAGTATCCTGTAATAAGATTAAGCATAGAATCAACTAGTAGGATGCCAAAACATACACCGACAACATCCCATTGGCCTTCTGAGCCAAAGAAGGCCAGTAATTTCCCGAGGTCGTGAACTAGTCCAACAACCTGGCGGCTTGCTGTTTGATAAGGGTAAACTGATTGAATGCGTACACACCTGCATCCATTCGGGTTTTTTGTCATTCCGAATGGCTTCAGCAGTTTGAAATAAATGTTTGATCTGGGATAAGCTCGTCTAATGAAGACCATCGTCAGTTAAGTGAGCACCGCTTACTCAAAAATCACATACGTCAGGGTCGGATTCATCAACTAACCCATTGAGTCGCTCAATGGCTTCCCAGACGCCCATTCTAGCACGCGTACGAGAATCAAAGTCGTCCCGGGCCTTGAGATTGAATTCCATGGTTTGCTTTGCTGCGTTCGAAAAGATTAGTTAAAGGGTCTCACCATCAAGTTATACTCTCAACTGACCATGTTGTTCACTGTAGAATTCCTTAACACGGTCCCTGGCAACCTCATAAGCTCGAAACTTGGATTTGTCCATGTTCTTGTCAAATTGTGACTCGCCATCCCATGCTCTCTCTTTAAGGACATTGACTGTGAAAGGAGTTACGGAGTGATTCAGCATGAATGCAACCTAATACACTCTGGCTGACCTTTGTCTATAGCATCCGACACGGCGTCAAGTTCAGAACCGCTCTGGGTGGAAATAGCACTTTGGACAGACATCTTAGTTGACATAGGCAGAGAACCTGTGGCCATGGGCAAGGCATGGCTCACCTTTTTATTGAGAGCGGGAAGACGGAAATGTCAATACTTTATGTAAAGCATCAGCGGTCATGATTGACAGTGACACTGCAGATGACATCTGAGTTTTCATTAATTTCTGCTCACTGCAGTGTGCTTTGAGTGCCGTTCAAATTCTAATTAGCAGAAACTCAAGTTGGTGCACAAGAAATCACATACTAAAGACGTGGTGCATCGACAATGCATTGGACCATCGGAAGCAGTTAGGGGTAACAGCTTTCTTGCTGAACCACGAGAAAAAGAGAGGACAAATCTGTAATCAAAGAGTGAGCATGCAAGGACCTGAAGTTGGAGATATGCTGCATGCTGTCGGAAGTTCGAGGGAAAATATTGGGTACCCCACGAACCGTGTGACCTTCAATGCCAGTACATGTACGTAAAGCCAAAATTGGGTTTATTTTGCTCCATCACGCCTGACTGCTCCTTCTCTGGTGCTACTGCTATGAATTCTCCAGAGGAATCCTCATCCGCTTGGTCAGGCATTCAAGATGCTGTTACCCCTGCCAGTGACTCCACTGGTCTTCTATCTGCTCCCAATCTTCTGTTATTCCCCGAATTAACCGAGTGTGTTTTCAGTCGTTTTTCTGCTGTTTAAATTTTGAACCTCCCAATATAGCTGTTATTCTGCACTTGAGATCGCGTTAACACGCCTCGAAGCGCAGGAGCGCCAGTTGAAGATTATCACATCTGAGCGCGATTGGGCCAAATACCACATTTCCCGCCTGGAGATGCAATTGAAACTCCAACAAAAGGAAACAGCACGGGTGATAGAAGACTATCAGATATTAAGACAGCGCGTGCATCTGCTGGGTTTTAGCCTTGTAAGGAAGTGATGATAAAGACGCGGAGGATTTTTCTATTGTCTCCGCTCATTTGGTTCTATTTTCCTTTGCAAGTTGTTGTGACCTACATTCTTCCGTCTCCCTTGACTGTTGGACTGATTTCTTTGTGTTTAAACCCTTCCTGTTTTTGTAATTGTGTCACGGTTATCTCAATAGCTACGAGCACATCATTTATTAAAGTATTAATGTTGTTACTCGAGTACATGCTACTTTTTGAACCTACAGAACCGTATCATGATCACCATTTTTGTCAGCTGTGAGAAGGAGCGTATTTGGTCCTCATCCATGCATCAATGCTGTCAGAGCACTCGAATCTCCATAGAAAACTACAGCCTTCGCAGGCGCACCCCTTTCCACCATTGATCGACACGAAGACACTGATTGCTGAAGCCAACAACATCCGCAGATACATCAGCCACAAACCTTGGCTGCTTGCACTCCCGTGCTTGCTTGGTCTCTAGGACGAGATTCGCTCACCGTGCGGCCCGGGGGTGGCGACTGACCGGTCCTTGACTTGGCCAAGCAAACACCGCTTACAAGTGGAGGGCAGGAATTTTCTACAGCAGCAACAGAGTGGATCGTTCAAGTGAATTGAGTCAATGGATCACGGGAGACAGCATGAATCTCAATCAAAAATGCAATGGCATGGAAGAATTACAATTCAATAGAACGGGACAAGTCAAAATGCCTGTGTAAGCACAACCATGGTATAAATGAGCCACAAATACATAGTTGTAGACTCTTTCAATGCCACCTCTCCACCGTTACATCTCCATAAGGGTGGTCCCAACCAGATGAAGCCGCTCCTCCAATCCTCGAAGTTCTTCCATCATCTGCGTTGCTCCACATTGCTGCCTTTCTACCTGCAGCTGCAAGCAATCAACTTGGTGCAGTGCCTGATCCCGTTCGTGTATAACAGTCGCCAGCTGTTGCTCCAGCATTTCGAGATGCCCTATTAATGGAGCTATCTCAAGATGTGGATGGCTAATAGATGGGCTTTAAATTTGAACGATGGGATGCAGAAACGTTGATAACATGCCTTTCTCGGTCAACACTGGAGACGTCGCAGTGGTTGAAAAATCCAACCAACAGACTGGAGTCAGGAGGAGCGATGCCTTCGGGGGAGTTTGATTCCATAGTGAAAATCTTGGGGAAACAAGTCCCTGAAGAGACGTGATTTTCCGCTGTAGTGGATTTAGATGGTTGATTCGACATGGAGTTATATTCGGAAACAGTGGAAATCTGGAAGACAAATCAGTTTCTTTATGCATACCAAACACCATAGCTTATACCTTGGAATGTTGGAAGGAGTGGTGAGGAGTCAGCATTCTTTCGTTCATTTGCCACGTCTAGCTGATTATATAATGCAGGCCCGTAAGAGAGTACCGCACCCTTCAGAGATTGGTCCATTGTTTCCCTCCACCAAAGTAGAAAGGTGGAAAGACGCTTAGTCTCACCAACTGTCGATTGAAAATTACGATCAACGATGGTCGAGCTTCTCTGCGAGCAATTCGCCTCGGATCCCTAGTTAAGTTATGAACCCGCAGAAGACGTTTTTATGCCGATTTTTTCTCGCCGACGTTTGGATCTGCTACAGCTTCCACACCATTCGTGAACATGAAGAGCCTCATTGAAAACGAGTCTGCTCCCCTCAGGTCTGCGGAGGTTGTTGACCCTGACGGGGATATCCAACGCCACAACTCGGTGGTCGTAGACGGATGGGGTCAGTCCGACTCAGTCAAGCTTTTCAATGCAATTTAATCTCATATGTGCATATATGATAGAGACAATCCAGTCCTCGCCTCCACCGATGCTGTTGTCGACCTTTGCTTCCCGACCAATATGCCAAAGTTCGACAGTGTTTTGATATACTTGAAGGGTCTCGGTTCGGAAGAGGCAGCAGGGGTATAGCAAGTTGGATAAGGAAGCGTTGGGTTGGGCGTTGGAATTGGCGGACGTTGAGAAGTCAATTCCTTGTAGTAATCCTCCAGAGTGACCATGGCACGCCGAAAAGCTCCAATTTGGCGCATCAACATGTCCCTTATTATCATATCATCCCGGTGGTAGTGGCATGGAATGGCAGGCGTGAGCATCTGCACGTTGGGTCTGTCTGTCCATACTGCGCCTGCGAAAGCGATGTAAGGACCTGAAAAAGAATATGTAAGCATACATGATGGAATAAACCCAGCATACCGAAGATCAGCATAAGCAGACATGGGAGAGAAGAGGAAGAATGCTTCGTTGCTTCCCTTCTCGTCGATTCAAGGTAATACAGACAGCCCTGCAGGTAAGGCTCAACACCCTTCGATCCGATATCGTTTTTGAACTCCGCTATGAGGTATTTCAAGACTTTGTAGGATACGTCTCCGTCAGTGATGTAGCTGTCGATCTTAGTTGCTTTCATGTAGATTCCGGAGTCGTTCAACACCTTCATAATTGCTTTCTGTCGAGCCTTCTCTACGTTGTAGATTGGTGTCATAACATTAACCAGACTAAACGCAAGTGATTTGTCTTCGTAAGTTGGGACAAGACTGCAACAGTCATCTATGAATTTCCCGAAAACAGGATGGAGAAGGCTGAGCGGAAGGGTTCTACAGGGATCAACGGGGCGATTGCAGTAAATAGCAGCATGCGGCGGCTTTTGGTTGTCTAGGAATGTCTTGGGTTCGACTTCAGACGAAGGCGCCGCCGCCTTGCGGCAATCGCAGAATTGCTCGCGAAGTCTAGCCACCTCGTCCACGTTCGTTGGATTTCTAAAAGAGCTGGGAGGAGCCGTTGATCGAAGGTCATCTGATTATGCACATTACAATCAGGCGCAGATGGCTATATTAGTAATGCTCACCTTTGCCCGGAACACGCACGAGGACATGGACGTGATTAACATTCAGCTCGGAGGGAAATACGTCTGACAGTAACCTAAGAGATCCCAACTTCGGTCCCCTAGTTGAGGGTTGAGTAGTAGCAAGATCGTCGGCGGGAAAGGAGGCCTTCCAGAGTTCCAAGTCACTGGCATCAGCATTAGACAACTGGACTGATCGCTTCTCCTTTATAAGATCTTTGAGTTCGCTGACGGTTTCGGCTGCACGGGTTTTGATAACCAACACACGATCTGGGTCTTGGTCGTCACCGAGAATAAAGCAGTTGACCGAGAGAAGCGGGGTGTCAAGAGCTCCAATCACTTCTAGAAGTCTTTTAAGAGCGGTTCACAAGAGAAGGTTGCTGTCGTGTACCTGGCCCTTTCTCTCCTGCACAAGTTGGAGGTTGGTTGGCCGTAGGAATTGGCGGAGAGGGGTGGGCAGATGAAAGGTGAGGTGATCGCAGGGTTGAATGGAGACGACGAATGATGGAGAAACAAATCGTCAGTGTAATGTACTAGGAAGCGTTTTGCGGCGTACCAGAGGGTTTTTGCACCAAAATGTGTAGGTGTTTTGGTCGAGGGCTGTCCTCCCAGTAATCGGACACATCCTCAACAGCATCAAGGAGCTGAACGTGACCATTTCCTTCAACCGCTTCGATCGACAAATGGGTCTGAGCTGCTCGGATTTTTTCGTTGATCTCAGCACTGGCACCATCACGACGAGACAGAGGTATTGGTGTGCCCAGCTACAAAAATAGGGTCAGACAGCTTTAGACCGATCAATAGGCACTCTCACCTTCCAGAGGATGAGGTCGGACGCGTCGAGGTGCGCGAGGTGACGCGTTTTCTCCTCCTTAATCAACTTCTTAAAAGTGCTGACATTTTTAGACGCAGGAATTTCAACAGTAAAGACTTGCGTTGAATCACCGTTGAGAAGAAGGCAGCTGAGTGAGAGCGTCGACGTTGTAGAAAGTTGGAAACCTGACTGTGATGTGACGGCGTTGTTTACATCGCGACGTTTATTTGGATTAACCTCAGCCACAGACTACGTCCGCCTTGTTATGCCTTCCACGCGATGGAGACTCCGAACAAGCTCAAAAAGGCGAAGCTCATCTGGATTCGCAGCCCATCCAATATCACTATGGCGTTGCCTCTAGACCAAGACGTGCAACTAAAAAGAAAGTGCAAAGGATTTTGGCATTGCATTGCTCTCAGAACTCGTTCCCAAACCTAGTAAGTTTAAGAGGACCTACCAAATCAATGGAGCTGACCCATCTGAAGATCCAGAAGGCAGTGCCTTCCTCTGGAAAATCAAGACCCATATCTTTTGATTCTTAGCGAATGGAGCTCACATGCCCTCGATCCATTGAATACTCCTTTCAAAACTTACTT
>Ga0307510_10007650_pt1 | contig 12884 bp, 11 predicted proteins | sample 12_EM_MG_FD_207224 | JGI IMG/M metagenome (GOLD analysis project Ga0307510, IMG submission 207224) | Populus trichocarpa ectomycorrhiza microbial communities from riparian zone in the Pacific Northwest, United States - 12_EM | ecosystem: Host-associated > Plants > Roots > Unclassified | place... | reverse complement strand
TCAATTCGAAGCTGAGCACCGTGAGGCGTTTGAGTTAAGTGCACTACCGTAATTCTCGCGGCTGGTACCGCATTTCAGCATCGACCTTTGACGCAAACGAATGCAAAGACTCAAACAATGGTTCATTGACAAACGCTTTTGCTGCAACCGCCATAGCAGTAATCGCTCGATAGTAAAGTTTTGCGCGTCCCGTCGGTGGGAGCCATACCTGTACTGCTTTAATGCGCCGCTCACATCGAAGTGGTCCGGAAAATACATATCCATTATGTGTGGTGAAGCGGCGTGAATATATCCTGAGTATGCCTTCGTTATGGTCTTACCGACCTCGTTTGCCCTTTCAAGCTCTGGACCAGAAAATGAGCTGCGATGCACGTAGGCACGAATTTTGTCTCGCTTGACCATGCCCCGGCCTATACGTGAGCCGACCACGTCATCTGCGTCGGTAAACTCTTCTGAGTAAAAATACTGAAGGTACTCCGTATGAAGACTAGTGATATCATTGTTGATCACGGCTAGGCACAGGAACCAGATGTCCTGCTCTATCTCGTCAATCGTCCTCTGCATTATTCCTTGCTCTTGAAACAAGCCGCGTTCGAGGAGAGCTTCGACTGAGTGTAATCCGCTGATGATCCTTGCGAGCTTCTGAACTATTGCTTGCTGTATTGTCTGTTCCGAGTATCGAAAACGGCCATCGCTGCCTTGCACGGGACGCGGAACCTCTGTTTCGATCTGACGAAACGCGTTTTCCAGCGTCTGCAGGGTGGGCCCGAAAAAATACGTTCGTCGTTGAGCCAAAGTCTTAGTTCTCCGAAGCTTCGCGGCAACGGTAATCGCGTCGCGCGAATTGGCTGAAGGTGTAACCCGCCGACTCGGTCGTGCAGAACGGCGGATGACGCTCCGCTAATCCGCCCTACGAGCTAGCCATCTTCAGGGTGGTCACCGACATAACCACAGGTCGTGCATCCGACCTTCGTACCCAACGGGAGGAGCGTCTGGCACTTGCAAGAAACACATAGAGCGTCGAGATAGATTTTCCTTTTTTCCTTGTCGCGCATTTCTGCCTGAAATGCGCGATTCAGTTGTTGCACGCGGGTCGCCGCTGCTGCCCGCTTTATTTCGAACTGAATACGTTCGTAGCAGATCTCTGCAGCCGAGAGGCTGACAAGAAATTCCTCGGCAATCTCGAACGGTGAACTTAGTTCTGCCGCTCGCGCGTCGTCGATCAGAAACGCCGAGGCGAAGACTTTTGCCTGATGTTCAGCGGACTCGGCTGCGTTTATTGCCGAAATTGTTGTTGTTCCGGTTGCGCCAGTAGTCCGGTGATCAACGGCGCCATCCGTTGCATGCATAACAGCATGACCGAGTTCGTGCGCCAGCGTCATGCGCGGCCGACCTACTCCAAATGCTCCCTCGGAATCGTCGACCTTTTTGCGGTAATCACGATCGTGCCGCGGACCAATTCAGTCTTGGCGTCAATCGCGCCCAGTTCTCGATTATCGACAGCGCGATACGCGAGCGGTTTCACGCCGTGGATAGTGAGGAGGGTGTTGGCTTGGAGGATGCGGCGGATATTTACCGGCCACGTCCTGCCAATGCCAAAATAAGCTTTGGTGTTGAGGGCAATACGACGGCACTCGTCGTTTGAACGAGGGGCAACTCGGCGGTCATCGTGCTCCTCGCTGCTCATCAGCTTTCTCGTGAAAACGTTGAGTGGTTAGTGCTTCCTATCCCTCGGGGGAATCGGGTCATTGCCATAGCTGTCGCTGTCTTGAATGCGACCGTTTCGGCCATGTTCGACCAGCTCAGTTCGACGATCGCGAGCCAAGTCCCGTCCGCGTTCCATCGCGTCTGACTTTCGATCGAAATGGCCGCTGGCTCGGTCAGCACCTTCGCGTTTCACATCCCAACCGCCGCGGTCACTGTTGGGCACGACGTGGTAGTCTCGCTTATTCGACATCCTGCGCCTCCCGTAGCATGTGTGAAAATGACGGGCGGCGCGAGCGCCGCCCGGTGTCTTCAGATAAACGTCACGAACACCCCGTCGTGCTGCCACACGTATCGCACTTCATGCAGGTCCCGTTCCGCACCAGCGTGAAATTCCCGCACTCGCCACACATCTCGCCTTCGTAGCCCTTGGCCTTGGCTTCCGCCCGGCGTTCGGCCTTGCTTGGGGCGATGGCCACGGCGGCGCTACCGGACTTGCTCCACTGCATGGCTTCCAGCTTTTCCGTCGGCGACAGATCGTGCTGGGCTTCCTGCTTCAGCGCGACCGCGCCTTCGATTGTGTCGGAGAGGCGGGCGCTGGGGCCGTGGCCGGCGATCGCGGTGACGTTGCTGGACGCCCGCGCGTCGACGTCGACGCCGCGCATCACCACCAGCTTATCCGTGCGCGAGCGGGTCAGGCCCTTGGACAGATACTTGTTGGCCTGGTGGCCGTCGGACGGCTCCTTGCCTTCGTCGACGCCTTTGCCCATCGCGTCGAAGTTGGACTCAGAGGGATCGACATGCGCGAGATCGAAGCGCGACATGTAGCTGACCGCGAGTTCGCGGAACACATAGTCGAGGATCGAGGTCGCGTACTTGATCGAGTCGTTGCCCTGCACGGGGCCCGCCGGCTCGAAGCGGGTGAAGGTGAAGGCGTCGACATACTCTTCCAGCGGTACGCCGTATTGCAGGCCGAGCGAAACCGCGATGGCAAAATTGTTGATGAAGGAGCGGAGTGCCGCGCCTTCCTTGTGCATGTCGATGAAGATCTCGCCGATCCGGCCGTCGTCATATTCGCCGGTGCGCAAGTAGACCTTGTGGCCGCCGACGACCGCCTTCTGGGTGTAACCCTTGCGGCGATCCGGCATCTTCTCGCGCTCGCGCATCACGATGATGCGCTCGACCAGCTTCTCGACGATCTTTTCCGAGACCTGCGCGGTGCGCGCCGCCATCGGCTTGTCGTAATACGCCTCCACCGCATCTTCCTCGTCGTCATCATCGCTGATGAGCTGCGAGTTCAAGGGCTGGCTCAGCTTCGAGCCGTCGCGGTAGAGCGCGTTGGCCTTCAGCGCGAGCTTCCAGGACAGCAGATACGCCGACTTGCAATCCTCGACGGTGGCGTCGTTCGGCATGTTGATGGTCTTCGAGATCGCACCCGAGATGAACGGCTGCGACGCCGCCATCATGCGGATGTGACTCTCGACCGACAGATAACGTTTTCCAATTTTGCCGCAGGGGTTGGCGCAGTCGAACACCGCATAATGTTCTGCCTTGAGGTGGGGAGCTCCCTCGACCGTCATCGCGCCGCAGATGTGCACGTTGGCGGCTTCGATCTCGCGCTTGGTGAAGCCCAGCGCGGCGAGCAGGTCGAAGCCGGGGGCTGCGATCGTCTCGGCTGCGATGTTGAGCGTCTCGCGCAAAAAGTCTTCGCCAAAGGTCCACTTGTTGAAGGCGAACTTGATGTCGAACGCGGTCGGCAGCGCCTTTTCGACCTTGGCAAGTGCTTCGTCTGTGAAGCCCTTGGCCTTCAGCGTGGAAACATTGATGCCGGGCGAATTGGACAGCGAGCCGTGGCCGACGGCGTAGGCCTCGATCTCCGCGATGTCGGCTTCACTATAGCCGAGCGTCCGCAGCGCCACGGGGACGGCCTGGTTGATGATCTTCCAGTAGCCGCCGCCGGCAAGCTTCTTGAACTTCACCAGCGCGAAGTCAGGCTCGATGCCGGTCGTGTCGCAATCCATCACGAGGCCGATGGTGCCGGTCGGCGCCACCACGGTGGTCTGCGCGTTGCGGTAGCCATTGAGCTCGCCGAGCTCGAGCGCCTTGTCCCAGGCGGCCTTGGCGTGAGTGATCACGTCGGCCTGCGGGCAGGAGGCGTGATCGAGCGGCACGGGATTGACCGCCAGCGCCTCATAGCCGCGGCTCTCGCCATGCGCCGCGCGGCGATGGTTGCGGATCACGCGCAGCATGTGCTGGGTGTTCTTCTTGTAGCCGGGGAAGGGGCCCAATTCCTTGGCCATCTCGGCCGAGGTGGCATAGGCCACGCCGGTCATGATGGCGGTCAGCGCGCCGCACAGCGAACGGCCTTCCTTGGAGTCGTAAGGCAGTCCCATGGTCATCAAGAGGCCGCCGATGTTGGCAAAGCCCAGGCCCAGCGTGCGGAACTCGTAGGAGAGTTCGGCGATCGCCCTCGAGGGGAACTGCGCCATCATCACGGAGATTTCGAGCACGATGGTCCAGAGCCGGCACAGGTGCTCATACGATTCGACGTCGAAGCGTTTTGTCGTGGTCGAATAGAACGTGATCAGGTTGGCGGACGCGAGGTTGCACGCGGTGTCGTCCAGGAACATGTATTCCGAGCACGGGTTGGACGCGCGGATGTCGCCGGACGACTTGCAGGTGTGCCAGTCGTTCATGGTGGTGTTGAAGTGCAGGCCGGGGTCGGCCGAGGCCCAGGCGGCGTGGCCGATTTTCTCCCAGAGCTCGCGCGCCTTCAGCGTCTTGGTCACCTTCTTGTTGGTGCGGCCGATCAGATTCCAGTCGCCGTCGGTTTCCACCGCGCGGAGGAAATCGTCCTTCAGCGAAACCGAGTTGTTGGAGTTCTGGCCGGATACCGTGAGGTAGGCTTCCGAATCCCAGTCAGTGTCGTAGGTCGGGAAGTCGATTTCCTTGTAGCCCTGCTTGGCGAACTGGATCACCCGCTTGATGACGTTGTCGGACACCAGCGCGCGGCGCGCGAGCTTGATCTCGCGGCGCAGGGCAGGGTTCTTTTCGGGATCGAAACAGTCGTCGCCGGAGCCTTCGCAGTTCACGCAGGCCTTCAGCACGGCTTTCAGGTGTTTTTGGTTGATCTTGGAGCCGGTGACCAGCGCCGCAACCTTCTGCTCCTCCTTCACCTTCCAGTCGATATAGGTCTCGATGTCAGGATGGTCGGCGTCGACCACGACCATCTTGGCCGCGCGGCGCGTGGTGCCGCCGCTCTTGATGGCACCGGCGGCGCGGTCGCCGATCTTCAGAAAACTCATCAGGCCGGACGAGCGGCCGCCGCCGGAAAGCTTTTCGCCTTCGCCGCGCAGGCGCGAGAAGTTGGAGCCGGTGCCGGAGCCGTATTTGAACAGGCGCGCCTCGCGGACCCAGAGGTCCATGATGCCGCCCTCGTTGACGAGGTCGTCACCCACGCCCTGGATGAAGCAGGCATGCGGCTGCGGATGCTCGTAGGCCGACTTGGATTTTGTCAGTTTGCCGGTGAACGGGTCGACGTAATAATGGCCCTGGCCCGGTCCATCGACGCCGTAGGCCCAGTGAAGTCCGGTGTTGAACCACTGCGGCGAGTTCGGCGCGACCATCTGCTTGGCGAGCATGAAGCGCAGCTCGTCGAAGAACGCCTGCGCGTCTTCTTCGGTGGTGAAATACTTGCCCTTCCAGCCCCAATAGGTCCAGCAGCCGGCAAGGCGATCGAACACCTGCTTGGCGCTGAGCTCGCTGACGAAACGTTCGGATTCGGGGAGGAGGGCGAGCGCCTCGGTGTCGGGCACCGAGCGCCACAGCCAGGACGGCACGGTCTCTTCCTCGACCTTCTTCAGGCGCGCGGCGACGCCGGCCTTGCGGAAATACTTCTGGGCCAGAACGTCGGAGGCGACCTGCGACCAGAACTGGGGCACTTCGACATTTTCGAGCCGGAACACGATCGAACCATCGGGATTGCGGATCTCCGATGTCGTCAATCTGAAATCAATCCCCGCATAGGGTGACTGGCCGGAAGTGGTGTTGCGCCGTTCGATTCGCATAGGTCGTGCCCCGTGTTCTTTGGCCGGGTCCGCTTGCCGCGGGTTGCCGGATGTTATCAGTGAGCGGACCTCGCGCACCGAAGTTGACAGCCAACTTCGGCGGTTCGACCCGCTAGCTCTACCGGTGGACCCGGCCCTGTTTCTGTTTTCGCCACCCCAAAGGTCCCGGCCGATCGGCGGGACCCATCCCTCAAACTCAACGTAGCAACTCAATACTTGGGTCACCTTGGGCCGATTTCAGCCCGTTATTCGGTATGCCGGTCACCCCCGTTTCAAGGCAGACAAGCCCTCGATCCGTGCCTCGACCGGCCGACGGAGTGCTTGTTTGGAACCCGTTGGGAGCGTCCGGCGGGACCCAAAACTTAACTCGCGCCGTCCAGTAAGGACGCTAGGCCAAACCCGTCCGGCCCGTCAAGGACTAGTACGAGTTCCTGAATCAAATACTAAATATGGTGGAAAGTGAGGGATAACAGGGGGTGATCCCGCGCCTGTGATAGGCCCAAGTATCAGTGAGTCCTCAGGGATTCCCAAGGGAAAATATTTGTTCCGGAGGTGTGGAAACCGGCTTCGCCCCGCTGTTCACAGGGCAGGTATTTTTTTGGCCCGTAGGGTTGCACTGGAGAGACTCACGCGAGGCTACGGAGCCGGAGGTCTGGCATGTCCGCGCACCCGTGGTCGCAGCCGGGGATAGGCGGCAAGGTGAGGGCCGATTCCATCGCTTTTCGACCCCATTCCTTTGCCTTGCCGGGCTCCATGACAGAATCAAAACCCACCGCGCCGGCGCGGATCGCGCCCGCAGGCCTGATGTTCCTCGCCATCACCTCGGTAGGCTGGGGGTTCAATTGGCCGGTCACCAAATACCTGTTGAGCGAGCTGCCGCCCCTGACCTTGCGCGGCTCGACCGGGGTGATCGGCGCGGCGCTGCTGGCCGTGCTGGCGCTGGCGCGCTCGCAGAGCCTCAAGGTCGAGCGGCATTTGTGGCCGCGGCTGATGCTCTCGGCGCTGCTCAACGTCACCGGCTGGATGGTGCTGATGGGGCTGGCGCTATTGTGGCTGCCGGCGAGCGAGGCGGCGCTGATCGCCTACACCATGCCGGTATGGGCCTCGCTGCTGGCCTGGCCGGTGCTCGGCGAGCGGCCGACGGTGTTGCGCACGGTAGCGCTGGTGATGGCGTTCGCGGGCCTTGCCGCCATCATGGGCGGCAATGGCTTTAGCGCCACCGCCGCCAAGCTGCCGGGCATGGTGATGGCGATTGCCGGCGCATTCGGCTTTGCGCTCGGCACGGTGCTGGCGAAGCGGCTGCCGGTGCCGCTGCCGCCGATCCCGTCCGCCGCCTGGCAGATCGGGCTCGGATGTTTTCCGATCGTCCTCATCGGTCTCGCCTTCGAGACCACGCATCTCGAGAAGGTGACAACGCTCGGCGCGTGGCTGCTGCTCTATTCGACCGTGATCCAGTTCTGCATCGCCTATGTGAGCTGGTTCGCGGCGCTCGCCCGCCTGCCGGCCTCGGTGGCGGCGATCGGCACCATGGCGGTGCCGGTGATCGGCGTCGTGGCGTCGGCGATTGCGCTCGGCGAACCGCTCGGCGTGATCCAGATCGTGGCGCTGGTGTTCACGCTGGCCGGCGTGGTGCTGGCGACAAGGTCTTGAGACAAGTCAATCGCGGCGTCAGCCCTCAGCGCGGCGCGCCGCTGATGTCGAAGAGGGTGGTGTGCTCCATGGTCTCGCCGAACCATGCGCTGATGCCCGCCTTGCGCTCGCCGATGTAGATGGGCCGGCCGTGCTCATCCAGCCGCATGCTGAGATCGTGCCCGGGAATGACAATCGTCCCCGGCACGGCCCGCCACAGCTCCCAGATCCGGTCGATCGATGCCGTGCTCGCGGCCTCGTCGAGGCTCATGTCGACCTTGCGCGAGATCAGTTCGGCCCGGTTCTTGGCGGCGTCTCCGGTGAAGATCACCGGCAGCGCATTGGCGGTGAGATGAAAGACCAGCGAGCCCGGCGTATGGCCCGGCGCATCGAATGCGGTGATGCCGGGCAGAAATTCCTCGCCCTCACGGATGCGCTTGACGCGGGGATCGGTCGCCAGCGCCTGGACATAGAGTTCAGGCAGCGGATCGAAAGCCGGCGGCTGGGCTGCGGCCCACGCGATTTCCTTTGCGCCGATCCATACCGTTGCGCGATCGAACAGCACGAAATTGACCGAATGATCGTAATGGGCGTGGGTCAGGACGACGTCGGTAATGTCTTCCGGCGCGATGCCGATCGCCTTGAGCTGGCTCTCCAGCGGCTTGCGAATGCCAAAGGCGCCGACATCGATCAGGATTTTGTGCCGATCGGAGCGCAGCAGCGCGATGGTGCTCCAGCCGAGCCCGCCGTGGCACACCGCCTTGCCCGGAAATCCCTGCACCAGGACGTCAATTCGATACATGTCGCTGTCCGCCCTTCGTCACTCGACCCGGATTTTCGCGGCCTCGGCAACCCTGCCGAATTTCTCGCTCTCCGATCGCACGAAGCTGCGCAGCCCGGCAAGCGTCATCGGCCGCGGGACGATGCCCTGTATCAGCAGCTTCTCCATCGTCGATTTTTCCTGCAGTGCGTTCGACATGACTTCAAACAGGCGCGCCTGCAGCGGCTCCGGCGTGCCCGATGGCGCGAACACGCCGAACCAGTTCAGCAACTCGTATCCGGAAAGCGCGGGCGCACCTTCGCTCAGCGGGGCCACGTCAGGCAATTGCGGCATGCGCTCGCGCGATGTCACGGCAACCGCGCGCAGCCGCCCATCCTGAATCAAGGGCAGCGCCGCGCCGAGGCTGGAAAAGCTCATCGTCACGGCGCCGACAGCCACGTCGGTCACGGCCGGTGCCGATCCGCGATATGGAACGTGCAGGACGTCGGTGCCGGCCATGCGGTTCATCAACTCGCCGGCGAGATGCTGCGGGTTGCCGACGCCCGACGAGGAGAAGGAGAGTTTTCCCCTGTTCGCGAGCGCGTAGGCAACCAGTTCCGCCGGAGTCCTGACCGGCGTGGTCGCCGCCACGACCACCACGCACGGCACGATGCCGGCGAGCGCCACCGGCGTGAGCTCCTTCAGCGGATCATACGTCATCCGCTCCTTATAGATGTGCTGGTTGACGGCGACCTCGCCGGCCGCCGAAACCAGCAGCGTGTGACCGTCCGGGGTCGCACGGGCGACCGATTGCGCCGCGATCATGGCCGCCGCGCCCGGCTTGTTTTCAACAAGCACCGCCTGGCCGAACGCCGCCTTCATCGGGTCTGTGAGCAGCCGGGCGACAATGTCGACGCCGCCGCCGGCCGGATAGCCGACGACCAGGCGGATGTTTTGCGTAGCAAAGGTACCCTGGGCGCGAGCGCTCTTTATCCCTGCGAGGACTGCGGCAGCGGCGGACATCGAGAAAGCGCGTCGCGTGAACACGTTATTATTCTCCGTGCGTAATCGATGACCGACTCGCCGAACACGCACGGTCGTGCGGTCTCGAACCTGACGCTTCCACGTACGGAAAATGGCGTCAATCGGGGGTCGCCTTGCCAGAGGAGCTGAAAAAGAACGCCGCTATGTGATTGTAACGGCTACCAATTCGTTGTATGCCACGGACGAAATTTCGGCCCCGCCGGGGTTGGGGCGTTCGAGAGAATTCTCACATCATCTGTGAAAGAGAGAGTATGGCGCGCAACATTTTGATCCTTGGGGCCTCGTATGGCTCGCTGCTGGCGACCAAGCTTTTGATGGCGGGTCACAACGTGACCCTGGTTTGCCGGAGGAAGACGGCAGACCTCATCAATCGCGACGGCACCGAGGTTCGTATCAAGCTGCGCGACGAGGCGGTGCACCGCGCGATCTTCTCGCGCGATCTGCCCGGCAAACTGGACGCGACTACGCCCGCCGAGGTCGACCTTTCCCGTTATGATCTGGTCGGTCTTGCGATGCAGGAGCCGCAATACACCAACCACACGATCCGGGTTCTGATGATCAAGATCGCCGCGGCGGGGCTTCCCTGCCTTTCGATCATGAACATGCCGCCGCTGCCCTATTTGAAGCGCATCCCGGCGCTGGCGGAGATGGACCTGGAGGAGGCCTATACCAACGCGTCGGTATGGGAGCGCTTCAAGCCGGGACTGGTGTCGCTGTGTTCGCCCGATCCGCAGGCCTTCCGCCCGCCGGAAGAGGCGGCGAACGTGCTTCACGTCGGGCTGCCAACCAACTTCAAGGCAGCCGCCTTTGAGGACCCGCAGCACAACAAGATGCTTCGCGAGCTCGAAGCCGATATCGACGCGGTGACGCTGGACGGCAAGGACGTTCCGGTGAAGCTCAAGGTGTTCGACTCGCTGTTCGTACCCCTGGCCAAATGGTCGATGCTGCTGACCGGGAACTACCGCTGCATCACGCCGCACGAGCCGCAGTCGATCCGCGACGCCGTGCATAGCGATCTGAAACTCTCGCAGTCGATCTATGACCATGTCGACGCCGTCGCCCGCCGTCTCGGCGCCGACCCGCAGGATCAGGTGCCTTTCGAGAAGTATGCCAAGGCAGCGGAAAGCCTGCTCAAGCCGTCATCGGCCGCGCGGGCCGTGGCCAGCGGCGCGCCTTTCATCGAGCGGGTCGATTTATTGGTGAAGCTGGTCTCCGATCAGCTCGGCGTGCCCAGCGCCGAGATCGACCGCACGGTCCAGACCGTCGATCAGAAACTGAACGAGAAGATCGTGGTTGGCGGTTCCGGCGCGCAGTAAGGGCGCTTAGCAACAGTTTGGGAATGGGACGTCACTGCGGATGGAGGTGGGTACTGCTTACTCGCCGTGGCGTTATGATGCAGCTCGCCCGTACCTGCGGCAATGACCCGCCCCGGCGTTGTGAGTCGCCGGACTGCTAGGCGTCACTTTGGCCACTCTAAAAGTTCCACATGCAGCTGTTCGCCCCTTGGTGCACTATTGCTCGAGATCCGCCAGCGAGGATGAATTTGGTGCCTCTATTCGTTGAACTGCTCTTGTAATTTTCAACGGCCGCCCCCTAAGCGTGGATGATAGAATATCGGACAATATCCAAGATGACAAAGCGCACTGCCACAGATCAGATCATCGCATGGAACCGACGAAGAGGCCGATCGAGGATCGGCGCTGAGCTCCTAGGCCGCATCGATGACCTAGCGCGGGCGTGGGACAAACAGGAAAAACAAGCGGAGGACTTCACCGATTTTGTACCCATGAGACTTTCCACGATCATGGAAGTCTACGTTCGTGAAACGGTCCGGCAGACTATCGACTCCGATCCCAAATACGCAGATCGAACAGAGCCGCTCGCGAAGAATTTCAGGCTTGATTTCTCTCTTCTCAAGAGCTTGCACGGCAAGCTTGTGACCCTTGGCGACATTATCGCCCATTCGATTCCCGTTTCGAGTTTGGATCATGTTATATCAACTTACGAAACGTTATTTCCAGGTTTCAGAAAAAAACTTCCCGAGTCCCGAGAACGATGGACTGAAGATCAGAATATTCAGTCATTGCCGCCGATTCTCAACGATACTGAAAGTACTCTCTCGGTCATCAAGAGAATTTTCGAAGTGCGGCACATTGTGACGCACGAGATGCCAAGAGAGCGGCCCTACGCGGTGGAGGAAATCTCAGAGTTTCTCACGTCGACGCGCGATTTTCTCTCGGCGACGGATTGGATTCTGATCGGTGAGACCAAAGGAGATGTGCCTCGAACCCAAATGGCTATGAACACGGCTGCTGGTGAGGATTTAAATGTTGTGACGCGTGAAATGGAAGAGACGCTCGCTGAAATCCAAGCTCGGGGTGAACTTGATGAGAAGAAGCTGGCGGCCAGCCAAGCGGCATGGGACGCCTATGCGAATTCTGACGCCGCACTGCATGCGTCATTAGTCGAAGGTGGTTCTATGTATCAGCTGATCTGGGCCGCTTCAAAGGCCGAGGTCACGCGTGAGCGTGTGAACAGGCTTCGCTGGTGGTTAGAGCGAGAAGAAGGAGACATGTGACGCCAACTACGCGCGGCGCATCATGGATGTTCTGAGTAGTAAGAAATAGGGCGCAAACACTTACAAAAATGCTGCCGTTGGGATAGTCGCGGCCGAGCTTCGACCGAGCTTATACGAGCCGGAATGGATTTACCGCGCAGTTTCATCAAATCTCCTCACATCGCGTAGAAAAGATGTCGCGCAACTTCAAAAATCAATGGCAGAGCGCAGAATGGTACAAGCAAACTGATCAGGGCCGTGAGGATAACTACCTAGGCGTAAACCTGCTTCACCAATTCGGGCAGGATCTCTTTGAGCCGCCGGTGACTGATGAGCGGGGTGGCGGCGATCTCGGCAAGTCGCCGTTCAATATGCGGCCATTGATTTGTTTCGCGCGGGTCGGTGTCGTTCTTGGCGAGATTGCAGGGGTAGCAGGACAGCACGCGATTGCCCCTGATATTCTGCCCTCCCTTCGAGAGCGGGATGAAATGGTCGATGCCGGCTCTGACTTTGCCGTCCCATTTTATTCTGGGGAGTCCAATATTGCAGTAGGCGCATCGTCCGCCCCAATCGACGTAGCAGCGCTTGTAGTTCAAATTCGGCGGCATCTTTGGCTCTTCTCAGAATCCCTTCATCTAAATTCCTGCTTCTCCATACACCAACTCAGCCTTCAAAACGATGTTGTAAGTGAGGGGAAGCTTGCGCCGTTGTATCGGCTCAGCCTGACAGCGCCCGGCGAATCATGTTTGCCAATTGCGATTTTCGATACGGCTTGGTCAGCAGCAGCACGCCGGGGTCGAGGCGGCCCTGATGCACGATGGCGTTGTCGGTATAGCCTGAGGTGTAGAGCACCTTGATGCCGGGGCGGAGCTTCAGCACCTTCTCCGCCAGTTCGCGGCCGGACATGCTGCCGGGCATGATGACGTCGGTGAACAGGAGGTCGAACTTCTCGCCGCCTTCGATCAGGTTCAGCGCCGCCGGTCCGTTGGCGGCGCCCACCGTGCGGTAGCCGAGGCTCTGCAATTGCGCGGTGACGAAATTGCGCACCAGCGCGTCGTCTTCCACCACCATGATGGTTTCGTTGCCATGCGGCAGCGCCGCCGCCGCGGTCGGCGCGGCCTCG
>Ga0307510_10007648_pt1 | contig 12886 bp, 13 predicted proteins | sample 12_EM_MG_FD_207224 | JGI IMG/M metagenome (GOLD analysis project Ga0307510, IMG submission 207224) | Populus trichocarpa ectomycorrhiza microbial communities from riparian zone in the Pacific Northwest, United States - 12_EM | ecosystem: Host-associated > Plants > Roots > Unclassified | place... | reverse complement strand
GGTAAAATATTATCAGGAATAAAATTGAGATTACAGTATGAGTAAATTTAATTCACCTTAAACTATTTTTTTTGAAAAAAAATTGTTGTTCACGTTCATGTGAACAGTGCGAATGAAATCAATTAACTGCACCGGTTTTTCGAGAGAAAAAAACTATTCACATAAAGAGTGCGAATGAATTAAAATTCATTCGCACTGTTCACTTTAGTTAACAGTGCGACAGTGGAGCCATGCTCCACTATTCATTAGAAATCCCCACGAGAAGCAGCAAATTTATTTTAATACATTTTCAAGTGAAAAACTATTTTGAAAAGTACTTTACACCCTAAAATGTTTTTTAAATGTTTTTACGGCTTAAAAAAAATATTAAATTAATGTTTTTTTACTATTTTCTAATGGTTTTAATATATTAATAAAAATAATTATTTTTATATATTTTAAACCAGAAACCATTTTAAAAAATACTAGACACCAAACACTCCTTTGAATTCTAATCAGTCCCTCCAGTGAATTTCTTCAAAAGAAAAAGGTCCCTTGATGGGTACCCGAACACATTCAATCATACATGTATTGTTTTGTCAAAAATGTTAATACAATGTAGTTAGATATTTTATCATTCTCTGACATTACAGCTACGTCGTTGTAGTATAGTGGTGAGTATTCCCGCCTGTCACGCGGGTGACCCGGGTTCGATCCCCGGCAACGGCGCTCTTATTTTTTCTTCTTTTGTTTATTACATTCATCTTCCATTTTGATTACTTGGATTTAGAATCCGTTAACCCAGCAAATCCCCATTATCTTTACAGTTGTTGATTAAAAACAGGAAAAAAGAATTATTATTTTTTATATAAATAATTTATGATAAAAGTAAATTAAAATGACTTTGGATTAGTAAAAACTACTGAAGTCAGTTTTTTTATATAAATAAAACATGTAAAATAATTTAGAATCCATGAGTTAAAGTTAAAAATTTAAATTTTAGATTAAATCAAAATTTTAACACATTTTTATTTGAGTAAATAATTATTTATCACAAATTAAACATGTTTATATCTATTTTATAAATAAAAGCTAAAAAGTAACCAAAATCAACTTGCAAAAATCATTTCAAACAGAACTTTGTTTCAGTGCTGGATATTTTCTTTGTTGAAATTACCAAAAAATAATAGAGGCTTTTGAACTGATGCTCGGTTTGTTTTGTCGTTTTACAAGTATTTAAAATGTCAAATACTGGCAACTAAGTCGTTGTAGTATAGTGGTAAGTATTCCCGCCTGTCACGCGGGTGACCCGGGTTCGATCCCCGGCAACGGCGCTCTTATTTTTTATTTTCAATTCTTAATTATTCCGCCAATTTTAATCAGTTAATGAATTAAATTAAAACTTCCAAAAAGCCCGCCCTCCTCTGTTTCTGTTCACTACTACCACTCCTCTCCCTCGCAATTCGACGGACCAGTAGCTTCGCAGGTCAAAATCGCAGAATGGAATCCTCTCAATGGTAACTGAAGATTCCAAGATTTTACTCCATCGATTCAATTGCCAGATATTAAGGACTATCTCCCCTAGTTTTGTCGTTACTTTTGTGGTTTTTTTAAAAAAAAAAATTAGTTGTGATTTAAAAATTGATTTTTACATGTAAAATAAATAAAAAATAAATTTTCATGAATGAAATCATTAAAATTTGAAATACAATTATACTTATAAAAAATAAAAGCAATTTAGCTAATCAAATAATTTTTTTTTAATCATCAATGAAAAATAAAAACTACCACAATACTGCACCTGTACCGTGTTTTTAAAAAATTCAATTTTTTTTTGTTAAAATGTAATATGGTTTGTATGTTTTAGATCGTTTTGATATGCTGATGTCAAAAATGATTTTAAAAAAAATAAAAAAACATCATTGGCATGCATTTCGGCACGAAAAGTTATTTGAAAAGCAACCGCTATCACACTGCCAAACATATTCTAAGTGTTCTCATAGTCCACACCCTCAAGAAAAATGAAGATTGTGTTTGGAAATTTAGTAGCGGTTAGGTTTAAAGTGTTTTTTGCTTGGAAATGTATCAAAGCAATATATTTTTTATTTTTTAAAATTATTTTTGACATTAACACGTCAAAACAATGTAAAAATAAAAAGAAAAAACAAATTTTTAGTAAAATACGATTTGAACCACGTTCCCAAACAATGCGAATAAAAAGTTCCCAGCACAGAATAACTGTTGCTAAGAACAAATATGTTCTATGAATTTGACTGGTTTTGTTTCATGTTTGATCCGAACATAAATTTTGTAATTCCCAGTCAATTTTATTTCATATTTGATTGATCACCCAAACTTTTTATCATGAGCATTCCTTCATGATGGCCATTCATCTGGGCTCAAATGGAAATCCCTCAAAAGGAATAAAGTATCCGCGGATTGAAATTGTTGTTGCTTCGAATAGACCAACTCTTCCTCTGGCAAATGGCGATGAACGAAGTCGTATTATTTCATGGCATGAACACTACTTCAATTAAAAAATAATAACAAAAAATTTCAGCCTAAATTGGGGTTTTGATCTGGCAAGATTCCATCACTAGCAACTGAAAGTTAAATTTTAATGTTACAAAGGTATAACAAATGCACGCTGTTTGTTTTTGTTGACCTATACAAGCAACACACACTAAACATTAAAAGAGATAAAACCTAGTAGCTTTCTGTACAAATGGAGAGATTCTCGCACCTTGAACGAAAAGATCCTAGCCAGTAAACGAGTCCAAAATGACAGTGCCTACTCCAGTTAGCAAGGAACTTAGCAGCCTTCTTCCTCAGAGGCTATCTATGAATCATCTAACTCGACGAGCTGTGCCCTCCTCTCAGCAGCCTTCTTCCTCACAAATATGCCCCATCTTAGGGCTGCCTTGAGCTTGAGCCATCCGACAACAGCTTTGCCTGATGAACGAGATGGATTATCACTGAGGCTGTAATTCAGGGATGGGGATGGGGATGGGGATGGGGATGGCATGTATGATGAGTAAGGATACCCATCTTCGGTGACACTATTGGAGGAGAGACCCTGGCCTCCCATATTAAATATGCGAAGAAGTTGTTGCATGTCTTCATTTTCAAGCATGTCATGACTTCTCGTACGAATCTCCTCCTCTGAGAAGAAGTCATCCTTTCCTCTGTGTAAATTAAGATTCGATGCGCAAAAACCCTGAGAGCCTGGGGTAGAAGATTGTGGCGGGCCAAGAGCAAGTAAATTGTTAGTTCCCAGAGGATTCTGTATGGCATCGAATTGAAAGGGGGTGTTGAGACTTCCATTCTGTGGATCTATTGAGAATCTAGCAACCGTACCATCAGTATAGCCTAGAGGGGGAGAGAGAGAGAGAGAGTATCACAAAGTCATTAACAAAACCTATGAAGAAGTATAGTCCTAACAAAGGAAATACAAAGAGCCTTAAACAAACAGCAGGACTTTTATGAAAGAAAAACTTATTGATGCTTTCAACAAGCAACTGAAACACAATTAAAATATTATGATTGTTTTGAACTTCAGAAGGGTACCTCCAATAGCTGGGCTTGAGTGCACAACAGGCTGCTCAGAAGGAACCGGAACTGAAATGGTCGGTAAACTATCCTGATGATCATATGGGTTCAAAAAGTCTTGGTGACCAGATGGAACATCATTTTGAGAAGCAGCTACACCCTGATGCTGCTTGAAGTCTAGAAGGGAATTGCCATCATACTCTATAACATGCATCCAATTATCATATGCCTTCTTCACCAAGCTGTCCACATAGATCTGGAAGAACCATGCCATTCAAAAATTTCTAAGTGCACATCCTTGTTATTTTCTATTTCTTGGTTTTCAGATGAAATGCAAACCAAAATTGCATTCAAATGCATGGGGGATACGACAACAATTCTAACATTGAACTAGCCAATCAATAATCCTGGATTTCTTACCTTCTGATTGTCAGGTAGAGAATCAGCTGAGTAGAACTGCCCATTAGAAATTAAGCCACTTAATTCATAGATATTGTTAAAAACAACACCAACATTCTTTGCATCATCAGGATAGTAGATATAAAGTTTCCCGCTCAGAACACACGTCTTTGCATGCTCAACAAGACTATCCCACATTTTATTTGACATGCCACTTCCAAGAGTCTGCAATAACAAGAAAAGAAGAATAGCTATAAACTAGATGTGAATTAGAAAATAATTTGACAACCAAACTGCATACTTACAGTCCGCAACCCCTGTGCGTCTCTGACTATTAAGCGTAGGAAGTCTTCAACTGTATGTATTCCAGCTTTATTCAGCCTCTTGTGAAATGATCCATCTTTTCCAATCTTTTCCAATCTCCAAACCTCATCATTTAATGTAGGTGGATAATGCTTCTTGTATACTGTGGGGCAACAAATACAGATTTAACATCTGTCAGACAGAACAACACATGCACATACTGCCAGTTACATGCACACACAGAATGGAATCTGAAATTCTGGTTATATTCATGAGCTTACATTCTCCCCGGTGATCCTTAACAGTGATGGCGTCGGTTTTTGCTTCACGAATGCGAATGCCTTCACAATAGCCAGAGGCAACCTTCAGCCCTAGCCTGAACTTCCTGCTCCTTGTCCAGCTTGAGTTATCAGTAAAAGTAAGCTCGCCTAGAGTTCCAACACCTTGTTTCAGTGTCACTTGCAGATCCCCAGTTAGAAGTGGTCTCTTGCCCTCACGTTCTTTAACCACATGAGACTCAAATTTCTCTTGTGTCCAATTATCATCATCTTCATCATTGAAATCACCTTCAAGCACAATAAGGTCTAGTTTTACCGAGGACTCCGGACCAGATGTGACAGCACAGCCCGTGTTTGCATCAATCAACACAATATGGATAGCAGCACCCTGCTCCCCTTCTACTTTACCACCCGTAAAGAGAGGGAGGGACACTCTGGACCTGAAGTGCAACTGCAAGTTTCTTCCATCAGGCCCTTCTATTTGTTTAGGAGAAGACCTGCATTGTCTTGACCATTAGAAGCACCATAATTCTCTCTAAATCATGTAAACAAGAATCTGAAGCTCCCTCCAATTCCTAGACAATTGATCACTTGTAAAGGTGGAACGGGCATGGATGTAATGGAATCCATCCCGTTATGCATAAATCTTTTAGGGATAACCTCAAGTGTAAATTTACAACGCTAATTTAAAGCTTAATGAAAAATCTATTTCTCTTGAAAAAAAATTTAAGGTGGGCCAAATACCTAATGATTGAATGTGAATGGAAACATCCAACTTCATTTATACCCCAGCACATTGAAGGCTAAAGGTTCCTTTTGAGCATTATTTACAAGAGGAGAAAAGAAACACTGCATACCGTCCATTAAGCTTGGCAGGTCCCAGTTTCGCTAAAGCCCGCTCCACTTCTTCACTAACCTGTTAAACATTGAATATGTCAGAAAATTTTAAAGATTTTCCAAAAGATTAATGTATAATCAAATTGATCTTTCAGGATCCTATAAAATAAACAACAGAAACATAAATCATTCAAGGAGGGTAGTAAAACAGACAAGGAGCATAAGATTATCTTACCACTCTGCGAAGGATAGGCTCCAACGACGAGCAAAGTCTCTGCAAACTATCCACTTTTAGAGCTTCAACAATCACACTGCAACAAATTTCAAAAACTTTTAGACAAATTTCAAGTGGGTTTTCAAGTTTCAACCAATTAACAACTTCAAACCCATAAAAACCACAATTTATACTTAAGAAATTACCTTCATTTCATTCTCTTCAAACAAATTTGAACCAATCCGATTCTAAAAACCTACTATTTTTGGCTTTCTACCTAACATTCTAGGAAAAAAAACACAGCTACTTTCTTAAAATGCAATCTCTTAAATAATAAAATTCATAATTTCTAGTCTCTGTAGATTCCTACAAGCAAAAAACTCACTTGACTTGAAGACCTAAAGTCAAAGATTCATAACTGCCAAACTACCATTAACTGAACAATTAGTAACTCAAATTAAAAAACAAAAATCTAAGAAAATACTATATTTCAAATCTCACTTTCAAAAATTGAAAAGAAGGAGGAAAAAAGTTAAGATTTTGACCTAGCTAAAGCAGGTCTTTTTCTATCAGGCTGCCCTTCATCATGACCAGAGCTTGAATCAAGAACTCTCTTCCCCCTCGCAGCCGCTGCCAGCACCGCCTCCATGCTATCCGATCTCTCCATTTACCGCGTTTTGCATTACCCACCTTCCCTTTCACTCAGAAACAGTAAGAACTAAGCTCAAGCCAATCCGAGATTGTTTTGTTTTCTAAACAAGATATTTTGGACTTAATTACCTCCAGTACTCTTTTTAGCATAATTACACTTTGCACCTTATCGTTTTAGACATTACAGTCATCTCCCTAAGATTAACAGAGTTTTCTGTAGTGAATCATTTTATTTAGTCCCTGTATTTTCAATGGATTAAAAATTAGTCCTTTATGTTTTAAAACTTATAAATTAACCCTTTGGCTCTTGTTGACCATTGTTTTACTAGCTACTATCATTCATATATGATGGTGTTCTGCAATTGGAGACAGCCTTTGATCCTTTCACTGATAATTTACAAAGTTTGAGAATGGAAATGATACCAAACTAAACACTTGTCATTTAGCAAACTTTGGCAACTAAACACTTGTATGTAGCAAACTTTGACAAAGTCAACAGGAAATTTTGACTAAATTATAAGTTAATACACATTTTTAACTAATTTATACCGAGTTAACTTTCGAACTCATCCTGTTGATTGGCCTATGAATCGAGTCAATCCAGGTTTGGCAAGTGTGGTAGAAACAAAATCATATCATAAGATAGGCGATGATCATCCAACAAAATACCGATTTTATTTCATGATGTCGAATAAATTACAACAGTTTAGGCCTGAATTGAGGTTGTGATCTGGCAGCTTCATCACTAGCACTAACAATTATTTTTAACGTTACAAAGGAACAAGAAAAATATGCTGCATGATTTTTCTGACCCTGTATAAACAAAAACACACTAAATACGATAAAAATCCCACTAGCCAGATGCGTAGGTGATTCAATCAGCATCCGGTCCTGTTCTATTTACTTCCTAACAGAAACGGAGAGGGTCCGTGCTGAATTCTCAGTATCGGTAGTGCATTGCCTAAAGTATTAGAAGGCTCCGCCATCCAAAAATATCTTCAACGCAAACCGCTCAAATCAGTCAACCTTCAGAATTCACGAATGCTGGAAGGGAAGCAACTGCAGAACAGCTGTTGATGGAGGATATTGGCTTACTGGGCAGTAAAAGGACTATACAAACACAGATCCTTGGAAATCTAGTTTAATGTCTAAGAGCAGCGGAACCTCAAGCAAACTACCTAGGAAAACGTGTCCAAAACAGCAGTGCCTGCTCTAGTTAGTTAGGAATTGAGCAGGAAGCCTGTTAGCTCCAAAACCAGATCAACATTGCCTTACAGGCTATCTAAGAATCATCTAACTCGACGAGCTGTGCTCGCCTCTCAGCAGCCTTCTTCCTCACAAAGATGCCCCATCTCAGGGCCGCCTTGAGCTTCAGCCATCCGACAACAGCTTTGCCTGATGAACGAGATGGATCATCTTCAAAGCAGTAGCTTGGAGATGGGCATGGCATGTATGATGAGTAAGGATAACCATCTTCGGTGACATTGAAGGAGGAGGGACCCTGGCCTCCCATGTGAAATCCACGAAGAAGATTTTGCATATCTTCATTTTCAAGCATCTCATGACTTCTTGTACGAATCTCCTCCTCTGAAAAGTAGTCCTCAGTTCCCCCGTATGAATTAAGATTCAATGTGCCAAAACTCTGAAAGCCTGACATAGAAGACTGTGGGGGGGCAAGAGCTAGTAAATTGTCAGTTCCTGGAACCTGGATTTGCTGTGAAGTATTGACCATAGGATTCTGTAAGGTTATTGAAGCGGCATCGAATTGAAATGGGGTGTTGAGATTTCCATTCTGTGAATGTATTGAGAACCTCGCAGCCATATCATTGTTATAACCTAGAGAGAGAGTGCTATGAGTGAGCATTTAAAGAGCCAGCAACCAAATATATGATGTAGCTTAGTACTAACAAGGAAATACAAAACCTCTAAACAAACAGGAGGACTTTCATGAAAGAAACACTTCCTCGTGGTTTAAGTTTAAACAAGTAACAGCAACTGTACAGCATTCCAACAATTCTCCTACTTTTACTTCTATTCTATTCATGTGCATTATGATTGTTCTGAACGTCAAAAGCGTACCTCCAACAATGGGACCTGAGTCCATAACAGGCTGCTCTGAAGGGACTGGAACTGACATGATTGGTAAAGTAACCTGATGATCATATGAGTTCAAAAACTCTTGTTGACTAGATGGGACATCATTTTGTGAAGCAACTATGCCCTGATTCTGCTTGAAATCTAGAAGGGATTTGCCATCATACTCTATAACATGCATCCAATTATCATATGCCTTCTTCACCAAGCTATCAACATAGACCTGCAAGAACCAAACCAATCACAAATTTCTAAGAGTTCATCTTTATTGTTTTCTTTTTCCTAATTTTCAGATGGACGCAACAAAAAATCCATCATGGAACAAACCAATCAATAATCCAAGATTTCTTACCTTCTGATTGTCAGAAAGAGAGCCAGATGAGTAGTACTCTCCATTGGCAATTAAGCCACTAAATTCATAGATATTGTTAAAAACAATGCCGACATTCTTCGCATCCTCAGGATAGTAGATATAATGTTTCCCGCTCAAAACACATGTCTTTGCATGCTCAACAAGACTATCCCACATTTTATTTGACATGCCACTCCCAAGAATCTAGAGTAAATGGAAGAGAAGAATAAGTACAAAAAAATGAAATTTGAAATATAATTCGACAACCAAACAGCCTACTTACAGTTCGCAACCTCTGTGGGTCTCGAACTACTAGGCGTAGGAAGTCTTCAACTGAATATATTCCAGCTTTGGTCAGCCTCTTGTGAAATGATCCATCTTTTCCAATCTTTTCCAATCTCCAAACATCATCATTTAATGCTGGTGGATAGTGCTTCTTGTATACTGCAAGGGGAAAATGGCAGATTTAGTATATTTTAGACAGAATAAGACAAGCATGTACTACTGCAGTTACACACATGCACACAAATGAAATATGAAGTTCTGGTTCTAATTATGGACTTACATTCTCCACGGTGATCCTTAACGGTGAAGGCATCTGTTTTTGCTTCACGAATGCGAATGTCTTCACAGCAGCCTGAGGCAACCTTCAGCCCCAGCCTGAATTTCCTGCTCCTTATCCAGCTTGAGTTGTCAGTAAATATCAGCTCGCCTAGAGTTCCAACACCTTCTTTCAGTGTCACTTGCAGATCCCCAGTTAGAAGTGGTCTCTTGCCCTCACGTTCTTTAACCACATGAGACTCAAATTCCTCTTGAGTCCAATTATCATCATCTTCATTGTTGAAATCACCTTCAAGCACAATAACATCCAGCTTTACTGAGGATTCTGGACCAGAAGTGACAACATGGCCTGTGTTTCCATCAATCAACACAATATGGATAGCAGCACCCTGCTCCCCTTCTACTTTCCCGCCCGTAAACAGAGGGAGGGATAACCTGGACCTAAAGTGCAACTGCAAGTTTCTTCCACCAGGCCCTTCTATACATTTAGGAGATGACCTGCATTCCATTCAATTGGCATTAGAAATAATGCCAATTTAGTGCCTAATGCAAAATCTCGTGCTCTTTCAACAGATTATCAGATGATGTGGTTCTAAAATAATTGAATGTGAAAATGCAACCTTATATGGGCACCAGCACACTGAAGAGAGACAACAAAACATTACTTACCGTCCAGTAAGCTTGGCAGGGCCAATTTTTGCTAAAGCACGCTCTACTTCTTCACTAACCTGTTTGCATTGAACACTTCAAAAAATAAATAATTTTCCAAAAATATATAGAAAACACTCACAGATACACACGGAGCCAGCCATACAACATCCTGAATTCTTCAAAGATGGTAACCAAAATAGAAAAGGAACAAATTATCTTACAACGCGCCGAAGAATAGGCTCCAATGACGAGCAAAGCCTCTGCAAGCTATCCACCTTCAGAGCTTCAACAATTACACTGCAAGAAAATTCAAAAACTTTTTGAGACAAATTTCAACAGGGATTTCAAGTTTCAACCAGTTAACAATTTCAAGCCCAACAACACACTTAAATGACCTTCATTTCATTTCCCTCAAACAAAATAGAAGGCGTATTTCATACAAATACCAAGCAAGAAAAATTAATATTTTTTGCTTTCTACTTGATGCTCTTCACAAATCACATAAAAAAAGGAAGGAAAGAAAACCAAAAATTCTTTTTTCAACCATAAATTTATATCTTCTAGTTTGTGTAGGTTACTAGAAGCAAAGACTCCCTTTGACTTAAAAGACACAAAGTAAAAGATTCATAACTAACATTAATTCAAAAAATCAGTAACTGAAATTAAAAACAAAAATGAAAGCAAATATATTATAAATCTCACTCAAAAAACGAAAAAATAAGTTATTTTTTTACCTAGCTAAAGCAGGCCTTTTTCTTTCAGGCTGGCCTTCATCACCACCAGTGCTTGAGTCAAGTCCTCTCTTCTCTCTGGCAGGCGCCGCCGCCATACTATTCGATCTATCCACATACCTCGTTTGCATCTTCAGAAATTTCCCACCTTGTCTTTCACTACTTACAAGCAGCAAGAAACTACCTTTGCCACACAGATTTGTTTCTGTATTCTGTGTAAAAGAGAGAAAATAACAGAACCCCCACCAAGCTTTTGTTTTCTTTTACAGAGAGAGGAGAAAAGATAGGATAGAAAGGGGGCGGGAAAGTGAAATAATGGTGGGTTTGATCGAAAATTCTGAATTTTAGGGACGAATCTGTGAAGTTTCCTCGAAGTGTCTGCGAATCTTCGTTGAACTGAGAGTGAAGGTGTGTTTGTGTTTCGTTGGTTTGGTTTTGTTGCTTTTTCTCCATGGTTTTAAGAGACTCCATATGTGTCCTCTAACTAATGGTGAATTTTCAACCCAATCCTCCATGTTTCTTATTTAACAATTTCACCCTCTAGGTGTCGAATATACTTTATTTCATTTTGCTTCTCTGAAGTAAAACTTAAAACAAAATCAAAAAAAATTAATAAATTTAATTTCTTCCTGTATCTCTTATCCCCTATTGTCTCCTTCCACCCCCAAACATACCTTGAAAAATCATACTTGAGTTGAAAGTAGTTGGAGGGTACAATTGTTAAACTAGAAACTTGGAGAACTAAGTTGAGACGTGGTATATAATTTAAGGACATATATTTAGTTTGACTTTTTAATTGACAAGTCAGCTTATTTACAGTGATGGCGAATAAATGTCATGAAAGCGAAAAGGGAAAGTGAATCCCTCTTGCCGTGAGTCCCACTCCCACGCTACGTGTGTTTATTAATACTGTGTGTTTGATAATTCAGTTAGATATCTTTTAAAAATATTTTTTAATTAAAATTTTATTAAAATAATATATTTTTTATTTTTTATATCATTAAATTATAATTATTAAATAAATCTAAAAAATATTAATTCAATTTTTTCAAGCGAAAAAAAATTAAAATATAACTTGAAATGCAAAAACAAATGAATAATGTATACTAGTTGATTGTCATGTGCTTCTCCATGGTTCTATCAAGAGGTTTTTTTAAAGTGAAAAAGAATATTGACATTGTTAATATGTTTTTTAGTAATATAAAAAATATTGTGAAATTTAAATTTAATATGCATATTTAATAAAAACAAATTGAGAATTAAATATGCAAATAAATGTTAAGAAAAGGTTTTGAATGCAAATTAAAGGCTAAGTAAAGAAATTGAGAAATATATGCAAATTAAGATAGTTAATCTTGTACTGTAGAGAGCCTTGAATTTATTTTTTTATTTAATTATATGGGAATAATTTATCTTATAAGAAGTGTAATAGTTAAAATTTCACTTAAAAAAATATATTGTTAGTGCAATTCCTCATTTTCTTATTAATATTTTTTTTTCTACAAAAAAAAATTATTTATGTTATTTATTTAATAAAAACCAAAACCAACCAAAATTCATATTAAAAGAGATTTTCCCCTTGCCTAGCTCGGGTTTCAAAATAAATTAAGTGAAAACTAATCTAATATGACTCGATTAACCTAACGGGTTCAGATGCAACTTGATTAAACCCAAAAAAAATTTAATACAATGTCATCTTAACACTTTCTTTTATATAATGAGGAAATCATATTTTGAATCGACTTAAATTAACTCAAGTTAAACCACAACTCAGTCATGAACCTAATTAGATGTAATAATTTTAAAACAATATATATTTTTTATTTGATCATACAACAATAAAAGTTGACATGCATAGAAAAACTATTGAAAACAAATTCAAAATAAAATGTCAAAGAGCATTCGCTAATTTTACAAAAAGCATGCCATAACTTTATTTAAAAACAAACCAAAAACCAAGTGATATTTAATAAACTAATATAAAATAAATCTTTGATTAATTCATCCTGGAAAATTGTAATTAAAAAAGATAAAAAAAGGTTAAGTACACGGGCCAAAGTGAGCCAGCACACCAAGCCCATTAAAAAAAAGTTAATGATCGTATGCCTATCCATTATTATATTTTTATTTTACTTGAAATGGGAGGACACCACATCATCTATTTATTTTATTTTTATTTTTAAAAAGTATGTGGCGTGTCTTTTACTTGTTCAACTTTCTCCATCTTAGTGGATATATCATACATTTGATTTAAAAAAAAGCTTATTTCAACTCCTTTTCCACTTGA
>Ga0307510_10007647_pt1 | contig 12886 bp, 9 predicted proteins | sample 12_EM_MG_FD_207224 | JGI IMG/M metagenome (GOLD analysis project Ga0307510, IMG submission 207224) | Populus trichocarpa ectomycorrhiza microbial communities from riparian zone in the Pacific Northwest, United States - 12_EM | ecosystem: Host-associated > Plants > Roots > Unclassified | place... | reverse complement strand
CCACTTGTTCAATGAAACTTGGTGTCCAAGCTTTTTAATTTTCTTTAGGTTACTCACTTTCTTGTTCCCTATAGGCTTATTAAACGCTTCATGATATTCTGATTGCCTGGCTATAGTATCCAATGAATGGCTGAATTCACAAGAAGAATCATAGGAGAAACTTCTTGAAGAACAAAGTAGGGTTTCATTTTCTTCACCAGCAACATCAGTACTGCTAAAGCACCCACTAGTATCAACAGACAAGACACCTGTCTTGACCTTGTTTTTCTTGATATTAATTTCTCTGTTTTTGTTTTTTCCAGTTACCATAAAGGGTGACATGTCCCCACTCCCATCAGAAAATGAGAAGGGCACGTTTAGGTGAGGTTTGGTTTGCCACCTGGCTTCTTTCTTGCCCGCAAAATCGGGCGATTCAATGCTCCAATCTGACATGCAGCAGCGCGGGCACGATCGCGATTGGCATTTGCAGCCGACGGAAATGGTCTTCCTTGACAATCGGCATTTGTAATAAGGTGTTGATGGCGGTGGTGGTGCTTGGAGGTTACAAGGGTAATTGATGTCAAGTGCTTTGGGGTTGAAAGGAGAGAGCCTGTTGATAGCTGGAATTGGAGCTTCGGGACAAGAAGGATCTTTGGATCTACAGAGTTGGAATGAGGTGATAACACGAGAGAGCTTATGCTTGAGACGATTAGGCATCTTGTGGAAGTTCATGACCATGAGAACGTCTGTAGTTTTGAGACAACGTGCTAAGGCTTAGCTATAAGAGGTTGGATATATAATGGAAAGAGGCCGGCATTCAAGATGAAAGACAACAGCTTGCACCCACTGGGTTTCAAAAGTATTAATTTAAAGGATCTGCACGCCTGGGTAGAATGACCAAATCCAAGTGATGATGTATGCTTTTTGCCTGAAAGCTACATGAAGGCTGTGAATAATTTTCATGATGATTTCTATGGTTATGCAAAATGAGAGAGCACACTCCCAATATATTACCTAATAGTTTTTTTTTAATAGATAGAACCATTACTAATATAGATCAATTCCATATATTAATAATTTTCAATACAACCTGTAAGCGAGTTTACTAGCCGGTGGTGTCTGATCATTGTTTTACAGTAGAAAAAACAGAGACATGTTTTGTTGAAAAAATAGAGACATGGCTGGAATAAACCGCCATCATTTTCAGAGATGCCTCCTATTATCTTCCATGGATCTCGAAGACGAGATAGAAAGTTTTAGGAAATGTCATTGAGAGATACGTGAAAGAAGCAATCGAGACCATGCTTGTTGCTCAGGGCCAAAAAATTGTTCAGAAAATAGTTTCTAGATGCTTGACATCTTAACTTTTTGGTAGCAATATGTATTTGGATCATGGCTTCCGACTTGGCCTGGCCGTAGCTCTCTCGAGTCTGCTAATCCTTCTCTTGTTTTCTATTGTTGAGATAATATTGCCAAGGACAAGGGTTGCATCCAGCCGTAGTTATCTTGACTCATTCCGCTCAGACGCAAACTCGAAAAAACAAATAGCAGCGAGGTCCCCCAAACATTTTTCAATTACTCTTACGTTCTACTTTCCAAGTTTGGGTGTCATTTTCAGTACTGGAGCCCTTGCTGAGATGGCAAAAAAAAAACCCTACAATCTACTCGAGGACCTTGCAATTTGCAGTCACGTACGTAGTTCATCATCTGATGAACACCTGGACAAGAATGCACAAGCTACAGTACAAAAATAAAATAAAACGAAGGAAGTTTTCTGCCTCAGTTCATGCACACGCGTTTTGGATCTTTGACCCCATCACTAAGCAAGAAACCAGGAAAAAAATCCAGCTCAGTAGCAGCAGGGTAACTGTATTAGCCGGAGTGTGAAGATTGTTCACAAAAAGTAAGCCAATTGAACCCAAATAACAATTATATATATTCACCTCTTTTTAAGAATATATGAACTGCAAAATAGGCTCAACAGGTGACCCAAGTTCTATAGATAGATCAAACCAGCTGTCAACCTTCTTCTTCTTCTTCATGTTTTTTTTTTTTGTTTTTTTTTTGACAATGATGAAAAGCTGTTTACACTAAAAAAAACCTTATTTTTGTGTGTAGATCCAATCGTGAATGAAGGATTGAAGCCTGCGGGTTATGAGCCAGATTGAGTTCGATCTCTTGATCTAAATGTTGACATTATGGATATTGGGAACCCCATTTTTGGATTAGAAACTCTTATTTTCATGAATCCAATCTGGATGTGCTCCAGCTTTATTGGGTCTAAGTGACAAATCTTTATTTTAAAAGCTTTAGAGTCTATCATCTCAGGAAAATCATCATCATTATAAATCCTAATTATCTCTTTGAAGTTGGAGAAACAATCAAAGTGTTTGGATTAGATCAAACCAGCTGGACAAGATTTTTAGATTTGTTAGCAAATAATCTAAATTGCATTAGAGGTTTAATGCATAGATGTTTTATCATTTTTTGATTTAAATAAAATTATTGCTATATTAAAATTTTAATATAACTTTAAAGAAACAAATAGTGTTGCTGTTTAATCATGGTTTTGTAAATTTTTAATTTTTTAAAATTATTTTGATATTTTTAATGTGCTGATGTTAAAAATAAATTTTAAAAAATAAAAAATATATTATTTTAATATATTTTCAAAATAAAAATACATTTTGAAAAATAACTTTTTCCATTATACCAAACAACCCCTAAAATGTCTGGATCATATGCTTGATATTATCATGTGTGCAAATGATTGTGTTTGTTTGAAGAAACTGTTTTCAATCAAATTATGATTAGCTTGAAAAAACATAAGAAATAATATTTTTTCAAGCTCAAAGTTAAACACATTCTGAAACATTGTATTACCGCGTTAACACATTCACATGAACTATAAAACCTTTTTCGCCTCTTGTAGTGGTGTGATCGCTAGAAATTTGCCGGGTTGCTTTTGCCTCAACATTTTTGTTCTTTGAAAATGCATGCTTCTATGTGGATTGCAAATCTCTTGTAATGTTAGATAGTATTTAAAGGTTGACAAAGGTGAAGTTCAATTTGATTTTTTCTCGGGGGGGGAAAACACCCACCAAAATCCTCCAGATGCTTACTTCGTTGTCATGGAGATTAGAATTTGACAGTGCAATCTCATTGTCTTGATACAGGTACGGAAAAATAGCATTCAAGTGTCCATAAACAATGATTATGATGAAAAACAGAGCTAGATCATCACTCTATCGTCCAGGACCTCCATGTTCGTTTCAGCCATATCAATTCTCTCAAAAGCAGGCGCAGCAGGGTAGGCAAATGCCCCCATCCAATCTGCGCCATCTGCAATTCCACTTCACGGGCCAGGATCGAGTGTCGATATGATAACTTATGATCGCCAATTTAGTTTGAGACATGAGACCGAAGCAAACAGGTCGAGAATCTAGCAAGAAGTGGGGTTTTGGTTGGCTAAATGAGATGGGGGCAAGTTGAGACTAGTCCAATAGCAAGGTGCCATCTGCTCCCCAAATTTAGCAAAAATATTGAAGAAACCCCTGAAATCGTGCACCCACGATTGCTACGCGCAAGGAACACCCCAGACAGGAAAAGGAAAAAGAAAAGGACGCAGTCTTTCATCACCCCTGAAATCGTTGATTGCCCGGCATTTCAATCAAGATTTAGATTTCATTTCCTACTCTCTCTATCCTGTTGGGTTGCTCTCTTGGATTCAATCAAAGTGAAAAGGGTTTTTTCCTGGAATTCTATGAGGAAGTTGTGTCCTAATTATGACAGGGAACATGCACTTGACACCGTCTTGGAGGTGCCTATACCTGAAGAGATGTTCACAAAAATGGGCAACAGTTCAGCTTCTCGTTGGCAAAACATGCGCGCATTGATGAGAGCTCAGGCTGCTGCTGATAAATCAACCCATCTCCAATCTAAATCAGATAGTGAATTTATAGCATTGCTTAAGCTTGTTGGCTCTCCTCTTATCCCTTTTCAGGTGAACCCTGACCAGCCTCTCACTCGTCCTCTTAAAGATTGTAACATTGTATGTATGACTCTTTCATTTTCCTCTTCAAGTTTTTCCTCCTTTCTTTTCTTTTTTGGTTAAATCTGAACATGGAAATGGAAGGTACATAATTAAGGTACGGAATTCATTGCTGGACTTCATGTAATTTGAGAGATTATCTGAAAATCTTGGTGTGCTATAATGGTGAGCATGCTTCGTTGTTTTGAAAACATTCCCTGCAAAGGTTAAGGTACCACTCAGCATTTTCAAAATTGAGAATCATTGGCAGTTTCAGCATGCTATTAACTCACCTATACGCCTGCTATGGCCATAAGGATATTCACTTAATTACTTCACATTTCATTTCTGATATGGAAGAGAAAGGAAACAATGAAAAGGGAAACATTAACCCTCAACATTTCCAAAACTACAACTTTTCATTCTACTTTTTATTGATTAGCTAGGCTGATGAGAACGCAGCTCGATGCCTTCAACTGGACCTGGAAATGTTACTTGTGATTAACAATGCATAGATAGTTTACTAACAGTGACTTGTTTCGTGAACAGGAAGCCTCTACCGCGAAATACATAGTACAACAATATATAGCAGCAATTGGAGGATCGTTGGCACTGAATTCAGTGAAAAGCATGTATGCAGTAGGGCAGGTGAAGATGACTGCATCAGAAATGCACCAAGGTGATGGCAGTGTGCACCCAGGAGGAAAGTACGAGGTTGGAGGGTTTGTGCTATGGCAAAAAAACCCTGATTTATGGTACCTAGAACTAGTTGTTTCGGGTTACAAGGTCAGTGCAGGCAGTGATGGCAAGGTTGCTTGGAACCAATCCTCGTCTCAGGCTTCTCATGCTAATAGAGGTCCTCCAAGACCCTTGCGGCGGTTCTTCCAGGTATAACCTTCTCTGAATGTGTATCTTCTAGTGACAAAATAATCGCTGTATGTAATCTAAGACTATTGATTCCGTATCTTTTTGGAATGTCAAGATGATTGAAGATGGTTTTCTTTGTGATGCCAATAGGGATTGGATCCAAGGTGCACTGCCAACTTGTTCTTAGAAGCAGTAGGCGTTGCAGAGAAGGCAGTGAACAATGAAGACTGCTTTGTACTCAAGCTCGAGACCGATTCAAACACCCTTAAAGCTCAAAGTTCATCCAATACAGAAATCGTACACCATACAATATGGGGCTACTTCAGCCAAAGAACAGGACTGCTAGTCAAATTCGAGGACACGAAACTAGTGAAGATGAAACCGATTAAAGGAAATGATAATGTGTTTTGGGAGACAAGTATAGAGTCAGTGATCGGAGATTACAGATACATTGAAGGCATCAATATAGCACATAGTGGAAAGACCATCGCAACACTTTACAGATATGGAGCATCACATAATCATAAGAGGAAAATAGAGGAAACATGGATGATTGAAGAAGTTGATTTTAACATATGTGGGTTGTCGATGGATTGCTTTTTACCTCCTGCTGATCTTAAGAGAGAACAAGAAGGTGGAGAGCTGTGACCATACAATTTATTCGAGTTACGGGAACAAAAATGTGACTCAAAGGAAATTCCCTGTATATATAGGTGAGTTGGAAGCTGAGAAGTTTTCTTATAAAGGGTATGAATGTAGGAAGTGAGAAATATTTTTTCTTTAAATATACAGAACCATTCATTGAAAAAGAAGACGACCCAACAAATTTATCTCTGAAATATCTTTTTCATTCCATCAAATTAAAGAAACAGGTTAATTTTCTTGTAAAATACATCAAGAATAAATTGTTGAATCTACATGTTTACACGCGTCAATTCTACATCTAACTTGAATGGAACCAACCCAACAAGTAATTCGTTCAGAATGTGATAAATATGAGATGGTATTTGGTAAATATAATGATTTAAGGATAAGTGGATGCCTTGTCTCAAAGAAAGAGTTTAGTGAAAGACCATTGGAAGCGTTTTGCTTGATTAGGATCTCAAGTTCTCTAATTCCATGCATAACAACAACAACCTCTTACAAATAGGGTACTTGGTTGCAACTTGCAAGGGCTTTTATGTTGCAAAATTGCTCTAACAATTAGTTCAGCAGACAATCTACATCAAGAGGACTTCTTCTTCTTCATTAGTGGAGGAACTATCTATTTTGGGTAGTGGTACACTTCAATTGCCGACCAAACCCCCCCACTAGCCCTCTCCCAGGCCAGACCCCTTGTCGAGCAATTATAACAGAATCCGGCAAGGGCTTTACCTCCGGCATTATATGATGCCCAAACCTCCTGATCTTAAGCGTTGCCAAGAACATCAGCCCAGGGATCTTATCAATGACTACAGAGTCAAAAGTAGAACAAACGATAGAAATATGTGGGCTTCAGTGATGTTTTTTTCAACCACCTGAACCATCCTCGCCAGCACCCCTGGCTACAAAAACTGGCGGGAGCAAGGGACCTGAACAAATTAACTATATCACGATTGAACTAAGAGAAAAAGTAACCGATTTCCAGCTTTGTATAACCCACCTTGACATAAATGCATACAAATGAATCCACCACCAACTTCAGTCAAAACATTTCCCACCCGCGCCTCTGACGAAATATATTACTCTAGGGCTGAAAATTAACTTGCCTCCTTCCTAACTGTACAACATGAATGGACCAAAAACAGGGAACCGACGAAAACAATGCACCAGTCAAGGTTGCCTTCATGGTTTATGATAAATCTTCGTTATTCTCTGACAAAAAAGACAGTAACTCTACCGCAGGAATTTTAGTCCACAAAATTGCTTGAGCAGATCAAATTGATACTGCTGCTGTTGATCTATGTAGAGAAACTTAATCCTAATGTAAAACATTTACTAACAGTGTAGTCAAAGCGTATTTACAACTACCATCCAAAACTCCTAGTCTTCTAGTGTCTGAATCTCGCCCATCATGATCCGGTTACTGACAACATTAAATCCTAAAACAGAAGGGTTGACCTTCTTCCCCTTCTTCCCTTTCTTCTTGCTTCCACCCTTCCCCGACCCATCTTCACGGTCATAATCTTCAACACCTGCATTGTCAAAAGTCACATCTTTGGCACTGATCCCACTGGTCTTCCAATCATTCTGCCTTTGAAAGGCTATTTCAAGAACATCTGCTCCTAACATCTCTTTGCAATTGAGGAATTTGTCGATGAACTCGTGATCAGGATCAAATGATGCAAGATTTTCTATTAGAAGCATCTCCGCCTCTGATCTGGATTGCTTCAAGCAGTATTCCAAGAAACTTGTATCTATCACAAGGGATTCCATTGCATCAGATAAAACTTAAAGACCAACAAAAGTGTTTAAGTCAACATGTCAGATGCATGAACAGAGTTTTGTATTGAACCATGGGTTACAGCCAAAGGAAAGTAGAAAACTATTTAAATCTCTGCAATACATGAAATTTGACCTATCTGGCAGAGAAGCCATACTACTAAAGACCATGGTACTTGTTATATGTATGCTTGAAAGATCGTAATCTTTTGAGTGGGAAAAGTAAAGTTTGTAACAAGTATATTTATCGATCTGCAATAGATACTTGTTACCCAAATGCTTAAAATCAAGTTCGATGAAAAATCACAATTCTAGTAAATAAATGTCAAGCAAAAGAAGAAAGAACATAGAATGGTACCTTTAGTCCCAACAAGTCTAACACATTCATTTTCACACCAAGCCCTGAACTCCATGGCCTCTGAAAAAAAATAAACATAACGGGTCAACAACAATTCTTGACAGGTTAAGATGAACAGCCTATTGTCACTTTACCTGAATGCCTGTTCATCGTATCTCGTTTCCCTTTAAGAGACGACTGAGTAGTGGCTGTTGAAGATGAAAGTGAATGCTCTGCAGGTCTGCCGCCCACAGATTTCTGTCTCCCTAGTGATGCAACTGGTGCTCCTTTTACAGGAGTATTTTTGGTTCCCCAACTTCCCTGGCTTGAAATATGAGGGAATTCTGACCTGTTTAGAAGAAAGATATCAAAATTTACTTTCAATTTCTCCCATCAGGGGCATTGATTGAGGAGACAGCAAGGGGTAATGATGAAAAGAAAGCAACAAATAGACAGAGGCTTACCCAACAAACAACGACAAAAAAAATCTAACAGTCCTTTGAATTTTGGCAAAATATGCCAAGTTCAAAAGCAAAGTACCAACAATCACTAAACTTAGTACACCTGTTCATGTGAAATTTACAATGGAGCCCTCACATTTGAACTTTTTATGTGGACTCAAAATAAGTTGAAACCCAGCTTATTTCACTAAGTCACAAACATTTCACAACAAATTCATTTAACTTTTGAGCCTGAATCACTGTTCTGACTAAACCCTGCACCACTGAGCTTAACTTCCATGTCTTCACATGAATGGTTCCCACAACAAAGAAATTCTTTTGGCAACAAATGGTAGCTCCTGTTTCAAATGCTTAAAAAATATTTTCTATTAGGCAACTAGAACAGGTCAAATGCTATCATTTTGGAGAATCACTGGAATAATTAAGGGACTCGAAAACAGGGGAGGACAAAATGGGAAGTGGACAGAAACAACAAGGTATTCCGTCACTAGTTTAAGCTGGTTGAAGAGGGACCAATTAATCAGCTGCCTTGCAATATAGCCATTTTTTATAGGCGAGTAAACAGCAACAAAAAGAAATGCAGAATCCCAAACAGGAAAAATCTACTAATCAAACAGGTAAAAACATACTGCAAAATATAATAAACCAGATCAAATTTACATGGCATCTGCAGAAAACCAGTATGCTCACAAGAGCAGAGCTCTAAGAATAGAAAGAATAGAAAGAATGGTTCAACTAAAGAAGCAATGTTTGATAAACTAAAAGCTAGTTAGATAGGCAAAGAAAGGATCGTACTGCTTAGGCTCCTGCTTAGATTGATCAATCGGGCCCCAAAATAGTTCATCATCTCCTTTGTATTTTGACTGAGAAGAAGCACGGGAATTTATCTGGATAGGAGAAGCAACCTTTGAAGGAGAAGATGCAGAATGCGACCATGAAGAGCCACTTCCATGTGCGGATTGAGCGGGCTGAGGTTTCTGAGGAATTGGTATTTGATTCTGAGGCTGGGCAGAAGAGACCTTTTTCTCCTGTTCCTTTTGGATGTCCCTTAAAGATGTGGGCTTTGGAAGCTTCTTGGAGTCAGCGGACCATGCTGGAGAAGGAGAATGGTTTGCTGGCTCTCCCTTCCAAAAAACAAAATCTCCCAAAGAAGGGCCAGATGGAATTGCAGGCAATACTTCCTTCTCCTGCTGCACAGAGCGAGAGCCTTTCCCTTTCTCAATGGGACTTGAACTAACAGCCATTTCAGTAGAAGGTATAGGCACTACCACCTTAGCTCCAGCCCCCTTTGCTTTAGCAGACCTTTTGCGATTCTTTTTAGTGTCTTTAGCCTCAATAAAGTTTCCATCATCTATAGATTCTAAACTGTTAGTTGCAACTGGTTGAGCAGTCAGGCCAGATAAAGATTCAGAAACTCCCATCTCTCTTTCATTAGATTTTGCCAAAACTTCTTCTGCCAATAGATCATGTAACTGACTTTTCTTGCTCTTAGAAGAGAGTGAAATTTCTGCTTTTCCCACATTTATGTCAGTATTATTCATTTCTCTTTGAATATCTCTAGAAATTTTTGGGTCTGAACTAGCCACAACCCCAGCCCAAGGAGTGGATGAACTTGCATGGTTGACAGAAGTGCTGGTCTCAGAAACTGCCAGGCCAACCTGAGCCTTCCTTTGCTCTTCCTGTTGAATTTCCAACAATGACTTCGGTTTGAAACCAGGAGCAGGTTTCCAAGCACGTTGACTTGATTGAATCTGTGCACTAAGAACCGGGACGGACCCAGCTAGTTTCGATTCACCCTCTCCAGATTTGATGGCAGGCAATGAACTAGTAACCTGCTGGGATTCGACAACTTCTGCAGAAGTCCCAAACTTGTTGTCTCTTGCCTTTTGTGGAGATGTCCCAGAAAGATTTTCTCCAGTTCCATCATGTGATTCAAATCTTGTTAGACCAGCATTTGGCCCCTCATTTTCAGATTGCTTTGATTGCTGCAAAGACAAAGCCTTTATTGCTACCTTTGCCTGGTCAGAAGAGGAGTTTGACTTGGCAGATTTTTGCTTTCTGGATTTCTTCTCAGAAGCTTTTCTTGTCTCACGAATTTCAATGTTTTTCACTACTGTTGCCACTTCAGGCTCAGTATTCAATCGATCTCTATCAACCTGCTGCTCATCAAGTGAGCTATCTAGTTCAACTTTTAGAACACTGGCATGTTCGGGCTTTGAAATTGCATTCTCACCAGTTCCTGCTGACGCTACTGGATCAGAGATTTCATGAGAATCCTGATGAACAGAATCTGCAATAGCCTCAGATACCAAAACCTTTGCACTTTCTTCAGTTCTCCAAGGGACTTCTGATGTATGATCCAGTGAAAGAGGAACACGGAAGTCAGAAGAGGGGACAGGTTCAGATGCAACAGAAGCCTCATGTGAAGATTTGTTCATCCGCCCTGGCAAGGGTGAGCTATCAACAAATGGTGATGCTGGTAAAGATTCTTTCGGATGAATATCACCTAGTTTTCCGGGACTTGTACCCCAACTTTTTTGAAGATTAACATTCCCAAACATTTGATGTGGAAGATGGAGAGAAGATGCTTCAGAATTGACATTATAAGTGACATCATGGGTAACTTGAGGTGGCAAATTCAATAAACTGGTAGTGTGTTCATCTTGAACATTTGAAACTGGCAACTGTAGACCAGTTGTAAGCAATTCTTTAGACAGCTGAAGCCGAGAAGGATCCACAGGAGCATTTCCTGTAGCTATTGAAGCAGTCTGTAATTTTCCATAAGATGGCTCACCAAAACGCTGATGAGAATGGTGCTCTGGCATAGCTTGGGAAAGTAACTGCTGTTGCCACAACAACTGTTGATGCTCCTCCTGTTTTTGCTGCTGCTTGAGTAACAAAAGCTTATCTAACACTGAAAGCTGCTGTGTTTGAATAGGAGCCTGGGAATGTGACTGCAGCAAGTACTGCTGTTGCAACAAGTTGAGTAATTGTGGATCCTGGGGTAAAGCTGAGGGCAACAATTTTTCAGGTGTCAAAATACCAGACGGGTTATCTATACCTTGACCAAGCAGGTTTGTTAAAGGTGGGTTCTGCCGCTGCAGTCTCTGTTGTTGCCCAAAGAGAACTTGTGGTGGAAAATTCTGAGCATGGAGCAAGTCAATCTTATCCTGAAGTGGATCCAAGCTCTCCTGGGCAGGGAAATTTGACCAACCACTAACGCCATTATTTATGCCAGAGACAGGCCTGTCAGATAGGCCTTGAAGAATGGACATCAAATCAGCATTTTGAGAATGAGGAGGCTGATGCGGATTGTCAGACAAAGAGGATAGGAGTTTTGCATGTTGCATCAGGGAGTCTGGGTGAACTTCTGACTTTGAAACTATGGATGGAGCATCTCTTCCCTGCCAAAATGGATAAGGACCAGGTAATGATCTCTGTCGTTCAAGTGCCATTTTCTTTGCCATCAGGTGTAGATCGTTCCCACCATCAACTCCCAATGATGGCACACCACCAGAACTATTTCCAGTAAATCCTTGAGAACCTAAAGAGAAAACATAACCATCAAGTTCGCATAAAGATGCAACAAGATGACAACTACATTTAGAAACCAAGGGGAAATGCCCAAAGCATAGGGCTGCTCAATAAAACAGAGTTCATTTGTAAAAAATGAAAATAAGCTGGGGGTAACCGAACCTTGTGATGAAGGACCCAAGTTTCCAGACATCAGTGACTCTAAGAATCGGTTTTCAGCTTCTGTTGCTGAACCAGGTTTAGACCTTGGATCATTTCTTATAACATCAAACTCCTTTAAGCTAGGATGCATGTTTCCAAAGCTGCTAATGTTTGGCCTGCTAGATGTGTCAGTGAATTCATTCTGTTTTGTCCCAGCAAACCCAGGCGGTGGCCTTGCCTTGGCTCGCAAATGAGGCATGACATCACCAAGCAACAAAAAGGGTGAGTCCTGTGATGCATTTGCCGGCCGAACTTGCAAATCTATGCCAAAATATCCAGTCTCGAACCACCCAATGATATCACTGCCAGAAAAGGGACCTTGAATTTCACCCTGGGGATCCTTATAATACAGAACCAGGTTCTCAGGAGAGGGTTGTGAAAACTTCTTGACCTCTTGCTCCCTGTCCAGAGCAGCAGATGGCTGCCTTTTCATAATGGGATCCTCATTGGTCTGCCATTTTGCTTCGTCTCTAGAGAATGATGGATTGGCCGCATTGCTTTCCCATGGATTTTCAGAATCTTTTGGGGGTTGATTCCGGGCCATATCAGCAGCCCTTGACCTGACATCACTGGAAGCATCTCTCCAGTCATGCGAGACAGTATTGAACTGCTCTACCAATGATGGGGCTCGCCATGGAGTTCCAGAATGTGCAGGAGTATTTCCCTCCACAGTCAATTCCCTACTTCTAGGCATCTCATCATCCTTTTTGTAAGGACTGGTTTCTCTAAAAGCTGCATATGGAAAATAATAATTATTATAATGCACCAGGACTATGGGCACTTTAAATGGAGCACACTCTCATACAGTAACATACCAAAGTTTTACAGACTGGACTAAGAGTAAAAGGGGGCAGACAGTAAAAGCACAGATGAAAATTATCTGAATCAAAAACCAAATTATAACAAGCAGCAAACACAAATTTTTAATTTGAGTTCAAGATAATTATTTTTCTAGTCTTGTTAAGTTTGAAGAAAAAGGGCCACCTTCATAGCTCATTGAATGATTTCAAAGGCAGCCAGCTCAGCTTAATAAACACATGCACAAACCACTTTTGT
>Ga0307510_10007646_pt1 | contig 12888 bp, 14 predicted proteins | sample 12_EM_MG_FD_207224 | JGI IMG/M metagenome (GOLD analysis project Ga0307510, IMG submission 207224) | Populus trichocarpa ectomycorrhiza microbial communities from riparian zone in the Pacific Northwest, United States - 12_EM | ecosystem: Host-associated > Plants > Roots > Unclassified | place... | reverse complement strand
GTGTTATTCTCTGCTATTTAACCGATCTCTCTGCATGGGCTTGAAATTAGCAATTGTTGTATTAAGCTTTCAACTGGGTCGCATATCTGTATTTAGGGCATATACTAATCTCCTCGTCGCTTGTATTAGATTGGAGGGAACCATGTTTACGGCTGGATATGGATAAGGTTTATTCAATGAAAAGGAATATTTCGCACATGTTGAAAACCCCCGATCATCCACGCGTCAGATACCACCAATGTGGCGATTTTGACGTTCTGGACTCAATCCTTTCTCGACCTAAACGGCAGCCAGATAGCAACTTGAAGGAGCGTTTCGAAGAGGAAAATGAGCCCCAATTACACCTGATCACCAGTGACATTGTTATAATAAAGGACCAGTAGGTAATTCATCCTTTGGGCTAAGACTAGGCTTATATACTAAACGATCTTTAGGCAAGGCGTCCAATGTGGAATCAAAGCTGGGAATAGCAAGGCATGTTGGCTATCACCGCAAGTTGAATGGGCGGTACACAAATATGTTGCGTCACGGAATATAGCGGCAGATCATACCCAACATGGTGCAAGCGGTACGGGGAAGCGCAATAGGCCAAGCATGATGGAAGGCCCTCATACCACTCACAAGGCTGCGAGTGATAGTATGAAGGATGCTACAACCCTCAGTTCTCCTGCAGGAAACGGGAGCAGCGAACAGAACCCGGAGGGTACTTTGAGAACAAAAGGCTGTGTCATTGGTCACCGTGCCTTCGTTCCACGAATGGGATCACAAACGCAGAATATTGAACTTGGACCCAGGTGTCACAAATCGTGACTAAGCAAGGCAGATTTTACATGACTAATACTTATTAGTCATAAGGTATATTGGGGTTTTACACTATGACGTCATTTGACTCATAGCTTTCACATGACTGCGCACTTGCGAGTTATTAGTTGATTATGATTGGTTAAATGGTTTCATGACGTCACGATTGTGACGTCATACGATGTAATGATTTCGCAAATGACTCAGATTATGAGTCATGGGTTCCACGCATGCGGCTCATTCGCGCGCATGATCGAGTTTATGGGTTGGGATCGAGGAAAGAGAAGGTGAGCAGCTGATTTGTAAGAATCAGCTGATGGATCTCGCACCATGACTAATTATGAGTCATGGGGGCTATGTTACGTGATGGTGACGAGTCACCAGGGTTAGGGTTGTGAGAAGATGCCTATATAAGGTGCTTGGTTTCCTACCAAGAGATAGGACCACTAACCATCTCTCCTCCACCTCCGGCGATTGAAATCTCAACACCAGGCGAAATCATCGTCGCTTTCCCCCACCCACCTCTCTTCTCCCACGATGGCTACTGCCTAGGAGTTGACATTAAGCCATCTAGCCTCCTCCCTTGTGGCCTCGGCCTCCCCTCCTTGGGGTTCTCGTTCCTGTTCATCGTTGACTCCCGCTCATGATGTTCGGTTCTCCCCCTTACCCCGCACTTGCTTTGTACCTCGCTTAGCATTTTGCAAGGTCGGAAAGCTTCTCGCTTCGCTCACGGTCGGCGTTACGGTGTCGGACTCTCGGTCAAAGTAAGGCTTCGCTTCTGCTGGGCTTGCACCTCTGTTGGGGAAAGCTTCGGTTAGTAACATCACGGTCTCGCTCGGTCTCGCTGTCACCCCAAAAGCTCTTGCTATGGCCTGGTGGTCGGTTGTGGCTAGCCCGCTCGCAATCCTTCCTCTACCTCCCTCCTGGTTCCGTCCGCTGGCACCGTACTGCCCCTTAAGCTGGCACCTTACTGCTAAAAACTCCTCCCCCGGCTGGCGCCCTACTGCTCTCCCCCCTCTGGCTGGCACCCTACTGCTACTCACCGGCTCGCACCCTACTGGTCACCTTCCTAGCTGGCATTCCCTCTGCTCGGTGGCTCCGCTCGCCATTCTCTCCCCCTCCGATCGCTCGGGCCTTCCTCGGTTACGCCTAGTTGTGGTATATCACTGCCTCCGTGGCTTTGTCCAACGCTTGGGAACGATGTAATGACCTGCCCGACCGTGCATCATGGTTTTTGGTGGGCCCTCAACCTATGAGTTTTCCCGTGTCGGTGATCATCTATCCTCTCCATCAGGCCCTGAAAGGGCCTTAGCGTAGCCCTGGTTTCTTTTGTTTTGGGGAGCCTGCTGAAGGGTTTGGGTCTCTCTACTTGTACGTTTCTATGTATTGTTTCCTTAAGTGTCTGGGGTATATTATCTTAGGTGCTGGGCGGGGGTGGCTTTTCCGATGGACTCGGGGTGTTTGATTTTTCCCATGACGAGGTGAAGCGGGCGGGATGACGTTTGCTTATAGGTTTTTTATCTCCATAGCTAGCGCTTCATGAGTCTTTTGTACCTTTAAACATAATAACAAATTGATTACAAAAAAGAAAAAAAGAAAAAAAAACCGACCAAGAGATAGGACACGAACCATCTCTCCTCCACCTCCGGCGATTGAAATCTCAACACCACGGGAAATCATCGTCACTTTCCCCCACCCACCTCTCTTCTCCCACGATGGCTACTGCCTACAAGTTGACGTTAAGCCAACTACCCTCCTCCCCTGTGGCCTCGGCCTCCCCTCCTTGGGGTTCTCGTTCATGTTCGTCGTTGACTCCCGCTCATGATGTTCGGTTCTCCCCCTTACCCCGCACTTGCTTTGTACCTCGCTTAGCATTTTGCACGGTCGGAAAGCTTCTCGCTTCGCTCAGGGTCGGCGTTACGGTGTCGGACTCGCGGTCAAAGTAAGGCTTCGGTTCTGCTGGGCTTGTACCTCTGATGGGGAAAGCTTTGGTTAGTAACATCACGGTCTCGCTCGGTCTCGCTGTCGTGCCAAAAGCCCTTGCTATGGCCCGTTGATCGGTTGTAGCTAGCCCGCTCGCGATCCTTCCTCTACCCCCCTCCCGGTTCCGTCCGCTGGCACCGTACTGCCCCTTAAGCTGGCACCTTACTGCTAAAAGCTCCTCCTCCGGCTGGCACCCTACTGCTCCCCCACTCTCTGGCTGGCACCCTACTGCTACTCACCGGCTGGCACCCTACTGCTCACCTTCCTGGCTGGCATCCCTTCTGCTCGGTGGCTCCGCTCGCCCTTCTCTCCCCCTCCGATTGTTCGGCCCTTCCTCGGTCACGCCTAGCCGTGGTATAGCACTGCCTCCGTGGCTTTGTCCAACGCTTGGGAACGATGTAATGACCTGGCCGACCGTACATCATGGTTTTTGGTGGGCCCTCAACCTATGAGTTTTCCCCTGTCGGCGATCATCTATCCTGTCCATCAGGCCCCGAAAGGGCCTTAGCGCAGCCGTCGTTTCTTTTGTTTTGTGGAGCCTGCGGAAGGGTTTGGGTCTTTCTACCTGTACGTTTCTATGTATTCTTTCCTTACGTGTCTGGAGTATATTATCTTAGGTGCTAGGCGGGGGAGACTTTTCCTATGGACTCGGGGTGTTTGATTTTTCCCATGAAGAGGTGAAGCGGGCGCTGGGATTGCATTTATAGGTTTTTTTCTCTTCATGGCTAGCGCTGCATAAGGCTTTTTGTACCTAGAAACAAATAACGCATGATTACAAAAAAAAAAAAAAAAAAAAAAAAAACGACCAAGAGATAGGATCTTCATGCAACCATCTAAGTACTTTTCTATACTCAAGATATTGCAATATGATTACGCTTTACTCTCTTTACATACACTCCTCGTCTACGAGAGCCTACGCTCTAAGAACCCGGAGACTATTGTGATAGTCTCGACGGGCCGCCCGAATATAGATCTATTGTGATAGTTCAATCAAGCACGACAATCCACCCATCTTACTATCTGAAGAGATAGTACCTCTCCGAATAACCCAAGACAAGCAAACCAGTTCTGTACTATCTGGAGAGATAGTACTTCCCTACCTATTGGTGCAAGAAAACGAGATTCGCATTCGCAGGAGACGACTGTCGTTGCCTGTTGCACACATGCTCAACAATAGGATTGTTACACCGGGCCAGCCCAGTCATATAACACGAAATCAGCAATTCACGCACTAAAAGAATTCGGTCAACAGCTTTTACCATTGACTCAAACCGTTGAGGCGCTATTTCAGACTTTCCTCCCGGAGGAGCATTCCAAATACACAGCAGTCTATGAGATCATTTACGATGGGAAAGCTGACAATGTTGACGAGGCATTTGGAATATGGACCTGCCGCTCACTTGTCATCAATGCGAATACCAATAACCATAAGGATCTGGAGCACGTATGCCATGGGTAGTGTGCGCTCGTAGTATTCGGAGACTTTGAGGGCGGCGATGCCTGATTTCCTGAGCTTGGAGTCAACATTGATTGTACCCCTGGTATGTAGAGACTCCCGCCCATCTTATCCAATTCCAATAAGTAACTAAGATATATTCTCTAGGTTCCATTATTTTCATGGGTTCCTATGCAGTGGAACATTATATTGGCTTTTTTGTGGGAAATCGGTGTAGTGTTGTCAACTTTACACATCACGCAGTGCACGATGCATATGTGGAGAAGACAGGGAAGCCATTGTGGGAGTTCAATACGATGCCTAAATGGTGGCAGAAGTTGCGCATGCATCTGAATGTATAATAATGTTCCTAATAATTGATTTTTCTATTTAGTATGGGTATACACTCACACCCCGCTGTCCCGGATCTTGATAATCCAGATACCTCACTGTGCCGTGCGAATCTCTGTAAGTTCTGAATTTCTTTACACCAAAGCCTAGCCTGTTGTCCCGGATCACTTGCTATGCCGGATGGATTCTCAGGATTTTGTCCATCCGGCATAGCGGGGTGCTAGTGTATACTTTTGAGCTTGGCCTGCCCTCGTTTGCAAGGCTGTGCCCCAAAATCATACGTCCAAACTATACGCCGAAAGCCGTACGCCCAAAACCATACCCCTATAACCATACGCCCAAAACCAGACGCCCAAAGCCAAACCATACGCCCCAAGCCATACGTCAAAAACCATGCGCCCAAAACCATGCGCCCAAAAGCCATACGCCCAAAGCCAAACCATACGCCCAAAGCCATACACCCAAAACCATACGCCCAAAACCATACGCCAAAGAGAGTCACCTAAAACCATAGCTTTTTATACACGATAGTGAGCGCCCAGTTTAACCAACTATCGGCAAGTTTAGGGTAAGTGATTGCCTGAACCTCAGACCTGATTTAAATAGTGGCTAGTATTTGGGTGGATGGCTTGCAAGGCATGTGAGACGTGATGCCTAAACCAATAGTCTTTGAATGAAAATCCCAAAACTGAATGCCCAAAGCCATAAGCGCAAAGCCATACACCCTGAATGAGATCGCGAAATGATAAGCCGGAGACCATATCCTCAGGAAGATAGGAATCGTGCATGCACCACTATACAACTATACGCTTAGAGTTATGTACCCGGAATCATATCCTTAGAAGTACTTAGAAACATACCTATATTATATGCTTACAATCATATACTGAGAGCGATTTCCAAACACTATTTATCTCAAACTAGAAGCCCAAATCATAATGATAATGTGAGCACTATATTCAAATCCTATCTTTTGAGATAGTTGCCGGATTGCTATCTGGAATATCCAAATAGTGGAGTGATCATAGTAGACATACAAAGTAATTAGGGGGTGTTTGGCCAGCCAATTCTGATCTCAAATTGTGATTTCAGATCAGAATTGAGAGGCCAAACACCCCTTAGATTTCAACCTGTAATTTGTTTAGTCAGAGGATATCACTCATAGGAATAAGTGGGGCCCCGCACAGGGGCAAGAGTGGGGGAGGAGAAGACGGGGGCAGTCTAGGCAATCAGCGGGGAAAGTAAAATACCCGCCCCGCGGCACAGCCCGGCCAGGGCCCCGTGTCATACGGGGCGGGGAGGAATGGCAAAGAGTTGACCCCCGGCCGGAGCAACGGCGGGGTCACAAAGTGAAAACCCACCCCGGCCCATCCCGTAACGAACACTAAGAAGAAGGATGGGATACAGGAAGATCGCCGTGAAGGGTTTACTGACAATTGGGAGGCAGTGGCCGCAGAGGTGCAGAGTCAGATGTCTAGACAGCCCCCCCACGGGCAACTCCTCGGATTCCGACACGCCCAACTCGACGCATTCAGACATGTCCAACTTCACAGATTGAGAGTCAAACTCCCAGCAACCTGCGTATTGAAGCCCTGGCTGGAGCCCCGGATAACCGAAACGATTCACAGGAAACTGTCCCATCTTTCGATTTCACCCAGGTGTCGGCAACCCGGCTACTCAACTTCCTCGATTCGGACCTACAGACTCCGAACGGCTCACAGGAGGTGGCCAGGAGGCTAACTTTGGACAATACTGTGACTCCGACTACAATGCGACAGCTTGCGCTCAGCCATGATGATCTAGAGCCGGCGGAGGAGACTACTGATCTGTGGGATATGGAGCAGGGGGAAAGTGTGAGCATAGATGGGGGTAGTTAGAATACTGAGCATGTGTACTTTAGTGGTTTTGAGATCCGTTCTCACATATAGGAAAGTGTGCGAGGAGCATAGTCGTATCAAGATGAGGGCATCTAGCCAACTCAGGGAATTCAGAATAGAATTAATAGAAGCAACGCTTAACAGGTGTATCTTGGCGATCAGGATAGTAAAACAAATCGTGACAGCGGTCATCAGCAAAAAAACTCGATTTTGCATCCACACGCATCTGAACGCACCCTGTAGTGGAGTTTGCATCTGGTCAGCATCCTGTGCATCTCATGAATCCAGTTTTAAACTTCGGAAGCCAAAATGGACATGTAAATGTTGTCCGTTAGGGCTGAAAATTCATGTTTGTCTACGTAATTGTTAGATTAATCTTAAAATGAAACGGGTTTTTTGATTACATAACTTCAAAAAAATTATCCCAGAGAACGCAGCCAGAAGGTGCAGGGTGCGCTGAAATGGAAATAACGCAAAGTGATTTTTTTTGCTGATGGTTGAAAGAAGAGCAGTGCCCAGGCGTAGGATCAGGATGGCATTAGACTAAGTACACGATGCGTCCGGATGAAAACACGGCATCAGATCGAGTCACGATCGGATCAGCATGGGGCATTTATAGGGCGTGAGATCAGGAAGAAGTGAGCAGGCGTCAAGAAGGGAGAGATGCGGATCGTGGGATACAGACGAGGTCGGGAGGGTGTGAAAACAATAGGACGCCAGATCTGAAGCTGAGTGAAGACCTGACGTTCGCTGAGAAAGAACCGGCATCAGGGCGGGAGAGTCATATATCCGACGCAGTCAGAAAGCAATAGCGGAGGACCCGACGCACCAGGAACGCAAGAGTCGTAGATCAGGAGCAGTCAGGATGTAATAAAGGAGCACCAGGAGAAGTCTGGATGGACAGGACGTGAGGGTCCATCTCCAGAGGGCGTTAGGACGGATAGCGCTAGGTGACGCAAAGTCGGAACGCGATGTCGATCCGACGTTACATCCTGATTGGCGATTTGCATTCAGATGTCCCGCGCATCACACGCACGGGGCGCCCTGCACCCAAGGTATTATTTTTGCTGATGCATTAGATCAGGCGGCGTCAGGGCGGGAGACCCTTGGATCAGGCGGCCTCAGTGCGGGAGACAATTAGATCAGGCGTCGCCAGGACGGAGTAGCGCTGCACCAGACTCAGTTAGGACGCACAGGACGTAGCGGTCCATGTCCTGATTGCGTCAGGACGGACGGCGCCAAATAACGCAATGTCAGAATGAACGGCGCCAACTAGCGCAAAGTCAGGACGCAACCTCGATCCGACATTGCGTCCTGATTCGCGATTTGCGTTCCGGCGTCAGGTGCGTCAGACGCACATGAAGCACGGAACGCAGGGTATTATTTTTGCTCATGCTGTAACAAGGTACCACATGAGAGAAGTGGTAATTTCGTCTGGTCGGCCCTTGGTCTATCCGTTGTGGTTGGCATCCTCTCAGCCGAGGGGCTCTCCTCGCTGGGGGGCTCCCATCGCCCCTCCATCCGCTCCCGTGATTTACTCTATGGTTGCACCCTCGTGCCGTGGGTCCATGGTATTGCACTGCCTCCTTGGATTGTTCACTCCCTCGCCTGCCGATTGGCAGGACAGTCCGTCCTGGCCATGAGCCTTCCCCTTAGTTGTTTAGGTCGGGAATATTCGCTAGGCGCCCGCCTACAGTAGTTTTATTTTTCCCTCTCTGTCCGCACTTAGTGCCGCAAGAATCCTTTCGTTTGTTTAGGGGAGCCTGCTGAAGGGTTCCCGTGCTTCTGTACATCCTTTCATTGGTTGTCTCTGTGGCTGTATCTTTCCTATGCTTTCCTCCCCCTTAGTCTAGGCTGGTGGCTGGTGTGCGGTTAGGCCCATACCATAAGGTCCTCGGGGTACGGCAAGTTGGTCGTGTTTGATTCCCTTTGTTGGGGTGGGGGGTTTGAGTTTGTGCCATGTCGAGGTGAAGCGGGCTGTTGGATTGTTTTTACGGTTTTGTTTACGCCATAGCTAGTGCTCCACGTGATATCTTGTACCATAAACAACGAATCATAAGAAGAAAGAAAAAAAAGAAAAGAAAGAAAAGAAAAGAAAAGAAAAAGCCCCCTATTTCTTCATCTTTCTCGTGCGCTCCACCTCCAGTCATTGAAATCTCAACACCATGGGACATGATTGGGAGAGTACCCCCCCGTCTCCGATCCCCATTGATGGCTCCCCCCCAGGAGTACTACGCACCCACCTATCCCCTTCCCCCCTCTGGGGTCTTTGGCCTTACCTCCCACAGGGTTCTTGATTCTGTCTTCGTTAAGCATGCTTGCGTTGGTGTTTCTCCCCCTTACCCAGCACATCGCGACCCCTCTCCCTTAGTGTTTTGAACGGTCGGCTATCCTCCCTCTATTGGCAACACGCAGTCGGTTGTTTCGGGCTATCTGTGAAGTAGTTGCCCTGGTGTCCCTGGTCTCTGGTATTGCACGCTCTCCTGAGTTGCTCGGTCGGTACGGTCAGCATTCGAAAGATTGTGACCTTCACTCTGTCCTCTGTGTTCGTACTTTTGGTTTCTGGCGAGCCTTCCTTCTCCCACTCCCTACTGTTGGATCTGCTTGCACCGTACTGCTACATCGAGCTGGCACCTCACTGCCCTTTTATCCCCTTCTTTCCTCCTTCTTAGGCCTCCCCCTCATCCGGGATCCCTTCCGGTAGTGACGCTCTCTCTCCTATAACAAGGGACCATGCAAGACTGGTGGTAATTTGGTCAGGTCGGCCCTTGGTCTATCCATTGTGGCTGGCACCCCCTCTGCTGAGTGGCTCTCCTCCCTGGGTGGCTCCCCTCGCCTTCTTCTCCTCAGGCTGCTACGCGATTGACTCTACAGTCGCAACTCATGATGGTTACAGTATTCCGTGGTATCGCACTACCTCCGTTGATGTTCCTAAAGTCTCTTGCGGGCCGATTACTGGGCAGTGTACCCGTGTCACGTCTTGCCCCTTAGCCGGCAGCTTTGGGGAAGCCCCTTAGGCACTCCGGCAACAGTAGTTTTATCCTTCCGCTCGGTCGGCCCCAGGCTGTTAGATTCCTTTCTTTTGTTTTGGGGAGCCTGCTGATGGGTTTCTTTGCTCCTGTATATTTGTATGCTAGTTTTCTTCGTGTTTGGCTTTACTATGCTTTCCACCCTATTAGTTTAGGCTGGTGGCTGGTGTGCGGTTAGGCCTGTACCAGAGCGTCTTGGGAGTACAGTTTCGGTCTTCATGTTTGATTCCTTTCCTACTGGTGGGGGGTATTTCTTTCTCCCATGACGAGGTGAAGCAGGTCGTTGGATTGTTTTATGATTTTGTTTTTGTCATAGCTAGCGCTCTATACGGTTTCTTGTACCTTAACAATGAATACATGCTAATAATAATAAAACAAGAAAAAGAAAAAAAAGAAAAAAGACCCCAATTTCCTTCCACGCTCCGCGCCCTCTACACCTCCAGTCATTGAAATCACAACACCACGTCGTTCACTGCACGATCAGCCACACCCCCTACTTCTGCCCCGTTTTCAGGCCTCGCGTCCCTGTTCCCCCATCCATAAGATGGACAACCTTCCAGACACCCTGGCAGTGTTCCCCTCCTGCCCCTCCTCGAGGTCTTCCTCTGGAGCCGAAGAACCCTCTCGCAATCTCCTTCTTCTCCGCCCGTTCCTTCACGAGACGTGTGACAGGCAACGCTTCTCTCCAGATCAGATCCCCATCCCCGACAACAGGCAGCTGAATGACCTGTCCGATGGCGAGTCTATCCTCATCCCGTTTCTCTGCTCCTCACTCAACGCTCTTGCGTCTATGACCAAACAACTCAACCCTGTCACAACCCAGCTCGCCACTGTACAATCCATCGTGGCCACCCTCCGTTCCCCCTCAGCACTAGACAACAAACTTTCCCCGATCAACACCTCACTTCGTGACCTGTCATATAGAGTCAGTTCGGCCCCCTCCGTCCCGACGACCCCACCTCGGCTGGTTATTCCCCCGACAGGTGTGGTCATACACCCAGCGGCCCCACCCCCTGCCCCTAAATCCCGCCCCTCCCTCCAAAAACTGACAACACCAACAATGGTTTCAACCCTGACATCACCCGATACGACCCTGTGAGACACGTGTTTTATGAAAACCCCCGCGCCTACGCTGATATGTTTCCTGACTCATGGGAAGCGAGCGCGTTCCGCGATGGGAAATACCCCGACCTTCCTCTTTCGTCTCGGGTCACCTTGATCCCAACTGCCCCAAACCCCTCCAGACGTACTCTCAGCCCGCCACGGCTCTCGCTCCCAAGAAGGGTAATCAGAAGATGAGGCCCTCACTACCGCACAAGTCGCATCCGCCAGCAACTCTGTGCCCAATGTCCCGCCCTCCAAGTTGCTTCCCACAGCAGAAAGAAGATTTTACACTCCTAGATCCACCCCCTCTGAACATGAACAAGCCTCCCTGATCGCAGCCACCTTCCCAGATATCGCTGCTCGTGTCCTTCAGGATGCGAACTGCACCCTCCCCCTCGCAGTCACTACCAAGGTCAACGAGAGAGGCCCTGTCACTCTTCTCGTCTCTGACCCTTCCACCCCTGCTGCTGCCTTCGCACCCTACTTCGACGCACTTACGACACAACTTAACAAGTCGTTCCCGGTGGGAGACTCTCCCTGGTTGCCCTTCCGCCTCGCCCCAAACGAAGTCCAGCTCGCCATCCACTCCCTCCCTATCGCCTTCCTCTATCGGGACCCTGAGGAACTCTTCCCCAGCCTCGCTGACTCGATTTTTAACTCACCAACTGTCCGCATTCTGGCGGCGAGATATCTCAACCCCAACACCGAGTCAAGGTCAGGCAAAACGGCAACCTTAGTCGTCGTATCTGTACATCTTGGATACGTTCCCCCAATGGGGTCCTCCATCAGACTATACTCTGGGTCCCGCCCGATCAAGACGGCATACTCCTCCAACCACAACACCCAGTGCAGGACCTGCAGGGGCTTCGGCCACGTCGCCCCCTGGTGCCAATCGAAAGACCCTGTGGGCCCCTTGTGCTTCGTCAACCACACTCGTGCTCAGCACAGATGTCCTAATCCTAGCTGCCCCAGCAGTCGCAACCTTAAACCTGTTCTTAACTGTTGTTCTTCCTCACCGGCCCTCTGTGCCAATTGCGGAGAAGATCATTCTGCTCTGCATACAGACTGTGTTGAACGACCAGTCCCCCCCACTCTCAGTCGTTCCCCCCCTGAGGCCGAGATCATTCCTCCATCCGCGTTGGACGCGATGGACACTGCCACCGATGGAGTGGTCCAGCACGCCCCCGCTTCTCCTACCCGTTCCCTCCAACAGGCGTTCAAAATAGCGACGCCGCGTGCTCGAAGATTGTCCACAATCCTGGGCCCGCAAAGGCCCCCCACTGCCCAGTGTGGTCTCCCTCCCCTGGGGCCCCCTAGTCCCTCACCTGCCCCTCGCACCGCCTCAGGCCTGGCCCGCTAATGCAGTACAACCACTCACCCAGTGAGGGGGAGCAGGACTCTCAACCCTCATCACGCACCTTTTTACTCGTTCAACACAACTGCCTAGGGAGCTGGGATGTGTTTCTTTACTTGTTTGGCTCTTTCACGCAACTCGCCCACACTCCTTCCATCGTCACCCTTCCGGACCCCCTGGTCTACAGGGGCAAACTTCCTTCCTTTCAGCTCTATACGAGCTTCTCCCCCGTTATGGTGAGTAAGAAGCCCAGGGTGGCATTTTATGTTTTTAGTTCGTTTTTATCCACTGTTGTGTTACTTTCACGGTTCTTCGATAGGGGCGCCATTATGGCGCTTGACCTCTTCGCCCCCCAAGGCTTCTTCAACACCTCTATAACAAGTTTTTCTATCATCAACTCATACAGTACCAAGGGCCGGTCCAACAACACACGATCGGTGCCGCCCGACCTTACTTTTCCCTGCCCGCCCTGCCCCACTCTCAAGCTGGGCAACCTCAATATCCACTACCCCACCGCTGACCCCCTGAGAAGTTTCAAAGGAGATGAGATTGCTACCTTGGTCCCGTACTTCGACAGGGCCACGGAGCATGGGTTCTCCCTCCTTAACATACCAGGGGTTTACACCCGTTTTTCCATGTCTCAAGTAGGCCGACCTGCAGTCATAGACCTGGCCTTTGCCTCCCCCCTCCTTATGCCCTATTTCACAGAATGGTCAGACCCCCTGCCCTCCACCTGCTCAGATCATATCCCCATTCTCCTATGCTTTCACGCGCCTCTTGTTGGCGCCCCACCCCCCAGGCCCAATTGGGCCCCCACCGACTGGCCCCAGGTAATAGTCGCCCTCAAGGCCCTCATGATCCCTGCGCCCCCCGCCCTCTCGAGCTCCCACTCCATGGGGGTTTGGTTCGACACCATCATCAGCAAAATCTCCGCTACTCTTGCACTTCACACGC
>Ga0307510_10007644_pt1 | contig 12888 bp, 11 predicted proteins | sample 12_EM_MG_FD_207224 | JGI IMG/M metagenome (GOLD analysis project Ga0307510, IMG submission 207224) | Populus trichocarpa ectomycorrhiza microbial communities from riparian zone in the Pacific Northwest, United States - 12_EM | ecosystem: Host-associated > Plants > Roots > Unclassified | place... | reverse complement strand
TAAACATGACGCCACCACCTGACGTCCCTGAGATGCAAGACGAGAGGGTCCAGCAGTTCTTTCATCAAATAGTCGAGCACCTTAACGTCATGCAACAGCACGCAGCGGCCGCTGGCGTGAGTCCCGCAGTCCTTTCGTCGTACCCGGCCCAGCCAACAAAGCATGAGGGCCTTGGGATATTTGGGCAAGAAGCGACGGAAATGGAGACCAGCACTGTCACAAAGCCACTGAGTATACGGCGTACACTGCGGAAGCCTTCTCCGCTGCAACTCAAACTTGACAAAGAAAACGTAGGAGAAGAATCACAGCGCACAGGGGCGATGCACAAGTCATCGCTGAGGAGTAAGAACCCCGTTCGTAGGGCCCTGATCGACAGGCGCGTGCAGATCATGGAGCCCACCAATCCGGTTAAACGCAGGAGGAGCACCACGGCTACTAACGACGCGTCTGCAAGTGATCTACCCCAGGCTTCACCGCTCTCACCAACATGGTTTGGAAACCTCTTCAAGCTTAAACCAGTGACCTTTTCCTTACTCTCAGTTCACGACCCGCACACATCGCGGGAGGAATGCAAGCGTATCCTGCATGGGTTGGGCGTGCGCGCGGTGCTCACACACGCCGACGGCTTGGGCACCCTCAAATGTCGACTGGACGAGATTGCGGACCCTGCAGGTGTGATGGGGGTAACTAAGGCTGTCCGGTTCCGCGTCGAGGTGTACCCAGCGAATGAGGCGCAGGAGGTTGCGGGGTATCAGACAGTGCTGCAGATGGTGCAGGAGAAGGGTGCCGCGTCAAGCTTCCGGCTCATGTACGTTAGGTTGAAGCGCGAGTGGGATTTGGATGCTCCACGGATCCCGTTACCCGCCCCGAGCCCCGCGCTCACCGATGGTGGTGGAAGGTTTGCCGATCTTTTGTATGGGTAAGTTATGTTTGGATTTGTCGGGATCTGCGCATCTGTAGAACATCTTAGAGACGGACTCATCTGTAGAATATCCAGTTGCATCATGTAGCCATAACTGCACTAGCCTGTAAAGTACAGCCTATTCCCTCGACAACTTGGGATAATACATACGTCACAAACTCACAATGCCATCGCACTCGAGTACATTTAGGGCAAAGTGAGCCATCATGTTACAGCCTCAACGTCCATCGGAATTGAGATAATTTGTTGAGTAGCAAGACTGGGATGGCTACCCGGTTTTGAAAGGATTGTTGTGTCCGGTTTCGCACTCGATATTCGAATGAAACGCAGCAACTGGACGAAAGCGACCTCTCGTTGGTCCCACGTGCGATACAAGGCAACGTTTTCGGGATGCGTCAAGTCCGGTACCTCTGATTCCAAAGTCACATCGCAACGACGGTCGCACCAAAAACGAAAAGAAGATGAAAAAAAGAACGCGGCTCACCTATGCCAGTACGATACTCCTCCGCCTCGCGCAACTTGGCCTCCTCCAGCTTCTGCTCTTTCGTGCTCTTCGGACGGCCCTTCCGCCGCGCCGCGCGCTCCTCTTCTAGTTCTGCATCGTGGCGCGTGAGCCAGACGTCCGCAACGAGTTCGTGGAGCTCGAGCAAGGTCAAGACGCTGCCGTGCTCCTCGGGTATAGCGTGGAAGAAAAATCCAAAGAAATCGGCTACAGAAAAAAAGAGGAGGGAGGATAATCAGCTTTGAGGCGGTCCGATGACTGATGACGATGGCGACTTGCCCTTGACCGAGTGAAGGTTTGCGCGCTTGGAGGCTTGCCCCGCGAGTTTGGATTTGCGCAGCTGCTTGCGCGCGAGCTGACCAGCCTTGCGCGATTCTGGGTGGAATATTTTCTCCCTTTTGGCACTCTTTTGTGGCTTTTTTGTGGGTGCCATGTCGTTACAGATAGGCCTCAAATCGCGAGGGATCAGTGGTTGGGATCAGGACAAAATTTTGAGTTAGACCGGGCCAGCCCGGCCCGCCACGCGTCAAGGCTGGCCGACGTCCAGCACGGTCTGAAGCAATTCTCTGCTTCGCTTTATATCTCCGGCCAGCTCACGAACCAGCCCAGGTGCCACGTCTAGAAAGTGTGTCAAGTTCCGATGTCACCATTTGAAGAGGTGGGCGTTGGTAGGGACCAATAAAGCTATATATCATCTACTCAGTCTTCTCTCCCGCTCTCCCGACATTCTCCTGTTTGTTTACCCGGAGCCCCCGCATCGCCATGGCCGTTATCAACAAACACTACCACATCCCCACCCTCCCGGTAGAGTTGAACTGCCAAATCCTCGAGGAAGCATGGCGCCTTCCGCTCACAACGACCGAGCGTCGCGACCTCCTCGTCGCCCTCCCGCTGGTGTGTACGTCGTTTCGCTGGATAGCTAATCGCCTCTTCCTCCGAGACGTACACGTCGTCTCTCCCGCATATGCTGCGCATTTCCTCTCGCTTCTGCAACAACAACACGACCCCGACGCCTCGCCAGCAGCACACTCAGCCTCAAAATGCTACTGTCAGAGCATCACGTTCCACATCTACGATCCAGACTCGCCTTCAAACATTCTGCAAGTCCGCCTCCCATCTTCGATTCCCGCAGCCTGCGCCCTCGAGACGACGCTGCGCACCCTATCCCGCGACGCAGCGCTCGCGCCGGCCCTGCGTCGCGTCGCGTTGCACTACACCGGCTGTTCCTTCACCCACGAGCTCGACGAGGCCCGCCTCGTCCATCTCCCTCCGCACGTGCGCGCACTCGAGCTCCGCTTTGCCACGCCGGCCCCTTTCGTGCAGCTCTTGCGTCAGATCTACCTCCGGCGCTACGTGCTTCCCATGTCGGGCGTGCGCTCGCTCAGGATATACGGCACGTGCCCTGAGTTCGTCGCTGACGTGGCACGTGCTTGTCCTGCGCTCGAGAGCCTGGAGACGGACGATGTGCGTGGAGTACTTGAGCTGCAACCGAGCCTGCTGTCTCTCATGTCGCCGATGGCGCTCGATGGTGCCCAAGTGAATGGTCTAGTAGTGAGCGATGGACAAAAGGAGAGAAGCCGGGAATCGTGCGGCGATATCCCGGGAAAGTACGAGACGAGAACTCGAGATTGGAAACGAGGAAAAAAGGCTGACGCGAGGTGATCACATGCCACACGGAGAGTATTCCGAAGTATTCATGCAACGACGGCAACCCGGTTTGAGAAAGTAAACGTCGGCGAAAGAGAAGCAGTACATGTCAGTATATGTCCAAACACTAGGAACCGTGACGCCGGCGCGGACTCGCGCATCACGACGCACCATCTGCTCCGCGGCTCCTGCTCATGCGGACCCAGCAAATACCCCGGTTCGATTTCGACATCACCGGGCGAAAGGCCGTTTGTTGGCCTGAGTCCAAGCACAGGAAGCATGTGGCACCCGTGGGTGGCGGTGGATTTACCCTTGTTGTACGCTGTGTTACTCCCCAGTACAAGGAACGGGCTATAGCTCTGATATGTGATACCCCCAGCGGCTGAGGCGCGGAGCAGGCGCACGGCCTTGCCAAGGTCGTTGACGTGGGTACCGAAAACTGTAAATAATATATGGAAAGGCGCAAGGCAAAGATGAAGTAAAATGCAGAACGACGGTGTGAACTAGAGGTTGTGCCCTTAAACGGTAAACGGTGGCAAATTGGCGAGGAGAGCAGTCCTCGGATGCTCTGCCACTGGCAGCGGCAAGTGAGTCACACACACTTGCGACATATTACCTCTGGTTCATGAAAGACTCCAATATCTCTGACAGAGAATGCCTGGAAACGATGCCATTTAACCAGCGGGGAACAGAGTGTCCCTTCGTCGCCGTTGCAGCGCTCTTCATCTCCGCCAGGAGTAGAGGGTTGATAGCCCATGTCACGGTCCTGCACGTTGTCCTGCTCTCAGACGAACGCAGGGTTGGTGCGCCTACTAGTACGAAGTTACAGTGGTCTAGATGCGCATGCTGCACGTAGTGGACGGCTGGGGGCCCCAGCTATTAATTCGGTCGCAGAAGTCTACAACGATGGGCTGGCCGAACTTATTTTTCGGGCCTCTACGAAGTTCCGAGTCTGTGCGGCTGGGGAATCAGTGGGGATGGCTTCGTCACATCATACTCGAGGGTTCTGAGTAGGACGAGTGGGAGAACTCTATTGTTCATCTCCACCACTAATCAAGCAAATTTACAGGAAGCATGCGCCAGAACTCTGATAGGCTGTGGACTAGTGAGTACGTCCCTGTACTACTAAACGGAAGTACAGCCTAAACTACCAGTATCTTGGTCTTAATTGTGTATCAACGGCCGCCGTGCAGTGAAAGCCAACAGGATCGTGATGACATGACGAAGATGTCTGACTTCTCCCTGCCGACGTTTTGTTCGGAATTCGGCTTGGCGGTGTTATCACAACTACATAATCAATGTGCTCGACACCGGTTCCCGTCACACGCTCTCACTATTGTCCACGGAAGCGCTCGTTACGAGAAACGCTGATATGTCCGACAGATGGATAAACGATACATGCAGAACTCATGCATGAAAGTCTCGATCACCTTTGGATCGTCAACTTTCGCATAACACTGACGATCCCTTCAGATGATAACTCATATGCCTACCTTAGGGGTTGTTGAACCAGGTGGCCAGGTCGAACGGAATATAAACCAAAGGGCGCGCAGTTTACCCCTGGCAACTTTGTCAGTCTAAAACCCACGATTGTCTTTGCAGAAGAATAACATTCCGGCGTTGCTCCCACACGTACTGTACCGCCCATGGAGTTGTTGTAGGTGCTGTTGTACGTGGATGTAATAACCTAGAGGCGCGCTGCGCCCAGTTGGTTCGCACATCCAGGCACGCTTTGATCACGTTATGACAGGCATCCCTGGGCGCTTATGGCGCTTATTCCTCACTCACACGCACATGACTTGGGATCAACGCGTTGCACTATTGTCCCCCATCGAACGCCTGCCTTTGGCTATTGTCACGGGGAAACCATTAACGTCGTGGTGTTCCCCATTGTTTCAACATGTCTTGCTCGAAAATTTGCATGAACGCTGGCCTGTCCACCACTTTGTCATGCTTCTCCAGCTAGGGTTCATCAACCAACTTGCAATATAAAAGAAGAACATAAACTCCTAGCCCAGTAGCTTTAATCGCACCTCACAACTTCGCACGCCTCCTCTCAACCAATCACATATCAATGGATTTCTTTGTTACCCTCTTCTCCGTCACCGCCACCCCAGAGGCCGAGCCCTCGCCCTCCACTCCCATCGAGGCCAATGGCGGAGGCAGTCCCGGCTGCGTCGTCGCCTAGGTGCTTACACTTGACCTTCAATCTATCGCGCCATCCCCGTAATCTCCCGTAAGCTTACCTTCAGCAACTTTTTTGCGCCTATAATCATTTCTAATCCCCATTTCACAGACCAATCCACCCCCCAACTTCGTACCCTTTCAAGCTTTTTTTTCGTTCATCTCGTGTTCCCGCCTTCGCCATGGTGCGGAGGATAATGGGCAACACACTTTTCTGTTGTATTGTGTACCACCACCCGAAATTATATTCCCCCCTCCTCGGAGAGGTAGTCTACGACGATCATGTTTTTTGTTCGACGACTTGTAGTGGTAGACGATTACCTGTAGCACGATATTAACGCATTGTTTAACACACACATGGCAGGGTGATACCAGAAAGGGCTTGGGCCTGCGGTTCACGACTAGTCCACCGGGCTCCGAGATAGCATTCCGCGTCTCAGATGCCTGGAGCTTTCGAAGACCCATCACCGAAGCACTTGATACAATTGCACGCGCGAAGCATCCGGCGCCTGAGTATCGATCATCGTCCTGTGAATTTTCGGTGTGTGGGACATTATTTTCCCGCCGAGTCGGAGCCGCCCGGGTGTCAGGCTACAACAACGGGGATGTTTCGGCGGTTGGGGGATACTGAACACTGGCACTACATACAGTATACAGTATGTGTGCTATCTTCAAACTATCGAGAACATTGTTTATGGGCGGCATCGGCTCATTCGCCCTTAATAATGTGAGATGAATCCTGCAGTACCTCAGAAGGCGCTGATCCATCGGCTGTGCCTTGACCGATCGGCCAATTCAGTCGGCGACTCTCAGGACGACTTTCGCTTTGCCTGTGGAGAGTCAAAACTTCAATGAATACTCGACCTTATACCTTTAATGAAGAAATTCGAGGGATAAAGCACAATTATGCTTGAGTGGGCAAATACTTTAAGGCCGTGCGTGCAGTGGACATGTCACGCATATCATGGGATGACGGAGAGGCCTAGACACGGTCCGAAACTCAAAAAACAAAAACAAAGAAACAACACATCGGAGTTGAGACTGCTGAAAGTAAACAAACAGAAGGGTCACGTGGTTATCCACCAATGCGGTTCTCTGAGTTTGAATAAAGGCGGCGTTTTGCCGAGTGAACCTAACTTTCGCGACGCACAATTATTTTCTGTGCTGTAGAACTAACTTGTCTCTCCATTATTCTATGTTTTATAATGAGAGAACACGCAGGACGCAGGATACGACATTGATATAGCTTTGAGCCAAAGTGTAGTAAGCGATACTAACCTCAATCAGAAAGAAAAAAAGACTGAGGTATGCGAAAAGGAGGTTGGCGAGGTGTGAACTCGTCCGATTAGAAGGAAATAATAAGCGATCAGCAGTCCACAAGGGGCACATGCGTGTCAGAGTCCTTATCGATAACCAATCTATACTTTATCTAGGGCCAGAGAACTCGAGATTCACGCCCCAGCTGGTCCGTTTATTTGGGTATAGCCACAACTCTAACATGATCCACTCAAGCGGGCGGGGTGCCTAAAAATGCACATTAGCCTAAAACTATGTCACGATGCAAGCAAGTGAATGATTCGCACCGCTGTTGCTGCACCCGGTATTTGGCCACAAACCAACATCCTCACCGGCCATGCACGACTTGTCCGAAACTTTCTCACCATCACTGCCGGACCACTCACTGCACGAAACCTCTTCGTGCGTGCCGAGCATTGCAGTCTTGTTGCTATCAGGGAAGAAGGCTCCCGGAGCACCCGAATCGGTGCACAGCTCAAAACTGCGATGATTTTTTTTTTCTCAGCATACCACAGGTCTTGAAGGATAAGAAGAGGAATGGTATCTACTACGCACTGCATAGGCATATCGTAATGGTTGAGTGGATTGGAGGCGGTCTGGTCGCAGAACTCGTTGTTTGAGGCCGCAGTACACAAATCATTCACCTTGACGACGATGCTGTTCCCAAACGGTCCCGTGGAAGAGGGCGTGTGGGGGTCGGAGGTGGGCGTTATCTTGAAGCAGCGTCCGCAAGCGCCGCCAGTGCCACTGTTGGCACCGTATGCGAGCGCGTTGACCGCAGCAGAGTACCCATTCACTTTCTGGCCGCACGCTGTGGGGAGAACGTTGCGCTCAGTGGGTTCCGAGGTGTGACGTGAGAGTGGGTGCATGACTTACAAGGAGATGAACAACCACTGCGTCCAGTGAACGACGCCTTTCCACTGGGACTCTGTACCCAGCCGCTCGAAGACTTGCCGGAGGTAGCACTGGTGCCAGTTTCCTTAGGCTGCGAATTAGCAGGGGTGCCCCCATTGCCCTTTCCCCCATTGGCAGGAGCTACTGAAGAGGAGGGGCCGTTCCCGCCTGGTTGGTTGGGATTGTAGTTGCCATTGGATTCGCGCACGAACTCATGTTTGGCAGCGGTGAGGACGGAAAGGGAGACAAGGACGAGAGCGAGAGAGAATTTCATCGTTGTGGATAGAAGTAAGGATTGTCGCGGTGGTCTTTGCTGTTGATCGGTAGAGCGTCGAATGTGTTGACCAGTCCACCCCTCCCTTGCGCCTTTATATGCGCATCGTGGGTGAACAATTCCCTTTGGTGTTATTGTGATTATCGGGGCTGTTGTAACCTCTCCCGTGTGCGGTTGTCGCCAAGAACTGGATAAGGCTCAGAAATTGGCCGCAGTACTCGTTGTCGCCGCAGCAGGTTCTCTCATAACTCCCGAGTTGTGTTATTCACGGTATGTTTCAAAAAAGATGGCAGTGTTGACCTGGACTCTCCGTCGACACGGAGTGGCGCAAATTGTAACGTAATTCAGCCTGTGGGCGCTTGCTAGGCTCGGACGTTCTTGTTGAACATACGCCTAAAAATAAATACTGTTCCAATCAGCGGCATACATACTACAAGTGGGAGCGGGGAGATAAACATGGTTCAGCATCAGGGTGTTTGATGTTTTGGATGATGCTTCTCTGACGGTACATGGTCGCCTTGATTTAGAGCACCCCAAATAATCGAACCAGATCTAGGAAGATGCAGAGACGATGTGATATTGATATGTCAGGATGTGTACGCTATAGTGTGAAAAACAAGGGGGTGACGTAGGTGAGGTCGCCTTTCCCTTCATGGTCCTTCATGGTTACAAGTGTGGTCGTGAGACGCCCTTTCGTTGGCAGCCTGGAAGTGGATAGTACAGTAATGCGCCGATGTTCCAAAGCTCCAGTGTATACTGGACTGTGAATGAGCTGAGTTGATTGGAAAACCGCGGTCCGAGGATGTAAATTTATCGCAGTGCCAAGAGAACAACAAGAGTCGTCAGCAGGTGTATATGGTAACAACGAAATCCCATCCAACAATGGAGTTGTTAAAGATACCTCCCTTACCAGTTGAGTGACAGAATGGCCTGAACAGACCGGAAGACATAAACTACAGTACCCCCTTGCTCGTGAACTTGAGAGAAGCTTAGGTTGATGTAGTATTGTCTTCCGTCGTATTCGTACTGATGCCAAGAGCTCGCCTCTCACCCATTAGATTCCGCAGCGACTCGGGAAAGGGGTACAAAGACTGTTCTGTGTCACCCCTACGCGGGCCCGTGAACCGCATAGTTCAACAGAGTTCGACCGTCGTACGCCCAGCCTTCGGATATCGTCCTTTCCGTACCCTAAGGGGTAGCTTGAATTTGCCTTGGGTATGTGGCAGGGCTTTGGCGCACTGGCTGTCTACGCGCTCCAGGAAAAATGCGACAACCGGGTCCGAGCAAGTCCGGACGGCCTTCAATGACCGTAACAAGGGCATAGCAAACTAGATATCGTAGGTCCTAAAAATAGTGAACAAGCAAAGAGCGAAGAGCATGGGGTATGACAAGGGTGATGGTTACCATATCCGGGGATGAGATAAGTGGGTTACCAGATATGATGTTAACTACATAGTTCAACCCCTCAAAAACTCAAAACCTGCAAAGCGTGCCATAAGCGAGCCGCAGCAAGGAAGGAAGAAAAATAGGTTTCGCGATGCTCCCACTTTCGTAGGAAGAGGCGGCCTAGAAACCAACAACACCGGAGGTCCTGGGGGGTACGACTCCTTTTTTTTGCGAATAGGCGAAATGTCGTTAGCGTTAGCAACTTGATTTACCCCCAACCCCCGATATATGTAAAGTGTCCCACAAGCGAGCGGCAGCAAGGAAGAATGGATTTTACGATTCCCGCCCATTCGTTGATTCCCGAGCCTTGGTACGAAGAGGCACCACCACCTGTAGGTTCACAAAGAACTGTTGTTTCTCTAGATACAGATTCTTCGTTTCACCACATAGCCCTTCGCTCTACCACCATACCACGTGTCCAGGGGACTGGGGAAACTGAATGAAAATAATCGGCACAGATTTGCGTTTAAGGATAGGTTTGGAATGCGACCACGATGGAGAGCGGTATGGTAAGCATTTTGCGTGAGCCACTTTGAACATATGGACGAGGGAGGGAGAAAGTGCAGTGGGCTCCTCACGTAGGTAGAATGTGACCTTCAATGAGAGGGGTACACCAAGGCGGTCATGGCGACGTCCTACCTAGAAGAGTAGTGCAAGGTGCAAGGTGACCAGACGAAGGGTGACGTCACGGTGTGTGCTTGGCCAATGTTGGTAAGGGTTTGAATACAAGAACGAGAACGGAAACGCGGATAATTGAAAAAAAAAAAGTGGTCTCCTTTCGATAGCGATCCGGTATGATCGCCAAAACAAATGACCCTAGAGTTGCTGTGCAGAAATTCAATGAAAATAAGATGGCGACGTTTTTCGTGTGATGGCAAGGGATGTCCGCGTACGGGTTGAATGTTGAACGCGGTGGCTTCCCGAGGGGCGTGAAATGCGTACGTAATCGATTACGAAGCGTGAACACCTCGGCCTCCACCGAGTCGAAGCTCACGCAAAAGGATGCCATCCTGGCTCTGATGGCATCGCTCATAGCTCGATATCTGCTGAATGCTGTGATTGTATGCAGCTATACACTACACTATGCCATGGTGAGAGAGATAGAATGAACATGTGCCACATCATAATCAAAACCGTAAACCGAAAGTGTCCCCGTGTAATCACCGAGAGTCTGATGGACGGAGTTGGACAACATGAGCCACGCCGACATTGCTCCCAGGGCTGGCTCCACGGCTTCTCTTCAAGTGAACACGCTGGTGTCGCGTGAACTGGTCGGGGCGAGAGAACGACTTTCCACACCCAGGCTCCTCGCACACGTATGGGCGAACGCCGGTATGCGTACGCAGCTATCTCACCCAGGTTAAAACCGACACTAAGCGCAAAAGGCTAGTAGCGACTCACGTGCTTGGAAAGATTCGATGACTCCGAAAATGCCCTGTTGTTGTCGATCAGGTCGGCGCTAAGACGGAGGCTTTGTTCCCGGCACTTACCGCTCGCAGAATTTACACTTGAAGGGCTTTTCGCCCATGTGTGTCCTCCGGTGGATCGTAAGTGCCCCAGCAATGGCAAAAGCCTTTCCACAACCAGGGTAGTCGCACGGATAAGGTCCTATTTAGATCACTTCAATAATCAGTGGGGCCATGTGATATGGGCGTTACAAACTTTCTTGTGTGTGACGTCGCATGTGTTGTTGCAGCGTTGCTGCCTCGGAGAAATGTTGCTCGCAGAGCTTGCACTGGAATGGTTTGTGACCCGTGTGCATCTACAGGTACAGTTCCGCCATCATATAAAACGATCGAGTTGTATAGTGACGCAGGAGAATCTCGTACCTGTAGGTGCCGGCACACCTTCTGCTTGCTGGTAAACCCTTTCTCTCCATTTCTCTCACAATCCCTCCAAAAACACTCATAGTGATTCTTCCCCGAGCCCACATGTTCGGCCGTGAGGTGATTCATGAGATCATCGACGGCCGAAAATGAACGCTCGCATCCACGCCAACAGCACCTCCTTGAGGCACCCATTTCGATGGGCGGTGCTTGATCTTCCGCTGTCGTCGAGCGTGGTTGCTCATCCGTCTTTTCATTCGCTTCGTCTTGTTTCGCGTTTCCACCCCATGGGATGATTTGCTGCTTATTGTCCGAGGGTTGTTCCTCGTCCCGCATTTCCACATCTTGTCTTCGGTCGGGTGGTGGAATTGGTAATATCACGTCGGCTAAGGAGGTGGTGGGGTGGGTCGTCGTCGTATTGTGACCTCCTTCTGGTTCATCATGCAAACCAAGATGGTCGTGCAGAAGATGTCCCGTCAGCGAATTTAAAGCATCATCGAGTGCTTGGTCGCTTGAGGAGTTCACGGACGCGTGACAATTATCCCATCGACACGGCAGACCGAGGGGTTCCGAGCTGAGGCGAAGATAAGGTGACAGCGATGCAACGGGCTCGGGGAGTTGAGAAGAATGGGCGCGGAGATGAGATATGTTGACGTGGGAGATGAGCTCGTCGAGGGAAGAGAATGTGGAGTGGCAGCCGTTCCACAAGCACGTGTGTCCAGGGAGGACAACCGGAGCTGGTGGCTGTGCCAAGTATAGTGGGGGAGTACATGGGGGGTGTGGTAATGGGGCGGTGAAAGTAGAGGGAAGGGCGCAGGTCTCGGATGGTGATGCGAGGGTAGAAAGGGTCGGGAAATGATAAGATGTAGTGCCATCGTGGGGAGGGGTTCCGACTCCACAGGAACATAGAAAAGCATCGAGCGTCGCGTCCCAATCTCGTGCGTGAGTATGAGGAGCGTAGGTGTGCTCAGCCGCGATTCCGGAGCTCTGTGGAGGAATCTCCTTAGCCTTAGTCTCGAAAGAAAGGGGGGCCTTCGGATATTCTGCACTTACTATGTCGACAAAAGAGCAGTTGTCTGGGTCGTCGCACGTGGGCCCACCACATGTCAAGCCATAGCCATCCTGAGCGCAGGAAGTACCCGTATGTTGGAGAGTCTCACATGTCGCAAGATCATGCCCCAGCTGAAATGTAACGTCGGACGTCGTAAGGGAAATTTCGTGGAATGTGCTCACCAGGGAGCAGTTATCAGGGATATCGCAGGCAGAAGATTCACACTTGCCCTCTGGACATTGTATATCACCATGTTCGGGGTCGTCGCAAGGGACAATAACGCCACGACATTGCTCAGTACATTGGTCGTCGATTTTAGCCGTACATGCGTCGTCGTCGCAGTCTACGACGCACTCAGGGCATGCACGATTTGGGACGTCGGGGATGAGGTGGGGATGAGGGCTGGATGGAAATAGACGGGCCATGGCATAAGGGTGACCGGACAGGTCCTCGCACGCCCTTTACTGTAGCTCTAGTTAAACCATTTATCCCCGGCAATTCCCGATCATGTCATCTAATAATACAGCGCCACAGCCGCAGTCCCACAGCCCTCTGCTCCTCAAATTCACATCCTCCTGCTTTCGTCAACATTAAGGATCAGCGTGGTGAAAAACCTAATCATCTCCACAAAGTTATCAGCTATTATGTCTGTGGAGCTCATTAACACTCGTGGTCTGAAACTGACGATGAATCGTAGCATACATTCGTTGACCGTATGAAGTCCGTGTTCTCCTTCCTGATGGTTGTACCGGAGGATGTGGCGCGTGAGTTTCCAGTAGAACGCCGTATCTGTGGACCGGGATTACATCCCATATACGTCAACCTTGCGTTAACAGCAGACCGCCA
>Ga0307510_10007643_pt1 | contig 12889 bp, 11 predicted proteins | sample 12_EM_MG_FD_207224 | JGI IMG/M metagenome (GOLD analysis project Ga0307510, IMG submission 207224) | Populus trichocarpa ectomycorrhiza microbial communities from riparian zone in the Pacific Northwest, United States - 12_EM | ecosystem: Host-associated > Plants > Roots > Unclassified | place... | reverse complement strand
TTAGGCGCTATGAACCTTCCGATGCCGCGGCCTGGGATGCACTGGTGATGCGTTCGCGCAACGGCAACCTGCTGCACCGCCGCGGTTACATGGACTACCACGCCCACCGCTTCGCCGATGCCTCGCTGGTGATAGAACGCGATGGCGACATCGTCGCGGTGTTTCCGGCCAACCGGCAACAGGAGACGGTATCGAGCCACGGTGGCTTGACCTATGCAGGCCTGATTTCAGGCCAGGCGTTGCGCGCCGAGGCGACGCTTGCCGTCTTTGGCGACATCGGTGATTTCTATCGCGAGGCGGGCATCAGGGCCGTGCAATACAAGGCCATACCGCACGTTTTCCACGCCTACCCGGCCGAGGAAGACCTCTACGCCTTGCATCGATGCGGTGCGCGGCTGGCCCGGCGCGACCTGTCTTCAGTCATTCCACTGCGCCAGGCCCATGCCCTGACCCAGGGCAGGAAGGCCGCCGGCAACAAGGCCAGGAAGGCCGGCGTGGTGCGGCAGGAAGGCAATGATCCTGCCCAGTTTCATGCGCTGCTGGCTGAAGTGCTGCAGCGCCATGATGTCACCCCCACGCACTCGCTGCCGGAGCTGCGCCTGTTGCAGGGCCGCTTTCCGCGCCAGATCGTCCTGCACGAGGCACGCCGCGAGGGCGAGTTGCTTGCCGGCGTGCTGGTGTACGACTTCGGCCACGCGGTGCATACGCAATACATGGCGGTGTCCGCCGAAGGCCGGGCGGTGGATGCCTTGAGCTTCCTGCTGGTAGAGCTGATCGGGGCTGTCTACGCCGATCGGACGCATTTCACCTTCGGCATCTCCACCGCCCAGGGCGGCCAGATACTGAACGCAGGACTGGTGGCGCAAAAGGAATTCTTCGGCGCACGCGCCGTGGTCCACGACATCTACGACTGGGTGTTGTGATGGACGTGCCTTTCTTGAGCCTCAAGGACGTCAATGCCGGCTATGCCGACGAACTCAAGGCCGCCGCTGCCCGCGTGATCGATTCAGGCTGGTACGTGCTGGGAGAGGAATTGACGGCGTTCGAACAGGAATTCGCCGCCTGGTGTGGCGTCGGCCATGCGGTGGGCGTAGGCAACGGGCTGGACGCGCTGGCCCTGATCCTTCGCGGTTACAAGCAATTAGGCAGGTTGCGCGAGGGCGACGAGGTGATCGTGCCCGCCAATACCTTCATTGCCGGCTTTCTTGCCGTCAGCGAGAACCGGCTGGTGCCAGTACCGGTGGAGCCGGACGCAGCGAGCTTCAACCTGGATCCGGCCTCCGTGGAACGGGCGATCGGCCCGCGGACCCGCGCGATCATGCCGGTGCATCTGTACGGCCAGCTCGCCGACATCACCGCACTCACCGCCCTGGCCCGGCGCCACAAGCTGCTGTTGATCGAAGACGCCGCGCAGGCCCATGGCGCCTCGGCGGATGGCCGCAAAGCCGGTTCCTTCGGCGACGCGGCGGCCTTCAGCTTCTTCCCCACCAAGAACCTGGGTGCCCTGGGCGATGGCGGCGCCGTGGTGACCAACGACGAGCAGCTGGCGATGTGCGTAGCGGCCCTGCGCAACTATGGCTCGGAGGCGAAGTACCGGCATGTCTACCAGGGGCTCAATTCCCGCCTGGATGAAATGCAGGCGGCGATGCTGCGGGTGAAGCTGAAGTACGTCGAGGAAGACCTGGCCTGGCGCCGCCACGTGGCACGCCGCTATCGCCAGGGCATCCGCCATCCGGAGATCGCCCTGCCGGTGGCACCCTGGGAAGAACGCCACGCCTGGCATCTTTTCGTAGTGCGCTGCCGGGCGCGCGACGCCCTGCAGCGCCACCTGCAGGCCCATGGCGTGCAGAGCCAGGTGCATTACCCGGTGCCGCCCCACCTGCAACCAGCCTATGAGGGGCTTGCCAGGGCCAGGTTGCCGGTGACCGAGCTGCTGCAGCGGGAAGTGCTGAGCCTGCCGATGGGGCCCACGCTGCGCGAGGCCGACGTCGATCGGGTGATCCGCGCCTGCCAGTCGTTCGAGTGCCCGCCATGAACATCGTGCGCGCCAGCGTCTATACCGGCATCGCCACCGCGGCCAAGCTGGCGGCCGCGCTCGTGGTGGTGAAGCTGGTGGCTTCCTTCGCCGGCCCCGTCGGCGTGGGGCGGCTGGGCCAATTCGTCAGCCTGGTTTCCCTGCTGGCGATACTGGCTGGCGGCGGCATCAGCGCGGGCGTCGTGAAATACGTGGCGGAGTATCGCCACGACCAGGAGCGGCTCTCGCGCCTGCTGGCCGCGGCGCTCTGGTACGCCTCCTGCGCCTCGTCCCTGATGGCATGCGTGGCGCTGGCCTTCAGCCGGCCGCTCGCCACGTGGCTGCTGGGCGATCCGGGCTACGCCAGCCTGGTGCGGGTGCTGGCGGTGGCGCTGCTTGGCATTGCCCTGGTCAATTACATCCTGGCGGTGATCAACGGCTTCCTGGATGTACGCCGACTGGCCTTCGTGCAGGTATCAGGTTCGCTGCTGGGCATCGTGCTGGTGGTGTGGCTCTCGCAGTGGCTTCAACTGTACGGCGCACTGCTGGCGCTGGTGGCCGGGCAGGTGATCCTGCTGCTGGTGGCGCTGCCCGCGTGGTGGCGCAGCGACTACTTCCGGCGCGACATGCTGCGCATGCGCTTCGATGGCGAGATGACCCGGCGCCTGGCGCTGTTCTCGGTGATGACATTGTCCTCGGCGCTGCTGCCGCCGCTGGTGAACCTCGCCGTACGGGATCACCTGGCCACCCAGTTCGGCTGGGAACAGGTCGGTTACTGGCAGGCGGTGACGCGGGTATCGGATGCGTACCTGCTGTTCCTTACCACGGCGATCAACATCTATTACCTGCCCAAGCTGGCCGCCACGGGCGAACGCGGCGCGCTGATGGCGGAACTGCGCAACGGTTTCCGCTACCTGATGCCGGCGGTGGTGGTGCTGGCGCTGGGCGTGTACCTGACCCGGGACCTGGTCACGCGGATCCTGTTCAGCAACGACTTCACCGCAGCCAACGCCCTTTACGGGCCGCAACTGGCCGGCGACGTGGTGAAGATCGCCTCGTTCATCCTGTCGTACATGATGCTGGCCAAGGCCATGACACGGCTTTTCGTTGTATCCGAATGCGTGTTTGCCGGCACTTACCTGGTACTGGTGTACCTCTTCACCGCCCGTTTCGGCCTGGTGGGCGCGATGTATGCGTTTGCAGTGAATTACCTCATGTACCTGGTGTTCAACGCGGTGGTAGTGCGTCGCTACCTGGGGAGCTTGTGATGATGGCCGATGGTTCAACCACGGTACCGCCGCTGGTTTCGGTGCTGATCCCCGCGTTCAACCACGAGCGCTATGTGGAAAGGTGCCTGGACAGCGTGCTGGAAGACCCCTACCCGTCCAAGGAAATCGTCATCATCGACGACGGTTCCAGCGACGGCACCGCCGACGCCATTGCTGCGTGGATACAGCGGCACGGCCATGAGATCTCCGTCGAATACACCAGCCGCTCGAACAAGGGCGTCTCGGCCACGCTGAACGAACTGGCCGCCCGCGCCCACGGCGAATTCCTCCGCCTGGGAGCCAGCGACGACTACCTCCTTCCCGGTGGGTTGCACGCGCAGGTGCGCTACCTGCTCGAGCATCCGGCCAAGGGTGCCGTGATCGGCGACTCGGTGGTGATCGATGCCGACGACAACCCCATCCATGCCAGCGGCATGTGCGACTTGCACGGCGCGGACAAGCGGCTCTACCTGACCGACGACGGCATCCGGCGTGCGGTGATCAGCCAGTGGGCCGTCGGCGGCCCGGTGGTGCTGATCCGCAAGAGCGCGCTGGAAACCGTCGACCGCTGGAACGAAGGCCTGCACATCGACGACTGGGACCTCTTCCTTCGACTGGCCGCCCGCAATGCACTTGGCTTCATCGACGTGAGCGTGTGCGCCTACCGGCTGCACGGCAAGAACCTCAGCAGGACGCGGCACGTGCCGGCGCGGGTGATGAACCTGCTCGAATCGCGCCAGGTGGCATTGCGCCGGCTGCCGCTCTTCGACGAACCCCATGCCACGCTGTTGCGCGCGCAGGTACACCTGATCGACGCCAAGGTCGCGTACCTGCAGAAGAAGGCCTGGTCGCTGGTCGTGCACATGGCAGCCCATCTATGCCTGCGGATGGCCTCGCGGCTGAAGAAGGTGGTGCACGGCGTGCCGCGGATGCACAAGGCATGAAGAGGCTCCTGCACCTGCCGTCCACGTACCTTGGCCTGCCGCTGCTGCTTTCGTGCGCGCTTACCTACTTCAGTTACGACCTTCCCACGGGCTATGCGCAGGGCCTTCTGCTGCTGGCCATGATGGCCACGGCGACCATCGTCTTCGACTTCGGATCGAACACACGCCTTCCGCCGGTGGCGAAATTCCGCCTGCGCCGCTATGCGGGTACGCGAGAAGCCTTCGTGGCGTTGGCCTTCGCCTGGGGCGTAGTGCTGTTCTGCGCCATCGACTTGATGCTGTTTCCCGTCCCGCTGTTTGACAAACCGTCGTCATATGCAGTGATGGAGAACGGCCGCGAGCACGTCAGGCATATCTCGGACATGTGCTGGACCTTGCCTGTGATCGGCCTGTTGTGCGCCCGGAGCAAGGCCGTGCGCAACGCGCTGGTATTCATCGGGCTGGTGTTCCCGGTGCTGGTGATTGATCGTAACCGCATCTTCGCCGGCTTCTTCTCGCTGGCCCTGGTGATCGCCCTGCGCCGCGACGAACGCCGGCCGCTGCCCTGGAAGCGGATCGTGGCGATCGTTCTGGCGAGCGGGGCTATCTTCTCGATCCTCGGCAGCATTCGCTCCGGCTCCATCGAAACCGTGGCGCTGCCTTTCAGCGAGCTCTACCGTTCGCTGCCGCAAGGCCTGAAATGGCTGTTGCTGTATGCCAGCGCCGGCCCGTACAACTTCGGCGCGATCGAAGCGAAGCAGTACATCAACGCAAGCTTCCTGATCAACCAGCTGGTGCCCATGAGCGGTTCGGTGGCCACGGCAGGCACGAACATCCCGCTGGATGCCTCCAACATCAACGTGGGAACCGAGTTCTTCCCTTTCCTGATGGCATGGGGTCCGGCCGGCGCGGTGGCGTCGATGGTCCTGCTGTACGCGATGCTGCTGTGGAGCGTGCGGCGCCTTCGCGCGGCCGTGTCGCTGTTCCCGTTGTTGATATTCCTGCGCGTGGCCTATGTGTGCGTGATGGCGCCTTTCGCGCCCCAGGCGTTTACCTGGACGAACTTGGGGTTCGTGCTGCTGTGCCTGGTGCTGCAGTGGCTGGCCTGGCTCCTTCCGGTACGCGGCGCACCCAAACCACTGTTTGCGACGGCGCACGGCGCGTCGCCCTCCACCTGACTTCCCACGCGAGCCATTCGACCATGGAACAAGACGAAATCTACGTTGCCGATCTTTGGCGTGTGTTAGCCCGCGAGTGGCGCTGGTTTGCCATCGTGCTGGTGGTGGTGCTGGCGTGCACGTTTGCCTTCATCCATTCAACCAAACGCCAGTGGGAAGCCACCGCATGGTTCCAGATCGCCCAGGTAGGCCAGGTACCTTCCGGGCAGGATCCGCATGCCGAATCGCTGCAGCGCGTGCTCGAGCGCGTGCAAACGGTGGCCTTCCAGAACCTGGTGTTGAAGAACCAGGGGTTCGCGGAGGATTCGTCCGAAGCGCAGCTCTATCGCAAAAGCCTGAAGCTTGACCCATCGCCGTATGGCCAAATGATCAAGCTCACTATCCGTTCGGCGTCCCCCGAACTTGCCGCCCGGCTGGCCACGGCCACGGTGGACGAACTGCATGCGCTGCATCAACAGATCGAAAGCGAACCGCTTCGCATGGCACGCACCGCCCTGGTGGAATTGCACGAACAGCTCGATGCCGCGACGGCCGACCGCGACCGCCTGCTGCAGGTGGTCAACGGCAAGCCGGGCCAGGAAGCATCGCTCGCGGCGGTCCTGCTTGCCAGCAAGTCGCAGGAAGTGCGCAGCCTGCGGCAGTCCACCTCCGACCTGACCACCCGGCTTGGCCCCACTTACACCTTCGATACCTCGCTGGTGTTCCCGGTCTACGTACCGAAGGGACCTTCGTTTCCCAACGTAACGCTCCTCTTGGGCATGGGCATCGTTTTCGGACTGTTCCTTGGTGCGCTGGCTGCCATGGCACGCAATGCGGTCCGCCGCGCAAGCACGAGGTAACCGGCCATGAACGAAACACAGCTCCTGCAAACCCAGCTTGCCTTTGACAGCGTGGCCGCCGACTACGACGGTCCGCGCGGCAACAACGAACTGATCCAGCGCATGCGCGTGACCCTGTGGGATACCGTGCGCGATAACGTGAACCCGGGTTCCCGCCTGCTCGACCTTGGCTGCGGCACGGGCCTGGACGCGGTGCATTTCGCAGGCGAGGGTCACGACGTGGTTGCCACCGACTGGTCGCCGCAGATGGTGGAGCGCACCCGGGCACGGGCGATCGCCGATGACCTGCAAGGTCGCGTCGATGCCGCGCACCTTGGCGTGCAGCAGCTCGGCCAGCTTGAGGGCGACGCCAGCTTCGATGGCATCTACTCGAATTTCGGGCCATTGAACTGCGCACCGGACCTCGTCGCCCTTTCCGCCCAGTGCGCACGCCTGCTGCGTCCGGGCGGCACGCTGGTGTTCTCGGTGATCGGTCGGATCTGCCCCTGGGAAGTGGCCCACTATGCGTTGCGGGGCCGGTTCCGGCGCGCGGTGGTGCGCGCCGCGCGAGGCGATACGCCGGTGGGCATGAACCGCCATGTGATCTGGACCCGGTACTACCTTCCCAAGGAGTTCTACCGCGCGTTCGCCGGGCAGTTCCAGCTGTCGGACTACCGTGCGTTAAGCCTTTTCGTGCCGCCACCGTACCTGGTGGAATTCCAGCGGCGGCATCCGGCCTGGTGCGAGCGGCTGGGTCGCATGGACGACCGCGTGGGTGGATGGCCGTTGCTTCGAAGCATGGGCGATCACTTCCTGATCGTCATGCGCAAACGCCCGGAGGCATGACCATGTGCTCGCCATCGGTTCACGCCACGCTGGCCCATGCGGTGTCGATGACACCCACTGGGCCATCGCGCGAACCGCTGTCGATCGATGGCGACCGGCTGGCCATCGGATCGGCCCCGCGCGCCTTCACCGTGGACCTTCGCGGTCACATGGTTTTTCCCGGGCTGGTCAATGCACACGACCACTTGCACGTGAACGCGGTACCGCCCTTGGTTCCCAATGCGCCGTTTGCCAACAGCTATGCCTGGATCGAGGCATTCCAGGAACATTTCCGCACACCCGAAGTGATCGCCTCGCTGCAACGGTCCAAGGGCCTGCGGATGCGCCACGGCGCGCTGAAGAACCTCCTGGCCGGCACCACCTGCGTGGTGCACCACGACCCCTGGCACCGGGCGCTGGATGCCGCCGATTTCCCCGTGGCGCTGTTGCGCGACTTCGGCTGGAGCTATGCACTCGGCGGTCCCGGGTACGGCCCCCCGGTAAAGGCGAGTTTCCAGGCTACCCCCGGGCAGCGCCCCTGGATCATCCACCTGGCCGAGGGCACCGACGCCACGGCTGCCGCCGAGCTTTCGGCGCTCGATGCGATGGGATGCCTGGCCGCCAACAGCGTGCTGGTGCATGGCGTGGGCATGGGCGAGGCCGACATCGATCGCGTCATCGCGTGCGGCGCCACGGTAGCGTGGTGCCCAGGCAGCAACCGCGCGTTGCTGGGGCGCTCGCTCGACCCCCGCCGCCTGTACGAAGCCGGCCGGCTGGTACTGGGCAGTGATTCGCGCCTGAGCGGCGAACGCGACCTGCTGGAGGAAATGCGCGGGGTGTTGTCGCGCGGTGAGCTCGATGCCGGCGGCCTGCTGCGGCTTGCAACCGTTGAAGCGTCGCGCCTGCTCAAGCTCCACCGCCACGGCAGCCTGGCCGCGGGCCTCCCGGCGAACCTGGTGATCGTGGAAGACCGCGGCCGCGGCGCCGGAAACCTCGCGGGCATTTCCCGTCGCGAGATTCGCGCCGTGGTGCAGGGCGGCGTGCCGCGCATCGCCGACCGGGATTTCGCCGCGTGGTTCGAAGCGGTCGGCATCGACACCGTGGCGGTGACGCTCGATGGCCAGGCGAAGCTGCTGGACGCGCGCCTGGCGACGCCTGCATTGATCGCCATGGAACCGGGACTGGAATTCCATGGCGTCCCGCGAATGCAACTGCACGAAACCGATCTTGCCATGGGAGTCCACTGATGTCCGGGCCATCCGTTCTTGAGCCACGCAGCGCTTATGCGTTGTGGGCGCCAAGCTACCCGGCGCACGCGCACAATGCCGTGATGCAGGCCGAGGAGCGGGCCATGCTCGGACTTCTTCCGTCAAACCTTGGCGGCATGTCGGTGCTTGATGCCGGATGCGGCAGCGGGCGGTACATGCGCCATGCGCTCGAGCGCGGCGCCGCCGACGCCACGGGCGTGGACCTTTCGCTACCCATGCTGATGCGCGCGCAAGACGAGCTGGAATCGCACGCGGGACCGGGCCGATTCACCCTCATGCAAGGGAGCCTGGATGCGCTCCCCGTGCCCGACGCGTTTGCCGATATCACGCTGTGCGGCCTTGTGCTTGGCCATCTGGAAGAGCTCGACGGGGCGCTTGGCGAACTTCGCCGTGTCACCCGGCCCGGCGGCATGGTGTTGTGCAGCGACGTGCATCCGATCGGCCATGCCCTGGGTTGGGTACGCGACTTCAAGTCGGCGGGAAAACGCTACGCCGCGCGCCATACGCAGCACCTCTACCACCACTGGCACGCCGCCTGCGCCGCCCACGGGCTGGCCATCGAATGCGTGCTCGAACCCATGCTCAACCCCAACGACATCCCGCTCGGCGCGCGCTTTGACGCGCGTGCGCTCGAGGTGCCGGTGGCGCTGGTGTTTGGTTTAAGGCGAAGCACATGAATGCCATTCGTTCCCTATCCTTACCCGTGCGCGGCAAGCCACGCACATTGTTGATCAACCCAACGATCACCTCGCGCTCGAGCGCGCGCTTTCCATTGGCGCTGCTGCAACTGGCCGCGGCGCTCGACCGCACCGGTGAAAGCCATGTGATCGACGGCAACATCGACCGCGACACCGTGGCGGAAGTCTTACGTTGCATGGCCCAGGGCCACTTCGACGCCGTGGGCATCAGCGTGATGGGCGGCCCACAGGTTGAGCCATCGATTGCCATCTCGCGGGCGATCCGCGAACACCATCGGCATGTCCCGATCATCTGGGGTGGCTATTTCCCCACGCTCTACACCGACACCGCGCTGGCGGCGCCGTACGTGGACTACGCCTTGCGCGGCCAGGCCGAGGAGAGCCTTGTCGAGCTCATCGCTGCGATCACCGGCCCCGGCACGCCGGACCTGGGCAAGATCGGCGGCCTGTCGTGGCGCCGCGACGGCGAAGTGGTACACAACCCCAACCGCAAGTACAACATGAGTGACCCCGGCAGGGTGCTGCCCTACGAAAAACTCGGCGACCCGAGCCGCTACCAGGCGCGCACCTTCCTGGGAAACAGGACGCTGGCACACCAGGCCTCGGTCGGTTGCCGTTTCCGTTGCACCTTCTGCGGAGTGGCCGCGATGTTCGGCGGCACTACGGTGTTGCCAGCAGCCGCGCAGCTCGATCGCGACCTGCACCATCTCAAGCACCACCTTGGTGCCGACTCCATCCAGTACTTCGACCACAATTTCTTCGATCGCGAAGCGGACATGATTCCGCTTCTGCATGTGATGGCCAAGCACGAGATGCCGTGGTGGTGCTACGCCCGCTCCGACGCACTGCTGAACCTGTCGGAAAGTACCTGGGAGCTGGTGCGCAAAAGTCGGCTGAAGATGGCCTACATCGGTGCGGAGTCGCCCAGCGGGGCGATGCTCAAGGAAATCCGCAAGGGCACGCGTCCAGACCAGACCCTCGAAGTGGCCGAACTTTGCCGCAGGAATGGGGTAATCCCGGAACTGTCCTTCATGGTGGCCCCGCCGGAAAACACCGAGGAAGAAACCGAGCACACCTTCGAATTCATCCGCGAACTGAAGCTGATCAACCCCGAGGCCGAGATCATCGTTTACGTGTACACGCCGTTACCCGAAGGCAGCAAGCACGAGAAAGACCGCGGCAAGCGCAGCAGCATGGCGCTGCTTGATGCGAACGGCGAGCCATTGGTGTTTCCGTCCACTCCCGATGAGTGGACGCAACCACAGTGGGTAAACTACGCCTGTCATGCCGACGCCCCATGGCTCGACGACAAGCTGCGTCGACGCATCCAGGATTTCGTCACCGTGCTCCGCTGCCGCTTTCCGACCGTGCAGGACCTGAAATCACCACGGTGGGCCAAGCGCAGCCTGAGCATGATGGCCCGCTGGCGTTACCACCAGCGCAGGTACGACAAACCGTGGGAACTGAACCTGGCCAACCGCCTGGTCCGCCTGCGCATGCCGCAGGTCTCGGGACTTTAAAGGCGTCATGTCGATGCACGTGGCCCAGGTCAACTTTCTGCCCGCACCGGCGGATATCCCGCCCGAGGCGTTGCTTGCCCGATGGAGCACGTTGGGTGACGTGGCCGATGCCGTGGCCAGCGCGGGCACGCGGGTGTCGGTGGTGCAGGTCGCGCCCTACCAGCACCGGATGACGCGCGGCGCGGTGGACTACCACTTCGTCCCAGCCACGCCCGACGACGGCGGACGGCGCGTGGCCACCGTGCTGGGCGACCTGGGCGTGGACGTCCTGCATGCCAACGGGTTGGGATTCGCCCGGGAGGCCCATGAGGTGTCATGCCATCGCCCGGACCTTCCCATCGTGTTCCAGGATCACGCCGACCGCGCGCCGCCATGGTGGCGGCGCGCGCAATGGCGGCGCTGGTATGCCGTGGCCGCCGGCGTGTCGTTCACCGCGCCTGAACTGGCGCGACCGTTCACCGACGCGAAGCTGTTCGGTCCACGGACACTGCAGTTTTCGATTCCCGAATCCAGCTGCCTGTTCAATCCGGGAAGCCGCGAGGCGGCACGCGTGGAAACACGCATGCACGGCGACCCCTGCCTGTTGTGGATCGGGCACCTGGTGCCAGGAAAGGATCCGCTTGCCATGCTCGAAGGCGTGGCACAGGCCAGCGAGCGGCTACCGGATCTGCACGTATGGTGCGTCTTCGGCACCTCGCCGCTGCTGGAGCAGATACAGCGGCGCATCGCCTCCGATCCACGGTTGAGCGGCCGCGTACACTTGATGGGAAGCATGCCGCATGCGCGCATCGAGCGGTTGCTGCAGGCGGCGGACATCTTCGTCTCGGCCAGCCACCGCGAAAGCAGCGGCTATGCCCTGCTCGAGGCCATGGCCTGCGGCACGATACCGGTGGTGACCGATATTCCCTCGTTCCGCACCATCACCGCGCATGGCGCCGTGGGCCGCCTGTGGCCGGTGGGAGATCCGGCCCGGTTGGCGGATTCCCTCGTCGCCGTGTCTACGGGGGCACCGGCACGTCGAGCTGTCCGCGCCCTCTTCGACGAAGAGCTGTCCCCCACCATGCTGGGCCACCGCTGGACCAATGCCTACGCCCGGGTGATCGAAGCATCGCGCGTGGGAACGTCATGAAGATCGCATTGGTACTTCCCGGCGGCGTCGATCGCAGCGGCGAGGTCCGGGTGATCCCCGTGTTCCTGGCGCTGGTGGAACGACTGGCCAGGGCGCACGAGGTGCATGTATTCGCCTTGCGGCAGGAAGCGAAGCCTGGTCAATGGCCATTGCTCGGTGCGACGGTCCACAACATCGGCGACGGTTGGACCCGCCTGCGGGCACTGGCGGCGATTCGCGATGAGCATCGCCGCGGTTCGTTCGATGTAGTGCAGGCATTGTTCTCCGGCGCATGCGGCCAGGTGGCGGTGATCGCCGCACGATGGCTGCATGCGCGTGGCGTAGTGCATATCGGCGGTGGCGAACTGGTGTCGATGCCCCGCATTGGCTACGGCGGGCGGCGGAACTGGAAGGGCCGCCTGCGCGAAGCCTGTGTGTTACGCGGTGCGCATGCAGTCACCGCGGCCAGCGTACCGGTGGTGGAATCGTTGCTTGCACTGGGCATCCATGCGCGGCGCATTGCGCTGGGCGTCGACTTGCGCACCTGGCCACCGCTGGCGCCGCGCCGGCGCGGCGAATCCGTGGCGCGCCTTATCCACGTGGCCAGCCTCAACCGGGTCAAGGACCAACCCACCCTGCTTCAGGCGCTGGCGAAATTGAAACGCGCGGGTATCGCCTTCCGCATGGATATCGTAGGCGTGGATACCCTGGACGGCCAGATGCAGGCGCTGGCGAGCCAACTCGGCCTGGACGGGATTGTCCATTTCATGGGCTTCAGGACGCATCGCGAGCTTCGCGACCTGGTCAAGGCCGCGGACCTGCTGGTGATGTCGTCCGCGCACGAAGCCGGTCCCATGGTGTTATTCGAGGCTGCCATCGCCGGTGTGCCCACGGTGGGTACCTCGGTGGGACACCTGGTGGAATGGTCGCCCTCAGCGGCGCTTGCGGTGCCCGTGGGCGATGCCACGGCGCTTGCCAGCGGCATCGAGCGCCTGCTGGGCAACGAAGATCTTCGCCTGCACATGGCTGGCATCGCACAGCACCGCGCCATCGTCGAAGACGCCGATTACACCGCCCGAGCGTTTGAGACGCTGTACCTGGAAGTACTCGGGCCGTTGCCCGCCGCCACCGGCTGAGGGACCGGCGTTACCGGGTTGCCGAGTTCTTCGAAGGCGGCGCGCACCGCGAACAAGGCGTCCATGCGCGGTACCGGCTGCGTCAATACACGAAGGAACCGGCGTCCCCTGGGAAGATCCACCCAGCTGCGTT
>Ga0307510_10007642_pt1 | contig 12889 bp, 16 predicted proteins | sample 12_EM_MG_FD_207224 | JGI IMG/M metagenome (GOLD analysis project Ga0307510, IMG submission 207224) | Populus trichocarpa ectomycorrhiza microbial communities from riparian zone in the Pacific Northwest, United States - 12_EM | ecosystem: Host-associated > Plants > Roots > Unclassified | place... | reverse complement strand
GGCAGCTGCCAAGATTTGCGAAATGGCCGCAGGTACGCTCCCTAGAATGCACACAAGCACCGTTCAGGTTGATAAGTGATCGACCTTTTTCTTTTCTTGACGTAGAAAACCACGATAGGAAGGAGCCTAAGGACATCGAGTCCGTGCTTCGGTTCCTCAAGGAGACTGTTCCCAGGGAAGCACAAAATGCACAGCAAGCATTGGAACGATTTGACGAAGCCCTCTTTATCATGGGACTGGAAGAACAGATGATAAAGACAGGTCGACGAGTGGCACTAAGCGGCCCTAATTCGGCGCTCATAGCTGAAGAATGGAATAAGGCAGCCAAGCGGTACCGATCGATGTTGCCCGTTGATGAAAATCCGGTTGGTTGACTAGAAAATAATCTTGTGTTCGCAGTTGTACAAAGTATTCCATGCCTTCATTTTTGTACCTCGTTTCAGACATTTGTAAAACTCCGGTAGCTGGACGTTTACTTCGCTTTTGATCACATTCTTGATTAGCTCTTCAGTCGGTACTTCATTTGCTTAGTACTCCAACCTGTCGTTACTGCTGTCGCACCCTGGTTTAGACCCTCAATCAAACTGAGTTCTCATAGTAGCCATTACTACAGGTGGCATATCTATCCTTTTGTCTTCCGCCGCCGGGCCCGCAACATCACGAACCAACAACGAGTGAGGTTCCTGTTATACAGCTTACTTTTGGAGAACTGACTCAAGGTCGCGGTGAACGACAAGGGCTGTCAAAGTGTGCTCCTCGGGAATCTAGGCATGACAGTTGTCCCAGTTGCGGGCAATGAGGGGGGGGCATCACAGAACGTGAAGATCCTTGCTTTGCCGCATCTTGCCAAATCACTATGCCTCATCAGACCCAGACCCCAAGCAGATTTTGTTTCTGCCCTCCGAGCCCCGATCCTCGCTACGTCAGCGTCAGGCTTCTTTACGCACCTCCCTCTTTTGGACGGTCGCAAGGAGAAGGCCTGAAAATTCGACGCGACGCGGAATTTCTTGTCGCCGCTCTTAGGGTTCCTACTTGCTTACCATCTGCGATGGCGACGCGAAAGGCGACGGTCGAGGTTTGGTGCAATTCTTTTGGTTAGGGTTAGGATTACTAAACACAACACAAACATGGTGAAATGATCGCCGAAGACAATCATGCCGTCTCGACGGCGTGCTTACGATTGGCTTTCAATTTAAGACCTCTCGCCAGGCTGCCACACTCCCAGTTCTATCCGGATCAACTCGCAGAGTGACACGCTACGGCAACTAGCTCAAGGGAGTGTCATCACTCAGACACGAAGTGGTAAAGACAGGTCAGGATGCAATGAAGGCGTAACGGAACGAGGGGAATAGATTTGAGTGCGTGCCTACATGCGAGGGAAGCCCAGTCTGCCAGTGTACGAGACTATTGTATTAATGCGACAAGTTGGATGAGTACGATGTTCAGAGGAGGCAGAACAAAGCAGACAGATATCCAGCATACAATACTATGTTGCGGTCTTTAATCGAAGCACGTGGCGGTCTTACAAGTATGCTGAATGCACGTGCAGTACAGGATAAGGCGTCAGGAGGACGCCTGTACTAGGACGCCACCACTACTAGGAGTACCGGGCCTATTGCCAGTGAACGACACCACCACCACGACACCACCTCCCCGCAACTACATTCCTCGAGGCTGATACAATGTCCAAGGTCTCCTCAACGACTACCTCTTCCACTAACTTCCAAAATCTTTTCAATACTGCTTTGGAGGCATACCAGAAGAGGACAAAAAAAGTCCTCCTCACGCACCCTCTCTCCGCCAAACTGCAACACTGTGGTTCGCCCGATGCCATTCTGTCGGTGCTTCAAGAACTAGTCCAACAACTCAACCAACGTCGACGTGGAAATGAGAGATTGAGGGGCTGTCTCAACCCGATAGTAAATGTTCTCTATGCCTTCTCTACCACATTAGGTGAGGGTGTTGGGTTGGTAGGTCCTAAGTTGCAATTCCCATACGATCTGGGGTTTGATTAGCACTCGTCAGGGATTTCCCCCAGCAAAGGCAATATTTGCTGGAATTGGCGTCCTTCTCTTGGTGGGCTAGCTTCTCGATTCATTGGCATGACCTATTGTGATGCTAGCATCTGTAGGCTGCCAAGGATTCCAATGTCAGCCAGGATGCACTGGCTGATATTTTCGAGCGCATCGAAAGCTTTTTCAAGAGGCTCGAGTCATATGCAGAAGTGTCACCGACTGCTGCAATGACAGAAACGATTGTGAAGATCCTAGTCGAAGTACTTGCTGTTCTTGCGATCGCCACCAAGGAGATCAAACAGGGGCGGCCAAGTGAGTCCATCCACAACAATCGACTATCTTTTGCTCACGTCGATTTAGAGAAATACCTGAAGAAGCTAGTTGGGAAGAACGATATGGAAGATGTGTTGAAGAGGCTAGATTTATTGACGCAAGAGGAGGCTCAAATGGCAACAGCAGAAGTGCTGAAAATTGCGAACGGGATTAATGACAAGACGAATGTACTGATCGATGGTATGCAAACAGGTTAATCTAGTCGTTGACCGTTTCCTAAAATTTAAGCCACTTAGCAGCTGAGATTCGGCTGCAAAGAGCAGAAAAGGCAAACGAGATTACAAATCGAATGGCGAGTGTGGCGGTGATGGTGAACGGCAGGCGCCGGCCCCCCCCCTTTTTTTTTTTCCGGGGGCGTTGAAACCGCAAACAATCCAGTAAGTATTACTTAAGTTAGCACTACGATCCCACGACCACGTGAACACCGCCTAAGCCTGCAACCGGCTATTTTACCTTTACCCGAACTCTGCTCGCATACACCCGCCTCAGTACTAGTGGTGCGCAGTTCCTCCTCCCGTATAGCCCACACCCCCCACACCCCGCACGTTATCCCATCCCATTCTTCGCGTGTTTCTCCCCCCTTGGGCTGCGTCCTACACGCACGGCTTCACATATGTGCCCTTTTTTTACACTTCTTCCGCTGTAGCTCCCGCTCTCGCAGCACTGGGCACTACAATGTCCGCCCCCGCCCACTTTCCCAGACGCTTACATGAATGACATATGTTGCATTATCACCTTCATAAAAAACGAAGTGCTCATGATTTTTCGAGGGGTGATTCGATGAGCACGCTGAGTATGTACAGAAAAGCCTAAACAACCCAACGTTAAGCTCAACTATGATGTGACATTCCTTGCATCATGCGTTGCCATCCGCATACATACAGCATCTCCCTACTAGCAACCTGAAATCGACCATGAAACCTGTACTGGCATTTTTATGCCACAAAAGATGACGGCGTTGTTTACCGCAATGTCCAGCGACTACATCATGTTGTGAAACAGGGGCCCAATGTCCAATACATGGATTGTGATCCAGTTGCCCAACCTGCGCCGTGCTCGTAGAGAACGCGATGCGAGAATCCAAGCGTCTTGGATGTGGATAGCAAATCCTTGACTAGGTCCAAGTGGGGCGGAAGTCTGATCAGGTGCAACTATGGCTATGTTCCTACAGTAGTTTCAGATGCTCCTAAGTTAGAACCCCGATAGATGGAAGTCTACTAACTTTCGATCACCATCACATTCCTGACCAGCTCTTCAGCCAGTTTGTCATTTGCTCACATGACGCATCGTCGCCCCCGTCGCTCCCTGGTTTACTGAGTTCGCATTGTAACGGGAGCCAAATCTACCCTTTTGCCTTCCGCATAGGCCGCAATCTGCCCCACGGACGGACCAAGGATACATGCTTTTAAAAGATGTTGCGGTGAACAACTAACTAGGAATGTCAAAGAGCACCCCTCGGAAATCCAGACCTGCTCATTGTTTAGTTGAGTGGGGACATGGCCGGGCGTGAAGAAGGGCCTTGCTCTGCTATGTCGTGTCAAATCACCAAGCCTCAGGCCTCAGTAGTGGAGCCGGAGTCGATCTGTTTGCATCCTCCGAGCCCCGGTCCGCGTTGGGCTTCTTTTTGTTCAATATCTGGATCTGTTCTATTTTGGACGGCCGCCAGGAGAAGTCCTGGATCTTCGACGTGGAATTCTTGTCGCTGTTCTCGGGGTTCTCACTTGCGCTACTATCTATGGTGACGATAGGGACGGAATGGTCGGATGGGTGAATACTGTCGACCCACCCACCGAAGTGCAGAAAACTAGACCAGGGTGGCCTAGTAATGAGTTCGAAAATAAAGATAAAGAGGGGGAAAAGAGAGCTATCATTTTTCCTACCTTGACGAGGCCAGGCGAGGGGGTCTAAATACGCGACAACCATGCTACGTGCACGTCCAGTAGAGAGGAGAGAATGTCCGAGTTGGGCGGGGCACACGTCACGTGGTCGAAGGTGCTCGATTTCCGCAGCCTATGCTACAGCACACGCATACCTTACGGTAGCCAACGTCAAGTTGACTGCATATCTGCATACATATGAGAAGTTACCATGCTTCTCACGGGAGTCCTTTGGGGATTAACAGACCGACTCTGGGTTGGTTTGGTGACCACTGGCAGCTCACGTTACGTAGCCCCATGAACTGCGTTCCACACCAACTCTTAACGTTCCTCTCATTACAAGCCGAGATTTTTCTCGAGCCACTTGCATCTCAGCGGTTCCGCCAAGTCGTATGGATTACTTCTGGCATTTTGAGAACTCAGGAATCGCGGTTGTTCCATGCAGGCAGCGATTTTCAAGTGCTAGAAGGACCATACATCTTTCACATTTTCACATCGACATCGATAATTGGAGTCCTGCAATGGAACCGAACCACCAAGAAGCCTATGATCTTTCAAGTGGAGAGCACGTCTCATGGTTGGTTTTCATACCGAAGGCAATGATGGTGTTTTTGGAGAGAGAAGGGGAAAGGGGAAAGGAAAAGGAGGGGAGACGGCGTCTTCAAAGTAGAATTTGCCAGTGTCGAAAGGGACGGGTCTGGGCACACAGAGTGTGAAGTCACCTTGCGCCTCATGGTATCAGTTCTGATAGATAGGAACTTGCTCACGTAAAACCACATAAAACCGCCTCCGCCTGGCCCATTATCCGTTCCTCGTCCTCCCCAACCCATTCCACTCTAAATCTCGCATAGCCACCCGCCTCCGTAAGCATTTATCTCAAATCTTGGTGTCCACATGTCTCAAAAACCACTGGCTAAGGTATGAACCAAGGATGTCATCATTTGGCCGCCTCCTCAACTGGATGATACCTTCCCTGGGTGTTCAAGACGATCAGCTGAGGCCAGACGCTTCATATGTCGACCGCGTACTCGGCGCTGCATATGATATCCGACTATGTGAAGAGATCTTCAACGGCTGGGCAACTCATTTGGATAAGTATGTACAGCGACGCGTTTTATCTTTTGCGGTTCCTCCCTTGGAACGTCTGAAACGATGGGCCTGATTTTTATAGAGTCAGTGCCGAGAGGCCGGACGAACGAGAGAGGGATGTCCGTCAATATCTTGGTTGGTTGGCAGAATCCGCAACGCGGTGTTCGGAGGCTACAGACAATATCATTCGCTGCCACGCCCAATTTGCGTGTCTGATGGCGTGGCAGATCGACGGCGCGTCCCAGTCGCGGACGAGGGCGCTGGAGTACAGCACGGACACGAGGAGGCTCGCCAACGTTATCGCCACGGCTTCTCGTTCGCTTTCGCAGAACGTCGTGAGGATGAAGAGCGACCTCGACTTGTTCGTCTCCTACCTGGAGAAGATGCAGGTGAAGGAGCAGTGGACGGCACATCGGATATTGGGTTGGTTGAAACTATTGTTCAATGCGCTCGCGGGCATCTTCGCACTCGGGTCGTTCATCGCCCCCTTCTTGCGCCCCGTTACGCCAGGAGTGGATTTGATTGCGCCTGCTGCGTCCACCCTTTGTATAGCGGCTGCCAAACTTTGCGAAATAGCGACAGGTACGTCCCTTCGAATGCCGGTTGGAACAAACGAATGATCGACGTTTTCTGACGTAGAACAACTGGAGGCAAAAGAGCCCCAGAGCATCGAGTCCGTGCTGCTATTCCTTAAGAAGACAATTCCCAAGGAAGCGCGAGAAGCACAGCGGACACTAGCACAATTCGACGAAGCGCTCGCTTTCATGGAGCTGGAGGAACACTTGACGACAAGTCGACTCCTGGCGCTCTCCCGTCCCGATTCGGCAGCCATAGCCCAAGAATGGCGTGACGTAGCCAGACGCTACCAATCCGTGCTGCCCGACGATGGGGATCCGAGTCAGGTTTAGTTGACAAGACGAATGGTGCTCGTGTTCATAGGTGTACAGAGTATTCTCAGACTTCGTTTGTGGCCTCAGTTTCAGACGCTCCTAAACACCGCTAGCCTCTTTTCTACCACATTCTTGACCAGCTCCTCCTCTGTCGGTTTGCCTAACTTACATCATGATCAATGACACTTTCCTCCTTTTTTAACAATCCTCGAATTCTTGAGAGAGCACGTCCCGGCCGAAATCAAAGCCCCGCTGTGCGGAGAGTGCCCTGGTCACGGCCACTGCGAATCTGGCGGGTTGAGCAGTAGAGAGCACCACTTGAAGAAAAGAAAGTTGAGTGAGTCATGGCTGCCGAAGATTGGCCTTGCTTTGTCACGCCCCGCACTTTATCAAAATCTGAATTTGGTCAGCGGGGTTTGTTTTGGCCCTCGTCCCGGTCCTTGCCCGCGTCAGGTTCTTTTAACACTGTTGGCACCACCTGGGCTTTCTCTCTTTTGGACTGCTGTCAGGAGAATCCTGGATCTTCGACGCGAAGTTTCTTGTCGCCGCTCTCAGGGTTTGTACTTGCGTTACTATCTGTGATGAGATGAAGACGAAGACGACGATTGCACGCCGTCACCTGGGCCACCCTAGCCTGAGTTTGAACAACGATGAGCAGTGACTTGAACCGCAACTTGGACTTCACACTGCCACTGGCACGCGGCGGAAAGAAAAAAAAAAGCTTGCGAGTAGCGAGTACCGGTGGTAAGATTCATTTATGAAGTGACTCTTTTTGTCGCATTTTCTGTTGGGGTTTGGATCACCAAACTGACACAAGCGCACTCTGTCAGTGGGTTGGTCATAGCTCACCACGAAAGGGCCAGAATAATCTATTTTCTTCCACACTAACAACCTATCTCTGTCGTCCCCATAACTAATATCTTCTCGAGACGCTCGTTCTGCATGTCTCATTATTGGCTCTCACCAGCACTGGCAGAGGGTCGCCCTCGTCACATTGGTATCTTCGGGATTTGGAATTTGAGCATCGGGAATCACCGTAAAGTGGTAGGGTTGGAATGGCCGGGTCAGTCATACAGCACCTCTTCCACATAGTCAATTTGACATCGATATTAGGGTTCTACGACTCCACGTAATCACAATAAAACCGTACTTGGCTCAAAAGTGAAGTCCGGAGAGAGCACGCACTTGGCCCATCGCCCTTTCCTCCACCCCAAATGCCACTCTAAATGTCGAATAGCCAACCGCCCCCATAAGCATTTTCGCTGAAATTTTTGGTCTCCGCCTGTCTCAAAAGCCACTGGCGAAGGTACGATCCGAGGACGCTATCATTCTGGCGCCTCAACTGGAAGGTGCCTTCCCTGGGCGTCCTAGTAGCCGGGCAGCTTCGTCCAGACATTCCATATGTTGAGCGTTTGCTCGGTGCCGCCGAAAGCATCCGACTATGCAAGATGATCTCCAACGGCTGGGCGACTCATCTGGACAGGTGTGTGTACACTGACACTCTTTTTCTCTCGCGTTTTCTTTTCCTCAGCCTTGCTGCCCACGGCAAACATCTAAAACGATGGAACCTCTGTTACAGAGTCAGCTCATAGAAGCCGGACGAGCAGGAGAGGAACGTCCGGCAACGTCTCGATTGGTTGAAGGAATCCGTAAGCTAGTGTTCGGCGGCCACCAACGATACTTATCGTCCTCTGCCACGCCCACTTTGCATACCTGATGGCGCGGCGGATCAACGGTGCGACTGACCTCGACCAGGTCATAAGGGAGCTCGCCAAAGACATGGCCACGGCCTCCAGTTCACTTTCGAAGAAGATGGGGGATATGAAGAGCGACCTTGCCGGGCTCGTCTCCGCCCTGGAAGAGATCGAGGTAAAGAAGAATCAGTCGACCACGCAGCGTATCTTGGGATGGCTGGAAGGATTTTTGGAGGTGCTCGTGAAGGTCTTCTCGTGCGGACCGTTCATCGTCCCCCTCGTCCCACCTCAAGTTGGCCTCGGTATGATTCAAATTGTGCCCTCTCTGTCCAATCTCTGTAGAGAGGCTGCTGAACTTTGCAAAAAGGCGTCAGGTAGGTCCCGTGGAATGCACGCCCCCCTATTCTAGCTGTCAGAATGAATAAGTAATCGAAAATTTGTTCTTTTCTTCATACAGAGAAGCTCGAGGAGTATGAGCCTGAGACCGTCGAGTCCGTGTTGCGATTCCTTAAGGAGACTGTTCCCGAAGAAGCGCGGGAAGTGCAGGAGGTACTAGCACAATTCGACGAAGCGTTCGTTGTCAGGGGGTTGGAAGAATACATGGAGAGAGTTCGCACGTCGGCACTACCCCGTCATGAGTCAGCAGTCATAGCTCAAGAATGGAGTACCGTATCTGGACGATACGAATCGATGCTGATTGACTACCAGAATCCTTCTAGTTGTTCAAACCCATAATCCTACATCGATAGATGTACAAGTGTAATTCCAAGGCTTCGTTACAGATCCCAGTTCAGACGCTCCTAAACCCCGCTAGCGCGGAGGTCGACCTTGTTTTGTATCACTTTTTTGACTAGCTCTTCTCTCGGTTCGTCCACATCAATGACATTTCGCTCCTTTTCCAACAAACCCCGGAATTCTTGAGGGAGCACGTCCTGTTCGAAGTCAAAGTTTTGCTGTTCTGCGAGTGCCTTAGTGACGGCCTCTGAGAACTTGGCGGGGTGGGCCGTAGAAAGTACGACTTGAACAACAGACGGCGAGCTGATGAAAACACAACTCAGTAAATCAGACAACTCTCAGTGTGGGACAAGCCTTACTTGCTGGTAGATACTATCCGCGCGGCAGAGAGACCCACCGCCGTATGCGGATCTGCTATGTACGAAGGGCCTCCGATGTAGTACTGTTTTATCGTTTCGAGAGTCTGAAAGGTGGTCAGCGTTGAAACTCGTCAATGACCATATACACACGCGGGACATACCTGGTCATCCGACACCCGCTCAGCCAAAAAGCTCCGTCTCGCCTGTTCGAGCACCTCGACGGGGACCTCAACGCGACCGTTGCTCTTCACACTTTTCATCCAGCCGTCAATCGTGGCTCCAGCAGAGGCTCTCCTCTCCCCGTCGGAAGCTGCATCGGAAGTCTCGTACGAGAGGTACCAGAGGAGGCGCTCAAAGTTGCTCGACACGAGGATGTCCATCGCCGGACTCCACGTCGCCCGCACGTTGCCACCATCATCTGCCGGTTTCCCGTCCTGCGGGTGGGCCTGGGCAGCAGCAGCAGCACCGACCAGAGTCGAATCGGTCCTCTCGTACCGCCCGCTGCGCCAGAACCGCGCGAGGATGTCGTTCGAGTTCGTCGCGACGACGAGCTTGCCCATGGGGAGGCCCATGCGCTTCGCGTAGTAGCCCGCGAGGACGTCGCCGAAGTTGCCCGTCGGGACTACGAATTGGAGCTCGGAACGTTCGGGGTGCGGGATCTGGTCGCGGACGTGGAAGTAGGCGAGGAAATAGTAGACCGTTTGGGCGAGGATGCGCGCCCAGTTGATCGAGTTGACCGCGCCGAGGTGGTACTTTTCGTTGAAGGGCTGGTCCGCGAACAGCGCCTTCACGATGTCCTAAATGCCCACGTGCTCACTCTTTAGCGATCGATCTTCTGTCGATAATCGCGCGCAAAACTGTTTACCTGGCAGTTGTCAAAGGTGCCCTTCACGGCGATGTTGTGCACGTTGGGATCCGTGACGGTGGTCATCTGCGCCTCTTGGATGGGCGATACACGATCTTTGGGGTGCAAGATGAATATGGACACATTCTTCTTCCCCTTCAACCCATAGATAGCTGCGCTGTGACCAGTAAAACGTGTCAGAACATCTTAGTACGTTGGAAATCATATCCCACATGCGCGCGCACCTTCCTGTATCGCCGCTAGTGGCACCCAGCACGGTGAGGATCTCCGGCTGCTCTCCAGGAGACTTGCGCGCGTTTCTCCTCTCGAGGAAAAACTCAAAGAAGTTCCCGAGGAGCTGCAACGCGACGTCCTTGAACGAAAAGGTGGGACCGTGGAAGAGCTCGAGGATGAATTCGTTGTCACTGAGCTTGATCAATGGCGTGACCTCGGGATGTCGGAAGGTGGCGGTGTACGATCGGCTGACGATCGCGCGCAGGTCTTCGCGGGAGAGTTCATCGGGGGATATGTAGAGCGAGAGGACGGCGACGGAGAGGTCGACAAAGGAGTAGGATTTCCATTCGTCTTGCCAGTTGGGGGGCAGAGCAGGGATGCGCTCTGGGATGTAGAGGCCGCCGTTGGGCGCGAGGCCAGTCAAGACGGCCTAGACCGGGCCGGAAGAGGACATCAGAACATCGCGGGGCTGGTCAAAGAGGAAATGGGATTGACCTCTTCAAAGGTGAGCAGATCGGCCCCGCCTCGAGTGGAAAAATACTTCATCGAATCGAGTATCAGCACAACCTATTTGGGTCTCTCATTTTATAAACTCAGCGATGAAAGTTTGCTTACATCATATCCACTCAGACTCAGACCAGCGGTACCGCACCAGCGCAGCTCAGTACATGACTATATATACTCTGCCACCGTGCCATAGATCAGAACAACCTCGTTCTTCCTCGCTTCCACTGCCTTTCTGTTTTTCAGTGGCGAGGCCATGCTACTTGAAAGAGGACTTCCCCCCGTTCTGTATGAGGGCCTATTTCTGGCACTTGCTTCTCAGCTTGTTGCTCAGAGATGGCAATCCCCTACAGAACGGGGAGAGTTCCTCCCTTCACTCAGCGTGATGTCTCTCCCGGAGGCCTCACGGCCACAGCAGAGAGCCTCCCTGCTGTGGGACAATGTTTTCCATCACAATGATTTTTTTCTTCTTTAATCTCGCAACCGATCTCGGAATCTCAAAAATTTCCTAGCCTACGCGAGGGGCTGCGGATGCGAATTGAGGTACATCAACAAGGTGGACTTCTACGTACATTAAACAACCATCAAACGACACATCCTCAGACCTGTTTACGTTGCAGATTCTTCGGTAACTCTTTCTCCCAAGGAAGGAACTCGCGACCTTGCATATATGGCCTGAGTGCTTCTGGGATTCGTAAGCCCTGCAATCAAATGTCAGAAATAGCTACCCGGCACTCAAGATCATCCGGACGCACTTCGGGAGTTTGATAATTCTCCACTAGGCAACACAGTGCACGTTCCGTAGCACAGAGCGTGCCATTGAGCATGTGGACGTAGATTTTTCTACTTTGTTCCTTACTCTTCAGCCCACAGCGGACCTCCAGTCTTCGACTCTCTGTCGACGCGTGTTAGCATAGGTATCAAAACGTCGGAGTAAGAGATCACCCACGATAGTCCGTGCAATTCGAGCATGAGACAAGTTCTTTATATGCACCTTGGAACGGGAACCACGCCTCGAGGTCATACTTCTGCGACGCTGCGAGGTTCAGTGCGCCCGAGACAATCGCCACTACACGGTATGGGATCCCGAGGCTCTGATAGAAATCCTCCGAGGTGGCAACCATCGAATCGAACATCTCCCACGACTTTTCCGGCTCGGTGATGCAGAACTGTTCAACCTTCTCAAATTGATGCACGCGGAAGATGCCCCACATATCGCGCCCGGCCGAGCCCGCCTCCTTGCGGAAACATGTCGAATAACCTGCGTACTTGATGGGGAGCTGTTTCTCCGGGTTCTCAAACCACTCGTCCGAGTGGAATGCCGAGATGGGCTGCTCGGATGTGGCAATGAGGTACTTCTCGTCGTCGCTCGCGATGACCTGTGTGCGAAGCGTAGAGATGAATTATCTCGTGGGATTGTACAGGGTACTACGTACCTTGTAGAGCTCTTCATCAAACTGATCCAGTTGCGCGGTTTTCGCCATGACATCCTTGTTCATCATAAACGGGGGTTGGATTTTTTTGTGTCCCCGCTTGCGTAAAAAGTCGAGCCCGTACGAGATAAGCGCCTGATTGAGGTCGATGCCATCGTTCGTGAGGAAATAACCACGGTGACCGGAGATCTTGGCCCCTGTAAAATCGTCAGGAAAGACATCAAATGCGGAGATAGGACGTCGAAGCGTACCACGTTCGAGGTCCATTGCATCTAATCTGAGTAGAACCTCGTGGTGTGCTAGGATATCCGCCCTCTTTTCCACTTGGCTGTTAGGCCCGTCGGGATGCCATGTCCTGAGAGTGAGATTGTCATCCTGGATAGAAATGACTGTTAAAGAAGCGAGAGATGTGCGGGGATGGTGAATAGCATATACCTCTGTTTGGCTCACGGGGACGCCCTTGTTCACGATATTGCCAATCGTGCCCGCTTTCTGTCGCATAGCGAGTTCGGCTTCGCGCGCCTCTTTCCGCTTCGCGTCTACTTGTGCATCAATAGCCCTCTTCTCCGCAAGAAGGTCATCCGCGTTCTCCTTTGCCTGAAAACGGGTCAATCAAATTTTCACTTCGCCCAGAGCCAGGTACACATGCCTTCTTCTTAAGACCGATCTGTTTTTGCAGCGCATTTGATTGTTTACTCAAGCCATTGGCCTCAAAGTCAACTTCCGGGGGGAAATGTTGTGAATGTGGGTGATCGTTGAGGATCGCAAGACGTACTCTTTACCCAGTCTTGGTACATTTGGATGATCTCGTCTACGATCTCTACCGAGTGGCCACGCTTGCGCTGCGACTCGCGGATCTCCTCTGAATTCCCCCCTTTAGCG
>Ga0307510_10007641_pt1 | contig 12890 bp, 12 predicted proteins | sample 12_EM_MG_FD_207224 | JGI IMG/M metagenome (GOLD analysis project Ga0307510, IMG submission 207224) | Populus trichocarpa ectomycorrhiza microbial communities from riparian zone in the Pacific Northwest, United States - 12_EM | ecosystem: Host-associated > Plants > Roots > Unclassified | place... | reverse complement strand
ACAATTTCTCCGTTTCTTTCGGTGACAAATGCATATAAAAGTAAATTTAGGCCTTTCTCCTCCTCCCTTCCAATATCTTATAAAAGCTCCTCGTCCTTACCTCCTCCAGACTCAAACCCGTCGTCAAGATCTCCTTCTCTCCAATAGCCCCACAATTCATAGCCTTTAAAAAAAAGTTTAACAAACCCTGCCCCGTCGCCGCATCATCAAAGATATCCCCCGTCAGGGTCGACACAGCACTGCGGTCCACAAATATTTTCAACCGGTGTATGGCATCTTCCAGGCTGCTCAAAAAGAACACATAAGTCGCAGCATATCGCATCGGCAATTGCGCCGGATTCAGATCCCAACCCTGATAAAACCCATTGATCAGCGAATGCATCGTATGCCCATATCCCGTCCGCCAGGCCTTGTGTACCGCTTCCCTGTCCGGACCGACAGGTATTATATTAGTCGCACCATCCGAAAGAAAGATCCCCGTCCCTGCGAGTGCCACCTTCGTCATATGATGCGCAAAATCACAGACCGGATGCCCCATCGTCTGGTATCGCGCCGTTATCCCGCAGGAAGCCGTATAGTCATAAGTCCCAAAATGAGCCGCTATACACCTCCCCTCCGAAGCCCTGATGATCCGCAGCAACGGATTCCGCCCCTCCTCATCCATGATGATCTGCGTAGCCTCCACCATCGTCTCCATCTTCAACGATCCTTCCCCCAGACCATTCTCCTTCTCAATGATCTTAAACAAGGAGACCAGCGTGCTCACCTGCTCCGGAATCGTCACCTTTGGCAACATCACCACAAAATTCTCCGGCAATATCCCACCCGTCTTTTTCAACAGCTCCGTTACAAAAAGATCCAGCGTCCGCACACTCCGGTATTTCAAATCCTCCGTAAAAGGCTTGATCCGTATCCCAATAAAAGGAGATAAGGTCTTATTCTTCATCGCCGTCGCCAGCTCTCCCGCTGAGCTGATGGCCACAGCATCTTCTTCAGCATCCGGCCGGTTGCCATAACCGTCCTCAAAATCGATCCGAAAATCTTCCACCGGCTCGGTCTCCAGTTTCCCTATCACCTTATTATATACCGTCCAGGATAGCCAGGCCTTTTCCTTCAGCCGCTGCGCCTCACTCATCCCCTCCAATTGCCGCTCCAACTCCTCCACCCCTCTTTCCGTTTGCGGAAGATCGGCATGCCCCTCCAACGACAACGCACGCGCCAGCTCCACAAAATTCGGAGCATAGGTTCGCAAATTCTTCAACGCGATCCCACCCATTTTTACACAGGTGTCACTCTTAAAAAGATTCGCGCCGCCATATACCGTATGCACCGGCTGCCGATCCGGCCTGTCACCGGGATAACTGGACTGAAAAGCCCGATTAGCCTTTCCCAATTCCTGCATCAAACGTTCTTTTTCGCTCATAGTAAAATATGTGCCGGAGATGCGCTTTTCCAAAAATTAGCGCATCTCCGGCAAAAGCGCTAATAATTGTCCTTCGGACGAGGCCCTTCCAGGGCCTCCTGTTATGACCCTCTATACGTAGAATAACCAAATGGACTCAACAATAAAGGAATATGATAATGTCCCTCGTCCGCCACCTCAAAATGGACCTCCACAAATGGATACAAGGTACCAACAGACTGCCGGCTAAAATAAGCCTTTGTCTCAAACCGTAAAGAATAAATCCCGCTGTCCAGATCCCATCCACCCAGACGCCCATCCGCACTCGTAAGCCCACGCGTCATCTCCGCCCCCTCATACATCAAAACAACTTCTACATCCCCCGCCGGACGGCCCAGCGATACATCCAGTATATGCGTCGTTATCCTGCTCATGATAAAAGTTTTTCCAGTCTTATTTTTGTGATCTTCTCCTGCTCTCCCATCGCGATCAATAGTTCCTCTTCAAGTCCATTCCCCAATCGCTCCCTCAACAACCCAAGCATTTCCTCCGCCGACTTCCCCGTAGCACACACAATAAAGATATACCCGAATTGCTCGAAGTATCTCTTATTCCCCTCCGCCAACGCATCCAACACTTCCCTCTCAGCCCCACTCGTCCCCGCCTGCTCCGCCGCCGCAACACCCGTCACCCGCTCTCCTATCTTCGGATGCGCACGGAAAGCCTCCAGCCAATCCTCCTCCGTACATTCCCTCCACACAAGAGACGCCGCAGCATACAGACCCGTCGCCGAACCCACAGGAAACAACTCCATCATCCCCGCTACCCAGGCCGAACTCCCGCAACAGTTCCACAACGCGGCACTCAGCGCCGCCTCATCAAGCCAGTTCAGATCTTCTATTGTCATATAGCCGATGGATATCGATTCACATTCTTATAATAAATATACACCGCCAGCTCCTTGCCCATAGCCGTGAACCACTGCTGACAATAAGGTGCCATCCAGATACAATCCCCCTTCTTTACCGGATACCAGTCCTGGTCCAGCCGGTATACCCCCTGCCCCTGTAAATACAACAACCCATGCTCCATGACATGCGTCTCTACCAACGGCAGATGTCCACCCGGGTCATAGGTAAATATATTTACAGCCATGTCAAAAGCCATCTCATCCGGCAAAAGAACTTGCAGCCTCAACGCCTCATCCCCCAAATAAACATTCCCCTTCACCTCCTCCGCCTTTCCAAAAAAGATCCCCGGAGCATCTACCCCTTCCAGCGCCTCATAGACCTTATGAAAGCTCAACAGCTGCGTTCCTTCTTTCATATCATACAGACGATACTCCTTTCCCGCAGGTATATAGACATAACTCCCCGCCGACATATCCTTTGCATCCCCACCGACTACAGCCTTCCCCTGCCCACTCACAACATAAAAGAAAACCTCCGAGTCCAACGTCTTGCCGGTCACCACACCACCGGGTTGCGACGTCACAATGGTCTGCATAAATCGCGCCCCCATCGACTCATTAATGATGACATTCACCGTACAACCCGTCCAGCCGGGAATGACGCTGTTGATGTACCCATCCGGACTGATCAACGCATGACTTCTTTTTACTACCGATCTCGTTAATGCGGATATTTCCATATTTCAAACAATTGATTGTATAAATTTTTCTGCCACCGCCAGCGCTGCCTCCAGATCCTTTTCCTCCACATCCTCCAACGGATTATGACTGATCCCCTTGAAACAGCGCACAAATAACATACACACCGGTGACACAACAGATACCGGCACCGCATCATGCCCCGCCCCACTCACCAGTTCCAATACTTCATATCCCTCAGCCGCCACACATCGCCCCAACAACTCCCTCAGCCGCGCATCACAGCTCACCGGCGACGAAACCTGCACGATCTTCCATTCGACCCCAAGCCCCCGCCTCAAACCAATTTCCGAACACAACGCCCGCAGCCGCTCATGCCCCCCCGACAACACCGCTTCATCCGCACTCCGGATATCAAGACTGCAAACCACCTCACCCGGGATCACATTACTCGCCGAACCCTTCACCTGCAACTTCCCCACCGTAGCCAACAGCCCACCCCCGGCCATCTCCTCAACAGCCAAAACAAACTCCGCAGCACCACACAAAGCATCCTGCCTCATCTCCATCGGTACCGTCCCCGCATGCCCCGCCATCCCCTTAAATATTACCTCCGCCCGTACCTGCCCCGCAATCGCCTTCACCGGCGCCACAGGTATTTTCCTTTCATATAACACAGGCCCCTGCTCGATATGTATCTCAAAATAACCCAACCACCGCTCCGGAGCTATCCTCTCTCCCTCCAATGCCCCGGCATTCCCACCCATCACATCCAAAAGACTCAGCCCACCCTCATCCCTCCGCTCCAGCATCTCCGGTTCAAAACTACCGGCCACCACCTTACTCCCCAAATAAGTCGTATGAAAACGAACCCCCTCTTCGTCACAAAACGCTATCAGCTCTATATCAAAAGGAAGTCTCACCCCATTTCTAATAATATTCTCCACCAGATCCAATCCCATCAACACACCCAACGGCCCATCCCAACGACCCGCATTCACTACCGTATCGATATGCGAAGCGATCACCAGCGTCTTCTCACCATCCCCCTTCCACACACCCCTCACATTCCCTATCGCATCCACCCTCGCCGTCAAACCCGCCGCTACCATCCACCCCAACACCTTCTTCCCCGCTTCCACCGCAGCCATCGTACCATAACGACGCGTAATAGCCGAACCATCCTCACTGATGGAAGCCAGTTCATCAATCCTCGATATGATATTTTTTACCCGCAGCGATCGATCCGTCATGTTACAACCCTCCCCTTGTTTAAAAGCATAACGCTATTTCTGTCAAATATCTTTTCTCCCCCCAACCAGGTCTGCTCCACCACACCATACAATTCCTCCCCCAGATAGGGTGTCCCTTTATGCTTGTGATAAAGCCCCGAAGCCTCTACCACAAATGACCGTCCCGGATCCCAGCAAACCAGATCCGCCCGGTATCCCGATGCAATCTTTCCCCGAGACAAAGACTGACCCGCCAGTACAGCCGGAGCAGAACAAAGCCACCTGCCAACATCCTCCAATCCAAACCCCCGCTTTTGAGCAGCCGTCCACAATGCCGGCAAAGCCAGCTGCAGAGAGCTGATCCCACCCCAGGCCCTCAAAAGATCACCACTCTCTACCATCTTCATCTCAGGCGGCGCCGGACTATGATCCGTAGCCACAAAGTCAACAACGCCCTCTCGCAACCCCTCCCACAAAAGCTCATTATTCGCCTTCTCCCTTATCGGCGGCGCACACTTAAAATACGTCTGCCCATCCCCGATATCCTCCGCCGCAAAATACAGATAATGCTGCGCCGTCTCCACCGTCAGGAGCAGCCCCCTCGCCTTCGCCCGCCGGATAGGCTCGACAGAAGACGCCGAAGACAAATGCACAATATGCGTCCTGCACCCATATTCGGAACAAAGCCGTATCATCAGCGCGATAGCATCATCCTCCCACCGCGCCGGTCTCGACAATAAATAATTAGAATACGATCGCACATTCCCACCACGCGACGCCACAGCGCCATCACCCCTCACCGCAACAGGACTTTCCAATTCACAATGCACCAGTAAGGGCAACCCACTCTCAGCGATCACCGGCATCACCTTCCTCAGATCCGCCTCCGTAACATTCGGAAACTCATCGATCCCCGAATGCGTCAAAAAAGCCTTGAACCCCAACACACCCCGGTCAATCAACCCGGCTATCTCCCCTTCATTCCCCGGCACCACCCCACCCCAAAAACCACAGTCGCAATGTAATTGCCCCACTGTCGCAGCCACCTTCTGATCCAACGCCTCCACCGTAGTCGTCACAGGCGAAGCATTTAAAGGCATCTCCACCAGCATCGTATACCCCCCCGCAATAGCAGCGCGGCCTGCCGTATCAAACCCCTCCCAATCCGCCCTCCCCGGTTCATTGATATGCACATGCGGATCGATCCCCCCCGCCATGACCACAAGATCCCCTACATCTACCATTTCGACCCCATCCGCAATAGCCAGCCCCCTTACAACACTACTGATGATCCCCCCTTCCATAAAAAGAGTAGCCTCCCTCACCCCCTCCGGAAGGATCATTCGCTTACTATGTATCGCAACAACAGCTTTCGACATCTTTAATGAAAGGAAGTTAAGAAGAAAAAAGGTATCTTGGAGTATGGTTATTCGTTTAGATGAGAATGCTTATGGCAAGAACGCGATCAACCTCTCAAAGGTCATCCGCTATCCGGACAGACACGAAATACGCCACATCTCCGTAAATATATCCCTGCAGGGCGACTTCGATACCGTACATACACAAGGCGACAATACAAAGGTACTGCCTACCGATACGATGAAGAATACCGTATACGCCCTGGCAAAAGATCAGTTCGCCGCCTCTATTGAAGAGTTTGGACTCTGCCTCGTCGATCACTTCCTGTCCAATAACTCCCAGGTTACAGAAGTAAAAGCCAGCCTCACAGAACATGCCTGGCAAAGAATGTCCTTCGACGGAACACCACACCCCCATTCCTTTGTCAACGGCGGCACCGAAAAACACGAAGCCCTCGTTACCAGGAACCGCCAGGACCTGATCCTCTCCTCCGGTATAAAAGACCTCCTGATCCTAAAGACCACCGACTCAGGTTTCGAAAATTATATAAAAGACAAATACACTACGCTAAAAGAGACAGCAGACCGCATCTTCTCCACACAAGCTGACATCACCTGGACATACGACGGCCTGCCTTCCGACCCCAGCCGCCTGTACACCGACATCCGCGAAAACCTGTTCCATACTTTCGCCACCCACAAAAGCCTCTCCGTACAACATACCCTCTATGCCATGGGTGAAGAGGTTCTCAAAAACTTCCCCCCCGTAAAAGCCATCACGCTGAAAATGCCCAACAAACACCATATCCTTTTCAATCTTCAACAATTCGGCGCCGACAACAACAACGAAGTTTTCATCGCCACCGACGAACCTTACGGTTTTATCACCGGCACCCTCTCCCGCAGCTAATTCGTCTCAAAACCGGACACCGGACATATCAAGACCGGACACTCCCCCAACCAGGCAAAATCCCAACTCGCTGATTCTCAACGAAAGGAAAAAGTTGGCACTCCGCTGGAATACTCTCTGGCATAAAACGAATAAAACAAAAAATATGAAACAGTTACTTTTCGCCGCCGCTTTAACACTCGCAACTACCTTCAGCTTCGCCAACACCACCAACGGAGAGACATCAACTTCCTTCCGCCAGGATTTCAAAAACGCGAAGCTCATGAGCACCGAAGAAAACAACAACTTCACCAAATTCACCTTTACAACAAACGGCCTGATCATGTCCGCCTTCTATTCCACAAGCGGAGAATTATTAGCCGTGACCCGCAACATCGTATCCTCCCAGTTACCCATCAACCTGCTCACAAACCTGAAAAAACACTACAGCACCTCCTGGATCACCGACCTCTTTGAATTCAACGCAGACAACCAGGATTGTTATTATATCACCCTCGAGAACGCAGACACAAAGACAACCCTGCGCTCCAATGGCGATAGCTGGGAGATCTATTCCACCACAAAAAAATAATAGCCCTTATAAATTGTGTATATAGGCAAACATCAACCCTACGGAGAAAAAGCTGGCCCGCGTATTATGCACGTCCCCCAATAACAGGTTTTGCTCACTGGCAGAGGTCATGTTCACTGGCTGAGGGAATTTCGAAGTACGACCATAATCCAGCAATAGACCCGCCCGAAGGTTGAACTTCCGCCGCCTTACATTCCCCCCCAACTGCAAATGATATATATCGTAATGGGAAGTATTCGACACAAAGCCGCCATCATCGGTATAACGACTGCTGTCCGCATAGCTAAGATCCGTTCTCAACGCCAAAAAGCCAGTCAGGTCCGGCTTTAATTGGTAACTGACCCCAAACCCAAAATTCATGACAGGCCTGCGCGCATCTTTGAACTTCAGCTCGTCCGATGTAAAAAAATTCTCATCGTCGTTGGTCCGTATAAAATAAGCAGGACGTGGCGTTATAATATTATAGTCTTTCACGCCAGCAAAATATTCGGCGCTGACATACACCCGACCCCAACTGGTCTCACGTGCATACCCGCCCGCAATGCTTAGTGGCATCTTGTATTTCTCTTTCAGCTTTGTCTCCCTCGTACTGGCCAGCATGTTCATCGTGTCGGTGGGAGACAACCGCAGATCGGTAAACAAATAGTCGACAAGCAACTGCCCGTTGCTGATGATCTTTACCAGCGGCGACGTGATGGTTACTCCCAAATGATCCCTTCCCTTATCATAGGCAAAACCCGTCTTGAATTTCAGACTCACATTGTAGTGCGTGATCTGATACAAGGTCTGCGCATCGGCAATAGGAGGCAGCCCGTTGGAGGGAATATTTACCAGCGCCCTCGCACTATAATTTTCCTCCTTATGCTGCTCCCGGTATACCCCTTCCATCGAGAAGCCCCATGCAAAATTTGAAGAAAGCTGAAAACCCGTGCTCAGCAAACCCGACGTCTCATTGATGATGTTTTGCGAACTGTACTGCGCCAGAAAATTCTCAGCGCCCGGACTATACGAGTCACTCAGCACATTATACTTACCATCCAATTGCTGCGTCGTCTGATATGCTATCACCGGGTTGTGAATCAGCGCATACGCGATCGTAAACCGCTTCCTGCCCTTTATCGACAGGATACTCGAAGCCATCACCGGCACAACACTCACATTCGAGGACTTGAGATTGAGCCCACTGCCCACCCCGTCTTTTATCGATAAAGTATTGAATTGGTATACCGACCCGCTGATCGTCGCAGAATTCTTGGTGTTATAAGCCAGAAGAGCCGGGTTGAAATATAATACCCCACTGTCCCCGGTAAAGGCGACCGCAGCACCCGGCGTCAAAAAACCAGCCGGATTATAGGCCGCTGACCAATAGTTGGCATCCTGGGCATTTACGGCCATAGAAAAGGTTATTTCCGAAAGCAGTAGTAAGCAGAATTTCCACAAAATATATAGGTTTCAACTAATATAATATTTTTACATAACTTAAAAAAATATTATGAGATACCTTTTCCTTAATTTGATTGGGCTGTTGACCCTTTCCTCCAACACCACTCGCGGGCAAAACCTGAGTTTTAGTCCCCCCGTCAACTTTTTACCCAACGCCACTTCCACAAAATCCATCGACATCACCCTTTTTAAAAATACCCATTTCGTTACCTGGAACGACGCCCGTAACGGCAGTATCCACGTCACCTGGCTGGGTAAACAATATTCTGATCCCTCCGACTACAGCGATGCCGCCATCCCCGAAGCCCAAAGTTCCTTCGCACCCGTTCTTCGCGCCACCCCCGATTACATTTATGTTTTATGGATAGATAAAGACGGCACGATCAAATACGCCATCAACAGCAGCGATACCGGTTTCACCAATAGCCCCGCCCACACCCTAAACATTCCCGCATCATTGGGCATCACCGCCGCCTGGACAAGCGACAGGATCGTCATCGCCACCCACGCCGCCAACAAAGAGACCCTTCTCTATACCACCGCCACCATCGGCACCGGCGGCCTCCTCCAAACCACCGAACAAAAAAAAGTCCCCGCCAAAAGCTCCGACTACCCCTTCGTCGTCGCCCGCACCCCCGATACCATACGCCTCCTATGGCGCGGGTATAAAGACGAAAGCATCTATTATGCCGACGCCAGCCTCACCACCGACACCTGGACAAAGACCAGCCAATTGCCAAAGGCAAAGACAAAACTATCCCCCGCCATCTACCGGGTATTCGATTCCGACAAACTCTTTTACATCTGGAAAGGAAACAACAACAAAGACAACCACCTATACTATACCACCGAAGAAAAAGACCAAAAGCCCGCCGCAGAAAGCGAGCTCCCCAGCTACTTCTCTGCGCAAACCGCAGTCTCGATCTGTAACATCGATAAAAAGAGATTTATCCTTGCCTACACAGGCCCCGACAACAAACTCTATCTGGCCTGGTTTATAAATTATAACCCCGCCCGCTGGATGGAAGAATCACTCTACCCCGCAAAAGCAGCCTATAGCCTGAAAGACATCGCCCTCCCCGGCGCCCACGACGCCGGCATGTCCGTACTGACAGCCACCGGCGGCCAGCAAAGCGGCACCATAAATGAATGTAATACCCTCACCCAAACCCAGAATATAAAAGCACAGCTCAACTCCGGCATCCGCATGTTCGATCTCCGCATCGGTAGCTATGACAAGACCCTCTATACAAAACATTGCTCCTCCGACTGCATGGCCGAAGCCATCGGCGGCGCATACGGGGAACGACTCGGTACCATCCTCTATTCCATAAGAGACTTCCTCGCCACAAACAAAAAAGAGACCCTCATCCTGTCCTTCAGCCATTTCTGCGAGAAAGAAGCCTCCGCCACCCAGGTCGCCCAATATATCATCGATACCCTGGGAAATGAATTCATCTTCGCAGGCAAAGGCAAAAAACTAGAGGATATCAAACTCGAAGAGCTGGCAGGTAAGGTGATCATCGTCTTCGAACAATACGCCACCCCCGATAAACGCATCGACTCCTGCTCCATCGCCCCCTCATCCAACTGTTTTATCAACTTCAGAAGAGAATATGCAGCCACCAACGTCCTCAATGACCTTCTGCAAAAAGAACATGTCTTTTTTACCGGTCTCTCCGCCAGCAAACCCAAACACAACGACCTCGTCCGCCTCGACTGGCAACTGACCCAAAGCAGCGACGAAGCAGCCATGATCTGCAACGATTTCCAAAGCGAGAACATCAACCCATTGATCAACGGCGCCATGCTGCTGACCAACGCCCTCCGCAATCATCATAGCATAAAAGACCTCTCCCTCATCGGCAACAGATCAGTACTGCCCCAACTTAACCGCTGGCTGGCCGATGGCACCATCAACAAACACAACAAACCCAATATCCTTTATGTCGACGTCGCCGGCGGCTGGATCACAGATTACTGCATTCAGCTCAATGACAACCCCCTTTACACCCGTTAAACATTAACGTAAAAATCCCTCCTTTTCCATTCTCTGCAACACCACCTTGCTCACATTCGCAAACAGCTCGCCCCGGTTCGGAGGATTGATAGTCGTCGTATTCGCCGTCCAGATCAGCTTATTCCTTTTCAGCGAAAAGACCGTGACCTCCACATCATAGGACTTATCGGTAGTATAATAACCCGGATCATAAAAACCGGACCAGGAATACCCCCAATATCTCCTCCATGACCCGTAATAGACAGGAGTGCTTCCAGGTACATAACGGGTGCTCTTGCTGACATCCACCAGCCGCATCAGCACGATCCCGTCAAAACCATCCCTTTTCAGCTGCTGATTGTACATCTCCTCATCGTCTTTCAGATCACCATCACCCAGCACTTTGTAAGACTGCACCGCCTTTTCCGGAAAATGAGCTGCCATATCATCCTCTACCTCCCGCCGGACGCTCGGATTTTTTAACAACGCCGCCACAACGAATTTATGTACTTCGGAAGTGTCGACCACGATCGATGGGTCTCTCCAACTGTCTACAATATGGGTACTCGGCCCGCAAGCCACCAGCAACAATAAAGCTGCATTGATCAGAATCATTCGTATCATAAGTATAAGTTTTCCTTTTACCCACTATGCCTCGCCTGGATGACCTCCGCCATTATGCTCACCGCTATCTCTTCCGGCGTCTGACTCTGGATCGATAAGCCCGCAGGCGCCCGCATCCTCCCCAACCATTCCTCTTTGATGCCCTCCAACCGATAGTCCACCATCATCTTCCCGATCTTTGCCTTACTACCCAATAACCCGAAGTAACGAAACTCCATCGGCAGCAAAACCCTTACCGCCCTGTCATCCGTTCGATACCCCTGTGTCATTACTATCACATACGAATGCGAACCGGCTTTAACCAGTTCCCCCAATTCAGCATAGTCCCCTACTAAAACCTTCTCATGCACATACTCATTTCTTGCCACCGATTCCAAACCACTCCGGTCATCAAACAACATTATATAAAAATCCATGGTCTGCGCGATCCTCGACAAAGCCAGCGCACAATGCCCCCCGCCGACAATAAATAGGCGGTCGATATATCCCGTCTTCTCCAGGTAGAACCAATCGTCATCCGACCTCTTCGAAAAGTAATGCCCTGCCTCCGGAACCACAGCCGAAAATCCTATACCCTCCGGAGATAGCCGCAGACAGCCATTCCGGTTCGATTCAAGAGATTCCACCAGCGACCCGATAGCCACCTCATCCCCTACCCCTAATGTATATAGTAAAATAGTTTGCTCACCCGAACAGATCATCCCACTCTGATCCTTCGTTACTTCTTTATCATGGACCTGCCTGCGCAGTGACAGGACCGACGCCCCCTGCCGCAATAACTCCCTGCCCATCTCCAAAAATTTATGTTCCATGATCCCCCCACCGATAGAGCCCTCCGTCTCTCCCTCCCCATTCACCACCATAAAAAACCCCTGCCTTCCCGGACTACTGCCCTTACTCTCCACCACATACAACAGCAACACAGGAATGTTCTTTTCCAGGCTGGACAAAGCCAGACGCCACAGAGACATTCTTTTATCCCACAACATGCTTCAGTTTATTTGAATACAACCCCATCAGGGCTTTCTCAGGCGTAAGTGGAGAATTGAACGGCATCACCGCCGAAGGATTAAAAGCAAGTATTGCATTACGCAAAGCAAAATAAGCGCCAATGCCATACATCAAAGGAGGTTCACCCACCGCCTTGCTCCGCAGGATCGCCAGGTTATCCATGTCAGTATGTAAAAAATCAATGCTTATTTCCTCCGGCACAGAATAAATATCAGGAACCTTATAAGTAGACAAAGTATTCGAACGCAATCGCCCCGTCTCATCGTACACCACCTCCTCCATCGTCATCCATCCGATCCCCTGTACGATCCCACCCTCTATCTGCCCCCTGTCGATCGTCGGATTCATGCTGACACCCGAATCATGCACCACCTTCACCGCATCCAGCTTATACCGTCCCCTCAGACAATCCAACGTCGCCACCACTATCGCCGTACCATATACGTGATAGGCAAACGGATGCCCCTTCTCCTTGCTGGCATCAAAATGAATATCCGGCGTAGCATAATGCGCATGCTCCGAAAGACTCACCCGCCGCACAAAAGCCGCCATCACCAGCTGCTTCCAGCTCATCTCAGCACCACCGGGCTCTGTCGCAGCCACATCCTTCAACCTTCCCAATATTGCCGTACACGCGATCAACACCGCCTTCCCATTCAGATCGGCCGTCGCACTCGCCGCCGTAGGCGAAGTATTGGCGACCGAAAAAGTACTCGTCGCCTGCACCTTCA
>Ga0307510_10007640_pt1 | contig 12891 bp, 10 predicted proteins | sample 12_EM_MG_FD_207224 | JGI IMG/M metagenome (GOLD analysis project Ga0307510, IMG submission 207224) | Populus trichocarpa ectomycorrhiza microbial communities from riparian zone in the Pacific Northwest, United States - 12_EM | ecosystem: Host-associated > Plants > Roots > Unclassified | place... | reverse complement strand
AGCCGCGCAATCTGCACGATGGTTCTTTGCACCTGGGTGATGTCAGGCAGTGGAGGCGAGGTGAGCGTATCTCCCGATCCGGTCTCGAACACGAGGGTGAATTCGACTGATTTGCCGATGCTTCTTCGAAGGCGCATCCCCGATAGTTCATCGTCCCTGATCGATCTTCGGTGCAGTTTCCCGAAGGGACGCTGTTCGCCGATCAGGATTTCGCCCGACGTAACGATCCAGACGACGTTGCGATCGAACAGGGCTGCGCCCAGCAGAAGGCACCCGAACAACAGCGCAAACAGCGCGGCGATGCCGAGCCACTGGTCATTTGCCAGATGGGCGAGGCCGGGCAGGGCGATCAGGCATACCACAATGGCAATGCCCGCGAGAACCAGCCGCTCATTGAGCGACGTGCCCTTGCGCAGCCTGACTTCATTCTCGTTTGCCGCAGCATCCATCGCCGGCGGCAAACATCACGACCGGCGTCGCCGCGTCAAGCGGCAAAGTGCACGGTTGTGAGGCGATAAGCCAAAGTTGATTAGTCTCAGCTTGCGGCGTTCAACAGCCGCGCGACGGTACGGTCGATCTCCTCATACTGGCCTTCGCCGTCGTGCTGGAACACGATTTTGCCGCTCTGGTCGACGATATATTGCGCCGGCCAATAGCGGTTTCGATACGCGTTCCAGGTCTGCGAGTCGTTGTCCTGCGCCACCGGATAGGTGATGCCGTGCCGCTTCAGCGCCGTCTGGACGTTGGAAGCAGAGCGTTCGAACGGAAATTCAGGGGTGTGAATGCCGACGACAACGAGACCGCGATCCCTGTATTTGGCATAGAGCCCGGTGACGTGCGGCAGCGTGTTCACGCAGTTGACGCAGCCATAGGTCCAGAAATTCACCAGCACCACCTTGCCGCGGAGATCGGCCAGTTTGAGCGGCGCGGAATTGAACCAGTTGCCGAGGCCGACGAAATCGGGCGCAGTGGCCTGCGTCGCGGCGACGGTAAACGGTGTTTCCGCCGCGCGTGCCGCATCGCCACAGAAGGCAGGCAGCGCGGAGCCCGCGAGCGAAAGCATGGCGATTGCGGTGGATGCGGCGAGCGAACGTAGCGTCATGGTGGTCTCCCTTGGGATCAGAGGCCGATCTGGCCGTTGGGGTAAAATCCGGTCAGCCACGCCACGATCAGCGTGTCGTACTGGAAGTAGGAAAGAAGTGCGAAGCCGATCACGACGACGCCGAACCCTTGCTGCAGCCGCGGCGCGATGCGCGCGACGCCGCGGACACGGGTGGTGACGGCCTGGCCGCCATAGGCGATCGCGAGCATCGGCAGCGCCGCGCCGATCGCGTAGACGATCAGCTGCAGGCTCGCCCAGGCGGTGTCTTTTGACGTTGCAATGACGGTCAGGATCGAGCCCAGCACCGGCCCGGCGCAGGGCGTCCAGACCAGGCCGAGCGTCGTGCCGAGCACGAAGCCGCCGATCACGCCCTGGCGGGAAGCGGCAGAATGGCCGCCGAAGCCGCCGATCCGGACCGAGAGCCATTCGAACGGCGCCGGCCAGATCATCAGCAATCCAAAGCCGAGCAGCAGGATTGCTGCGGCGTTTCGCAGATGATTCGGATCGAAATCGAAGACGCGCGTGATCGCACTCAGCAGCAATGCCACCATCGAGAATGACATCACAAAGCCGAGCGCGATCATCGCCGGCCGCACCTTGCCGGTCTGGCCGACCGATGCTCCGAGGAGGATAGGCAGCATCGGCAGCGTGCAAGGCGCAGCCACGGTGACGACGCCTGCGAGCAACGCGAGAACGAGATTGAGCATCGAAGGCATCCATCACCGGTCCCGGCATGACATTGCCGGGTGCTTGATGAAGTTCGCGGTGATGGGGCAGGGCGTTACGCGGAGGACGGCTTGGCAGGCGTCACGTCTCTGTGAGACTTTTTCGCACGATGCACGCGAAATCAGGCACCAAAAGCAGAGCGACCCGGCTGGGGGGCATCCCGGCCGGGTCGTTGGAGGTTACTTGGGAGGAATATGACTTGGGAGGTCTAGAACTTGGGAGGCTGGAAATTCAGCGGGGGGTCTCGCTGTCGTAGGAGATCACACAGACCTCCTTGGGATTCTTGGTGCGGCAATCCACCACCTGTTCACGCACGAACGTCGAACCGGTGTCGCGATGGGCACGGGGCTGAACGTTCTGGGCCGAGAGTGTGGCGAGCGTTGCGACGGCGCCGAGCGGGACGATGAAAAGGCGGAAGGACGGCTTCAGCATGTTCGCTCTCCTGTTCGACGTTGGTGTTGCGTTGTTGATTAAAGGTATAGGGGCCGAGTTTTTCCGGGTGATGTCGCCAATTGTTTCATTTGTTTCGTCGGAGGTAATGTTTGTCCGTCGAAATTGGCCCGGTTTTTGTCCCCCAATGCCCAATTAACCTGTTGAAATAACTGCGATTTATGCAGCGAGGCTGTCGACACCGGCGCCCTTAAGCAACTCGGCCAATTGTTTGCGGGCGTAAAACATCCGGGTCTTCACCGTGCTCTGGGGAATACCGATGATCGCGCCGGCCTCTTCCACCGACTTCTCGTGGTAGTAGACTAGGTTGATGATCTCGCGATGGGCCGGCGACAGCTTGGCGACGCAGGCGCGCAAGATCGCCTTGGTGTTGCTGCGGTCGAGCGAGGCCTCCGGCGTGTCGGCCTCATCGGCGATCTCGAGCACGTCTTCCTGCTCGATGTCCTCATGCTTGCGCTGGCGCAGCGCGGTCAGCGCCTTGAAGCGGGCAATCGACAGCAGCCAGGTGGAAACCTGCGAGCGGCCTTCGAACTGGCTGGCGGTCCGCCACACGTCGAGGAACACCTGGCTGACCAGGTCTTCCGCCATCGTGGTATCGCGCACCATGCGCAGCACGAAGCGGTAAACCCGGACGTTATGGCGGGAGTAAAGCACATGCATAGCCGTGCGGTCGCCCTTGGCAATACTCTGCAGCAGCATTTCGTCTGATGTCGCCCGGGCGGCGGCAATCGACTTCTTGGCTGCGGCGTTGATGGCGACGACGTTCGACATGACAGGCTCCCAATTCCGACGCCAGGCGGCGTTTCGTTGGGAGAATTGTTAATTAGGCTCGGTTTCGGGATGTCTGCACCAAAAGGGAAAAATGGTTTCGTGCAGGAGAGAATTGTTTCGTCGCGGCGCTTGCGACGAAACATTCGGGCCTAAAAGGCCAGTAATTTCAATATGCGGAAAATTAGAGGATTTCGAATGCGGATTCGTTCCGCCGGGTGCGAACCTTTTTGCCGTTCCTGCGAACGTAGGCACCCATAACCACAGCGCGTTGCTGCCTGGAAGGACGTCTACCAAAGCGAGCCAATACGAGCGCCGCGGCGTATGGGTCCTGCGTTCGCAGCGACGACGGAGAAAGCCTAGCCCTTCTCGCCGGTCGGCGAGAACAGATAGCCACCGCCTCTGATGGTGCGGATCACGGCGGGCTTGGTCGGATCGATCTCGATCTTGCGGCGGATGCGCATGATGCGCAGATCGACCGCGCGGTCGAAGGCTTCGGCGTCGCGCGCATTGGCCAGCTCCAGCAGCCGTTCGCGCGACAGCACCCGCTTCGGATTGGCTGCGAACACTTTCAACAGGCCGAATTCGGACGCCGTCAGCGGATGCTCGTTGCCTTCGTCGTCGCGCAGCGCCTGGGCTTCGAGGTCGAGCCATTTGGTGCCGAACCGTACCAGCTGCTCCTTCTCGACCTTGGCAGCCGCAGCCTCCGGCGCAGCCGCCGCCTTGGCCGGCGTGCTGCGGCGAAGTACCGAGCGGATGCGCGCCATCAGTTCGCGCAGCTCGCAGGGTTTTGCGATGTAGTCGTCGGCGCCGAGTTCGAGGCCGACGACGCGGTCGATCGGGCTCGCGGTCGCCGTCAGCATGATGACGGGAACGTTGATGCGGCTCTTCAGGTCTCGGATGATCGAAAGCCCGTCTTCCTCGGGCATGTTGAGGTCGAGCACGACGAGGTCGGGCACGGCGGTCTCGATCTCCTTGCGCAGGCTTTTGCCGCCGTCGCACAGCGTCACGCCAAAGCCGTGCATCTTGAGATAATCGCCGACCATCTCGCGGGCCGGCGCCTCGTCGTCGACGATGAAGATGTGCGGGTTCTGGGTCATGTCGTCTCTGTCGCAGGCAGTGTAACGGTAAACGTCGAGCCCTGTCCGGGGCCGGCGCTCTCTGCGGTCACATGGCCGCCATGCATGTCGATGATACGCTTGACGATCGACAGGCCGAGGCCGGTCGAACTTTCTCCGGCCGTCGGCTTGGCCGAGAGCCGCTGGAAGCGGCCGAACAGCCGGCCGAGATCCTCCGGCGAAAGACCGGCGCCCTGGTCGGTGATGCGGATCACCGTGTCGCCGCCCTCATGGGTGACGGCCACCGTGATCTTGCCGCCGATCGGTGAATATTTGATGGCGTTACTGAAGAGGTTGTCGATCGCCTCGCGAATCCGGTCGGTATCGCACATGGTGACGATATTCGGCGGCGCCGACACGGCGATGGTCTGCTGCTTGTTGACGGCCGACGGCAGGTTGGAATCGGCGACCTCGGCAACCAGCGCTGCGACATCGACCGGTTCGCGGCGGATCGTGATATCGAAGGCGTCCGCCATCGCATCCGAAATCAAATGGTCGACCATCGAGGTCAGGCGCTTGGTGGCGTCCCTGATATGCTCGACCTGGGCGGTGACGTTTTCCTTGGGCGAGCCGGCGCCGATCAGCTCGGTCAGCATTTCGGTGCGGCCGAGGATCACGCCGAGCGGGTTTTTCAGATCGTGCGCGACGGTGCCGAGAATCTCGTTCTTGAAGCCGTTGGCGCGCTGCAGCCGCAGCCACTGCGCCGAAAGCCTGCGGTTGGCCTGCATCAGCGCGCGGGTGCGCTGGGCGACGCGGTCCTCGAGCTGGGTATTGGCCTCGTGCAGTTGCCGGTAGAGGATGACGTTGTCGAACGCGATCGACAGCCGGCTGGAGAAAATCTCGACCAGCGCGCGGTCGGTGTCGGAAAGCTGGCGCTCGGCCTGCAGCAGCACCACCACTTCGCGACCGGAGCCGGTGCGCAGATAAAGCACGCTGCGGTGGTCGGCGAATTCGTTCTTGCGGCGCAGGAAGGCGGCTTCCACCATCTGGCGCAAATCCGGGTCGAGGGACTTGGAACTGGTCGAGCCGATGAAGCGGCTGTAGCAGCCCGAGCCCGCCAGCACCGAGAATTCGCTCCCCGCGGCGCCGTCATCGCGCAGCACCAGGATGCCCGCGCAGTCGACATTGAGCAATGATGCGAGCTGGGTCAGCACGCCCTCCGCCAGCCGCTGCATCGATTTGAAGTCGTACAGCGTCGAGGCGGCGTCGATGATGATTTCAAGCCCGCGCCGGGTCTGCACCATGCGCTCGAGCTGCTGGTAGCTGCGCAGCGCCGCCGTCAGCGACGTGAACAGCTTGTCGGCCGTCAGCTCCGTCTTGGCCTTGTAGTCGTTGATGTCGTACTGGACGATAACGCGGCGCTCGGGCGCTTGTCCCGGCTGGCCGGTGCGCAGGATGATACGGACGGTTTCGTTCTTGAGCTCGTTGCGGATGTATTCGACGAGGTCGAGGCCCGCGACGTCGGTTTCCATGATGACGTCGAGCAGCACGGCTGCGACGTCGGGATTGTTGCGCATCAAGGTGCGGCCCTCGGCCGCGGAATAGGCCGACAGGATTTCCAGCGTGGCGCCGTGGAGATTGTAGTCGCTCAGCGCAAAGCGGGTGCCCTCATGCACCGCGGCATCGTCGTCGATGACGGCGATCTTCCATTTGCGTACGGACGAGTCCTCCGGAACGGTCCCGGTATCGTCGATCAGGTGGAGGACATCGTCCTGTTCGGCCATTGAGAAGTTCCGTCGGCTGCTGTCTGGTCTGAAATCGTAGGTTCGCCTGTCGATCCGCCCTTGGCGACCTTAGGCATGATAATGCGGAATGTGGTGCCTTGTCCCAGCCTTGACTCCAGCATCATCCGGCCGCCGAGCTGTTGAGTGACAAGATTATAGACGATATGCAAGCCCAGCCCGGTACCGCCCTCGTTGCGGCGCGTCGTAAAGAAGGGGTCGAACGCCTGCCGCTGCACATCCGGCGTCATTCCAGCCCCGTTATCGGCAAAAATGATCTCGACATCGTCGCTGCCGCGCGCCCGCGCCGAGATCGTGATCGCCCCGGACCGGCCGTCGGCAAAGGCATGGTTGGAGGCGTTGAGGAACAGATTGGTTAATATCTGGCCATAGGAGCCGGGATAGCCGTCGATGAAAAGTCCTTCCGGCACGTCCACCGACAGCGTGATCGCCGCCTTCTTCAGCACCGGTTTCAGGCTGGCGACGATCTGGTCGGTGGCCTCGCTGAGGTTGAACTGCCGGCGCTCGGCGTGCGAGCGATCCACCGCCACCTGCTTGAACGACTGGATCAGCTCGCCGGCGCGGTGCAGGTTCGCCACCAGTTGCCCTGCGGCGTCGCGCGAGGTCTTGACGAATTCGTCGAGCTTGGAACGGCGCAGCGGCTCGGTGCGCAGTTCCTGCTCGAACGTCTCCGCCCGGCGCGCAAAGCTCGACGCCACCGTCAGGCTGATGCCGATCGGGTTGTTCACCTCATGGGCAACGCCGGCGACCAGGCCGCCGAGCGCCGCCAGCCGTTCGGCGTCGATCAGGTTCTGCTGCGCGGTGTTGAGCTCGAGCAGCGCGCTTTCGGCCTTTTCCTTCGAGGCGCGGAGCTCGTCCTCGGTCTTGCGCTTGGCGATGGCGTTTTCGCGGAAGACGTCCACCGCGCGCGCCATGGCGCCGACTTCGTCCCTCGCAGAGGTACCCTGCACGCGGCGATCGTAATTGCCTGACGTGATCGCATGCATCGCCGCCAGGATCTGCTGAAGCGGCAGGCGGATCGAGAGCGCGATCAGGACCCCGGCGGACAGGATGATGCCGAGGAACATCACGGCGATCGACAGCACCCGGCGCGAGATGCCCGACAGCGTCCTGTCGAAGGTCTCCTGCGCCTTTTGCTCGCGCTGGCGCATCTTGACCGACAACTCGTCGATGACGCCGATGGCCTCGGCCTGGCTGGCATCGATGGTGTTGCGCAGCAATTCGGTCCGGATCGCAAGCTGCTCGGTCAGCTTGGCCATTCCCTCGCGCAACGCCACCGTCCGCGCCTCCAGCCGCTTTAGCGCCATGCGCTGCAGGTCGTTGTCGGCAAGGTCGGCCATCACGGGGATGGTCTTCTCGATCGTCTCGGTACTCCTGCGGGCGTCCTCGGCGGAGGCCGAGGCGGGCGACAGGTAATAGGCGTTGGCGGCGACCAGCATCGCCGTGAACGCTTCGCGGGATCTTCCGAGCGACGGCCAGATCTGCGCGTCGCGATGCCCGGTGGCGCCCTCGATGATCGAATACAGCCCCGCCATTTCGCGGGCCGGTCCCAGCACCTGCTGCTCATAGGTCTTGGTGATGGTGGTCTGCACGGCGCGCAATTCGCCGAAGCCGTTGAGGAAGCGGTCGGTGACGTGTTCAAGCCGCTCGACCGACCCCGATAGCATCGGGTCGTTGGCGGCGCGGGTGGTGAGGGTGCCGAGCACCGCTTCGCGCAGCAGCAGGATCTCGGCGAACAGTTCCGGGCTCGGCTGGTTGATGTAGCGATGGATCAGGTTCTGCAGCCGGCTGGTTTCGCTTTCCAGCAGTGCCAGGATCTTGTCGGACTCACGCACCTGCCGGACGTCGTCCCAGGCCGAACCCAGCACCTTGGAGCCGTTCCAGATCAGCACGGCCAGCACCACGACGACGGCGGAGTTCAATGCCGCGATCGACAGGATGCGCCAGCGGATCGGCACCGCGCGCAGCCACTGCACGATGCGAACCCGGCCGCGTGCGGCGAGGCTCGCCGGCCGTTCCGCTGCGTGGTGCTGTTGCGGTGCGCCGGTCAAATTCGCTCCACTCCGCGAAGGCGCCCGGCCAATAGCGGCGACATCGTTCCGATCAATGCAAATTTGGAACGTTTGAGGTCGCTTGCGTCGGTCCTGATATGTTGGAAGGCCTCCGTTTTTGTGCCGGGCTGGCCGGAATGGAACGTATCGATCGGATGCCTCCCGAATTGGGGATCGGAGGCGCAAAACTCGCGCGCAAAAACACCCGTTGAGACCGCTGTAAGCAACAGCGCAACAACAAGCACGAAGGTCCGCCAAAGGTCGACGCGGCGATACACAGGCAACAAATCCCCTTAGAGATTGAGTCTGCGGCGGGGAGAAAAGGTTCAACGCGTTTTTAGCAGAAGTTACCGATGCTTGGCTATTGGTGGCTGGACTGGCAGGCAGTATTTGGCAGGTAATCCTCATAATCTTTCTGCAATCTAAACTTGTGTTGTGCGCTGCGGTGGGTGCAGGGCGGATTGAAACCGCAGCCGCGGGGATTTATGAGGGGCAGCAGGCAGATATTTCGCCGGCGCCGCAGAGCAGGGTAATCACCAGTGAAATTGGTCTTGAGATTCTTGCAATTGGTAGCGCTCGCGGCCATGGCGCTTGCGTCTCCGGCGCAGGCCGCCACCGAGATCATGTGGTGGCACGCAATGTCGGGGGAGCTCGGCAAGCAGCTGGAAAAGCTGGCGGCCGATTTCAATGCTTCGCAGTCCGACTACCGGATCGTGCCGACCTACAAGGGCAACTACACCGAGACGGTGACGGCGGCGATCTTCGCATTCCGTTCGCGAAGCCAGCCCGCCATCGTCCAGGTCAACGAGATCGCGACCGCCACGATGATGGCAGCCAAGGGCGCGATCTATCCAGTGTTCGAATTGATGCGCGACCAGTCGGAGCCGTTCTCGCCGGAGGCGTATCTGCCGGCCGTGACCGGCTATTATTCCGATGTCGCCGGCAACATGCTGTCGTTCCCGTTCAACGTCTCGACGCCGATCCTCTACTACAACAAGGATCTGTTCCGCGCCGCGGGCCTCGATCCGGAGGTGCCGCCAAAGACCTGGGCCGAGGTCGGCGCCGCGGCGAAGCGCTTGCGCTCTGCCGGCTCGCCTTGCGGGTTCACCACCTCGTGGCCGTCCTGGGTTCATGTCGAGAATTTTTCCGCCTTCCACAATCTGCCGCTGGCCACCCGGGCCAATGGCTTCAGCGGGCTTGATACGGAATTGGCCTTCAACAATCCGGACGTGGTGCGGCACATCGCGCAACTCTCCGAATGGCAGGCGACGAAAGTGTTCGACTATAGCGGCAAGGGGCAATCGGCCGAGCCGCGCTTTCAAAAGGGCGAGTGCGCCATCTTCATCGGCTCGTCCGGGACGCGCGCGGACATCAAGGCCAACTCGAAATTCGAGGTCGGCTACGGCATGATCCCGTACCGGCCCGAAATTGCCGGCGCCCCGCAAAATTCCATCATCGGCGGCGCCACGCTGTGGGTGCTGCGCGACCGGCCGCGCACCGAATATGCCGGCGTCGCGCGGTTCTTCGCCTATCTCTCGAAGCCGGAAGTCCAGGCCGCCTGGCACCAGAACACCGGCTATCTGCCGATCACCCGCGCCGCCTTCGACCTCACCCGCGCGCAGGGCTTCTACGATCGCAATCCCGGTGCGGCGATCGGTATCGAGCAGCTGACCCTGAAGCCGCCGACCGAGAACTCGAAGGGAATCCGGCTTGGGTCCTTTGTGCTGATTCGCGGCGTGATCGACGAAGAACTCGAGCAGGTTTTCCGCGGCAAGCAGTCCGCGCAGGCAGCGCTGGATATCGCCGTCGAGCGCGGCAACCACCTGCTGCGCCAGTTCGAGCGGGCCAATCCGGACCGGTAATTCTCGTCATTCCCGAAGGCGCGCCACGGACACCATGCACGCACTGCCGAGCTTCACTGAGTATGAGCCATTCCGCCCGTTTCGCGCCGATCCGTCGCAATGGCTGCCGGTGGCGATCGACATCGCTCGTGGCCACGGACTCGCCTGCACAAAACCTCAAATATTCTCCACGGGCACCAATCTCGTCATTGGGCTCGATGAGCCCCTTATCCTGAAGATTTTTCCACCGTTTCTTCGCGGCCAATTCGCATCGGAGTGTGCTTCGCTGGCGCAGCTTTATAGGCGGCTTGCGGTGCCGATCCCCGAGATCGTGTTCGAAGGCGAACGCGACCAATGGCCGTATCTCGTGATCACGCGCCTTGATGGCCGCCTGGGTTCGGAGGTGTGGCCACACCTGCCTGAAGATCAGAAGGAGCGCGTTCTCTTTCAGATCGGAGAGATCATTGCCGAAATGCAGCGTGTCCCGTTGGGCGATCTCTCGCAAATCGAGCCGCGCTGGGACCAGTTCATCCCGAGGCAGATCGAAGGATGCTGGGCCAGGCATGAGCGCCTCGGATTGCCGCGCCAATTTCTGGCCGGGCTGGAAGATCTGCTTCGTGACGCGGCCGCGCTCATTCCTCTGGATGCGCCGCCGGTTATCTTGACCGGTGAGTACATTCCGGAAAATTTTTTGCTGAGGCGCGAAACGGAAGGCTGGTGCGTCTCCGGCCTGATCGATTTCGGCGACGTGATGACGGGCTGGGGCGAGTACGACCTGCTGGGGCCGAGCGCCTTCATGACTTCAGGCGTCCCGCGGCGGGTTCGCAGCCTGTTCGAGGGATTTGGATATACGAGCACCGACCTGACGCCGACCCTGAAGCGCCGGTTGATGGCGCTGTTTCTGCTCCATCGGGTGAGCGATCCCGTTCGCCAGGTCTGCATTGAAGGCTGGCAACAGAAAGCCGACCTGTTCGAATTGCAGGATTTGCTCTGGCCGATCTGAGCCGGTGCGACGAAAACGCAGAGCAAAGGAGCCAAGGTGATTGTGTGATGCAATATTGGGCAAATTAGCATCTTTGTATGCAATTTGAGCGTGGCGCGGGCCCCGATTGGGGCGCGGAATTCGTGCATTCCAAAGTGTAATCAGTGCCTTAGCTCTTCATTAGCTTTCCTTTAACGGTTGGCACAAACCTTGCGATTCCAGCTCCAAAGCCGCTTTCCCTCAGGCGTTTGGAGCATCACCCATGAAGCGTCGCGATTTTTTGAAATCGGTCACCGGAGTTGCCGCGGGCGCGATGGTGCCCGCGCCGGCGATTTGGTCCGCGGCCAAGGCTGACGCGCGGTCGGAAACGCTGCTGATCGTCTCGGAGGGCGGGCCCAACAACCTCGACATTCATGGCGTCGGCACCAACGTGCCCGGCTATGAGGTGTCGTGGAATTGCTACGACCGCCTGATCAGTCACGAAATGAAGAGCGGTCCCGGCGGCGTGCCGTATTACGACCGCGACAAGTTCAAGGGCGAACTCGCCGAGGACATGAACATCGGCGACACGTCGGTGACGTTCAAGCTGAAGAAGAACGCCAAATTCCACGACGGCGCGCCGGTTACGGCGAAGGACGTCAAATGGTCGCTCGATCGCGCCGTCTCCGTCGGCGGCTTTCCGACCTTCCAGATGAGCGCGGGCTCGCTGACTAAGGCCGAACAATTTGTTGTCGTCGACGACAACACGGTGCGGGTGGATTTTGCCAAGAAGGATCGGCTGACCGTTCCCGATCTCGCCGTCATCGTGCCCTGCATCGTCAACTCGGAACTGGTGAAGAAGAACGCCAGCGAGAAGGATCCCTGGGGGCTTGAGTACACCAAACAGCAGACCGCAGGCTCCGGCGCCTACAAGCTGACGAAATGGACCGCCGGCACCGAAGTGATCATGGAGCGCAACGACGAGTGGGTCGGTGGTCCCTTGCCGAAGATCAAGCGCGTGATCTGGCGCATGGTGCCGCAGGCCGGCAACCGTCGCGCATTGCTGGAGCGCGGCGACGCCGATATCTCCTACGAATTGCCGTTCAAGGATTTCCAGGAGATGAAGGCCAGCGGCAAGCTCAACGTGGTGTCGCTGCCGTTCTCCAACGGCATCCAGTATATCGGCATGAACGTCACCAAGCCGCCGTTCGATAATCCGAAAGTGCGCCAGGCGGTGGCCTACGCGATCCCGTATCAGAAGATCATCGACGCGGTGCTGTTCGGGCTCGCCAATCCGATGTTCGGCGCGGCTGCGGACAAGCCGACCGAGGTCGCGTGGCCGCAACCGACCAAATATTCCACCGACATGGCCAAGGCCAAGGCGCTGCTTGCCGAAGCCGGTTACGCCAACGGTTTCGAGACCACGATTTCGTTCGACCTGAATTTCGCCGGCGTCAACGAGCCGCTTTGCATCCTGGTTCAGGAGAGCCTCGCCCAAATCGGCATCAAGACTACGATCAACAAGGTGCCCGGCGCCAACTGGCGCACCGAACTGAACAAAAAGGAAATGCCGCTCTACACCAACGTGTTCTCGGGCTGGCTCGATTACCCCGAATACTTCTTCTACTGGTGCTATCACGGCAACAATTCCGTCTTCAACACCATGAGCTACAAGTCGCCGGAGATGGACAAACTGATCGACGGCGCGCGCAACGCGGCCGCCACCGGCGACATGTCGACCTACGACACCGACGTGAAGGGTTTTGTCGATCTCGCCTTCACCGATATCCCGCGTATCCCGCTGTACCAGCCCTTCGTCAACGTCGCGATGCAGAAGAACATCTCCGGCTATCAATACTGGTTCCATCGCCGGCTCGATTACCGCGCGCTGGTCAAGGGGTAACCCGCCATGCTGACCATGATCGGCAAGCGGCTGATGTTTGCGATCCCGTCGCTGATCGGGGTCGTGATCGTCACCTTCCTCCTGACCCGCGCATTGCCGGGCGATCCCGCCGCGTATTTCGCCGGGCCCGCCGCCAACAAGGAGGCGGTCGAGCAGATCCGCAAGAAGCTCGGCCTCGACAAGCCGCTGATCGAGCAGTTCTTCCGCTACACCAACGATCTCGCGCATG
>Ga0307510_10007639_pt1 | contig 12891 bp, 10 predicted proteins | sample 12_EM_MG_FD_207224 | JGI IMG/M metagenome (GOLD analysis project Ga0307510, IMG submission 207224) | Populus trichocarpa ectomycorrhiza microbial communities from riparian zone in the Pacific Northwest, United States - 12_EM | ecosystem: Host-associated > Plants > Roots > Unclassified | place... | reverse complement strand
GAGGTGCGCACAGACAATTAGTCATACAAGATCCTTCTCCCAGGATCCCCCCTGTGTTCGCTCCGCTCATGCTAGGGACTTGTAGCAGCGGCCGAACACCCCTGCCATATGCTGCCTCGAGGAGACATGAAGGTGTAGTGAAGGTACTTCTGGGGCGCGGGGACACCAGTCCCAATTCGCCTGACGGTAACGGCCTGACGCCGCTATCATACGCCGCTATCACCGGGGCTCCAGGTGTAGTGAAGCTACTTCTAGAATCCAATGGTGTTGATCCCAATTCACCGGATGCCCGCGGCCGAACACCCCTGTCCTTTGCCGCCTTCAGGGGGCATGAAGGTGTAGTGGTGCTTCTTGAGCGTGAGGATGTTAATCCCAGCTCATCGGACTTCAATGGCCAGACACCCTTGTCATATGCTACCCTGATGCGGCGAGCGGGTGTAGTGAAGTTACTATCAGACGCTAGGAACTCTAATTCCGAATCGTTGGAAATCCCCAATCAATTGTGCTTATACGTAGCTCTACTGGTCATTATCTCTGCTTTTAGCGCTTGTTTAGAGCTCCCTTTTTTCCTTTTGACTTTATTCTTGTTTGGTTTTTCTATTTTTCTATTTTTCTATTTTTCGCCTTTATAGAGTATCCTATGTATGGGGAATCATTGGGGATTCTCATGAATTAATCCCACACCATCCGCGGCCTTTTTGGTGGTATGATAATTGGTATTTCAGTTTTGGCTAGATTAGGAGTGCTTTACCAGCTTGTTTGTTCTGTTGGATTGCCTATAGGGCATGTGGTCAGGCGGTCAGGCGGATATGCATGCATGCGGATATGCGGTCAGGAGAGATACGGTTGTGGGGTATGTACTTCTGTGGTTTCCGGTGGTTAGGAACTCTGTAGTCGGTTGCTGTTTTATGATCCTATTCCCTCGGACATAAGATATTGGCTTCATGATTTTGTTGATGTTCCTAGCTATAGGGTATGGGGTATCGGGTATTTGGTTTCATTGCTCCCTCCATACCCTATGTTACTAGGTATACGGGAGTTGACGCACCGGCAGAGCATTGGCTTGAGGAGCACCGTGGATGAAAGGAGATTAGGACGGTTCCAGATTGTTTGTGATTGTTAGAGATCAGGTTGTGTTAGATGCATGTTTCTTTAGAGAGTTTGTTGTGTTTCGGGAGTGTTTTGTTGTTCTTAGTTAGACGGAGAGGTATATCTCCTAGCCTGTTCTTAGATAGTAGCCGTCTCGACGACCGTTCCTCCATCTTTCACCGCTCTGCTTAGAGTCTATTGCGATTGCACCGTTGGGCTTTTTCTTCGTGCCTTCCTTTAGGCTTCATCAGACAAACACACTCTGTAGACATGACGAAGGTTTGACGAGCTCCCAAGGATATCACCGCCAACACCCCCCTCCCTCTTCGAATTCTCAAACGCTCCCCGTACTTCATCTGGGATTAGTTCCGGTACACTGGCAACCAACCTGCATTGATAATGCTCTCAGTAACCCCGTCGCGCATTGTTCATGCTGAGTATGAAAGCCGCTGTACCGATACACGCAAGCGACAGCCATATTGCCCACATCTATCCAATCGCATAACTTAGTCTATGTACCATAAGGGAGCTACCGATGTTACTATTTAGCCTCATCCACACCTAAGGGTAGCGGCAATCAATACCTAAAATACACATAGCGCGCAAGTCCCCCCATCGCCGGGATTCCCACAATAGAAAATGACAGGCGTGGCAGCCCCGCCACCACCTTCACCTCAACGCGTAAATTCGTTTGTGAGAAGAAACCAGTCGCCTGCCCCGCCGCGCGGCCGATGCCTATAACCTAGTGCCTCTCATGAAATTCGCGGGGAGACCGCCATTCCTGAATAGCGCGTTTCCCATTGGCTACCGATGCGTCGTAGTTCTCCCACATGTTTTTATAACTGTGAGGGACATCACGACAGTTGCTATTTATCGGGATGGCAGATTTTTGACGTGCTAAAGGATTCATATCGTGTAGCTATCGGCTTGTTGAAATTCGTTCTCCGGAAGAACATGTGAGGCGTCGCGGTATGGTGGTTAACAGATTGGTGGGGGGAGATGGGACCACCCATCCCTTATTGGTGTTGGACAGTAGCTCTATCCAATTATTTCCCCGCCCCCGTATGATTTTCGATCTCCAGTGGGTCTTGGCAAATGTTTGCGCCTGATTCGTACTAAAATTTGGTGCGAATAAGAGATGGCGGGCATCGTTGAGGGTACTCTCATACCTCGCTGAGTGCTCACCCGGTCTAAATTCAAATCAGACCTGCTCTCATCTACTCCTACGAGCAGTTCCATCAACCTCAAAACAGTTTGGGCACACGGACAAATCGCTACAACGAAAACTAATTACGAGCGATCATACCGGGAGTATCCCTTGCTTTGAGCACAGAAATTCGCCTTCATTTAAAGGTTTTGGTATTGTGTTCAAGTTTGAGCTAGCGCTGGCTAGAATAGAGCTTCACAGGATATCCCAAACCAGATATAAGGCGTATGTTCTATTTTGCCAGAGAAGTTTGCTTCCCTAAGAAGCTCCCTGGCCTAATTGGTCAGCCAATACCCCGGGTGAGAATAACTATCTGGGTGACCAAACAAGGGTTTTATGGTACCGAATATTAACTTATGTGCGACAATAGCCCCTACGCCCAGGATCTCCGCAAATCTTGTATGGCAGCTAGCGTTGTTGGTACTTGAAGTGCCTTGTGCCATTCCAATGTGCCAGAGTGTGGTGAGATTAGCCGATGGCACAACCTTGAACAATTCTATAGTCGTAGACCATTTTGTGCAATTGAGGAAGCAAATACCGGTATTGGTGTTCTTCAGCCCAGTGAGAACTTACAAGGATGCAAATGGGGGATATTCAATGTGAATTGGGCTTGTAGAGAGTTTCTCCTTTTTTCTTCTTACAAAGTCATTTTATTGGTACATATATTGCCTGGGCACTACTGAGTACATTGTGCCGTGCCGGGCACATCGATTTGGAGGGTTGTCCATGGCACAAACTCTGGTAACTTCGTGCCAACAACGCTAATGGCAGCTGAGCGTCCATTCCCGTCCTAGCTCCCGGGACCCCCACTATCCCGGATCACGATAACGTTCCCCTGTTTGAATTTCTACTCGTCCCAAGGAAGAAGTATTCGAAGATACGAGTTTTGAGTTTGTATGGGCGCTCGGACAATCGTAGGGGTTTTTATCGATCTTTTAGTATTTTTGATTGAGGTAGTCCAGCTAATTTTGAGGTAGTTAGGAGCAGTGGATCCAATCCTAAGTTACCGAACGGCACAAAACTTATATTGATACGAACAACGATGATAGACAAAAGATATCGGAGAACAATAAAGAATAAAGAGATCGTATGCAAGAAAGAATGACTTTGACAAGACAAGTGAAGACTGTAGAACCGTGAGAGAAAGATGCGATGAGTATGAGATGAACTAACTAAAACGAACAAAGGGAAGAACAGGCTGCCTTATATCCTTATCTGCAGAGTACCTTCCTCCCCGGCATACTACCTGCGCATGCCGGATTCTTCTCTCACTTTCCATCTCCTTGCCGTCCTTCTGTTTTTTTTTGCGAAGAGACATCCGAGGTAAGAGTGGTTTGGCCGAGGGTTCAGTTATGCTGGATGCCTCGGATCGTGTTGATGGCCGCGGGTATGGTCGATGTTCGGCTATTGACTGTCGTTCGTGTTTCATCGAGGACATGGGGGTGTGGTGAAGTTACTTCTGCAAAGCGAGGATGTCAATTCCAATTCATCGGATGGCAATGGTCTGACACCGCTATCGTATGCTGCCATTACTGGGGCTCCGCGTGTAGTGGAGCTACTTCTAGGATCCCAAGGTGTCAACCCCGATTAGCCGGACGCAGCGGCCGAACACCCCCGTCATTTGCTTCCTCGAGAGGATATGAAGGTGTAGTCCAGGTCCTTCTGGGGCCCAGGGGTGCCGATCCTAATTTACCTAATGACAATGGCCTGACATTGCTATCATATGCTGCCATTATGGGGGCTGGTGGAGCTACTTCTGAAATCTCACCGTGTCGATCCCGATTCACCAGATAGCCGCGGCCGAACACCCTTGTCATTTGCTGCCTTCGGAGGGCATGAAGATGTGGTGAACGTGCTTCTAGGATCCGGGGACATCAATCCCAATTCACCGGATTTCAATGGCCAAGCACCCTTGTCATATGCTACCATGATGAGGCGAGGGGGCTGAAGCTACTCCCGGAAACCAGAAACCCCAATTCCAAATCGTCGGAAGTCCCTGATCAGTCACTCATATCATATCTGGCCCCACCCACTCTTGTCTCTTCCTTTGGCTCTAGTTTAGTGTTTAGTGTTAACTTTTTCCCTTTGACTTTATTGCTGTTTGTTTCTCTATTTTTCTATTTTTTGCGTTTATAGAAGACCATCGGTATGGGGTTTCTCATGGATTATTTCACATTCCTAGCGTTAGGCGATAATTAGTATTTCAGTTTGGTTAGATTCGGGGTGTTTTGTAATCCGGCCTATTCCCACCACCCTTATATTCTTTCTGCCTCCATTTTCCATTGCCATTTTCCAAAGTTGAGTCGGTATATTAGGGGTAACTAAGTGTAATAGAAAGAGGAAAACCCCAGGAAACTATCAAACAACGCCAAAAGAGAATGCTGACATGACCAAGATCCTGCCTGCCAACCACGAAGTTCCACTGCCGGAGGCTTTGCCGATGTTGCCGCTGCCCTTGCCTGGGGAGATCGTTACCGCCGATGTGTCCCACTGTGGCAATGAGGGCGCAGGGGAGGTTGCCAGTGGGGGGTGGGTGGGCAATCAAGAACGCGAGCAATTAAGACTGCGAGCTGTAGGAAGGATGATGATCTCGATGATGGGCGAAGGAGGAGTGGACTATGGTAATGGGGGTTGAGCAACCAAGCGTCCTGGAGCTATGACCCCGCACTTGCCCAGAAACCGGTTAAACGTTTTTCCATCAACCTCCGAGACACTACTCCTTTCCCATAGGCCTGGTTCGGCGTGCTTTGCCCAATTGGCATTGGGTTGTACCAACCCATCCTTGATTCCTTTTGTGCAGTATTCCTAGCGTATTATATTAGTAGGAATATTTATTCATAATAACCTACATCTTGTTACTAGCCGTAAGCCTACCATGCCCTGAGTGCATTATAGGACCGGTGGTTCCCTTGGTATCTACTAATCTTCCGCTCCATCCATCGGACCTAATGTTCCTAGCCGTCCAGTCCGTCCGTCTCCTTCGTGGTGCTAGGACGGATGACGCCCGGGAACGTGAGGACCGGACGGACCGTAGGGACTATAGTTCTACCCTTTGGACCTCCGGTACTAGCCGAGTGAGAATCAGACACCTCCGAACGAACCGTTATGGCATCATGAGACATCACTCCTGACGTCCTAGCTGCCGGGCCGTCCCCCGTGGTCCATAACCATTCCCGGCCGTCACCGACAGGCCCCACAGTCCCCCATAGTCACTCACTGCCCACTACCGGATTCCACCATCTCCGGCCGTTCCTCACAGACCCCATGATAACCTCCATCCACCAGCCATCACTCGCCGTCCTCTCCAGCTGTCCCTGTTGAAAACCTAGAATCGATATCGACAAGCAAGAGAGAAAATCGGGATAGAAGAATTGCATAATTAACTATGGTGCTCGGGGGCGTTGCTTATATGCCCAAGTACCCTTATTGTGGTTGTCCGTATCTGAACTTCCACAGACCTCTTGACGCTAGTTCACCAGCACGCCTGCCAAGCATCGTGAACTCCACAATACTAGCATAGATACAGTATTATATCCGCATATTCCAACAGTCATCCACCACTCGTCATCGAACACACCCTACAGACTATTGTCTCATATTTCCGGTCCCGTCGTCCTGTGTGAGAACAGTCATCTTTCGCCGTCCAATCCGATACAGGGTTCTTGGTCGTCCGTCCTCCGTGCCCTGTCGGGCCCCTGAATACCATCCGGGTGTCCAAGACTTTTAGGTTAACCGAGAAATAACTTGCTTTCCTACCACCCAGGTCTCCTTGCGCAAAATCTCTAATGTCTTCTCCTCGCCTTCCTACACAGGCCAAGCAAGCACTCCCCTTTTCTTTGAAAGCAAACTCGCATCATGAACTCTCATTCGCACCTCACAAAAATCGCCGACAGCAAGCAAGACACTATGGCAAATCTGATTTTATCACCATATTATCATACCTGCTCAGCGGAAAAGAACTAGCCCACACCTGCTACCGCAGATGGGGAAACCAAATCTTAGCGCGGAAGCACAAGCGGTATAAGTCTATCGGAATCTCTTCTAGAAGGTATACGGCGACATATAAATTTTATTTCACATGAATACAACACCGTCTAAACGGGAAGGAGGCAATAGTAGAGAAAATGTAAAACGAGGCGCAAATGTCCAACACTTCCTCCACATACAAGTACCCCTCACTCCTGGTGAACAAAACTTCGATAAGTCCGCTGCTCGTCCTCAAATTCATCCCCCTTGCCAGCTCCCCACGGTCCCCAATGTCCCCGGCGATCTAGTGTCTCCTGCGCCGGTAGAACCTGTACTGGTAGTCCATTCCTGGGAGCCGATATGACTGTAATATGGTGTATCACTTTGCAGGGCAGTCGTCCTCGCCGAGCACTAGTCACTAAAAGTCGCATCGTTCATCCGCTGTCAATCGTGGTCTCATTAGATATCTCGGGTGCATACCAATCGTCTCTAATTCACTGTAGTTACTTGATATTGCGTACCACCCTTAGAAGGAGAAATCTCAGGTGACCTTCGTCTTCGTCTCACCCTCTGCCCTACTCTCGGGGCGCAGTACGGCGACGCAATAGGGCTTCGGCATGAGTGTAGGAACCTATATCCTGAAGGTATAGTCCCACGCGAATACGAAGCTCCTCGGTAGTGGGATCTGTTGGATCTTCAATTACTGCGAGTGCATGTGGAATATATGCGGGGCAAATATATTGCTGCTCCTCCTGAGATTGAGGGAAGAGTCGTGAAATCACTTTCAGCGCAGTCCTCCTGCCCTGGTCCAACTCATTGCTTGGTAAATACTGCTGTAAAGATAGTTGGACTAAACGATTAAGATCATAAAATGCCTTGTCCATGCACCCGCATTTGACCATCGTTACCAACGAGAACCCCAATAGTTTGTCAATGGCACAACAAAAATCACTTGGGTTACCCATCTCTTTCAGACCATACTGGATCAGTAGCTCCTCGGGTATGTTTTGATGATTGAAGAATGCCATTAGCTGTAGGAGATCCGCCGCTAGGGGCATCTGTTGCCTGATTTGGGTAAAGGTGGCAAAGTAGGTGCTCAGGATACTTTCCTGGGCGGCTTCTCGTTGGATGTCATAAAATGGCCGCGAGAGTAAGTGCTTCATTTCTTCCTCGTTCTTACAGAAGGTATTCCAGTAGGTGGATGGCGGTTTCGCAGTCTTGGTCATATGGTCTATGGAGCCTATGACAGCCAGTGGCAAGTGATGCACCGAGTTCAGTATCCGTACGACATCCTCTTTTTCATTATCCTCCAAACCATCCCAGCCACAATAGCGTTTTGAAAACAACTCCAAGGCTTCTTCCTCATCCATTTTCCCAACCTCAACAATTGCCGAGCACCGGTCCGATGCAACCCGTCGGGATCTTGTTGTAAATATCAGAGTCCCATTATTCGCTTGTGGTATAAACTTGGAGATTGGGCTGTCATTGGCGGCAAAATCGGCTTCGTTATCGGCGTTGTCAATAACCAGAATCCAGGCACCGCTCTCCGGTCCCTCAAACCACCTCTTTACTTCCAGCAGTCTTGCTTCGTCTGTCTCAGTGCTGTCCAGAGGAATTCGAAAACGGCGTGCAATAGTCTTGAAGCCATTACTAAATTTTGGTACCCCACTTCCGTGTACCCAGAAAATATTACAATTGCTCTCGCTAGCGCGCTGATAAACGTATTCGAGTGCGATCTGGGATTTTCTAAGCGATGTTAGTGCTCTCTTCATACTGCGAAATATAGAATAAATACCGTACTAACTTGCATAAGAGAACCCCGTCTTAGGGCATCCAAGTTTCCTCTTTGAGTAACAGGTTGTATTTTCTCCTGTCATCTTCGAAATGGGAAACTCATACACCCCGAGACAAAGTTCTCTTATCTGAGTTAATCCGGGACTAGTACTTACCCGGAACCGCCTAATCCACAGAGTGCGACCCGGTTGTGACCCTCACACTCGGAATACCCCTTGAGCGACTTAAGGATGCTTTTGCGGCCGATGAACTTATTATTCCTGCAATATGGAATGAGCCGATAAGGTGTGGGTGCTGATATCAGTAGGATAGCAGGTTAGTTCTTTACCAGATAGCTCTCGGGGGTCCTGATAATACCTGCCTCTCCCACCACAAATACACTACGGGGAGGCCGATTTTGGGCTCCGGAATCGGTCCCACTGTTCACCTGAACCGAAATACCAATATTATTACTACCAAAAGTATTGTCATTACCCTGGTTTTCACTGTAGTTTCCGAGGGTGTTGTAATGGGCTCGGGTAACCCTAAAAAGCTTGTTAGTCGGATGAGTTCTCATCCTTAGCACTAGAGATTTTAAAGGAAAGAGTGGCATACTCAGCCATCAGGTTTAGCACTGGAAGATAGCCCGATCTGGAGTTATTTTCGTAGATATATGATCATGAGATGTCGCAAGCTCGTTTGGAGTGATATTTTGTCGTGCGCCCCTGAAATAAGCGGGTGGAGGAGATATTTTCGGCGGAGAACCTTGGACCCTGAGGTGAATAATTCCCAGCGGCTAGATCAGCTGGGGGACAGAATCCTAGCGAGCGGTGCCCAATTCCGGTGAGGGCTAAAGTTTTCGGGCAGTGCGTACTGTACGTATTAAGGTGTAGAATCAGTGGGAAAAATGAAGCTTGAGAGGCCTGGCGAAGGAATGGACGGAGAAAATTGAAGAACACGGTGTCCCTCTCCATGGACAACTCTGTACCGCACAGCACTCGAGTACGGTACACGTACGGTACTGGTTTCGCCTACTCGCTGGGAAGTCACAATTCTGTATTTTTTCGAAAAGAGCGAAAGGGGTCAGGCTCGGCGTGCATGAGAACTATGATTTGAGTGGTTGATTTCGGCAAATTGATGCAACTCGGTCGCACCGGGGTGGAAGGATTCATGGATGCTGAGCCGCCCCTGTCGCTATTTTCGAAAAAATACAGTGCGGCACTTGCCAGATTCAAAAGTATTGGGAAATAGTCAGCAAACTTATCTCCAAGGCCACCGGCTGAATTTCCCAATACTTTTGAATCTGACAAGTACTGTTGTATGGTGGGGGAACTCCTTGAATCGACCTACTGCAGACCCCAAGATTGCCCAACTTTGAATGGTAAAGGCTCCAGAACAACACCTATCAAAAATATAAAGCTATTAAATGATAGATTAGAAGCTAGAGAACAAGGTAATAGAAGCCGATTTAAAAGATTTGAAGATTTGATTGAGTTATGGGAAAGGCAGTTATTGAAGCAATGCCACCCCCTATTGTTTACTGTTAATATACCGGTTAACATGCCAAGACCATGAGCAACCTCCGATTAAGTACTAGTACCTTAAAATCTCGAGAAATCCGGCTGGCTTGGCAGTGCACCCCAGCGAAATTCGCAATACAACACACTGCTAAATGTCGATCTATTACAAAGTAGGTAAGGTGCAATATAAAAATCAGTGTAAAAGTGGGCACGCTTTGACCAAAAACAAAACAGAGTCCACTTTAACCCTTCTCCAAGAGGGGGAAATCAGACATGAGGTTGTTTTATTGCCAAATTAAGAATCAAAAACGGGGGAACCAATGTCATTGCGCCTTACTGCCAAGCCAGCCGGATTTCTCGAGATTATGCGGTATATACGATAATATTAAGTGAACCTAAATTAACCTACTTGTACAACTAGTAAGCTAAAACCAATGTCACAGCGCCCGGTTTAAGGAGTCCCCACCATATGATATGGCACTTTCATGCCGCATTCCGCCACCAGCCACTTCGGGTTTGCCCATACGGTATTGTAGCCGCCAATTACCAGCAGGTTGGTTTCACAGACAATCTGCTCGAGTACTAGTGCCAGTATCAGGTGGATTGATCGGACTACGGGACTAGGTGGCTTTTGCCCACGATGCCCGGGATTGTTAACCCCCAGCTTTTTTTCGACCCCCAGGAATTACTTCAACCATATCCACCTTACAAAATTACTCGAGAACCGATCCTCTACGGCCCTCAAATCGTCGAAATAAATACAAAATGTCTCAACACCACTCCAGCGACGACATCAACTCTTTTGATATCACTTCTTCTAACAATATACGGGATGATCCTGTGTTGCCCGACGAGAGGTGGGAAATTTTGGAATGGCTATCGCCACTTGAACCCCAGATACGGCACCAGGACATTCGAGCCCGCAGGGTCGATGAGGTGGGAAACTGGCTCCTTCAAACTGAGGAATATCGGAACTGGTTTCGTAGTATTCGTGGAGGTGAATCTGATGGTGCAGCCTTGTTTTGCTACGGGGGTCTGGGGGTTGGCAAGACTTACATTAGGTGAGAGAGAAGATATTCGGAGGAAGAAAGATATTGCTAATAAATTGCGATGTTAGCTCCCTGGTGGTTGATACTTTATGTAAGCAGGATGTGGGGGGAAGCGCTGTCGTTGCCTGCTTCTACTTGGACTTCGCCGCTCAGGGGGAGCAATCCCCAGCTGCTGTTTTGGGTTCGGTGCTGAAACAGGTTGTTGCTGGACTTGAAGAAGTTCCGGAAAGAATAGTCAGAGCTTTCCGAAGCCGAGAGGCAGTCATTGGTGGTCAGAGGCTACCGCTTTCTGAAATTGTGGAGTTCCTGCAGGATATCTCGTCCTCACGATGCACATTTATATGCATTGACGCCCTGGACGAGTGTCCGTCAGGACATCGGGAGATCGTCCTCGATTTACTCAACCAAATTCTCCAGAAGTCCCCCGGCGCTCGACTATTCATGACCGGGAGACAACATATCCTGCGTGGGGTCGAGAAGCATCTTGGGGGAAGGGTGGCGACTAGATCCATAACAGCCACCAAGAATGATATCATCACATTCCTCCGAGCGAAGCTGAAAGAGGACACGATTCCGGCGATGGATGAGAGTTTAGAGGAAGAAATTATTCAGAATATCCCCGAAACAGCGTCCGGAATGTAAGTAGGAAAGGGACACTTCTAAAAATACCTAAAACTATGCGCTGAAGGATTTTGTATTTAGATTCCTGCTTGTTTTCCTAAGTATCGAGACGATTCTACGGGGGACCACCATATATTCAAGGAGACAAAGGCTTGGAGAAACGAAGAATGGCTTAGACTTGGGAGGGGCATACAAGGCAACGTTGGGAAGGGTAAAGGCCCAGGGTGGAGAGAAGGCAAGACTCGGGATGGCCGCACTGATGTGGATCTCCCATTCGAGGCGGCCTTTGCAGGTGGATGAGTTATGTCACGCCGTAGCAATCCGGATAGGGTCAAATGATCTCGATAGCGATGATGTTCCTGCGATATCGACCTTGGTAGACTGTTGCCAAGGGCTTATGACGGTTGACAAGGGTACTTCGACTGTTAGGTTGATCCATTTTACCCTTCAAGAGCATCTTTTCACACATGCCGAGCTCTTTCACAGAGCCCACTCGACGATGGCCGAAACCTGCTTGGCGTACCTTAACTTCCAGCAGGTCAAGGATCTTCCAGCTAGCCGGTCCCCTGACCCCCGTGACACACCCTTCCTGGAGTATTCTTCTCTCTATTGGGGAACCCACATGCGCATAGAGCTCTCAGATCGCGCAAAAGCCCTCGCGCTCCAACTTCTTGTCCAGTACGATCGTCACATATCTGCCGCATGCCTTCGGAAGTCGATCAATGAGGAGTTTCCCGTTGACGGTCACCTTGGCTATAAGCCGTTTTCTGCGCTGCACTGGATCTCATACTTCGGCATCGCCGAAGTCGCAAATACCTTGATAGAGATGAACATATGGGATGTGAACGAAGCAGATGGTGCGGGTGTGACGCCACTCATATGGGCTGCAAGGTATGGGCACGAAGAGGTAGTGAGGCTACTTTTGCAAAAAAAAGAGATTCAACCTGATCAGCAGGACGCGAATCATAACCGAACCGCACTCTCGTGGGCTGCTGGAAATGGACATGAGGGAGTGGTGAGTTTATTTCTTGAACCGCGATTTGTTAATCCTGCGAGCACAGGCCGTCGACGGGAGAGGGGGCGGCGAGAGCCCGATCCACTAATTGGTAGGAGATATGTCAACCCCGATAGCTCAGGCAAATCCGGTCGAACACCTCTCTCGTGGGCTGCGGGGAACGGCCATGAGGGAGTAGTGAAGCTACTGTTAGGGCGGGAAGATGTCAACCCCGATAGCACAAGAGAATCTGGTCGAACACCGCTCTCGTGGGCCGCTGAGAATGGGCGTGAAGGAGTAGTGAAGCTACTGCTGGGGAGGAGAGATGTCAACCCCGACACCCCAGACACGACATATGGCCAATCGCCGCTCTCGTGGGCTGCTGTGAATGGCCACGAGGGAGTAGTGAAACTGCTCCTGGAACGCCGGGACGTCATTCCCGATTCATCGGATAGAGGAGGCCGAACGCCGCTATCATATGCTGCCTCAGGGGGGCATGAAGGTGTAGTGAGACAAGTTCTGGGACACGGGGATGTCAATCCCAATTCTTTGGCTAGCAATGGTCGACCTCTGTTGAAATTTTGCTGCTCACCACATGCAGATTCTTCGACGGAAAACTACTACTACGAGGATGACATCTTATCGAATGGTTACTAGAACGAACTAGTTTCC
>Ga0307510_10007638_pt1 | contig 12892 bp, 8 predicted proteins | sample 12_EM_MG_FD_207224 | JGI IMG/M metagenome (GOLD analysis project Ga0307510, IMG submission 207224) | Populus trichocarpa ectomycorrhiza microbial communities from riparian zone in the Pacific Northwest, United States - 12_EM | ecosystem: Host-associated > Plants > Roots > Unclassified | place... | reverse complement strand
CCCTCGTGCCTGTGCTCCCCCCCCCCCCCCCCCCATCTCCCCCCCCCCCCCCCCCCCCCCCCCCCCCCCACCCCCCCCCCCGGGGGCCGGGCCCCCACCCGGGTAATGAAATACTCAAGAGCACAGCGCAGACGCCGCCGGGGAGGTAGAAGGTAATCGGTGATGTCAACATGTTCAACGTGTTAACAAGCCACAACAAGGTTGTCAACTTTATTATGGAAGTGGATGTTGAAGGGGGTGGGAATTCTGTAGTGGCTATTTCCACTTGAACCATAGCAGCAGTGTCGAGGTGTGTGAGCCGGCTGACTCAATGGGGTGGGAAACTGGGCAGCGGGAGCTAAGGAATGACATGGGAAATGGATGCGTTGAGCTGCCGGTAGTGTACTTTTGTTTCGGGAACCAGCCGGTAGGGATGGGGAAATGCGTCTCCGGGGGGGGCCTCCTGCCTGGAGGAAGGCATTACAGTTGTAACTGACGATCAACGAATAATGGCTCTCCGGTGATTGGTAGGTAGTGCGATCGGGTCGGCTGAGACTATATATATGCGAACGTCACGCTTGTGTGGTGCGAGGAAAGGGCTTGGGGAGGATGGTGCTGGGACGTAGCCATGATAGTATGATATAATAATCTCGGTGGTAGAACATTGTATGAGGAGCAGAGATGAGCCGCAGGCAAAGGGGAGCGCACACGGTATGGGGGAACACTGAAGTGTGGACAAGCGAACATTCTAGGGCATGAATGGATGCATAGGGCATATGCCAAGACATAGGACTGCGCATGTACTAGTAGGGTTTTCACTGCCTAAGGTGAACCGTAGCCAGCAACCTCCATAGAGAACAAACACCTCGACATCTCTCGTCAACATCTCCTCCCGTTAATATCTCCTCCCTTCAACATCTCCTTCCGTTAACATCTGCTCTCGTAAACACGAGCACAGGATTGTACTACCCCCATCAAGCCGCACTAACACCAACACAGCCGGTACAATGAGTAGCCCAACGCCACTCTCGTGGGCTGCTAGGAATGGGCATGAGGAGGTGGTGAGGATGCTGGTGGAACGGAGCGATGTCGATCCAAACAAAAGTGACCCCGAGAATGGCCGGACGCCGCTCTCGTGGGCTGCTGGGAATGGGCATGATAGGATAGTGAAGATGTTAGTGGAACGGAGCGATGTCGATCCAAACATAGGCGACCTCAGGGGACTAACACCCCTCTTATGGGCTGTTGAGAGTGGGCATGAGTGGGTCGCGAGAGCACTGCTACAACGGAAGGACGTTAATCCAAACATCGCTGACCCCGAGGAGGGCCAAACTCCTCTTTTGATCGCTGCCTGGCATCAAAGTGAGGAGGCTGTGAGGCTACTGCTGCAACGGGAGGACGTTAATCCAAACATCGCTTGCCCCGAGGATGGCCAAACCCCGCTCTCGGTTGCTGCCCAGAATGGGTTTGTTGGGGTTGCCAGGATACTGCTGGAACGCCGTGACACTAATCCCAACACGGTTGACACTGAGTGGGGGCAAACCCCACTCTTGTTCGCTGCCGATAATGGCTTCGAGGGGATCGTGAGGCTATTACTAGAACGCCGTGACACCGATCCCAACATAGGTGACGCCGAGTGTGGGGAGACTCCGCTCTCGTTCGCTTCTGGGAATGACCATGAGGGGGTCGTGAGGCTGCTGCTTGAGCGGGACGACGTCAATATCAACATGGGTGACACCAAATTTGGTAGAACTCCACTCTCGTTGGCTGCCCAGGATGGGCATGAGGGGGTCGCGAGGATGCTCTTAGAACGGCACGACATCAATCCCAACATAGCTGATACCGAATCCGGTAGAACTCCACTCTCGTTGGCTGCCGAGAATGGGCACCAAGGGGTCATGAGGATACTTCTGGAACGGGGTGACATCAATCCCAACCTAGCTGACACCAAATCTGGCAGAACTCCTCTCTCGTTGGCTGCCCAGAAAGGGCATGAGGGGGTGGTGAGGCTGCTGCTGGAGCGGAGCGACGTTGATCCAAATATAGATGACCCCGAGGATGGTCGAACACCCCTTTCGTGGGCTGCCCGGCATGGGCACGAGGGGGTTGTGAGGATACTACTGAAGCGGAACGACGTTAATGTCAACATAGCTGATCCCCTATATGGTAAAACACCGCTCTCATTGGCCGCTGAGAATGGGCACGAGGGGGTCATGAGAATACTGCTGGAACGGAACGACGTTGATGTCAACATAGATAATACCCGATATGGTAGAATGCCACTCTCATCTGCTGCTGAGAATTGGAGAGAGGAGGTCATGAGAATGCTACTGGAACGGAACGACGCCAATCCGAGAATAGCTGATGCCCAATATGGCAGAACTTCACTCTTGTCGGCTGCCAAGAATGGGCGCCAGGGGGTCGTGAGAATGCTCTTAGAACGGGACGACATCGACCCCAACATAGTTGACACCCAGTATGGGAGAACTCCACTCGCGTTGGCTGCGCAGAATGGGCACGAGGGGGTCATGAGGATACTTTTGAAACGGAACGACGTCAATCCCAATGTACCCGACACCCAGTATGGGAGAACTCCACTATTATTGGCTGCTGGGGGTGGGCACGAGGGGGCTGTGAAGGCACTGCTAGAGCGGAACGACATCGACCCCGGCGTGGCTGACGTCGGATATGGAAGAACTCCACTCTCGATTGCTGCGCAGAATGGGCACGAGGGGGTGGTGAGGATACTTCTTGAACGGAGCGACGTCGACCCCAACATGAATGGCGGCCGATCCAGCAGAACTCCACTCTCATTAGCTGCCGAGTTCGGGCGTGAGCAGGTTGTGAAGATACTCCTAGAACGGGATGCCGTCGATCCTAACAGAGCTGACACCCAATCTGGGAGAACCCCACTCTCCATAGCTGCCGGGAAGGGTCGTGAAGGGGTCGTGAGGATGCTATTGAAACGGAATGACGTCGATCCTAACATAGCTGACACCCAATCTGGAAGAACTCCGCTCTCGTTTGCTGCCGAGGCGGGGCGTGAAGGGGTTGTGATGATGCTTCTTGAGCGGGAGGATCTCAATCCCAACATAGCTGATACCAAATATGGCAAAACTCCACTCGCGTTTGCTGCCGTAGCGGGGCATGAAGGGGTTGTGATGATACTGATGCAACGGAACGACGTCGATCTCAACATAGCTGAAACCCAACATGGCAATACTCCACAATCGTTGGCTGCCCAGTGGGGGCATGATGGGGCTTCACTAGCACTGTTGCAACCGAATGAAGCTATTTCCAGCGCAATTGACACCTTCAGTGGCCGAACCACGCTCCAACATGCTTTCAAGAATGGGTACCTGAGAATTGCACGCTCGTTGCAGGAAGGTGCAGATTGGATTCCCATCGATGCAGCAAGTCTTCAATCAACAGGTCTTGTCTCTCCGGAGTCCTCCGAACCATCTGAACCTCCTAAAAGGCCTCCCACGCTTTGATATCTCGGGATCAAACCAACACTTCTCCCTCTATCTGCTAGCTGTGCCCTCCCAGTAGGAAAATCTTTTACCGAACAGGATCCTAAGCCCTTTATATGCCGATTGAGGGGTCGCTGGAGATGCCAAACCTTTTGATAATTTTCTTGCAATGTTTCTCTATCTTATCCCCCCCCTAATTCATCCTATCTCCTCTCTCCTTTCCCTTGCTCGGGGATTGCTTGGATTTTAGCTAACTGATTTTGTATATGTTTGTTGCGAAATGGTGCTTTGCTGTATTTTTACTGTTCTTAAAACCCCCGATTGTTCAAGGGTGCAACTCCCGTACACATTTGTTAGGCTGCGACTACAACATGAGAACCCATCGGTGCCTTCCTATGCAGTATTTACCTTTTTTGCTTGCCATTTGGTTCTTGCCCGTTGGGTTAAGCTATTCCATCTCTCAATGATTGATTTCGTGTCTACCTTTCTTCCTGTATAACCTGAACAGCAACCATTTTGTATTGCAAGAGGAGTGGACGGGAGATTCATAGGTCTACCTGCAGACGGCACATTGTACACACTAGAGCGGGTGCACAGCCGGAATCAATGGAGAAGAGCGTATGGTATGCGATTCACAGAGCTTGGTCAATTTTTCTATTTTCACTTCTATTTTTCCTTGCTATGATACCCCTTTCTGCTACTCACCTATCAGCCGTACTGTGGTATAAATATTTCTCCTTGCTAATACTAAAGGCATCAAAACCTTTTGTTCCATTGCCCTGTTGGGCACCATACTTAAGATGTGGTACTCATCGTAAAATCCGACCCTCTTCCTGCTCCCCTTCCCGCGGGTTTTGTATGCTTCCTCTGGCCGGACGCACCCACGGACGCCTTTCTATATGTTGGGCGACTCAAATGAAACGCTCTTCTCACAGCAGTACACCACTTTAATTGTACATCACTCGTAAGCCCATTTAGCATGTGCATACCATATCGATAGGCTCTTCACCGTCTTTGAGAGTTGGGAATATTGTCACTGGCCTAGGAATGCTCCCTTGGGCTGTAGAATGTGCATAAATTTGATATTCATAGAGATAGAAGATAAAACCCGAAGATTAATCCTGAGATTATTACCCGGGCTATCTGCCCTGTTTGTTTGACTTGGTTTCGCGGTAGAGAGGGGCAGACTCGGAGGTCAAATCACGAAATATCACTCACCCCGCCCCCCGCCGTTCCTGTTGGAGATAGCCGCGCCGGGTGTGGGTTGTACCCGTACACCGAGGCCGCAGTGGGATGTGTCTGCGCTGGCGGAGGGACGCGGAAGCTACGATATGACAAATTTTCTCCCATCATACTTGTTTTACTTCCTGCACTTTTCCTCACCTAAGTTTTTCATTCTTGTTCTTGGCTTCCCTCAAGACTTTGATTTCTTAACACTAAACTCAATCGACTATGAAACCTTTCTTAGCTTATTACGGACTCTGTGTGTCTACTTGAACTGCTCCACTCTACCGCACGAAACCCTCACCGCGGATTATTTATTACCTCTGCATCTATTATTTTCAACATATTCAACAGTCCCCATTGGAAATATTTTCGCTTGTAGGCAGCAGTGCGCGTTTGCACTCGCGAGACTGAAAGTTTTCTCTTATCAAATATCCTTTCTCCCTGTCTCCGGTTTCCTTTCCTTTCCCTTCCTTTCCCTTCCCTTCCCTTCCTTTCCCTTCCTTTCCCAGGCTCTCTCACGACTCCTTAACCGCTTCCACACGAATACTCTCGTTCACTTGAGCCACTTCGCTTCACTCCGCAAAATACTTCGGTCCTATCATTACCTCCATTACAAACAGCACCTCTATTCCCAACAGTCCTTCCCCGTCCCGCATCCCCCCTAGCCGTCCCTTCGCAGGCCTGCAGTCCTCCCCTACCTGCGAAAAGCACTGTCTCATCCCATAGGACCCGCGGTCTAAGCCAAAGAAGGCCGTCTCGGGATTTCGCCTCCTTGGATAGACTATCAGAGGTGGTCCAGTCTCCTCCGGGGCTCCTGGCAGTCCCCTGCTGCCCCCCCGGACCATTTGGAACACTGGTTACTGTGCGGACAATATCCGCCGGGTTGCTTGAAAGATCGTTCTGGAATCCCTGGAGAATGTCCCCAAGCAATTTTCACTATTAGATGCATTAGGCCCCGGGGTTGAAAAACGGGTATGCAAGTTTTCGAGTCGAAAAACTTTGGCGTGTAACGCCTTTTCGCATACAAAACTGACAGATCAACTTGAAACCTGGCACTCGAAAAACGTTTTCAACCCCGGGGCTGGATCCTTTTAATGCTGGTGAAGCATAGAGGGCACGGCCTTTGGGAATGGTACATCCTGCACCTTTCTTTAGGGCCCATTTACTTAACCCTCTATTTCTAAAACTTTGGTGATAGGGCTAGGCGGTGGCGTCTCAATCGGCACCATTACCGGTAGACGGGGCAAAAGTGCTTGCCCAACTTTATACCGTCCTAAATTCTTGTATCAAAGCCAGACGGTCAAAATGTGACGTTTCCTCGGAGGCGTGCTTGCAAATTCTACCGGGCTTTAGCTGGCATGCTACAGTAGGTAAATGTTATCTACTCGCCCACACACCTCCACACTCCAACCATCAAGCCCCCCTTAATGGTCGGCACCACCTCGAGCTGCTAGAGGGCCGTATAGGTAAACGGTCCCTTAATATTTCTCTAGGGAACCACTAATAAAGATGGGATAGGTTCCGATCGTGAACTCGACTACAACGGCCGTACTCTACTGTTCCTGGCCGTCAGGAATAGGCATGAGGGGTCACGGGAATGCTGGTATGATATGGAAGAACTCCGCTGGGGCCCCCAGCACGGCGGCTACGAGCGGATGGTAGGGTTGCTGCTAGGGTGGATGACCTATACCACAATATGGCCGTCTCGCATTGGAGAATCCCACTATTTTTGGTCATAAACCCTAGATATTAGGCTAGCAGTAGGTACAGGTGGCTATCCTTATGTGTGTTGGGGTTGTGTGGTAGTGTCGGAGGTGTTGAGAGGCTCATGGAATTGTGTGCAAGACTTCGCGTGCACACATACTTGTTTCCCGGTCAACCACTTTGACTTGTTTTCAAATTTGTTGTACAAAGGGGTCGGCGGGCATCAGTAGAAGCGAGAGACGAGAACCGGGATTTTTCTCAGCTGAGGAGGTTGTTTGATCTTTCGCTCAGCTTTTTGTGATTCTTTCCCCAAGCTTTGTGACGGTGATAAAGTATTTTGCCAACCAGCCATAGAAGAACCCCATCCAGCTGGAGGAGATCCGATAGTAGGGTCGAGCGATACATTAGCAAGGCTTGGGAGTCATTTACCTGAGAATTTCGCTATTAAGGGCTTGCTTGGCATGTACTGGTACAATACCATTTTAGAAATACCATGGCATTTCTTGAAAATGGCTTATGTTAAAATGAAGGGTGTTTCTAAAAGTAAATGCGCTCCGCAGTCCACTGTGTTTTTTCCTGTTTCTAAGGCAACCCGATGAGATCCCAACACCAGAATCTGATTTCCTGAAGAGCCCTATAAGTAGAATTTCCTCTACTAAGTCTAAGCACTGCCCTGCCGTTCAGGGAAAGAATATTTAATTTTCTCCTTGGGCCATAAAACGCAATGTATTTCAGGAAATACCGGATTAAAAAATATCACGGTATCATATCATAAGATTATCCTATTTGCTGTTGCCAAACAAACCCCCAATTAATTAAAAAAATACACTGATATTTGTATGTATGATATGATAGCATGCGGAATAGGTTCTAAGCCTCCCTCGGCCGTACGATAGCTTGGAAATTTTTTTACATCAAGTGGTTCCACCGCAGCCGGTTCCAAGGGTCAGGGAAGGGCACGTAGAGGTTCCGGGGATGCTGATGGGGGGGGGCGGCAGAGCCGATCCCGGAATGGGTGAGGTAAAGGGCTGCCAAATTCCACCATACTGGGATGCCGAGGGGAGGCGCCGGAAGATTGTGAGCCTGTTACGATACCGAAACACGGTGTCACCGATTCCAACTGGGTTTAAGACCCGGAGTGGGCGAACTCTGCTCTCATTCGCTGTCGAGAACGGGAAACACTTAGTGGTACAAGTACAATAGAGCTACTGATGGGACTGGACGATGTCAACCCGAACATACCGGGTAGGACTGTCTGGCAGTGTTCCTCTCCTATTCTCTATACGCAATAAAGATCGCGCACTCGTTGTCCTTGCAACTGGAGCGGAACGATCCTGAGATCAAAAAAAAAACCCACTCCATTGGGCTATCCTTAAGTGGAATCCGGAGATCTGGAGAATGATCCGGGAGAGAGATAGGGGGTGAGATTGCATTTACTCGAGTATATAATTTTGTAAAATACCCTAATATCACTATAAGTTACCATCAAAAAGCCGTCTAATAGGTCAAAACACTTATCCTACCACATTCCTTAAAATATTTTTCATAAAAACTGGGAATAGAGTTATTGGCTAAGGTGAGCTACACACTGCTTCGAAGAATTGAGTCGGAGATATAAGTTAGCTGCTAGCTGGCTAGTGGTTTTTACTAGACCTTGGTCTTTTTAATGCTTGCCGAATCGCAAACTAAATCCTCATAATCTAATTAATGATTGGGCAATTAGTAGGAACCTGATTTTGGGATCTAGGGTTATGGCAATATAACTGAATGTATTTTTCACCCCTGATAGATAGGAGATCGATTATACACCAGCGAAGATAGAGAGATATTTGACTGTGCTCGACCGTGATGGAGCACTGGCCATGATTAATCACTCGGCTAGGGCCTCTAATACCGGTAGTGGTAGTTTGATAACCAGATAGAGGTTAAAACACGCTAGAATAACCGGTTTTTTTAGACATTATATTTCTACCGATATCTTGACACCTAGCTTTGGAAATTTTTCCGAAAATATTCGACATATCCGACGCACAACAAATACTTATTTCAGGCTATGGTTTGATGTTTGCGCAGAGCTGTTGGCACATGGGCTTGGCGGTGTGTGCTGCGATGTCTCTCCTGTGGAGCCGCAATGGTATTAGCTAAGTTAATGCTTTGAAGGAAAGGACGTCATACTCCTCGCTGCCCTCGAAGAATGGAAGGGAAGAACCCTGCAGATGGGTGATGGTATAATAACTCAAAAACTTTCACTTTGAGTGTGTAGTGTCTGTCTATTTACGAAGCCACCTTGATCCCCCACCCACCTCACCGGCTATTCGATCATGGGGACCTCTCAACCGGATCATACTCGGGCATAACCACCGTAATTTGTTCGATTATAATCATGACCATGAATCATCCCGGACAGGATCAGAAATGTAAAACATAACAAGCGCATCCCCGGTGCAAGCCTAAGTTCACTAACAATAATGCTTCGTTCTCATGCCACTAAACGTTGATCCGGTCCTGGGCGAGATCATTGCCCATCGGAGAAGAAAAAGGCTTGGTAAGATGACTAGAGGGGAGAAGATCTGAGTGATGCTTACGTGGCAACACTATCACGAATGAAAGTGTCCTGTTCGGAGCCGCCATTCGCTTGCATGTTGGCGAGTTATGGCACGCACTCGTGCGGAAGGAATCCCCCGACTTAGATATTTGGAATATTCCTGGGATAAAAATTGTGTTAACGTGGTAGAAGGGAAACTGAAAGCGACGGGTGAGTGAGGGAGTTGTCTTCAGAGGTACTGTTATTGCATTATGGCTTTTGGGGGTGGACCTTGGTCCGGGAGATATTGTAGCTCCAAGGCATTTAGAACAATCCCAGGAACTGCTAGGAGAGGTCTTGAGGGAAGATCTGGGAAGTAGCGGCATTGGTCTCAATAGCCTAAATGGCCAAACGATAGGTAGTTAGAGAGTTGTGAAGATACCACTGTATATACTGAAGGGGAACAGCGCTAGTCCCAATATAGCTGGCACGATATATGACCTAACCGCCCTCTTGTACAGTACACTGGTGGGCGAAAATACGGTCACACTTTCAGTTAGCTCCAATACCTAAAAAATATTAACCTATTTCCGCCCTATAGGGTATTTGTAGAAGGCTCTAGGGAGCTGTGACGGTACAAGTGTTGGTAACTTACGGTTGGGACGAAACGCCATAGCCCCAACACAACTAACTCCCTTGATATAGAAAAGTGCCGCTCCTGTTAGGGCTGTTAGTGGGCATGCAGGAGTCATGGATATGATACAACCGGAAGAGAGTGACGTCAATCCTCTCACACCTAAGACTGTATAATATGGGAGAACACCGCTCCCGTGCATCGGGCTAAGTGACTGCCATCAGGGAGTGTTTGTAGAGGAAAGGAATTCGGGTATAAAGGGCGGCCTTCCAGCGCCTGCCTCCTGACAAGGCGACAGCGATATCTTCCTTGACAAGGAGGACAACAGACACAAGCACGGCCACAACTGCAATTCATTTCCTTGTCTTCTCTTATTTCCCTTCTTTCTACCTGGTAACCCTACCAACCGGTGTGAACACCCCCTAATCGTGGGCATTTGAGTGAAAGCGAACCCGGATATTCATCTGAACCCGTACAAAGGGGTCTATTTCCTGCCTTTCCTCTTGGTGGCATCTAGTGAGCGAAGCTTTCCCGGCGGTTCAATTCTATTCTCCGACCAACCCTTGTTCTTTTAGCACCTTAAAATCTTTTTCAGTGTGTCGGGATAGCTAGTTTCATCTAGTTAGGGCTGAAGGTTGTTAGGTGAACAACCATCCCCTCCTCTCACGCAGGAGAGAGAAGAAAGACACGAACGAAAGCGTATTAGATGACCCTAGGTGAAAACTCCTGAAGGGTAGGACTTGCTTGCTAACAGAAAGTTTAGGAAGCTTTTTTGCTTTCTTTCTCTCTTCCTTGCGTTCTGGGGGCTCCAATTGCCGATTCTCGAAGAGTGAGTGAAGCTGCTCTGCGGCCTACTTCTGCCGCACCGACTGGGTTCCGCCCTTTCAGCATCATGCAGGGCTTGACACCGCTCGGGTGGGCGGCTAGGAACGGGCAGGAGAGTGTGGTGTGGGTACTATTGGGACGGGGCAAGGCCGATCCCAACATAGGCGACCGAGATGGCAGAACGCCACTCTTGTGGGCTGCCGAGAATGGGAATGAGGGGGTCGCGAGGGTACTACTAGAGGGCCGTGACACCAATCACAGCCAAGCTGACACCCAGCATCAGACTCCGCTCTTGTTCGCTGCCAAGAATGGCTATGAGGGCATCGTGAGGTTGCTGCTCGAACGGGACGACGTCAATCCAAACATAAGTGATACCCAAATTGGCAGAACCCCACTCTCATTTGCAGCCGAAAATGGGCATGAGGGGGTCGTGAGAATACTGCTGAAACGAAATGACACCAATCCCAACATAGGCGACCGAGATGGCAGAACACCACTCTCGTGGGCTGCCGAGAATGGGCATGAGGAGGTTATGAGGATACTGCTGGAGGGCCGCGACACCAACCCCAGCCTAGCTGACACCCGACATCGAACTCCGCTCTTGTTCGCTGCCAAGAATGGCTATAAGGGAATCGTGAGGTTGCTGCTCAAACGGGACGTCAATCTCAACACAAATGATACTTATTGTGGCAGAACCCCACTCTCATTTGCAGCTGGAAACGGGTATGAGAGGGTCGTGAGAATACTACTGAAACGAAATGGCACCAATCCCAACATAGGCGACCGATATGGCAGAACTCCTCTCTCTTGGGCTGCCGAGAATGGGCGTGAAGGGGTCGCGAGGGCACTACTGGGGGGCCGTGACACCAATCCCAGCCAAGCTGACACCCAACATCGAACTCCGCTCTTGTTCGCTGCCGGGGGTGGCCATGAGGGCATCGTTGGGCTGCTGCTGGAACGGGACGACGTCAATCTCAACATAAACGATACACGATGTGGCAGAACCCCACTCTCATGTGCTGCCTCAAATGGGCATGAGGGGGTCGTGAGAATACTACTGAAACGAAATGACACCAACCCCAACATAGCCGATACCCAAACTGGCAGAACCCCGCTCTGGTGGGCCGCCTGTAGGCACAATCAGGGGGTCCTCAGGTTGTTGCTAGAACGCTGTGACACTAATCCCAACACAGCTGACACCCAATATGGCAGAACCCCACTATCTTTGGCTGCTGCTTGTAGTGGTTGGTGTGAGGGGGCTATGAAGTTGCTGCTAGCACGGAATGACCTCGATCCCAACATAGCTGACACCAAATCTGGCCGAACTCCACTCTCGGTTGCGGCCGAAGGCGGGCATGAAAGGGTTGTGATGATGCTGCTGGAACACCGTAATACCAACCCCAACATAGCTGACACCAAGTGTGGACAAACCCCGCTCTGGCTGGCTTGCAAGAAGGGCTATAGCGGGATAGTGAGGTTACTGTTGGAACACTGTGACACCAATCCCAGCATAGCTGACACCGAACTTGGCAGAACTCCACTCTCGTTGGCTGTTGAGAATGGGCGAGAGGGGGTTGTGAGGATACTGTTGGAACGGAACGACATCAATCCCAACATAGCTGACGCCAAATCTCGCAAAACTCCACTCGTACTGGCTGCCCAGAAAGGGGGCGACGAGGTGGTGAGGGTACTTTTGAAACGGAGCGATGTCGATCCCGACCTGGCCGATGGCCGATATGGCAAAACTCCACTCTGGTGGGCTGCTAGGAGCGCGCATGAGGGGGTTTTGAGGATACTGCTAGAACGGGGAGATGTCAATCCCAACACAGCTGATGCCCAATCTGGAAGAAGTCCACTCTCTTTGGCTGCTGAGAATGGGCGAGAGGGAGTTGTGAGGATACTGCTGGAGCGAAATGACACGGATCCTAACGTAGCTGACACCCAATCTGGCAGAACTCCACTCTCGTTGGCTTCCCAGAAAGGGCATGAGGGGGTTGTGAGGATGCTTCTGGGGAGGGGTGATGCCGATCCCAACATAGCTAATGCCCCACTTCGAAGAACTCCACTCTCGTTAGCTGCCCAGAGAGGGCATGAGGGGGTGGTGAGGGTGCTGTTGAAACGGAGAGACGTCAATCCCAACCTAGTTGACGCCCAATCTGGTAGAACTCCGCTCTCGTGGGCTGCTGAGAATGGGCATCTGGAGGTTGTGAGGATGCTGCTAGAGCGGAACGATACCAATCCCAACATAGCTGACACCCAATATTATAGAACTCCGCTCTCATGGGCTACTGGGCGTGGCCATGACGAGATCGTGAAGTTGTTGCTAGAACGCTACGACGCCAGCACCAACACAATTGACATCCAAGATGGACAAACTCCGCCCTCGCCCGCTACCGAGAATTGCTGCTATGAGGGCATCGCTCGGTTGCTGCAGGAACCAGATGATGCCAATCCCAACACGGACGCAGCCAATCTGGCATAACCTCACTCACGCGAGCTACTGGGAGTGGGCATGAGGGGATTGTA
>Ga0307510_10007637_pt1 | contig 12892 bp, 14 predicted proteins | sample 12_EM_MG_FD_207224 | JGI IMG/M metagenome (GOLD analysis project Ga0307510, IMG submission 207224) | Populus trichocarpa ectomycorrhiza microbial communities from riparian zone in the Pacific Northwest, United States - 12_EM | ecosystem: Host-associated > Plants > Roots > Unclassified | place... | reverse complement strand
TCTGTCTGGATTGGTGGCTCTATCCTGGCATCGCTTAGCACTTTCCAAAATCTCTGGTGCTCAAAACAAGAGTATGATGAGTCTGGACCCGGGATTGTACACCGCAGTACGTATCCGTATTATGTTCACGCTGCCTCATCCTCAGATATCTGTCTTCAGAGTGCTTCTAGGCGTGTTCGCGTGTTCGTGCAGTTGTGGCAGGAGTATCTTTGGTCTATGTGGTTTGCTACGAGCTCTGTTAACGTTTCTTTACACATACATTGTAGTTTTTTCCGCCTAGTGGTCCGAGGTATAACCAATTGATAGAAAGTGAGCAGCGGCCAGTGTACAGGATTTATGACGGATCACTTGTTGCACAGCCTCCTTAGAATGGTGAAGTCATTCATCTTACTGACCATTCACATCGTCAAGTCGATATCTCGTAAGTTTTGATGTCGATGGGTGGGCACATCTCTCACTGCTGGTGCGACCCACGGATGTCCATTCAACTAGGTCATTAAGCATACACCGGTCGATATCTCGGTAAGTTATCAGGAACCACTGGCAGCCGCGACATGAAGCGGCGCGAAAGTCCCATCACCCACTACATCAGACCATTCGGTGCGGGTAGGACCCGACACAGACCAGTTCCAGTAGTCATTCTTCCACTGGTAGTGTTGAAGAAGCCACGACCCGATGATAACGTCAGCATAGCGACTCGAAAGAATAATATAGAGTAGGGATCAGCCTCGTGTTTCGCTCAGACAGCCGATAGTCTACTAGCATTCTACCTCCGAATAGAGCGCTTGGAAACTAGTGATAGTATAGTCATCGTGCGCACCTCGTCACAACCCTCCCAGCTATCGCGGAAAGTTTTCTCCATATCCCCCGGAGGTCCGCCTGATCGCCCGTGTCACCATTTCGCGCCCGAGTTCCTCTCGACGACGTTTTAGGCCCTGGGTGCGGCTTTACTGTTAGCGGTCTCTCACCGGTCCTCAGTTTCGCTGCATAAATGTCCTGCCAGGGTGTCGTGGTACTCGCCGACCCGTCCTGGTCCTGGACTGTCGCACCCATGCCACAGTCGACGAGTAAGCGGGCGACTCGGAGGTCCACTCTTCCCTGCCGCGAAGCCCAATGCAACGGAGTCAACCCGACCTTGTCCTCGACTTTCACGTCCGCGCCACAGCCGACGAGTATGCGAGCGATATCTGCTCTTCCCTGTCGAGAAGCCCAATGCAACGGGTTCTGTGGTATACTGCTTTACTTAGCATATCAGACTGATTTTTTTGCTTTATTGCAGAGTAATTTATTGTTTCATTTTAGATCACTCCACAATAAAGCAAAAAAATCAGACTGATACACAAAGTAAAGCAGGATACCACAGAACACAATCTAATCACAAACTGATAGCACAACGGATGATTTGTCAAGCAAAGGGATACCCCATGGGCACTTTTGTTCGAGCCATTCACGAGACAGCATCGGGGAACAGTTCTTGGCGCACTTCATCTGCCTCGGCCTGTTCAGCATCCACCGGTCCCCGGATCTTCACCCTCGTCACCTCTGAGCCCGCTGGTGCAGACTCTGCAACCCCAGGTGGTGAAGTGTCATCAGAAGACAAGGGCGAGGGAGAAATGGTGGTACTTCAGGGACCTGACCAACGTTATCCGCGGGACTTGCTCATGGCGTGGGCGAGGCGCTGCGACCCGCCGCCGCTCATGATCGTGCCGATGTTCACCTCTGGCCTCCCGAACATGGCATTGGGCGCCGCGAGGAGTATGTCCGCCATCAGCGCGAGTTCGTAGCCGTCTCCGAGCTGCACATCGAAGGGTGGAAGTATCATTTATCGCATAGCCGCTAACGGCGGCAATGATCAGCATGCGGATCCTGGCGATGGCCTAAAAACCTGTTCTGGTACATGACTGCAACTGTTGCGAGCCGCGCGACGGACGTCCGCGCAATCCTCGGATGAAGTCAGTGTGCATTAAGAAAATCATGTCATCACTTACATGACTTGTCCTTCTTTGATGTCAGCGCTAGTTGCCCTTCCACTCCACGTCGCCAGTCAGCATTAACCCAACTCAAGACTCGAAAGATGGAAGCAAGAGAATGTGTGTGCGAAACCACCTAATCGCCAGACCAGTCCCATACCCTCTGTTAGGCTGCACCACACCACACACACGCACGCCACGTCTGCAAACGTGCTCACCTGCAAACTCCAGTAATGACGAGCACCGATGCCCTTCTCTAACAGCGACTTTGAAGCCATATACAGTACATCGCTACTGGCCCAGACGCAGAGCCCTTGGTTTTGACCGCCTCGACGTCGGCATTTTTCCAATCACTTTCGGTGAAGACGCGCAGGACAGTAGTGGGTTCGCGGACCGCGACTATCGAAGGTGTGAGCACGGAACGCTTCACGTTGCTCCCATGTTTCAAGGCGGAGTTCAGGATTGATGTAGTCCCTCGCACAGCCGGGATGACGATATCTAAACGTACCCTGTTCGGTGAAAAAACCCGAGCTTTCTGATATGAAAGAAAGCACATACCGTCGGGATTAGTAGCCTTGAAGATGTAACGGAGACGCGGGGCGGGTGGTCACGTCGTTACACTTGACCGCATCGTTAAAGGCCCCATCCTTATGGTATCTTTGACAACGGCGAGTTTAAACCGATCACCACAATTGGAGGAATTTTCTGTGAGGAGTGTGCTCTTGAACAAAGAGCGAACGGTGCCGCGGACAAAGTTCCAGGTATTTCTTGACGACCCAAATGGCAAGATAACCATTTGCGCCAGTGACGAGGACTTTGGCTGGCGAAGAGACAGCAACCATTGTGAATAGCTATTAAGGATGACGGAAACGTACTGAGCGCCCATCCTTTTATATTCCCCCAGATTAAGTCCCATCGAAGTCGCATTAACCCCTGGAAAAATCCAGAGATTCCATCCAGTTGACAAAATACGAACTGTTAGGCCGACGCGGGAGACGCGGGGGATGTGGACGCAGTCGTGGACATGGGTACAGTTGTTGGACGTTGAACGTTGAACGTTCAAGTTGAACGATCGTTGTTGCAGCACGGAATGCCGGGCCTCGGCTGGACCAGGGCTTCTAGGGTTTGAGCCGATTTAATACTGTCACAGTTGTTCCCTTCCCATGTTGACGTACGCAACATTCTAATACCATTCCCGGTTCGTTTTTTCTCGACGTATGACAACGAGCAACCAGTCAATATCTCGGTCAGAAACCACTGGGAGTCGCGACATGAAGCGGTGCGGAACTCCCATCACACATCACCCATCATATCAGACCATTCGGTGCGCGTAGAACTTGAACCTGACACCGACTAGTCCTAGAAGCCATCCTTCCACTGGTACTACAGTACAGTAGTGTTAAAGAAGTCATGCGGCCCGATGATAATGCGGCACTTGGAGTGGGGAAGGGTCGGCATAGCAACTTGGAGGAACAACTCAGGTTCAGAGATCAGGCTCGTGTTTCGCTCAGACAACCGAAAGTCTACTACTGTAGTATACCTCCGAACAGAGCGCTTGGAAATCAGTCGTGCATTACCTCTTCACCATCCTCCCAGCTATCGCGGAAATTTTTCTCCATATCCCCTGGGGGTCTGCTTGATCGAACGTGTCACCATTTCGCGCCCGAGTTCCTCTCGACGGCGTTTCAGGCCCTGGATGCGGATTCACTGTTAGCGGTCTCTCACCGGTCCTCAGTTCCGCTGCAGAAATATCCCGCCAGGGTGCCATGGCAATCGCCGATCCGTCCTGGTCCTGGGCTGTCGCACCCGTGCCATAGTCGACGATTCGGAGGGAGCGGGGGAGGTCTACTCTTCCGTGTTGCGAAGCCCAATCCAACGGAGTCAATCCGTTATTGTCCTTGATTGTCACGTCCGCCCCACAGCCAATGAGTAGGCCTGCAACATCTGCTCTTCCCCGCCGATAGGCCCAATGTAACGGGGTCAAACCGGCCTTGTCCTGGATTCCCAATTCTGCGCCGCATCCGATGAGTAAGTACGTGAGTTCCACTCTTCCCTGACGCGAGGCCCAATGCAACGGAGTCAACCCATCCAAGTCCTGTACTATGACGCTAGCGCGGTGCTCGATGAGGAAACGGGCAACTTCTACATGTCCTTCTCCTGAAGCCAGATGTAAAGGGGTTGACTCGTCATCAACGTCTCGGGAATCTACGTCTTGTAACCGCTCGATGACCAGAAATGCCACAACAGCGGGCAAACCCAAAAAAGCGGCATAATGGAGGGGGCTTCTGGGGGATGAGTATGGACTTGGCCTTTCTTCCCGTTCGCATTGCGTCCTAGGATGAATTGGGTCGTGTATCCAGTTCCAAATCGAGAAATGTATTAGGCTTGGGTCAAACAGCTGTTTAACCCCTTCTTCCAATGTTTGGGACACACCCTCGAAACGGGCATGATCAATCCAGTACTGGGCAGCGTATTCGGCGAGGGGAAATTCCGCCAGGCTATGTCTGGTGATGGTGGAGTTTATGTGTAACAAAATACCCAGACACGCTCGCGCGACGAGGGTGTGAGCATCTGTCATAGATATATGACAGTTTTCAGAAAGAGTGTCGCGTTTTTCTGCAAAGCGGTTGGATGTTAAAAAATCTCTTAGGGCGATGTGTGGAAACTGCACTATGTCGGATTCGCCGATTTTGACAACAGAAACAAGGGAGGAGTACGGGGATATCACGCCTTCTAGGGGATCCTCCAGGCGCCAATCTTCGTCAAATCCCGGAACCAGTCCCGCGTCGAAATTAAATGCGAAAAATTCCGCCAATTCATCGACGTGGAGTGGTCGGGAGGCGACAGTAATGCACTGTAGAAGCCATCGGACGAATTCCCAGCTTGGGGGGGGGATCTCTCGCAGGGCCCGTTCGTATGTATCATCGAGAGAGCATGCCAGTGGCAATTCGTCCAGAAAATGACGGATATCCTCTGCTCGGAGGCAATCGGCGAGTGAATCTATCTGACGACACACCCACTCGAACCTACCATAAGGTATGAATGAGATCGCGAAGGAATAGTGTTATTAGCGTCTTACCTCCCATCCGCTCTTTCTATCAGGACCTCGATGATATACTGGCGGAGCTCTGGTTTCCATATTTGCATGTCACGATGCGTGTTAACGACTGATCTGACATAGTTTGCAATATCCTCCCCTTGTCCACTCTCGTCAGGCAAGGAAACAGAACGGAATGGTAAGGGGTTAAGCGCGACTTTAATGTCAGGCTCGGGAACACTGGTGATACATATCCGCAGGTTCGGGAGTTGGGCATAGAATAGATCTTTCAAAGCCTCCAAGATCTCCTCGCGGGGTGATGCTAGTGGTGGAACCATGGCGGATGTGTCGGGACATTCGTTCAAGGCATCTATAATCAGATACACTGGAGCTTGTACTGGGAGTTGCAATAAATCCTTCAAACACTTGAGAAGTTCGTTGCTGTTGGGGCTTTGTGCATGATGACCATGGCAGTGCGTCGAATAGAAATTGGACAGGATATCATGGTAAGAATCGGATTGGCCACAAAGCTGGATCAACACAGAAGAGAGGAGTCCACGGAGGTCTTGCTTTTCAATATCCCTAAAGTCATGGAAAAACATAGCAAGAGATCCAAGTCCACATTTCCGCATATATTCGATATTATCGATGATTGTGGAACTTGCCAAGTCATAAGTTCTCAAGGCGAAATTTTCGAGGGCAAACGTACCAAAGAACACTCTTACCGCATCCAGCTACGAGAAGGGAAAGACATCAACATCTGTGATAGGGTAAATACTAGCGGGAACATACGGCTCCCATATATCCAAAGAAGTGAACTTGGTCCGGATGCTTTCCATTCTGAGAATGTGCTGCCTTGAATGAACCACACCCCGGTCCCGCTGTATCGTGACTCGTGGGTGATACGGTAGTTTGGCCGTGGATCTGGGGGTGAGAGCCAACGTTGGATATCTCTCTGTAACTTGTCACCTGTCCGACGATTTCAGTATTTCCCGTCAGAATTTGTTGAGCTATGGCTGACGCTTTGGTTTGTTCGTGTCGCTCACACGTTGATGGAGGATCTCTAGTGCTCCAATCAGACGAGGATCTGGTTCATTTTCGCCAGAAAACCCGTACCAAGGGATTCCAAAACACCGCAAACGGATGCTTCATCGCCTTGAGGGGAAAGAGTATTCAACAATCTACGGATGACAAGCGGTGTGCCAGTATATTTGCTCACCGTCCATTAGCATCCTCATATTCTGGACGAGACCGCATATGACCGCGAGGGTCTCAGGCACGGTCATCTGAGCCTCGTCTTGCGTGAGTCGGTCCAATCTCTGTAAGATCGCCTCCATCTCCGTATTTCTGAAACCTTTCTTTACGGATTTGACTACATGGCGCTGAGTGAGATACAGGTGAACGAGAATGGACTCACTTGGTCGTCCCTGATTGAGCTCTCTGGTCGCCAGAGCGAGCGTGGAAAAAAACTCCTGTATTATCTTGACGACCATATCGTCCGTTGCGGGAGTAGGAGGGACCCGTGTATATATTTCGACATGAATGAGAATATGCTCAATCAAATCGAGCAAGTCGGCGAGTGCGGCGAGTGCGTCATGGCTAGTGATCCCCATGGCCGTCTGGTTTGCTTGGATGTGAAAAGGATACGAACGTAGGAACCAGCGGATGCCACATACTTCAAGTAGGACAGCAAGACTCGCGTGAACCGCTTTCATAGGTGGGATTGGCTGTAAAAAACATGAAAGCTATGGAACGTGCGGCCAGCGCATTCTAACGTACTAGACTGATGGCGTCGAGGGACTCGCAGGTAAAAATACTGGATAAAACCGATATAATGTTCTTCACGGATTTCAGGACTCCATCGCTGCCTCGGAATTCAGCAGAAACCGTTGCTTGGCTTTGTAGCATGGCATCGACAGAATCGTAATTCTTGACTTGTATGGTGAGTGAATCTTCATCCGATGTGGTGCCGGCTTGGTCCTCGTAAGCCTGTAGGGCAGACTCGACAATGGCACGGAAGTGGGTGGGTCCTGAAGTATCAGCCATATCACGAGTGGGGAGGATGTGGGGAGGGAGGAACAGGAGACGTTTGGATGGGTAGCTTAGGCTTACTTGAAATTAGGGGTAAGGTGGGTCCGGACCGGACTCTCCCCACCAAACAACGCCACATCAGTGCCACATCGCCGTCGCAGTGGCGATCCTATTTGATTTATCGTCATCTTGACCACCACCAATATTAATTGTCGGAAATTTCTATGATTCCCCCACCCCAGACCACAGGTTCCTTGGCCTCCTTGCGCTCAGGCGCATCGGGCATCCTGGCGCGCTCTGCACAACTTGAACCCTCGGCACGCTCCTATGCATAATCCTCAGCGTGTTCCCTCGCAACCCCGCACTTCGACGCACCCCTCCTCTGTGTATCCTTCTACACACACCTCCGAGCACCTTCAATGCACACCTCCACAGCCCGCCTCAGAAACGACATGGCCGTCGCTGTAGTGCCAACGCCTGCTTCGAGTTCAGTGCCATGATACCTACCTTCGGCACAATGAGCACTGCCGTGCGCAAGCTTGTCCTCGTAGGGCAGACCCTCCATGCTGCCCCTTGCTATCTATTTCATGTGTGCTATTTTCAGAGATGCACTCTGTGGCTGCGTCAGATAAGAGACTCGGTTGGACCGGGTTCGAATCTCGGATCACAAGTCCGAGATCAGGATTCTCGTAGCACATGGATGCTTTCCTTTTTAAGTGGTCGTCACTTCTGACTGTTTTTGTTTGGTTTCCAAGAGCTCTTTTCTCCCTCAGATTCTCTGTCGTTCGTCACTGCATACTATGGAGGTTCTACGAGAGAGGTGCGGGCAACTTATGTAGTCCCGTGCCTCTCTTGTAGAACCTGTCTTCTTTTCATCGAGACCCAGGATAGTATTACTCGTGTCTATTTTTCCATCCTACAGTACGCTTACTCTGTGTCTAGCTTCGCTTCGAGCGCTGTCGTAACAGCTCTGTCTGCATGCCAGCTCAGAAGAGACAGTGGAATGGGAGAGGGAGTAGTCATGGGTGCAGGTTTGGTGATGCAGGTACTGATCTCACATCTGACATGACCTCACCTCCATTCACAGCAATGGATTTTGGAATTCTTGCAGCTCCAGTATACTTGATTTTCAATTGTTCCCCATTTCTGGTAACTGTACTATACTGGTTTTGGCATCCCTTTTCTTCCCAGTTTTCAGACTTTGTACTCATCCTATGCTTCCTCATCGGTTTCCCTTTCAAACTGGCTAATAAAATGACCTTTTTCCCCATCACATTTTCTGAACTCGGGTCTGCCTTACATCCTTACATGCACGTCCCTTAATCTCACTTCATCGTCGCTGGTGCGCTCTGTCGTCGAAATTGTCCGCTGGCGATACGAAACAGGGGGCTTTGCCGCTGAAAGGAGCGAGCACATTATCGGGTAGTCCGGGGCGCAAGTGAGATCAGGGACGATGAATCGAGTGTGGCCTGCACGCCTTGTGAGTTGGGAGCGGGGAGCAACGCATCCACGAGCGCGTCTGCGCTGCATTTGTGCCTTATAGTCTTGCAGTGAACCTGGTCCACTTTTCTGGGCTTATACCTGACTTGCCGTAATTAATTCGTGCGCAATATAACCGATCCGCCCTTACCCTGTGCTAACTTTCCATTCTGACCAGACGTGGTTTCTGATGGACCACGAATCGTGTAGCATGAACCTCGAACGGAACCCCCGTGTCGCGAGTTTTCCGGAGCCAGCTGACTGTTTTCTGCGAATGTTAGGTACAGTGGTCCCCTTCCGCGGTTGCCAACACCAACATGGAAGGGCTCAGGCAGGGGCCGTGTCCATTGGAAGTGTCGGGGGGCAGTTCTTCTGGCTTGTCTGACGGAGGCGCAGCAATCGGCGGGACTTCAGGACTGATTTTGAGAGGCGGGATGGGGACGCACTCGTGCCCTGGTTCGTTGTCGTGCGCGAAGGTGCTGGTGCCAATGGACAGGAAGGTGTTGGCGCCGAGGTCAAGACAGCTGAAGGAGGGGGCGCAGGCGGCGGTGGCGATGCTGGTGGTGTCGTTGGAGTTGCTATCGGTGCTGCTGCGGTCGACGATGTCGGGGCCTCCGCAGGTGTTGTTGCTGGTGTTGGCAGCGGCGTGGTCGTCGGTGGTGCGGGGGCGTATGCTGGTGATGGTGCCAGTGCCGAGGTCGAAATTACTGGTATTGTTGCTGTCGGCGACGTTGACAAAGCTGGTGGTGTTGTCCGGGTTGCTGGTGGTGTTGGTGCTGTTGGCGCCGGTGTTAGAGTTGATGATGCTGTTGGCGGCGTTGTGGGCATTGTTGTCGAGATCGCTGTTGCCGTTGCCGGTGGTGGTGTCGCTATCAGTGGCGTTGGCATTGAAGGTGCGGGTGGTGTTGACGACGTTGTCGGCGTTGCTCTTGCCGTTGCTGCTGTTGGTGTCGGTGTCGTTGTTGTTGAAACGCGGGGCCGGCGGGGTGCGAGTAACGTCGGAGGTGTTGGCTTGAGTGTGGTCAGAGTCGAGGGGGTCCGCAAGATGTTGGAGGGAAGGACCCTGCGCCACATCGGCGCATTTCGAGTTGCGATGAAGAATGGTGGGATGGTTGTCGGCTGGATATGGTGGCGCGAAGTCAGAAGCCGGGCAGGTGGCTTGCACGAAATCGAGTGGGGGAACGGGGTCAACGTCGAAGGCCGTGAAGACGGTCTTGTCACGGTCGCGGTCGTAGCTGTGGCGGACGTCAGCAGCGCGGGACACGTTGCTGCTGGTGCTGTCACTGTCATCATGCGTTGGCCCGTCCTCGGTGTCGACATCGTTCCCGCCTGGGTCGTATACAAGCTGGCGGACATCGTTGACGCTGGAGTCGAATGCGCGGTTGCGGTAGGTGCTGCTGTCTTTGCTGTTACCGGTGTTGACGTCATTGTGCGCTATCTTGTCATTGATGCTGTCGACGGGGGAGTTATGGTTGTTGGTGTCGTCGGGGTCGTCTTACGCTGGTTTGTCTTCGATACTGTTGTCGGGGATGTCGTGATCGTTGCAGGGAACCCGCGTTTGTTCTAACTTTGTGATCGGGCTCGCATCGTCATTTCTAATGCTTAAGGTGTCGGCTTGTTCTTTCGTTCGGCGGTTATTGGCTTTGGTGGCTTCGGTGATTTCGGGTTGCAATGGGGATGTGGCGGCGATTAGCAAAGGTGGGGGCGGCGGGAGTTCGTAAACGGTAGGTGTGGGCGGTGGCGGTGAGGACGGTGTTGGCGAGAGCGAAGGCGGTGACAAAGGAGGCGAGAGAGGCGGTGGAGCGTCGACGGAGGTGGCAGTGACGAGGGCAGCAGTAACAAGGGCGGCGGTGGCAATGACAGCTGGCTAGGTGGCCGGCGATCCTTTGCGAACGGTGGTGGTAGCGGTACTAAACTTGGTTGTCTTGGAGAGGGCGGCGGCGGCGAGACGTTGCGAGCTGGCGATGGCGGCGAGACTTCGTGAACTTGAGGTGCGGGCGGCGCTGGGGCTGAAGTTGGGCCGATTGGTGAGACTGGGTTTGGTTGGTTTTGAGCTAGCGGGTGTCGTCGTGCATGCGGAGGCGGTGTTCGAGGTGGAGGCTGGAGGGGTTGCACGATTTGAGGCAGGTCGTCGTCGTCGTCTTCGTCGGAAGACAACTCGTCGTCACCTAAGTCGCGTGCGTGTTGCCGAGGGAGGTGGTTGCTGGCGCTAGCGGGGCTTTACGATTATAGACTACAGTAATCGCTGCGGACTCGGAGGTGCATCTTGCACGCGTTCGGGTAAAGACTTGGGCTTGGGTACAGCTTGCAGGGCAGTTGGGAAGCGTCGGGCACATTGCCTATAAAGGGCTGCGTAGGTCCCACCCACATGCCTAATATCAGCCGCTGTCTTCTTCCTGAGCTAGTTTCCTTTGTCGCAGAGCTTCGGCTTCAGCGGCTTCGTCTTCAGTTCTCCACTGGGAAAAGATACTTAGTGTGAACTTGGTCAAATAGCTCCTGGTAATCAAAGTCTGCTCCTAGCTTCCGGAAGGAATGCCTGCCAACCAAGTGGGGATAAAGCGTGGTGCGGCCATCAGCATGAAAAGAGGTGTGTATGTAGCACCTTTGTGACGGTAATGTACCCTACAAAATCCACAAGGCTGCGTTGTAATGTCCCCCCTATGATTGCTGGGAGCTTCCAGGGCTGGACACATTATCTTATGATGCACCCTCTCCCTCACCGAGTAGTGTCATTATAATGTGCTCACCCCACACTTCTGCAACATTATAACCCACCCCTCTCTCGGAAATCTGGAGCCGGCAAGCAGCAGGCCTCCTGCGCGTGGCCCTCCCTCGGCGGCTGACGACGACGCGAGTTCAGCATTGCTCATTGTCACGGCAGCGAGCATGTTCTCCCCTGCTTTCCCCCATTTATATCGAGTATATATATCATGTTGTATTAATAGAGTACAGATATAACAATGAATAAGTACAATATCACCCCCCCTCCTCATCCCGAAATGTCAATGGCGGTCATCGCCTCCCTTCTACAAAGCACTGCTTTAAAAATTTGACCCTCCTAGGTCAACGCATCGCTGGTGTTGTCATCAAAGTCGGCAGTTGGCAATGCGAAACGGGGTGCTTTGCTGCTGAAACGAGCGATCGCGTCGTCGAACAAGTTGTGAGGGGCGCGCACGTGATCGAAGATGATGGGCGAGTATCTTGCACGACTTGCAAGTTGGGGATGGCGAGCATAGCGTCCTTCGGAGGAGCTGGAGGCAGCTTTTCTGGCTTGACCGGCGGAGGCGACGCGAGCGGAGGGACTTAATGGCCAATGTCGAGAGGCAGCGTGCGGGCGCGCTCGTGCTCGTGCGCGATGCTGGGGCGGTTGCGAATGGGCCCGGCAGAGCTGGTGCTGCTGCTGTTGACGGTGTCTAGGCGTTCACTGGTGGAGGGGGCGCGTGCGATGGTGACGATGCTGCCGGCGTCGCTGGAGTTGCTGTTGATGCCGTCGTCGTTGGTGCTGAGGGTGCGGGCGGTACTGACGATGCTGGCATTGTCGCTGGCGTTGGCGTTGAGAGTGCAAGTGGTGTCGACGAAGCTAGCGGCCTCGTTGGAGTTGCTGTTGTTGTTGCTGGTGGTGGCGCTGGTGTTGCTGGTACAGGCGCTGGTCGCGATCCTGCCGCTTTTGTTACTGGTGTGGTTGCTGGTTTGGGAGGTGCGAACGACGGTGGAAGGACCGGCGTGAGCCCGTAAACTCGAGGGGCAGGTGGCAGCGGAGGTGCGGGTGGCAGTGACGAAAGCGAAGGTGATAAAGGCAGCGTTGGCGTGGGCAACGGTTACGGTGGCAGTGGTGGCGGTGGTGAGGGAAGCGGCGGCGATGGTGCTGGCAGCGTCGTCAGAGTTGCTGTTGCTGCCGCTGGTGCTATCTGCAGTGTCTTTGTCATCGCAACGCAGGGACGGCAGGGGGCAAGCGAGGTTGGGGGTGCTGACTCGAGTGCAGTCGAAGTCGAAGGGGTGCGCTAGACGTTGAGAGGAAAGAAGGCGCTGGGCCGCGTCGGCGGGAAGAATGGTGGGAGGATTGTCGGTTGCATGCTGTGAGGTAACGTCGGGAACAGGGATGGCTTGCACGAAGTCGCGCGTAGGGACGTCGGGGAATGAGGAGCTGGTCTTGTCGCGGTTGCGGTCGTGGCTGCGGTGGGTGTCGGCGGCGCAAGGCGCATCGTTGGTGCTGCTGCCGGTGCTGTCGCCGATGTCGCACGTTGAGCAGTCCTCGATATTGATGTCTTTGCCGCCCGGGTCGTGTACGAACTTGCGGTTGTCGTTGGTGCCGATGTCGTTGGCCTTGTTGTCGATAATGCCGATGTCGTCGCTGTTGTCGCGCGGATGCTTGCCT
>Ga0307510_10007636_pt1 | contig 12892 bp, 9 predicted proteins | sample 12_EM_MG_FD_207224 | JGI IMG/M metagenome (GOLD analysis project Ga0307510, IMG submission 207224) | Populus trichocarpa ectomycorrhiza microbial communities from riparian zone in the Pacific Northwest, United States - 12_EM | ecosystem: Host-associated > Plants > Roots > Unclassified | place... | reverse complement strand
ACTGAATGTTAGATACTAAAGTCTAGAATGGGCAAGATAAAATAGGGTATAAGTAGGGATGTTGATGGGTTCTCCATGGGAGTTTTAAGGTTGAGCTGTACCTATACCTGTAGAAAGCTTGCCTGATAGGTCTTTTATGAAGATGAAAGTGAGTTGATCTGAATTGGATAAGAATTTGACAAGTTATCATGATAATAAAATCAAGAAGACAGATTGTTTTGAGGATAACTGATTGAATTGTTGATGAAATTTGAAGATCTTGGGCCCATTTTAAAGCTGACAGGTAGCAGAATCTTAAGGTGTACCTTGAAAAGAAGAATGATTAGATAGATTTAGTATGTAAAACATTAGTTGAAGTGCTTGGGCAGGGGTTTGGGGGTGCAGCCCCCAACAAGCTTTGCAAAGTGCTGGAGGCCAGTTCATAAACGAAGTGAGTGAACTGAGATGTAGGCACATCGTAAAAGCTTGTCAAAAAATTAACAAAGGAGGGTCCCCGATTTGGGGTTCCCTGCCACCCCTTTTTTGGATGATTTTAATTTACATAAGCAAAAAAATATGAAAGAATTTTTCGTGCACATGATGGCACACTGGAGGTGTGCCCAGTGTGTGTCCAACCCAGTAGGTCCTCCTGTAAGCTCACTTGCTCAATTTCTGTTCAGCCGCTTTTCACTAAATTTCACTGCTCACAGGTCCACAGGTCACTTTCTCTCCCCCCCTAGGTTGGTTTTTCCCCTTGCACCTTGCTTTTTCTCCTCACAGCTGTTTTTTCTCATGTGCAGGTGACTTTTTTCCCCATTGCAGCTCAACTTGCTTTCTGTTCTGTTCTGAACAGTTGCTTTTCCCTGCTCACAGGTCCACAGGTCACTTTCCCCCCTCCTAGGTTGGTTTTTACCCTTGCACCTTGCCTTTTCTCCTCAGCTCTTTTTTATTCTCATTTGCAGGTGACTTTTTTTTCTGTTGCCGCTCAATTTTTTGGTGTTCTGCACCATTGCAAAGCCCCTGGAGTGAGTCCCCTCCCTCTCTTTTTTTCACTGATTGCTTGCTTTTTTCAGCCCCCCCCCCTGACTGACCAGTCCCCCTCCCGGTAAGTGCCCATACCAGCTCACTTACTGTGTGCTAACCACTTGCTGACCCCTGTTGCTGGCACCCATTTTTCCATGTCCTGGGCAGTCCCACCTGAGCAAGTGAGTGCTCCTCACTCACTTTTTATTTTTTTATTTTGTGTCCTGACCAGTCCCAAAGCCCCCTCCCCAGGTTACTTTTTTTTCCGCATCCAGACCTGTCCCGTCCTGCTCCCTCAAGCTCACTTTCTTTCCATGGCCCAACCTGTTCCTCCACTGCTTCTCTGGCGATGTTGCACCATTTCCACCAGCACTACTGGAGGTGAGTCCATCTCCATTGCTGGGTTTCTTTCCATGTCCTGACCAGTCGCATCTTCCCGCATCTCCCTCACAGCTGTGCCCGTGCCCATTGCCATACTGCCTGAGGTGTTGCCTTCCTTGCTGTCCCCTCTCCAAGTGAGTGGGCCTTCTTTTGAGCATGAAGACATGGCGACACAAGCAGACAGGATACCCTGTCTGCACTGGATGGGCCATTTCTTCATGCTCACCAGTATGTCCCTCTGACACTTGGGGGTTTTTTTGGGGGGGCTGACCAGGCTCCACTGCTCCTCAAGATGAATATGTGACACAACTCGACACTGACACACCCTTGCCCTCCCGTTTTGACACTGCTCATCACCTCCAGATGCACATGCCACCCACAACCAACATCCATACACCAGAATCACAACCGCAGCAGCAGCAAACTGTGCATGCGCGCATGCACAGCTCACGCGGTGCCTGTGGAGGTCATTGTTTTGGGGGGTTCAAACCGGTGAGTCCTTTTTCTTTTTTTTCTTTTCTTTTTTGTTCACTTTTCGGTTTTTTTTCCAGTCCTACCATCCTCATGTGCCCCCACCCTCGCCTGGCCAGAAGCTGAAGCAGTGGTGCCATCGCAGGGTCTTGACGATGGCGACGGTGATGGCCTACACCCATCGCGTGCATCACTTGCCCATGTCCCACCCATGGTTTCTGCGTGTGGCCTGCAGTTGGGACACAACTGACCACCCTCTTTGACCCACAAAGAGACCTTGACCTGGAGTGGCAGCTCACCGTCGATCCCTCCATGCTGTGCAATTTTCAACATTGTGTTCTGCAACATTTCGACGTGTTCAACTCACCTGCAGCCATCCAAGACCACCAACAGGACGTTGGCAGCATGAGCCCCTCTCCCCCACCATTGTTACCTCTCTGAGTGAGTCTCAGTTTTTTTTTCGTGTTCTGACCAGTCTGACCTCTGCCACCCCCAGCGAAGCAAAACTGATGGCGACGACCTCAAGCTGGTGACATTTCAATTTTGAGCACCCCATCTTCAACCTCACATCGAGTTGCCCCTACCTCTCTCCTCACAGCTCAATTTGCATTCGTGACCGTCGGAGCCACATCCACCTTTCCTCCCAGTACCCCTCTCTGCCCACATCGTGCCTGCATTCGCTTGGATGCCTGACCTCACACACCGGTACATCCCACATTCTCAGTGCCCAAGTACCCTGCCCTCACCACTGCCCCACTCTTCCAGCCCGGAACCACAATGACATTGACAGGAGGCACTCTCTGGATGGCAACTATGCGTTGTCTGTGGTATGTTCCCTTTTTCTGTTTGTTTTTTTTTGGTTGTATTTCTTTGTGTTTTCTGTATCACATCATAACATGTATATATTTAAATACTATCTGATGAATGGATAGGTTTTGCTTGAAAGATACTGTACCACGCCCGCGCCGTAGGCATGGTTTAAACACTTGTAGTATGGTATTTTACCTCACATGCATGGGAATCAGTGTGGCATTGACAGCCCGTGACACATAGTGATGCCTATGGGATGCTTATCCAATCACTAACGTCCTTATTTCAACTATTGCTAGACTACTCGACTGCTATCTCTCGCTAGCACGGGACCTTTTTCCTGATGTAAGCAACTTAAGCAATGGAACTCTCCCAAAGACTAGGTTCTTTTTTGAATGAATCGTCGCTGCGGTAGAATGCAAAGAGGATCCCCTCATGCAGCCATGGCGCAAGACATGAGGCCGACCCATCACAAAGCGCGGCCAACTAAACGGGTTTGAGTATTGGATATACCGCGAGGCATTCGGGTAGATGCTGGGAAGTAAGTAGTAGAGAGTAACTGCCACGGATAGTTGTGCCTTTGAACCTATTACAAAGTTACACCTAGTATGTGATGCGACACGACACTGGGTTTTTCAGTGACGTCAAGATAAATGTCCTGTTAGATCGGGTGCCACAGCCCATATTGCATACTGGGTATAAAGGTATCATACAACGACATCAAAATGTGTGATAGTAGCAAAAGTGTAGTAATTGGCTCCTCGGGTATTAGAAATGGTAAGGGAAAATGGCGATGAGTAGATATCACGAAATATCTATCAGGTGGGAAGCAAAGAGCACTTACGGATCACCGACCTCCCGGCACACTTATACCTCACACTTTGGGGTCCTGGTAGTGGAGAGTTACAGGTTGGCCGTAGAGTTGTCGTGTGGCGATGAACTGCTCAACGGCGTCCTTGAGAGGTCCTGGTGGCGACCAGCCGGATGTCGTTAAGGAAAGATTTTGTAGGGCAGGTAACACTTCTGTTGCTCTTTCCCTGGCGAGCTCTCGAAGGGCAGGTGCGACAAGTCGAATGGAGGCCTTGTCTTTTAGGGACACTCTCGTCACGGCGGTGAACGGGTGGAAAAATTCTCGCCATTGGATGACCCCAATTTCGCCTTGCCAATCTTTACGAGATACTTTGATCTCGAGGGTTTCCAAAGTTGAAAGGGAAGATAAGAATGAGTTCAAGACCTGCGGAAGAGCAGAAAGCTGCCGATCCAACGGCTTGCAAGAGACTGACAACTCTCGGGTTTCCATGTCGTCATCAGGCATCTCTCCTTGTCCCCAAAGTGTCACCTCGACAAAACAACTGGAAAATTCCACGAGTGCCGTATGGGTTGTCATGAATATTTCCGTGTGACGGATGAAGTGCCCGAGTAGTGGAGTGTCGAATAATAGTTGATCGAAGAAACGAAAAGTACTTATGTTGAGCATGGGTGTTTCGATTTGAGACAGGATATCCTCCAAGTACTCGACATCGCCGTGGAACAATAAAAAAGTGAGATTGGGGAAGACTACACGAGTGAGCGGGGGTGGATGTCGGCTTGCTCGATGAGCCGGGGATCGAGGGTATTCGAATCCAAGAGAAAGCGATTCGAGCCTGGGCGACATGGACAAACAAAGAACGATCGTCTCGGGTGAAATATATCCGGAATGAGTGATATCCCAAAGGAAAAGGTGGACAAGGTTTGTGGTAGATGAAAGTAGGTTTCCAATTGATGGATATTGAATGCCATCCACATGGATTGATCGTAGACGTGGGGCAGATCCACCCAGAAACGAATCACGAAGGACTGGCGCATTTGGTTGTTGACAAGCGGAGAGAACCAGACTTGTCAGCGCAGGGAATGGCTCGTCCATTGCCGCAAATTCTTCCAACAAGGAATCTTGAAATCCCCAGTTGCGGTAGTAGATTTTACACACCCGATTGTGCTGCCTGAGCGCGGTAATGAGGTTAGTCACATCCTCTTTGGAGTCCATGTGCTGCGCAACTACGACAATAGGCAATTCTGGCCAGATATCCAGCGTCTTCGAGTTGACCGATCGCTGTCGAGTGCAGTAAAGTTTCAGATTCAGGCGACGTGGTAAAGCAAACACGATACATCGCCATCTGTGGCACACGTGTATGAGCTTGTGCCATTCATCATATGTAGGATCGTCGTCAATTTCATCGGGATCATCTTTACCCAGATAGAAATCAAACGTTCTTAGAATGACATTGTCGGGGAGTGCCTTGATAGTCATCCGTGGGTAGGGTCGGCCTGTACCACCCACCTTGGTAACCATCCTCGAAGAATCTGCATATTGTCACTCACCTTGGCCTTCAACCCACGACAACGTTTGTGGACGTGCGACATGTTTTTCCCCATTGGAATCCTTGACGGCCTGCATCGACGGTGTGGTGGGGGGTGGGTAGCCAGTGATGGGACTGGGGTTCAGTTTCAAGTTTCGAGCAGTGTTGCCAGAGAGTTGAGTTGGGCTGAGCTGAGTTGAACTCTCGCCAATTCCGTGCTCCGGGAGGGTGACTCAGGTGCGACTGTTGGCAGGCCCGGCCCGAAAAATCCACCAATTGGGTTCCAAGGTTGAGTCTGAGATCTGAGATCTGTACTGTAGTCGCGTCAAGTCGACTTCTCTAAAATAGGCTCCTCTTTTCGCCTGCACCCTCTCGGATGGCTTCCCCGCTGCAAAATCACATCTATGTGGTGCAATGACAAGACACTGCATTTGGCAGGGTTATCGAGATGACAGTCCTTATACTCCCCGTAGCACAGTTCATACGGGGTTCAGGTAATGGGAAAGAATATCAGGTCATGATGATGGCAGAAAAAGTACAATGAGTAGTCCTACAGGCGCCAAAGTGCGAGGGTGAGGGAAATGGCGAACAATATGCGTAAAGGTCAGTCGGATGGAGAGCCGAAAGCACTCATCGATCATAATTCTCATACATTTTAGACCCTTCGTCGTCAACGTGGTCGACGGTAATGGGACGACCGAAGAGCCGTCGTGCGGCGATGTACGTCCCAATCGCTTCCTTGACAGGTCCTGATGGCTGTAAGCCCCGCAAGGAAAGCCTTTCTAGCGCAGGTAACGCCTCCGTCATCATTTCCTCAGCGATAATTTGCAGGGCAGGCGCGAGAAGTTGAACCAATTTTTTAGATAAGACCAGGTGCTTCACAGAGACGAATGGGCGTAGAAGCTCCAGCCATTGGGTGATCTCCACGTCGTCTTGCCAATATTCTCGATGGTCGCGAATTTCGAGGCGGTCCAAAGTGAGGAGAGGAGACAAGGCAGAGCTCCAGACTTGCGCAAGTGACGAAAGCTGCCAATCCGACGGTCTGCATGAAATTGTCAGGTCTATCTGGCTATTGAGCATCGCATCTGGCCAAAAAATTATGATGGAAACAGATTCGTCCCCGAATTGTATATCTGCTGACTGGGGTGTCTTGAAAATTTCTGTGCGACTGATAAAATGGAGAAGTAGTGGAGTGTCGAAGATAAGTTGATTGAAGAATTTTATAACAATATGGCGGAGTAGGGGAACATCGATTCGGGAGATGGTATCCTCCAAGTACTCGCTGTCGCCTTGGAAGTAAAACCTGGTGAGAGCGGGGAGGACAACACGTGTGTAGGGAGACGGACGTCGACTGTCTCTGTTAGCCCGAGATCGAGGGGATCGGAATTTGAGGTCGAGTAAGTCGAGTCTCTTCAACGCGGCCACACAAGTAACCATGGAGTCAGGTGGAATGTAACCGGAAGGTGAGATGTTCCAAAGTTGAAGATTGACAAGGTCGTGGCTAGACAAGAGTAGTTTCGGCAATGCTGGAAATGGAATACCATCCAAGAAGAGCCGTCGTAACCGTGGGGCGGATCTACCCAAGAACGAATCGGGAAGGAGAGGTACCGATTTATCATGGGACCGAAGATCTAGACCTGTCAGCTTCGGAAATGGCTTCTTCATCGCCCCAAATTGTTTCAGCAGTGAATTTGGAATGCCACAGATGTCGATTTTACATATGCGATTGTGGTGCTCAAGCGCAGCAAAGAGGTTAGACACACCCCGCAGGAGTGAGGTTTCAGAATATGCGTATATGATAATCGGCAACGCTGGCCAGATATTCGGCATCTCCTCAATCGGCCTTTTGTTCGTGCAAAATAGTCGCAGGTTCAAGCGACACGGTGAAGTGAAGAAAACACGACAGATCGCCATTTTTGGCACACGTGAACCAACGTATGCCACGCATCTTCATATAGCTTTGGTCCCTCGCGAGACACGTAACTATAACTTTGAGGTCGGGTCACATGTAAGTTGAATATTTCTAGAAGGACATCGTCGGGGAGTACACTGATAGTCACGCGTTGGTATAGCTGGTCTATATCACCTAATTAAGCAATCGTCCAATAGGAGACCTGCCAGAATTACTCACCTTGACTTCCTTCAATCCACAAGTCCTTCCATTGATGTGCAATACGCTTTACTGGGCTTGAAATTTTCATTGGTGCTGCACTGGGGAATGGATTTTCGGCTATGGTACAATTGGTTTGAGTTTGGAGCAGGCCAAAGCAGAGACTAGTGAGTGAGAAGTCAGGTCGTGTCACAACGCTATTATGGTGAAACCACAGACATACAAGGCAGAGGTGATACTCACAGGATGGAATCGATCGGGAGACTGGAAGAGTGGGCGTTGCCTTTTCATGCGGTCGGCGTCAAGAAACTGTCACGTGCCACAGTCACGATGACAAACGACAAACCGGAGGCAGCTCGGGCCGCGGCCTCCTTTCATATCCGCCCTCGCATGCCACACCACCTTAATCACACCACGGAAGACGGGAGGACGACTTGAAGTCTCAGAATGTGCGGATGCCTCACCTCCCTCATCCATCTCTCGCTCTCTCCAAGGCAACGTCGCTCAGACTCAGTCGCCGCCATGCAGTACGATATTTTATCGTCCAATTTCTTTTCTTTTTTCCCTTTACTGATTCCCGCTTGTCCATGTCCATGGTCTTGCATCGTGTTGTCTTTCCTCCAACTTCCCTTCTTGGATAGTCCCGACTCTTCCCTCCTCACTCGTTACCCATAGACCTGGACAAGACGCTTTATGTGTTCCCTATGAATATAAGCCCACCCCAGGCCCGTGACTCGCTGTATGAATATAGCCACTTTCCTGTTTCTATGTTTTCTCGAAGACCTCAAGCGTGACACCGTTGGCTTCTCCATACTTCTTGCATCCTCCCCCAAAGTCCTCACGCTCCCTGCATGTCTTTTTTCATCGCCGACATTGGCATAGGGGTAGGGGTGATTTGACTTCCTCACGGGTCTTACGCTCGTGTCATATACCGTTGCAATTTCAAGATCTTGATTCTTCTGGAGAGCTGCTCGTGTCCCTCCCAGATAATGCTGATTGAACGTTGCAGATCACTGCCTACGAGCTACTCTGCGGATGCATGCGCCTGCGTTTCGGATTTTGAGATGCGACGCCCCCCGAGAAACGGTCTCTTTTTTTCGCTCTGTTTAATGCAGACCTAGCGTGTTGCGTCACAGCAGAGCTTCTCCTGCGCGTGAGCCGACAAGCTCGAACCCCAGCTGTGCAACACAGAATGCGTTTCCGAACTGCCATACAGCACTGTACTCTATTCACTGCACGTAGGAAACGCGTATTTGGTTTGCTTGGCGAATCTCAGGTCTCTTCTGCTTCTCTTCCACTGTTGCACCCAGCAAATCGTCCGCCCTTCTCCCACTGCTCGACCAAAGGCTGTGCGCCCAATAATGGAGAAAATGATCACCAATTTGGATAGTACAACGACAATGAAGTGTTCTCGTTCGTCTCCAAAATTGTGATGACCCAACCGCAAACTGGCTCGTTTGGAAAAGTCATGGTGCGCACGAGAGGAGAACGATGCTTTACATTGTACATATATCACAAAGCCCACGTCATGGCCATCGCATATCCCAGGGCGCAACGTGGCACGAACCACCAGAACAGCGGACCATTTCTGAGTGCCGTGCAGCCGGAACATCCACGCCTTCCGTCGCCGCCACCCACAACTCTTATCCTGCCACTCTGCTCTCCTTCAACGCATGCAATTCCTCGGCTGTGGCGGCATCAGGGGACGTGACAATTGAGGCCATACGTTATGAAGAATATCAAGGGGAATGAGGAAATTATATGGAGCGAGTTGCGGGCGCCCCAGGGCCTCCACCATCCCAATATCCCTTCTTTCCTCCACCATGCGCCCGTGCGGCCTTGCCATGGTTTGACTCCTGACATGTTGGTTGCCTTTCTGTAGGTCAAATTCTACGAATCGTTTGTGTCGAAATACAACCTCGCTTTCGAGCTCGCTGTCGGCGCGAACTCGTTGAACGTCTCAGTCAGTGCGGACACTTCTCGGAACGAGATGGCGTAGCGGTGCTTCGGTATGTTCGGTCGTTCTTCACCCGACGACAGGGATGAGAGACTGATGGGTTTCGTTTTATCCCTAGTTCCGTCCTGTTCGGCGTGAAGTATCTGCACGATCACGGCATCGTCCAAAAGGATCTCAAATATGTTGCACCTCTTCTTTATAATGTGCCTTCCCGATCTTCGGCGAGATCTTTGGACCAAACCCGTGGCTTGTAGACGCACCCTACATCACAGCCAAGGAATTCACCTGTGCCCTTCTCCATCCCGACCCCGCACGTCGTCTCACTACCAAGCAAACAGCGTCACGTCCATGGCTGACGAGCTTCGCAAAACCGACCGAACAAGAATCAAAACGTGTTCCTGACCTTCTTTACCAGATCCTCTCCTTCGCTCCCTGTCGAGCGACTTCTTATCAGCCATCAACTCCGGATCAAGCATTCCCTCCATTCCTCTATCCACCGCTCTAGGTTTGCCTCGCTTAACTCACGTGCGGGACTCATTGTCTCGCTTTAGCCGAGTGCGGCAAACTAAGCCAAACGCATTTGAAACTAGATGGGCTAGGGAGAGTGCGATTGCTACAGTCTAAATCGATCGCAAGGTTACATCCATGTACCGCGACATAACACCGCATTTCGCAGAGGTCAAGATAAATGTCCTGGTACACATGTCGTCACAGCTCATACTGTTCAAAGATATCATACAAGAAGATCAGAATGTGTGATAGTAGCAAAAGTATGGAAATTGGCACGTCGGGCTTCTAACAATGATAGGAAAATGGCGACAAGTAGATATCATGAAAAATCAATCGGAGGGAAGCAGAGAGCACTGACCGATCACAGACCTCCTGGCACACGTACCCTTCAGTCTTTGTGTCTTAGTAGTGGACAGTTACAGGGTGACCGTGGAGGTGTCGTGTATCGATGAACTGCTCAATGGCTTCCTTGACAGGTCCTGACAGCTGCCGGCCGTACGTCCGTAAGAAAATATTTTGTAGAGCAGGTAACACTTCTGTTGCTCCTTCCCCAGCGAGATCTTGGAGGGTAGGTGCAATGAGTGGAATAGAGCCCACAGGTTGTACAGTCATTTCCTTCACGGAGGTGAACAGGTGTAAAAATTCCCGCCATTGGATGACCTCGATTTCGTCCTGCCAATCTTCATGGTCTATTGCGATCTCGAGGCTTTCTAAAGCTGGAAGGGAAGACAAGAATGGGTTCAAGACCTGAGCAAGAGCAGAAAGCTGCCAATCCAACAACTTGCAAGCGATTTCCAATCGTAGGGCTTTCTTCTTGTTATTAGCCATTACTTCCCGTCCCCAAAGTGTGACCTCGACAGACCAACTGTCAAATTGAACGCGTGCTGTATGGATTGCCATGAATGCTTCCATACGACAGATGAAGTTCCCGAGTAGTGGAGCGTCGAATACAGGTTGATTGAAGAGATAAAATTCACTTTCGTTCAGCATGGGTGTTTCGATTTGAGACAGGATGTCCTCCAAGTACTCGACATCGCTTTTGAAGTATAAGGAGGTGAGATTGGGGAAGACTACACGAGTGAGCGGGGGCGGACGTCGGCTTGGTCGAGGGGCCTCAGATGGAAGATGTTGGAATGAAAGCTCAAGTGATTCGAGCCTCGGCAACATGAACAGATAAGGGACAATCGTCTCGGGTGAAATGTATCCGGAATGAGGAATACGGCAAAGGGAAAGCTTGACAAGGTTAGTGGTAGATGAAAGTAGTTTCCCAATTGATGGATAAGGAATGCCTTCCAAGGAGAGTGACCGCAGACATGGCGCAGATCCACCCAAAAACGAATCGGGGAGGACTGGCACATCTTGTCCGAAAGAGACGAGCTCCAGATTTGTCAGCTCGAGGAATGGCTCGTCTATTTCCGTAAATTCATTCAACAAGGAATCTTGAACTTGCTCGTTGTAGTAGAAGATTCTACATACTCGATTGTGATACCTGAGCGCGGCAACGACGTTATTCACTTCCTCTTTGGACTGCATGTCCCGTGCAAATATGACAATCGGCAATGTTGGCCAGATATCCAGCGCCTTTGAGTTGACCGATCGTTGTGGTGTGCAGCAAAGTTTCAGATCGAGGCGACGTGGTGAAGCAAACACGATACATCGCCATCTGCCGCACACGTGTACCAGCGTTTGCCATCCATCATAGTTATGATCGTAGTCAAAGTTGTCGGCATCATCTTTACTCAGATAGAACTCGAATGTTTGTAGGAGGACATTGTCGGGGAGAGCGTCGATAGTCGCCCCTGGGTAAAGCCGGTCTGCACAGCCCAATTCAGAACTAGATATCCTGAGAAGGACCCGCCTTTGTTACTCACCTCGGCCTTCTTCAACCCACAACATATCTCGTCGACGTGCAACATGCTTTCCCCCATTGGAATCCTGGACAGCCTGCATTAGCGAATGGCGATGCGTTGAAGGACGGGGTAGTTGGCGATGGGACTGCGGTTCGGTTTCAGGAGGCTTGATGGCGACTGGTGAGTGACGAATCAATCCCGATACAGGGAGAATACAGCAGAGCGGACATCCAAGCCGTGAGGCCTGAGGTCGTCGTGTTTTGCCTGCGTCGTTTGTGTTTGTGTGTTCCGCTTCCGCACATCCATCGAGGAATCAGCCTCCATTAGCCAGAGGGAACGTGGCAATGAATATCCTGACTAAAATCGCTGACTCTCATTCTCATTCTGTATAATATCCTCTCAACAGATAAGCAAGTCCACCCTCTACTAGCAAAGCCCATGCCATTGCAGGGTCTCGATCGCCGCTGGCGCTCAGGCGCGCTCCTTGAAGTCCTAGGGATCGGCTCCTGAAAGCAGCCTGAAAGACCTTACCACTACCTTACCACCCAAAAAGTGGACCGTTGCTGAACGCCGCGCAGCCCCACACCGCCACCCCCAACTCTTACCTCACTACTATGCTCCCCCATAACACCGCGCGCAATTCCTCCGTCGCTCAAACTGCGCCAGCGTACACCACACGCGAGGCCATACTGGGGGCCATCCGAAGAAGGTCAAGGGGAATCAGGAGATCATACGGAGCGGGATGCCGGTGCCGGGGCCTCGATGGTGACATCGTGCGTTCCATTTTCCCTCCCCTCTCTTCTCCACCATGGCCGCCGCCCACCGCCACCGCCACCGCCACCCCCAAACTCTCCTCGTTATCCCGCTCTCCTTCGCGGCTACGCAAACTCCCTCTGCCCAGACGGCGCCTGGGGACGTCACGCGCGATATCGCACTGAATGCCATTCCGACGAAGAAAGCGTTTCCCCACCTCCCTTTTCTCCCATGATGCGCCTGCGCGCGCGTCGTCCTCGTTTGTCTCCTAACCATGTTTCATTGGCTTTCTGTAGGTCAAATTCTACGAATGGTTCGAGTCGCGGACAAAAATACCACCTCGCTTTCGAGCTCGCTGTCGGCGGCGAGCTCTTCGAGGGCCTCAGTCAGCGCGGCTACTTCTCGTAACGAGATGCCGTAGCAGTGCTTACCTAGGTACGTTCGATTGTTCTTCATCCAGTAATAGCGGCGAGGTAACTGATGCGTTTCTTTTTATCCCTGGTTCCGTCTTGTCCGGCTTGAAGTGTCCGCACGATCACGGTACAGTCCATCGGGATCTCAAGTATGTTGCCCCCTTATCATAGTGATATAACACGTGGCCTGCGAACAGACCTGAGAACATTATTTTCCATACCAAGGACCAATCGTCAGATATCGTTATTGCCGACTTTGGCATGTGCGTCGCCCAAATTCTATCGCCCGAAACATGTCT
>Ga0307510_10007633_pt1 | contig 12894 bp, 8 predicted proteins | sample 12_EM_MG_FD_207224 | JGI IMG/M metagenome (GOLD analysis project Ga0307510, IMG submission 207224) | Populus trichocarpa ectomycorrhiza microbial communities from riparian zone in the Pacific Northwest, United States - 12_EM | ecosystem: Host-associated > Plants > Roots > Unclassified | place... | reverse complement strand
TTTTTTTACTACTAATATGACTTTCAAATCTTGACGATGTCAAGTAAAAGTGAATTATTACTGCCAAAGAATAAAAATAATTCGGAATAAGGTTATTTGACTATGCAACAACAATTAAGGATGATGAACAAGAGATTTCGAGAGGTTATTTGACCACGCAACAACAACTAGAGATGATGAACAAGATATTTTGAGAGGTTATGAATGAGATGACTGGATTGAGAACCGTAATAGCTAGCCTTCGGGATGGGCTAGTCCGTAGAGATTTTAAAGGTAGAAGGCCTGCCAGATGAGCTATTTCACCTCCACATGAGTCCATAATAAAAAATACAGATGAGAAGGCTGATGATCTTGATCATGAACATGGTTTTCAAATCTTGATGATGTTAAGAAAAAGTGGGTCATCACCGTCAAAGGATAAAAATAATCTGGAATGAGATTATTCAGTTATGAAACAACAATTAAAGATGATGAACATGAAATTTGGAGAGGTTATGAATGAGATGGGTAGATTGAGAATCGAAGTAGCTAGCCTTCAACATGGGTTAGTTTGTGAAGGTCCCAAGGGTGGAAGGCCTGCGAAACGAGCCACTTCACCTTCAAATAAGTCTATAACCAAAGTTATAGATGGGAAGGCTGATGATTTTAATCGTGAACATGACGTTAGGTTTCAACAACACAAGACCTGTAGACACGGGGGACTTTTGCCACATGATTATTTTATCCATATAAGAGCATATAATAGTTTTCGTGATGATTTGGATAGAAATTTATAGAATATTAAGATAAAGATTCTAGCTTTTTAGGGCAGAAACAATCTTGAAGCATATTTGGAATGAGAGAAAAAAGTAGAGTTAATTATTTATTGTCACCATTACTATGAGGAAAAGAAGGTAAAACTTGTTGTTATTAAGTTTATAGACTATGCTATTATTTGGTAGGATCAAATTGTTTTAGGTAGGAGAAGGAATAAAAAAAGAGTCGTAAAGACTTGGGATGAAATAAAAGCAATAATATGAAAAAGATTTATTCCTGGATATTATTATAGGAAATTATTTTAGAGATTGTAAAGTTTTACTCAATGGATAAAGAGTTTGAAGGATTGCCATAAGGAGATGAAGATTGTCATGATTAGAGCTAATGTTGTGGGTGATAGATAGGCTTAAATGGAAAGGTTTTTAAATGGTTTGAATAGAAAGATAGCTAATGTGGTTAAATTATAACATTATATTGAGTTATAATATATAGTTAACATGCCTACTAAGGTAGATATACAGTTGAGAAGAAAAGACAGTAATTGCCAATAAGGTAATTCAGGTTATTTTTTTAGCTTAAAAGCCGAATTATAGAAGAGAATGGTTTTCCTATTAAAATCAAATACAATGAGAAGCAAAGACAGACCACTTAAAGCTAAAAAGAAGGATTTGAACACTATTGTCCAAGGTAAAACCAAAACTCAAACTAATCATAACATACATATTGGGTGTTTCAAGTGTTTGGGTAATGGATATACTGCTTCACAATGTCCGAACAAAAGAGTTACAGTTATGGAAGAACATGAGGAGACTAAATATGAAAGCAACAAATCCAAGGAGGATGATATGCGACCTCTTGAGGATTGTAGAGATGTTAAGTATCCAGTTGATGGAGATGCTTTAATGATTAAAAGATCACTTATTATTCAACTTAAGTATAAGATATAGAGCAAAAAAAGACAAAAGTCTTTCATGCTAGATGCCACATAAATAACAAGGGAAGTAGTATGATTATTGATAATGAAAGTTGTGTTTATATTACTAGTGCTATACTTGTTAGAAAATTGAATATAAATACTATTAATGATGAAAAACCTTACTATAGACTTCAATGGTTGAATGAATGTGATAAAGATAGAGTTATTAAACAATTTTGATTTCTTTTTTGGTTGGAAAGTATAAGAATGAGGTTTTGTGTGATGAGATACCTATGTATGCTACTCATCTATTATTGGGGCATCTTTGGTAATTTGATAAGAAAGTCAAACATTATGGGTTTAAAAAAAGATATTTTCTTGAAAATGATGGAAAGATTTTCAAACTTATACCATTGTCTCCTAGATAGATTTATGAAGACCAATTAAAACTAGAAAAAAGAAGAAGAAAGAAAGGTGAAGTTCAAAGTACAAAACAACCATGTAAGGATGTGAGGAAGAGTGAAAATAATGGGAGCATTGAGCGAACAAATTTGGCCAAGGTAGAGAAGAATAAGGTTTCCATCAAGAGAGGAAAAAAAATAGAAAGAAAAAAAATGTGAGAAAAGAAAAGAAAGTGGAAAAAATAAAGAAATAAATTAGTGTATATTAAAAAAAAGGAATGAGATTAATGATATGCTTATACGAGGAAACACTTCTCCTACCTCAAACTCATGTCTTATTGAGCATGTTATCCCATTTTTAAATTGGTTTATTCCGCAACAGCAAATGCTAATCACAATATGGGTTCGAACGAAGCTAGTTTAGTTATTAACAAAATCGAAGTCAATAAAAGTGCTACTATGAAAAAAATTAAACCTCAGGCTCGAGGACAAAGTCAACGAAGGTGCCTTATTGAGCATGTTATCCCATTTTTAAATTGGTTTATTCCACACCATCAAATACTAGTCACAATATGAGTTTGAACGAAGTTAGTTTAGTCATTAATAAAACCGAAATCAACAAAGATGCTACTATGAAAAAAAATTAAACCTCAGACTCGAGGATGAAGTTATATAATAAAAAGACCAACTTGCTATATTAATAATATATTAGAAGATATATCATATGAATAAGATTTTATATGAAGAATATGAAAAATATAACATCAAAAATAGATAAAAGCAAATGTATTGATAGATATAAAAAAAAACTAATTAAATTAAAACTTTTTCTTTTTTCTAATTATTAATTAGAAGATTTAGGTTGGATAAATCCTATTGATTTGATATTTTAGTCGGCAAGGATAGGAGGAAATATTTATCATACAACAACAATAATAATAAATAAATAAATAAATAAATAAATAAAAACTGTAACCACCCAATTGGGCTAGGTGTTTGAGCAGATTCATTTGAGTGGGCTAGGCTCTTTTATGTCAAAATAAAAGAAAATCAGGCCCAGCTTGTTGTTTAGGTTAAAAATAATTAAAATTTGGGAAGGAGCGAGCATATATCATCGCTAAAGTCTAAAACCCTAGTAGAGAAACCCTCCTTTTTTTGTTGCAGCCTTGAATTCTCAATCTATATCCCTTATCCTCCTTTCGACAAATCAAGAAACCAGAAAAGATGAGGCCTTTGGACGAGAAAGAGATGGGTGAAGTTTTCAAGAAACTGATGTTGTTCACAGGAAACAACCTCAAAAACATCATTGAAAGCCCATCACATGAAGGACCAGACCCGAACCCAGGTCGGTACTGCTTCAGGCTCCACAAAAACAAGGTATTTTACATCAGTGAATCAATAGTGAAGCGAGCAACAAACATTGGCCGCAAAAATTTGGTATCTTTAGGTACTTGTATTGGGAAATTCACTCATAGGGGTGATTTTAGATTGACTACACAATCACTGAATTTATTGGCTGCAAATGCTAAAAATAAAGTTTGGTTGAAGCCCACTTCAGAGATGTCTTTTTTGTATGGGAATCATGTGTTAAAAGGCGGGTTAGGGAAGATTACTGATAGTATCAATCAAAATGATGGGGTTGTCGTGTTTTCTATGAGTGATGTGCCTTTGGGGTTTGGAACCGCCGCCAGGTCGACACAGGATTGTAGGAAGTGTGATCCTAATGGGATTGTTGTGCATCACTACTCTGATATTGGTGAGTATTTGAGAGATGAAGATGATCTTTGAGAATCATTTTACAGCCTTTTGGGATTATAGGCTGCTGCTGCTGCTGTTCTTGGTGTTGGTTTAAGATAATTATGGGAGTGATTTAAGTTCGAACTTGTTTAATTTGGATTAGTACGGGGTTTCTTCTTGTTATTTTGTTTGCGAATGTTAATGAAATTGAAGGTTTTCTTTCATGGGTTTTGTCTTTATGCTAATTTTAATGAGTGCATTTCTACGTTGAGCTGTTCCTTTTCTGAGTTAGATAGCATAAGCTCAATTTTATATCCTCAAGGCAGGTGATTAAATGATTTTCATGATCAACGAATGTGAGCAATGAAGTCCTTAGTTCAATTATTTGGACTGTAATGAACATTTGCTGCACAAGATCATCTGCTTCCATATTTGTGTGGCTGGATTTGTATGGGATGCAAATTGGAATGGCTAGTTGTGTATGCTTTTACAAAAGGCTTTGTAGAGTGCTTAGGCTGTGCTGGATTGTATTCTTCTTTAATTGGTATGTATGCTTGTTTTTTTTCTGCAGGATAGGTGCTTATGTGCACTAATCATGCCGCACAAACAAGTTATTGATATTTGAGATTGTTTCTCTGGCTTTACAAATAAATGATTGAGTAAATTTAATTTTGATCAATGAAAAGATATTATTTGTTTCATTTTTGTGTTGGGCTCATGGAAAGTAGATTGCATTGGAATGCTGATGATACGTTAGCATGTAGTACAGCTTCAATTGTGTTTGTTTCTTGCATATCGATTTCCTCCTATTTTGCTAATGTACCTCATCTAGCAGTGTTGTTCTGTTTTCTGGCTGCTGGGGTTACAGAAACTATAACTAACGGTTTGTGAACAGCAATTGGTGGTGATTATTGAGCATTTAGGAATGCAAATGATCAAGTGGCCAGTAGGGTAGTGAATAACTGTGCAGCATGCAATTTGACAATGTGATCAAGGAAAATGAATGGACCACTTGTGTATATTCTCATAATTTGAGATTATGCATGATCTTTTACGCTTTCCTTATTCATACTGATTTACTAGAATTCTAAACTGTATTATAGATTGAGTTAAAGATCAATTTATTGCCTGAACATCATATTGACTTTGAAACTTATTTTGTCATACACCATGGTTAGATTATGTGATACATACTATTTTGATATATACGTCATTAAGTGAAGTTGTTTTGATATATGTATACTATCGTTTCTTAGTAAAAAAAAATTATTGTATGCTATTAACAATTTTAAACTATGTCATGTAAAAGAACATTTCAATCCAAAAGATTACTTTGTTAGGTGATCTCCAGGCTATGATACAATAACATCTCGACTTAAAAGCTTAAGTTGTGAGGTAAGACTCGAAACATGATTTATATTATACTTTAACATGCCACACTAGATTTAGATAAGATAGTTCTAAACACAGTTTACATCTTCTCCTTCATTTCCCAATAAAAACTGGAGTGCTTCTCCACTCTCCAAACAAGGCGGTTACTTGTGGAGTGGCCTGCTCCATGGCAATGTTCAATTTTTTCTTTACCGACAGCACCTTTGGCATGCTGCTCTGTAGTTGTTTAAGTTCATTAGTAATGTTTTGTATCTGGTGTTTTAAAGTGTGTGTGTGTGTGTTACTGTTTTGACCTTTGGCATGCTGCTCTGTAGTTGTTTAAGTTCATCAGTAATGTTTTGTATCTGGTGTCTTAAAGTGTATGTGGGTGTGTGTATTACTGTTTTGACCACATGCATGTACTGGCCTTAGTGATGTTCTGTATGCAGTCTGGTAGGACTCCAAATAGTTGAAATTGATTTCAGAATTTTGGTTATGGAGTTCTCTCTGTCCCATGTCATTCTTTACATAGTAACTTCTAGTTAGAAGTTGGAATACTTGCAGACTATATTTTGCTATGTATCCAGTCTGATAAACCCATCAATGAATTCAAATTGTGCTTTTGTTCTGATGCTACCTTAGTTACATGCTCCATCTCTTTATGGCCACTTTAATTTAGAACTTTATCTCTATATGGTCTCTTTAATTTAGAACTTTGAATATTGTCAGACTACCACACAACTTTTCCACTTCAGAATACTGCCGTGTATTTCCAGATACATCTCTTATATTTTGTTTTCATTATAATTGCCTCATATTCTGTCTGAAAGCAAACAAGTCCTTATCGTGGGTATTATCTGTCTTGTTGATTTGATCTCTCCTCATGCAAGCCTTGCTAGTGATTTCAATTTAGTTGAGGCTAGACCAAAACATTTGGTTGGAGATATTAGTAAAAATGTGCTTTGCTGCAACAAATGCTGCACTGCAGAAGATGAAATATGTTTCGGGGCAATGAGATTCAATTTTTCAGAAACTTGCACTACGGTTCATTGCTAGAATATTATTGACGTTTCTCTTGCTATGAGAATACGAATGACCAACCATTTTACGAGTTCCAGCAATTGTAAGGTTATATTCTTAAGCCACCATTTGATATGCCAGCCTCATGTCCAGTCCACGCATAATTCCTGTCTACTGTAGAGCTCACGAAAAAAGGAATAAAATCTGAATGCTGTTGGATCCATTCACTTAATTGAGATGAAATATGTTTCGGGGCTTGATTGATTATCCATTACTAAGCATCAGGGTGCCTGCTGCAAGTAGCTCTCTACCATGAACCCGGTCAACATGAAGGATCCATACCTAAGTAAAGAGGAGTCTCAATTAGTGAGCTCTTTACTAATTGACGCTGGCTGCTGCAGGCACCACAGAGATTAAAAAGGTGAAACATTCTTGTTTGCGCACCAGGGGAATGGAACAGTGCCGTGGGAGGGTACTATGATACCACTAAACTAGATGCGCTGGGCGCTGCCTGCTGAGAGTACATTGTTTACCAAGCCTATCAAGGCCAGATCCCTCTTGGTGTTTTGTGTTTTTAAAGTGTTTTTTTATTAATATGAATATCCGGGCTAGTTTACGCGTATCTTAATTAATCCTACGGGTTCTAAAGTTAATGATCATGTAAGTCTTCAGTGATCCTGAGAGGACTCGAACTCGTGGCTACTGGGGAGCAAACTCAAGATCTAACCCAAGAATTCGAACTCGAACTTGTGCTGGCTTTTTTATTTATAGGCAGTGGTGTATCTTCTTCATAATTAGATCTTATATACGGTCAGTGCCGGATGTCCATGAAGAACTCTAAAGATGGAATTCCTTGAATCCATATTCATAATTGTCACACAAAGGAGACGGAGGGGTAAGCCATCCATATCCATATGATAGTGTGGAAATCATGGATGGCTTCAGGCCTGTAAGCTTGTCAAAGCCAATTCTCCTCCTCCTCTTCTTCTTCTTCTTCTTCTTCTTTGGACGTACCTTTAGCTAGCTTTGATTAAAATACAATAATCCTGTCATTATCAAGGGATTATGGAATATAAACAGGAAACAAAGCAGCCCCCCTAATTTGTTCTTAAGCAGGAATTGAATTGATCCTACATTCTCAATGTTTTTATTTCTTTAGTACTTTATTCTCCATATCATTGTGAATGGCCTCATTCTTTCTCCTTTAATCAAAGTTAGGCATAAATTAGCCCATTTATTACATAAAATCAGATAAGCTAATAATTCTTCTTTACCTTTAAATTTATTCCCTTTATAGCCAACAATTAATCAATTCCCCCTTTCTTTTTAATTTCTAGAAGTTCCCATTGAAAAAAGAATTACTCAACTCTCATGTGATTAGTATAACACAATTTTGTCATCCAATCTCCTAACACCTTAGATTTTAACCACATGATTGGAATCTTGTTTTTGCCCTCTCATCTTATTCTATCTTTATTCAAGCTTTCTTTTATATATACACACACACATATATCTTCTTTGCAACTTTAGCCCTAAACTCTATACTAAATCTAAAACAACCTCTAAAATTTGTGTCCATTGCATGCTAATCATGATCTAATTTATAATTTCTAAATAGTCCCCAGATATTTGAAGTTGCACGAAAAAGGCACTAAATTCTCTTCTTTATATATATATATATATATATATATATATATATATATATATATATATATAAAAATTTGGATAAAAAAATGATGTGATTTTACATTTTTTAAATTAAAGGATCAAAGTGTATTTATGTAGTTCTTTGTAGGTTGCATGGACAAAAACGTAATAAGAAGATGGTAACATTTCTTCTCCATTTGAGGACTTATTTTCATAATTACAATACTTGAGGACCAAAGTAGACTTATGGACTTAGGAGTGTTTGAGTGCATCATTTGCCAATAGTCTTAATTGCACAATATTTATATATTTCATATATCGTCCTCATGAATATGGGAATAGTTTAGATAAGTTAAAATGTTAGCCACTTTAATTAATTAATAAATTCCCTAAGTCCATTCAAAGAAAATAAAAGATTCTGCTGAGCAGAATTAAGAAAACTAATGAACAAACTTGTCCAATGAACTTTAATGAAGACCTAAGTATTGGAGTCTCATCACAATGATAAAGAATTAAAGAATAATATTATCATGAATAACCTCGTTACAATGATTACAAAATCTAGAGGAGAATAAATTACTAATTCAAATCTTATTATTTTTATTTTTCAATTCACGTATAAATCTATGATTAATTGTATATCTTAAATTTACAAGCTTTTTTTTTTCCATGAACGTATTATTCGTAAAACAGGTTCAAGAGTGTGTCTATGATATTAAAGAAAAACAATTCTATCAAATATTTAAATTAATTAGTGACCACCTTCTTGTGATTGTGATGTATATTTATACATCTTTTGAGGATTGTTATAATATGTGACACATGGGAATCCAGGAAATATCCATACACGTACAGTAATCTTGCACGAAGTGATTATAAATTGTATTCGTGCTTTAGAAAAATTCCCCACATATATTCTAATATTTTCTTGTGAAAGGCAAACGATGCTCCATATTGTTGATTCAAAATCCTTAGCATTCACGTACGTATATCACAAGAACATTATATATTTATGGTTAAAAACTAGAGAATCACGCCATGGCACAAACCCTAACTAAAGCTTACCATAAATCTCAAGAGGAACCCAACAATTTGCTTTAGTGATTAAGATGGGTCGTTGCTTTTCTTCAAAAAAGAAGAGGTTAAGATGGAAAGGCACGTACCCTTAAGAGAATAGGGTACAAGTTAACAAGTACCTTGTAGAACTTAAAATTTGGCCTTTCTAAGGGACAATGTTCACATGGGCTTGTAGTATTATTGATTATGAGTGTGGGATGGAGCTCTCAATCATGTGGAGCCTAGAATATATGATTCTTATATGGGATTAAAGCAAAGCATATTGAGTATGTTTTGGGATTTGGGGGTACAAAATGTTGCTTTATTAGCTTTATAGCAAGAAATACAAAGAGTCTCAAAAAATTGCTAGAATTTGTGATTTGGCATGTCGACGAACCTCATAGTAGGTTTTGGTGGGTTTGACGAATCATCGTTATCCTAGGTGGACTCAATGGCATATGGGGTGGAAAGTATTCCTTGATGCCGTCTCACTATCACCTAAATCATGCTCTCCAAAGAAATTAAGAAAAAGATTGAGTTCCTATCATTCAATCCCAAAAAAAATATGCGATTCATGGGAATTTGGATTCATATACAGGCATTCAAGCTTCGTCTTAAATTAACATATAGTTTTAATTGTAATCTTGGAATCTGAGTGTCTCCAGGATCCTATTCTCTAAGGTTCTGCAAGCTGTACGAGTCATTCTCCGGAAAAAAAACAACAATATCATCTTCGAGCACCCTAGCTAGCTAGCTTTAAGATCATAATTTGAAGACCAGTAGAAAAGGGACAGATGCTTGGAAGAAACCAAGATTAATTGGTCCAGTATGGGGGGGAATAACAGTGAAGAAGATAAATAATTTATCCAAGCTAGCTAGCAGAAATCCTTTTCAAGAGAAGGGAAGTGTTGGCTTTGTTGATGTTAGGTCTCCGTCTGAAGGACCATTTGCCACGAGGAGGAGGTTGCGAATTAGGACATGCTTACGACCAAGGTGCTTGATAAAGAAAGGATTTGTCTTAAAAAGCCCTACATTATATGAATCATCTTTCATTTTGTTGGTTGAATTGGGTGCTAGAATCTTACATTACTTTTACAGAATTCCAAGTTGTTGCTTGCTTCTCCACGGACATTGCCCTATTTTTCTCCTAGCTTTATGTAGACAAATTGCACGTTATTGGTTAATCCATAAAAATCTCTCCCAAAAAAACTTTTAAATGTCATGCATGCATGGCCCTAATTATCCACCTGCTTTCATTTGCCTCTATATAATTTGGAAGAGCTCCAAGAAAATATCTCGAGTGAATTATTGAGGTATGTTGTAGGGTTCAAGGAATATATATATATATATACACACACGCACCAGCTGTAGAAGAAGAAAACTTCTCTAGGAGATTATTTTATGTGCGTGGATATGAGATAAATTAATTAGTTTTAAAGAACAATGTGATTCTCTTGAGAGAAAAAAAGATTACATCGGATTTTTTACATGGAATAAGCTCTTTAATTATATACATAAACCTTCTCATAATAATAAGGGATTAGATGATCGTTATGGGAAAATATTAATTATTTGTCTCGGAACAAACCCTATATTTTCACCAATTCATCAAAACAAGTCTTATGCTATCAATTGAATTGATTAATCCTTATTGTGGTTAATTTCAATATTAATTGAGTATAATTTATCAAATTGAAATTGAAAAAAAAATATTTTTTTTATTAACGTTGGTGTCCGGACCAGCTTGCGCGCACCTCGATTAATCCCACGGACCCTGAAGTTAACAACCATGTAAGCCTCCAGTGACCATTATATTAGCAACCATAGAGCTCGAACTTGAGATCATAGGGGAAGCAAACCCCTTGGTCCTGACAAATTGATAATAATAGAAGAAGTTTTTTAAGGAATTAGTAAAAACACATGATGCAATAATGCGTTTAAGCATATGTCTTCATATGAGTCATCCAACTAATTGTTACAAAAACAACTCCTTTTTAGGCAAACCATCCATACTCAGAATGCAAACGAAGAGAAATAAACATTTAATTACTTATTAATTTCATCAATAATAACTGAGAAGGGAAAGGACTTAAAAGTGACACTTTTATTTATGACACCAATAGCTTTAGGGTTTTTAAACTTCATATATTTTTGCATAAGACTTCCGATTGGATTTATATTTTCCATCTCTAATTATTTTAGGATAGATAGATTTGACCAACAAATTAACTTCATTAGGTAGCTCAACTCCCCTTGGACCTTTTGTTTATTTGTTTTGTTACATGGAAGATGCTCAAATTTAAATTTTTTTTTCATAGAAGGAATTAATTGAGGACAATAATATTATCATTTGAGCTAGAAAACAACATTACATACTAGTGTTCTTATACACACACACACACACACACACACACACACATTAGATTATTGACCTTGTGGTGTTTTCTTGGATGTAAAAGAAATGTTCGGATTTGGTAATGTTTTTATTCTAGCGGATTTTTTGTTTTAATCATGTGAGAGTTGGTTCGATGTAACCTAGTTGAATATGCGGGTCTAAAAGCAATCCATACAACTCATAAAAATATAATTTGACTAAAAACAATTCAAGATGACATCTTTTTTTTTAATATTAAAATAACAACATATTGGATTGACTTGGGTCAACCCGGGTTAACATGTCAAATCCACGACCCGGGTTATGAGACTATGATAACCCCATAGAAAACAAATCAAAATAAATTATGAAGTCTAATTCTCAGTAAAACTAATGTTGAATGATGAAATTGAAAAAAATAATTAATAAAAAAAAACTTAAAAAAATGATCCGAGCTAACCAGTCAAACCTGTAACCCGAGTAATAAAACCAAGATAACCCAATGAAAAGAAAATCGATTAAAAAATCAATAAAAAATAATATAAAAAAACTCATGACCCTGGTCATTAGATTGAGATAACCTCATAGAAAAAAAATGATCAAATTTAACCCGGGTTAACCTCCTAAATTTTGATCACGAGACTGAGAGATAACTCCATGGAGAGCAAATCAAAACAAATTATGAAGCCCAGTACCCAATCGCTCCTGTCGAATCTAATGTTAAATGATGAAAATTTTAAAAATCTTAATTATAAAAATTACACAAAAAATAAGCCAAGTGAACCCGGGTTAACCCGTTAAGCACTATTCCAAAGTCATAAGGCCGAGATAACCTAAAAAAAGCAAATAAAAAAAAATCATGAAACATAAGGCTCAATGAAACATAATATTAAATGATGAAATTTGAGAAAAAAATCAATTAAAAGAATTGAGTCAATTGGGTTAACTCGCGACCTAGGTTATGAGACGGGGACAATCCAATAAAAAAGAAATCTAATTTTGAAGGACCCATGACTCGGGTCATGAGTCCAAGATAACCTTTTAGAGATAAGATAAAAAAAAAGACCCAATTTAATTGAGGTTAAAATGCTAAAAATAACGACTTTGATCATGAGACCATATATCCCCATAGAAAGCAAATCAAAACAGATTATGAAGCTCAATTCCCAACTAATCCAGTGTTGAATAATGAAATTGGGAAGGAGAGCAACCCAATCTAGCCAATCATTTATCTTCTCTAGCTGCTAGAGCATCAGTTCACATGCCCCCATCTATGGCGGCGCGTGATCTCCATACATTAGTAGTGTTCAACAATCTCACTAAATTCCAGTAGCTCATCTTGACCATTGAGACCTTTCTAGAAGGTGTTATTTGAATTTTGGATGATTTTGTATTTGTTATTGTGCAAATTATGTATAGGTAATTGTAAGTGTATGTGTGAGTGAATTAGTGAAAATGATGGTGTGTGTGTGTGTGTGTGTGTGGGGTGTATGGTTTTATTTTTACAAGTCTTAAAATAAAGAACGAAAAAAATACTAGAAAAATTATGGCCAAGCAAAAAACAAAAAGCCTAAAAACTGTGTCTTTTGCATAATTTAATTTTTTTTTTGTTAAAT
>Ga0307510_10007632_pt1 | contig 12896 bp, 6 predicted proteins | sample 12_EM_MG_FD_207224 | JGI IMG/M metagenome (GOLD analysis project Ga0307510, IMG submission 207224) | Populus trichocarpa ectomycorrhiza microbial communities from riparian zone in the Pacific Northwest, United States - 12_EM | ecosystem: Host-associated > Plants > Roots > Unclassified | place... | reverse complement strand
ACAGTTTGCCACAGTTTAAACATATAGGCCATAGTGATTGGGCAAATTTAAGAAAATCGTCACTAGCGCGAATCCGACTTTTGCCGGATTATACGGTATGTTATCAGTACGATATCGGAAAGTGGTAACGAGGGCGATGTCTCTTTGGGCTTAGGTGGGTGGTACGTGGGCGGCAGCTGTTCGAGGCTGTAGCAGGGCTATCACTTGCGTGTGGCCATTTCTAGCAGCATACAAGAGCGGCGTTTTACCGTACTTGTCTGGCTTGTCGGGGTTGATGTTGTTCTGTCCAAGCAATATTCCTACCATGACATCGCGCCCATTCTGGGCAGCCCACGCAAGTGGTGCTCGGCCTTCGTTGTCTGGCTTGTTGGGGTCGATGTCATCTCGTGCCAGTAGTGCTTTCGCCACTCCCTCACGGTTAGTGTAAGCAGCCCACCAGAGTGGTGTTCGGCCGTACTTGTCTGGTTTGTTGGGGTCGACGTCGTCCCGTCCGAGTAGGATTTTCACCACTCCCTCGTGCCCATTGCGGGCAGCCCACGCGAGTGGTGTTCCGCCTTCGTCTTCTGGTTTGTTGGGGTCGATGTCGTCCCGACCGAGTAGTATCCCCACCACCCCCTGGTGCCCCTTGCGGGCAGCCCACCAGAGTGGCGCTTGGCCCGCACCGTTTGTCTTGTTGGGGTCGATGTCATCCCGTGCCAGTAGTACTTTCACCACACCCTCATGCCCATTCATAGCAGCCCACCCGAGAGGTGGGCTACCCATGCTATCTTTTTAGTTGATATCACAGCCTTCCACCTCCGCTAAACCAGACACAATCTCAGCAATCCCGGAAATAATGCGCAGTGTAGATCGTTGGACTTGGAAGGTTTACCGAAATCGACACGGCACGTATACGGCTCCCGCGCTCCCGAGAGGATTTTACCGGGTGTGTGGTTATTGCAGTCGTCAGCGCGAGCAGTCTCGCGCAGTCTGAAAGGTCACTTTTCGCGCGGATCCTCCAATACAGAGAAGAATATTCGAGAAACGGTGTCCGTTGGATGTCACGAGGGCACGCTGGAGATCGAGAAAAAGTCCAAGTTGGACATCGGGAGAGGGACTTGCTTGACTAGGTGCGAATCTAGATAACGTAGGTTTCTGTAGTTGTCGAGCTGTTCTCGGGTACTAAAGGGGTCGAAATGAGAACGGAAGTAGAGCAGAATACGGGTGAATGGTGGAGCGGATTAAGGGGACAGGGGAGCCCACAAGTTCTTGGCAACAGGTTGCTATTGAAGGAATATTGTGGCTATTGAGATTTAGTGACCCATCCCACTCTTAGGCGGTGGCGCAATTCATTGGGGTTCTAGCTCCGCTCCACAAAGTAGCCACACTAAACGCCTCTTTCTCCCAACCTGCTCCATTTATCCGGTCTCCCAGCCCCAACCCATTGCATCAAGCATTTATCCTGGTGACCGATTGTGGCTTCTTGCGGGATCGCTTTGCAATTACGTGATGGAGGTGGTACGATCATGTGCTCGTGTGTTACGGGAGGAGATATTGAGGGTATGTTCTCTATGGAGGTTGCTAGCTACGGTTCACCTTAGTAGTGAAGACTCTGCTAGTCCATGTGTAGCGCTATGCCTCCTCGTATGCCCTATACTAAGGTTGGGACGTGGGTGATCGGACAGACAGGGATTAAAAATATATGTATCCTCATATGTTTTTAGTCCCTGTCTGTCCGATAACCCACGTCCACACCCGAGTACATCCCTCCATCCTTTAGAACGTTCGGTTGTCCACACTTCAGTGTTCCTCCATGTCATGTGCGCTTCCCTTTGCCTGCGCTCATCTCTGCTCCTAATACAACATTCTACTATTGGGATTATTATACCATCATTACGCGAGACCGGCAAGGGTCTGGATATGTATCTGTGAGTGGGTAGCTTGATGTATCATAGCTTCTACAGCGCCGTTGTTTCTGCGCATATTTTAGAGGTGCCTTATGAATTTTCTTCAAATAAATACAACTAGGATTGCATCTTCACCTAACCTCGTACGAAGCATTGGATGGTATCGCCTCTCCTGGAAGTGACGCATATATTATATGGTCATTGCTCTTCCCTAGCGATACTTCCCAATTTGCTCTACAGTACTATCTTCCAGTCACGAATATTCGAGTTCCTGGCGACTTTTGGGAAATTTGGGCTGGTGTATTGAGAAGCTTCAACTCGAGCGTAACTCAGTGTTCTGCAGTGTATTCATCTAAAGGGTCGCCGTACATGGATGTGAGCTTCCCTGAGGAAGTAGTCTCCAACACCTTCACAACACCCGGAATTCGCAGCCCCCAACCACCAATTAACCCTTTCTAGATGCTCTAGGTTTGTGTTGTTTCTCCCAGTGCCTCTTTCACCTCGTCCACAACTCGTTTTGATGCGGAACCTAGCATCCCCGTAGCTGACTGTTCCTTCTGGATGGTCGGGCCTGGGTAAGGACCCACAACTGTTACCTTCCGTATTCAGTCCCGATCACACAAGCTGTCCAACACCAATGAGCTAACATCACGACTTGTTAGGACTTGGGCTTCCCCTCCCATTCCTTGTGGTTCGTCCTTTTTATCTAATATAAGTCTCACCCACTCCCGGATCTCCATAGCAAAACAAAACTGCCTCATGGGATCCACCACCCCCTCTACCGCTTGTGCCAGCTTCTCAATTCCTCTACACGAACCATTCCCCTACATGGGGGACTCGGCAGTCTTGAATGTCCCGATACCGTAATCTAGGCTCTAGCGACCATAACTAGGTCAAGACTTGAGATATATCATCGGCAATGGCATAGTTTAATAACCTATCCCATCTTTTCAACCACCGAGAACTTCGTCAAACCAAGTTCCATTTCTACAGCCAACTAACCTAATTAGTATTCCAAAGGGTTCTTATATGTGCTGATAAATAGTCTCCTATTTTAGTCTTGGATGATTCAGGAATCAGGATCCAATGCTTACCATTATGCTGACCGAGGCAGCAAAATATATCTCTGGCGATACTCTTAGCATACTGTATCTAGAACACAAGCGAAGCAACTGCTGATGCCACAGTATGCACAAAGGAAGCTGAACTCTACTTCGGTCTGTTCATAAAGAATCTTAGAATTGATCGCTACTATCTCCAAGCAGGTGACTCAGTTATGTGCAGTGTTTCCCATATTGTATTATAGTACCATCACAGATCATCACTCAACTAAAAAAATTAGCGTTCAAATGGTAACTTTACACCGCATACAATACCATTTAATATGATGTAGTTCAATAACTGGCCGCGAACCTACCCGAAGCTATTAGCCTGGCCAATACGAGGGTACACCTTTGATCTCGATAATAATGTTGGGAGGAGGGAGTTGCACAGGACCTTGGGCAAGGAGAAGAAAGCCAAATCCAGGTTCCTAAATGCACCTAACCTCCGGCACTACAAACAAGAACCTCCTGAACTTAGCCCGGATTTGCTCCGCCGCGGTGCCATCCTGCGCGCAATCCTCCTCATGTGCTATTAAAGCCTCATATTAAGTCTTTTGTCTAACCACCTTCCAACCCCTGCGTGTCGGCGATGTAATATCTGCTCGTCATAAGGAACCTTAATTTATTAGTACTGTCTGCGAAATGAACTCCTGTATTATAGTAGTAAAAGATACTATTACCCGGGATCAGGTTTTATAGTTAGAGATACCGTTTCCTAGTATGGTACCATACCGCACCCCTATAATTTAGGATAAGGTAGTAAAAATACTAGGGCAACTTAGTGTACAGCTAAGGGGCTACTGTCAGAGCGCGAGGTGAGGTTTCCCTGTCTGTCTTGGGAGATCATATGGGTTCGTGGGTCTGGACCCGACCATGGATAGAATGCTGTAGGAAGAAAAAAAATTATAGTACGCCAAAGGAGCCTCGAGGAGGATGGAATATCCTAGTCCGCTCGGAAGTCGGTATTGGGTAGTATCACGGCTCCTTCGAGCACCCTTATAAAATTCGGGTGCAATACTAGATATGCTCGAAAAACTCACTATTCACGAGGTACTATGTACAGGTAAGGATATCGAGTATTTTGTTAGAGGTTATGGTTGGCCCTAGAAGCTATGGGAGGGCTACTAATCGTTCGGGAGTGTGGTGGATCGCTCCAGCGCTTTAGCGGTCTAAGGTTTTACCGACATGTCTTTGTTATCACGGGGGTGGGAGCAGGGTGTAGAAATTGGGGAAGATACAAAGATAGGTGTGGTGATCCGTTGAAGGGTGAAGATTCTTTAATTTTGCGTCACCAAGAAACCTATCTTTACCATCAATTTAGTTCTAACTTTAGGGGAGTGCGAATAAGTTTGTGGATACCATCGCCCCCTCGGGTTTCCTCCACAGTGCTCGAGTTCCAAGAAAGTCCTCTCACACTACCGTGTACTGCTGGTTTATCTGTTTTCCTAGTTTAATATGCTTGAGCTACAAATTTATGCCCAAAGATGGGGAGATTGCGATAGAATTGCTCAGCACAGAAAAACAATATTATTAGGGCGTTCGGGAGGTCAAGTTGTGTGGCTGGATTGGAGAAGCTATAATAGCACTGATCGGGAACTGATCTCTGGAGTGGCACACTGTGTAGGTGACAACCCCTTAAGATGATATACCGGTAGAAGGGTATGACTACATAGCGAGTTTTGGGAGCTAATACGGTGTTTATGAAACTGGAGCTGGCTCCACAGATAACGGGCTCCCTGCAATGATAATTTTCCCCGGTAGGCAAGAATAAAAGGTGTGGGGAGTCTTCCAACTCCGCCTCCGAGCCCAAGCCCAGATAACGTTCTAGATAGTAGGCTCCGCATTAAGCCATGTCCACAGTGGAAACTAATTACTACTATACCTTACCGAATAACGAACTCTTAGGTTGCTTTGCACAGGTGTAGGAAATGGTTGCTCTGAATATTTTTTCCTATTATATCTAAACAACCGTCGTATTTACACTTGAAAAAGAGATGGAAGGGGAAACTAATATATTGTAGAAAAAGTGGGTATGATGGAAATTTCGGGCCGCACTGCTGCACTGGCTTGTCTCAACATATACTCTAAAAAGTCCTCCCATAACAGCAAAATCCGGATTTTAAAGGAAAGGTCACAATATTGACCTTCCCCCCGGAGGAAAATCAGGATAGAGGGCCGGACAGGTACGTGATGTATATGTACATTCCCATTGCACGCTTCATTCCACCAAAAAAAGAAATAGTAACTTTGAGCGGCGTTTTGATGGTAGGATTGCATCGGAGCGAAAGGTACGATAAGATGGAAATTACCATAAAGCAGTGGTTTAAGGGGCGGGAAAGGGTAGGGTGAGGGTAGGGAACTGGTGGTGGCGAAGAACAGGCTTATGGGGCAATTGCGGTCATTGCAAGGGTGGCAGATAAGTTATTGGTACGATATCGGTAACGAGGGAGATGACTCCGCGGGCTTAGGTAGTGCTATGGGGGGCAGATGTTTGGGCCGCAGCAGGGCTATCACTCGTGCACGGCCATATCCAGCAGCGTCCCCGAGTGGTGGTGTTTGGCCATACCGGGAAAGAGCTTGTCAGGGCGAGCTCTTTCCAAACGAAATAAGAGCAAATACGGCACCGGAAGAGCAATAGTGGGAGAGAGGATAATGATAGCGAGCAACTAGAGGTATATTCGTCGTACGTGGTTTTTACTTGCTAAACTGAGGGTATGACAGGAGTATATATGGAAAACAAAACACCATTCTCAGTCTTCCAACCATCACCACACATTTCCACTTCTTTCTGCATATCTCTCCTTATCGCCTTGTCCATCCTTCAAAGAAACAAATGAAATAAACATTCTGTGTTATCCCTGAACAAAAGAAATGTATGACAAAAGAAAACTTCCTTCATTTCCGTAGCCTCCATGCTTTCCATTGTTCTATCCGTCCGTCAATGAAACATCTTTCTTAACCTCCCTGCTTTCATGAACTAAAACAAAAATGCCGAGCAGCTTTTCCAACTGCTCCAGCCCGCTCAGTAATCTTACTACTCCCGCGTGCCCATTGTGAGCGGCCCACCAGAGTGGCCTTCGCCCGCACTTGTCTGGTTTGTCTGGGTTGACGTCATCTCGCCCGAGCAGTAATTTGACCACTTCTTCATGCCCATTCTCAGCAGCCCTCGAGAGGGGCGTGCGGCCTTGATCATCCTGGTCGTCGGGGTTCACGTTCTGTCCGAGTAATATTTTCACCACTCCCTCATGCCCATTCAGGGCTGCCCACCAGAGTGGTGTTTGGCCGACCTCGCTCCACTCGCCGTAGGGATCGACGCTATACTGTTCGAGTAGTAGGTTCACCATGTTCTGGTACCCATTGAAAATAGCCCACGAGAGTGGCATTTGGTGGTAGTCAATTGGCTTATTGGGGTCGACGTCGTCCCGTCCGAGAAGGGCTTTCACCACTCCCTCGTGTCCCATGAAAGCAGCCCACCAGAGTGGCGTCCCACCGTAATGATCCGGCGTATCGGGGTTGATGTTCTCCCGCCCAAGTAGTATTTTCACCACTCCCTCGTGCCCGATCGCAGCAGCTACCCCGAGTGGTGTCTGGCCGTCCTCATCAAGTCTATTAGGGTCAATGTCGTCCCGCCTAAGTAGCGTTTTCACCACTCCCTCATGGCCATATTCAGCAGCCGACCAGAGCGGTGTTCGGCCGCAGTGATCTGATTTGTCGGGATAGACGTCGTCCCGTTCGAGTAATAGTTTGACCACTTCCTCATGCCCATTGATGGCAGCACACCAGAGTGGTGTATAGCCGCCCTCGTTGGGCTTGTCGGGCTCGATGTTGTCCTGTCCGAGTAGAAATTTTACAACCTCTTGGTGGCCATTGCGAGCAGCCCACTCGAGAGATATAATAGCCATTGAGTCGTTCTGGGTGATATCGCAACCTTTAACCTCTGCCAAACCTGCTATAATCTCAGTAACCCCTAAAAGAATTCCTAGTGTAGGCCGCTGAACCGGGAAAGTTTATCGAAACTAATAGGACAAATATGCGGCTTTTGTGCCTTCGAGAGGTTTTTAGTGGATAGTGGCTATTGCAGTAGTTGGCGCAAGCAATTCCGCGCAATCCGAAAGGTCACTTGTTGCGTGGATTCCCCAGTGCAGAGAAGGATGTGCGAAAAGCAGTATGTGTTGGGGCCAAGAGGAAGCACGCAGGAGAACGAGAAGGGTGTCGGTTGGATACCAAGAGAGGGGCTAGTCGAGAGCTTTGGCCTCCCCTCAATTCGGAAAATTTAAGCAGGCTTCTGCAATTGTCAAGTGAGCTGTACCAAAAAGCCCGGGATGAGAGCTGAAGTATGGTTGAGGTGAAGAGGTGGCTCAAGGTTGTTGAAGGTTGTGGATGTCGAGGAGCAAGTTGTCTATTTGAAGTGGCCAGCGAATGGCTACTTAATAAGTGAAAATTTCTGCATCTAGCAGTCGCACCTGGCTAAAATAAATCTCGTTATAATGAATACTTAGCTGTAAGGAACAGTGCCCAGCCGTCACGCCAGCGAATATTGAAAGAGTGAACGCCCATAGTAGAAATTAGTGAACTAGACTCTGTGGTCTGGGTTCTTGGCGGTTCATTCTGGAGTAGGGTGCGACAGTCTAGCCCTGTACAGTATATCCGGTCACGCTCTAACGGGAGTGGGCGCAGACGTGTCCACACTTCTGTGCTCCTTCATATTTTTACCCCCAGATATCCGCACTTTCTCGACTCTTATATACTACAACATCCTATAACACCTCCGGGATTATTCCACCATTAAGGTACGATGTTATACCACGAAAAATGTCATTTTTTTCAAATTTGATTGCGTGGCTGGCGGGAACCCTTCTCAGTTAGGTTTTTTCTTTTCTTTTGAATTATGTTAGCAGTTGTAGTTGCAATGGGGCTTGGAAATCATCCAATTTCTGGCGCACATTTTCGGATTGAAAAGACGCCAAACGGGGGACGGCTGTGGGGGGGGGGAGAGCTGAGGCACCCGCAAAGGGTAAAGTGGATTAGCTGGACAGTGGAGCCCTCCTCGCCTACGAAAACAAATACTTGGCGCGATTCTGAGAGGAATTCACCCCCGGGGTAGAAAAACAGTCACCAGTATACAGGTTTTTCGAGTCGAAAAACTTTGGGGTCCGTAATGCTTATTTTCCCCAAACAAAACTAACCTACTATCATAGAAACTTGGCACTCGTAAAACGACCCTGGGGTTAAAATGCCCCTCATGTCCCTGCGTGTTGGAGGAAATTGGGTCTTAGAGGCTCTTATCCGACTGTTAGGCCGTGGCTCAATCGGGAAAGCCTCGCCTACTCTCCACCCGGTCCTTTTATCTGATCACGCGTTGCGCCGCAATTGTCCCAGCCCCAAACCCCTCAGTCATTCATTGCCTTGATCTTTTGTCTTATGCGACAGATTGTGGCTTCTCGAAGGATCCCGCCGATGCCGGTATCCCGCGAGACCGGAAAGAATCTGGATATGTACCTATCAGAGTACTATTGCTTCTACGCGCTTTTTCAGGAATATTTTGGAGAATATTCTTGGGGGTGTCGGTTTCCAGACTGCTGTCCATCGCATCTGGTGTTGTGACCTCATCCAACCTATTCTAAGATATCTGATTATGTCACCTCTCCTAGAAGCGATGCATATGGTCGTTACTCTTCCCCAATGGCTCCTCCCAATGTTATCCTACATGCTGTCTTCCAGCCATGAATATTCAAGTACTCGGAGGCTTTGCGAGATTTGGTTTAGTGAATTAGGAGGTTTAGATCTTTGTCCCCCCCACAAATTCATCTAAAGCGTCGCTACATGTGAATGTAAGCATTTCGGAAGCAGTAGTCTCTGGAATCTTCACAATATCTGGCGCTAGCGAGCCCCCGTCCACCAATTGCCCCTTTCTAGCCTCCATAGGCTTGAGTTATTTCCCTTGGCACCCCTTCCAATATTGAATCGCAAGGTAAAGTAATCGTAACTTTTTCGGGGTGTGCCAGGCTTATATGAAATAAGAAAGTAAGCTCAGGGGTTTCAACTTTTTTAACACTGAGCACGCTTACTTCCGTCCTTAGGCAGTGCAGGGTTTTGCTACCTTGCAGCTGTCTCCGAAAATCATGTATGTTCGTCACAAGTAACCTGAGGATGGATATAATGCCCGGAGGGATATAAAAAAAAGAGAAAGCTCAACTCGCTCGTAGATCGATATCGCACAGCAGGTGGCCCTTTCAATTGCCTTTCTCAAATTGAGGTAGAAATACCGCTCGTTATGCACCTAGTTGGTACATGGGCACCGACCGGTTAAGCCATCCACTTAGGACCAAAGGGGAAGAGAATCCGGCATCAACTGTTGAACTCTGTTCAGAAATACAACCCCGGGAGTGTATCCTGGCCAAATTGAGTGCGGACGGATTAGAGAAAGTATACCAGCGCGGGCGGCACTGCTCTCCAGAATGTAATGCCGTGAAGGCGAGTGCCATCTGAGAGGATGCTGGGGGGTTTGGCTGTAGAGCAAGTCTTTGAAGTCCATAGTGGATGTAGGATTTGAGTTAACTTCACGGTTAAAAAACTCCTTACTCGATTGATATTCCTTGATGATCAAGGCTAAAAAGCGCGGATGGCTTTCTAATTTCACCTTTAGCGCAAGCTTGGAGGACGTTCCAAATATAATAAGCAAGGTCTTCATTAAAGACGCATCCATGGCAGGAACCGATCATCATCGCGCCTCACTGAACAGCTAGCCTATATGTTGCTTTTGCGCTGGCAGAGGGAATACTTGCGCATTGTATATCCATTATATCTAAACAACCTTCGCGTTTACACATCAGAGAGGAGGAATGGGAAACAATAGGTTGTAGGGAGGGTAGACGAACAACAAAAAAAAACAATAAATAATAAACTCAAATATGATAGAAACTTCAAGCTATAGTGGTTTTATCTCAATACAATAGAAATAACTGTCCTATAAAACCGGGCTCTAGAGTATAAATAGGGGCTCAGGAGTCCCGGCTTAAATTCATGAACCCGGACAATAGGTTGGGCAGGTATGTGATAGGTATTTGCATTCCCGTTGCGTATGATCAGCCACCAAGAAAACAAAATAAGTCATGTTATTGTGCCAGGCTCACTCCGGAAGGGGGGTAACATCACAATAACCACATGGCAGTACCTTAGGCTGAAGGAGAAGGTTGGGCGAGGGTGAAAAGGGGGGAGGCAGTGGTAGCGATAAATGTGTTTATGGAGCCATTGCAGTTATTGCGGAAATGGTAAATAGGCAATCAATAAGGTATTCGAGGGTGGTAGTGCTGGCGGCGGTCCCTCGGGCTTAGGCTATTCTGTGGGTTGCAGGCGTTGGAGACGTAGCAGAACACTACAACTGATGGGTGGCAATTTCGGGTAACATCCTTGATGGTTTGTTGTCCAGATTTGCCTCGTTGGAGCCGACCTCTTCCCGTTCAAGTAGCAATCTCACAACTCCCTCGTGCCCGTTATGAGTGGCCAACAGGAGCGGTCTTTGCCCGTGCTTATCTGGTTTGTCGGGGGTAACGTCGTCGCGTCCGAGTAGCAATTTGACCACCGGCTCGTGCCCCCTCGCGGCAGCCTCCAAGAGTGGTGTGCGGCCGGACCGATCCGGCTTGTCGGGGTTCACGTCGTCCCGCCTAAGGAATAATTTCACGGTTTCCTCATGCCCCTCCCTGGCACCCCACCAGAGTGGTGTTTGGTGGTGGTAACCCGGCTTGTCGGGGTTGACGTCTTTCCGCTCGAGGAGTAATATTACGATTTCCTTGTGCCCCTCCCTGGCAGCCCCCCACAGTGGTGTATGGCTGGCCAGATCTGGCTTGTCGGGATTGACGTCGTTCCGCCCAAGGAGTAGTTTCACTACTCCCTCGTTCCCCCCCCTAGAAGCCCACCAGAGTGGTGTACGGCCAAACCGATCTACCTTGTCGGGGTCGACGTCGTTCCGCCCAAGGAGTAGTTTTACCACTCCCTCGTGCCCGTTCCTAGCAGCCCACGAGAGTGGTGTTTGGTCGTCACCATCACCTGGCTTGTTGGGGTCGACCTCTCCCCGATTAAGGAATAATTTCACGATTCCCTCATGCCCCTTCCTAGCAGCCTCCCAAAGTGGTGTACTGCCGGACCGATCTGGCTTGTCGGGGCTGACGTCGTCCCGCTTGAGGAATAATTTCACGACTCCCTCATGCCCCAGCATAGCAGGCTCCCAGAGTGGTGTACGGCCATTGCGATCTGGCCTGTTGGGGTTGACGTCGTTCCGCCCGAGGAGTAATTTTACCACTCCCTTGTAACCAGAAGAGGCAGCCCACCAGAGTGGTGTTCGGTCGTGTCTATCCGGTTTGTCAGGGTTGATGTCGTCCTGTCCGAGAAGTAATTTAACTGTTCCCTCGCGCCCATTGAAAGCAGCCCATGAGAGCGGTCCCATGCTGTACTCGTCTGGCCCGTTGGGGTCGACGTCTTTCCGCCCAAGGAGTAATTTTACGATTTCCTCATACCCCCCCCCAGCAGCCTCCCGGAGTGGTGTATGGCCGGACCGATCTGGCTTGCTGGGGTCGGTGTCGCCCCGCCCAAGGAGTAATTTTACGATTTCCTCATACCCCCTTCCAGCAGCCTCCAGGAGTGGTGTACGGCCGGACCGATCTGGCTTGTTGGGGTCGACGTCATTCCGCCCCAGCAGCATTTTCACCACCTCCTCGTGCCCACCCCCAGCAGCCCATGCGAGAGGTGTTCCACTCATAGTCTTTTTGGCTGATATCAAAACCTTCCACGTCTACCAAATCAGCTACATTCCCCATAATCCTAAAGATGATGAGCAGTGTAAACCATTGAACAGAACAGGGAAAGCCTACCAAAATTAATAGGCCAAATGTACGATTTCTGTGCTTCCGAGAGGATTTTAATGGATATGTGGTTATTGGAGCGATTTTGTGCAATCTGGGAGGTCAATTTTTGCGTGGATTCCCTAATGAAGGAAGAAGCGGTGTGTGTTGGGGATCGAAAGGGGCACACGTTGGGAGACAAAAATAGAGGGGATTGGGGATCAAGAGAGAAACTGGGTGAGAGGGCTTTAATAACTTAAGCAGGTCTCCGTAATCGCCCTGTGAGTTGACCCAAAAATCTCAGGATGAGAGTGGAAGTATCGGCACTCATGGATGTGGGGGACAGCAGATAAACGAGACATAAGAAGAGGCCTCCTTATCCGCTTCAACAAGTTCTTGGAAATGGGCTGGCAATACATATCCCCATTGAAGGAATACAAGTACCTGGGAATATGTTTTCGCACAGTTAATTTAGGTTAACCAGCGAAATAATCCCTGTCTTGTAAGAACATATCGCCGGGCACTTACACCGGTATTGTGGCCTTTGAGAATCGGGGGCCTATCTGACTGTTGGGCTGTGGCACAGCTCAGGGAGGTTCAAGCGCCGCTCCTCAAATGAGTCACCCCAAGCCTGAATTTCCCAACCTGGCCCATTCGTCTGAGCCTGTCGCATCATACGGGTAATTATCCCCCGCCCCACGTTGCGCCCAGCTTTCATCCCCAGTCACCCACTACGGGTTCTTTCAGGAACGCATTGATATTGTGCGTGGATAAAACCAACCGCGCATCAAGGAACATAAAGTTCGGCTATGACAACAGCACCCAATGTTGCAATGAAGGGGGGGGTTCGATCAAAAAAATGATCGAAGGCTAGGAACGCCCTTTTTCGAACCGGGGGGTTATAAGATAGAACCCCTTCTAACAAATCGGTAAAACATGATATCTGAAGGCAGCTGGAAACAAAGAAACAAATGAAATGATAGGAAAAAGGGCAAAATGTAGCAGAAAAAGCAAATTCCCCGGCTTCTGAGCAATAAATACTCGCATATCTGGGTTAAAGGTAGAAATTC
>Ga0307510_10007631_pt1 | contig 12897 bp, 10 predicted proteins | sample 12_EM_MG_FD_207224 | JGI IMG/M metagenome (GOLD analysis project Ga0307510, IMG submission 207224) | Populus trichocarpa ectomycorrhiza microbial communities from riparian zone in the Pacific Northwest, United States - 12_EM | ecosystem: Host-associated > Plants > Roots > Unclassified | place... | reverse complement strand
GAGAGAGAGAGAGAGACGGAGACCGTGCAGTTTTAGAGAGAAAGAGATTTTATTAATTAATTGTTATGCTGCATGTGTCTCTTTATTGGTGCAGCAATAGGAGAGCAAGAAAGCTTAAGCAACTTCTATCTTTTAGTTTTCCCGGTATTTTTAGAGAAATAAGCTGCTGTTGGGGATTTTATTTTTGTTGTCATGCTACTCCACTCCATTGTGACCAACTGGTTTGAATTTTGTGTGCGCCCGTGGATAAAATGCCAAGGGTCTAACTTGGACTGGCATACCAGCATAATAATAAATGGTATTATTTTCCTTTACTGATCAATGTGTCTGAAATTATTAAATGTCTGGTTGAAGCCATTGTGCGATCTAATCCAAGATATCTAATCCAAGATTTGGATTGTGGATTAACTTGATTAATCTCCTAAAATGATACAACATGATTTTATTAAAAAAATTTAATTTAAAATTAATAAAACTCTATCCAAATTGAAAAATAATCAAAGTAATTTATTGAATCAGATGAGTTTTATATATCCTTGATGATGGTGAAAGCAGCTCGTTATTGTATTTCATATGGTCAGGATACTCAAAATCTAATGTTTTGAAAGAAATCAAATCTGGATGAAAGAATTATGAATTAATTGATTTGTTTGATTTTGTTTTGTATACTTTGAAACAAGTGGATTTTGATTGTTAATATGATGTATTTCATGTCTAGAAGATGATCTGAATTTATGTTAATTTTTTTTTACAGTACTTTGGCTAATATCTTAACTAAAATATTAATTCAATGCTTTCATCTTGCTTGCATTTATTTTTTAAATAATTTGAATTTTGAATTGAAATAATTTGGATTTCAAAAATTCTACTAAGAAGAAGAAGAAATGGCCTCTTCCGGTTTGACTACTACTGAGTGTTGAGGTTTGGGAGTGTTGCTGAGATGCTAGATTTGAAGAGTGGAGATACAAATTGAAGAATAAAGACAGGAAGTAGGCGTCTGTGTGTCTTTAAAGGGAGCGGCTGCTAGGGTTATTGGGTTTAGGTTAGAATATAAAGCATTTTCTTTTCATTTATAGTACCTTTTCTTTTAACATGAACCGATTGGGTTCGGTTTGGATTTACTAGTTTCAACAGTACAAAACCAAAACCGAACCGAATCGAAAGTTTTCTAAAAATTCTAATCGGTTTTTTTACTTGATTCGGTTTTTTAAGTTAATTTGTTTTTATTTTTTTGGTTTAATTTAACTTATAGCTTATAAGCAAGTAGATGTGAGTCTCGTAACGACTCCTTTAGATCTTGTGATTTTTCCTCGCAAACGGTTCCCCTAAGTGCGTGCATATGAATTCATAGGGTGTTAGGTCAAGATCTAAATAATGGTTGTCGAAAGGCTCAGAGTGCTGTGGAGATGGATAATCCATTTGGGCTGACTAAATGCACTGGTATACTGGTACATCTTAGTGCAAACTATTTTGAGCATGGCCTGAATGGTCTAAAAGGGTAGGTCATTCAGGCCTAGTCAAAATGGCTTGAAGGTGGCAAGCTATTCAGGTCTGGCTTGAACGATTTGGATTTTTTTAATGTATCATCAAAGGTTATACATGTCATTGAATTTTGTGCAAACTATTTGGATTTTTTATTTTACTCTAACAGTTACAATTTTATTTCTTACAGCAACACTTTGCTTAAAAAGAAAATGAGAAAGATCATTCTACTTATATAATTTTTTGTGTATTTAAAAGTGAAAAGAAATATGGAATTAAAATCTTATAAATGATGAGTAGTAGAGGATTAAAATGAAGAGAAATAACAAATTTAATTCATGTAGCCACATGCTCCGATCCAGCCTTTGCCGCTGGAACAAGGTGAAGCCGGGGAAGGTGAGATTGATAGTACTGAAGATGCTTTCCTCTTGTCCCTAACTGTGAGTCTGTTGGGAAAAATTCTTTTGGTCGGGATTTTTTCACGTTTTATCGGGGACTCCATTTTCCGGACCACGGCTAGTCTGAACGAAAACCCGGGAATTTTTTAAGCAAGTTTGAGTTTTCTCATTTTTGCGTTTTTTTTCGGAAAGAAAAAAGAATTGTCGGACCTCCCTTCCCTTAAACGGGCTGATGAGTCCCTTATAAAAATAGGGGATGGGGGATTGTGCAGTATATGAAAACTGAGCAAAAGTCTTCTTCTACCTGTTCTTTTCTTCTATCTTCGTCTCCTATTTTCTAGTTTCTTCTTCCCTATCTATAGTCTTGTTCTAACTTCGGGTTCTTATGTCGAAGAGAGAAAATCGAGTCTATTTTCTAGCACGTAGATCTTCAAAGATAGTGCAATTTTTTGAGGTGGTGTTATTAAATTCATGAGAGGCAAGGCTACTTGAATTAAGATTGTTTACGCCGATTGACGACCAAATTAATCTTAAAGACAAAGGGTATAATTTTTTATAATAAAGTTTGCTATTTCCTTTTATTTGTCTAAAATTTATCGGCAAGTACACTATACACATTGTTCTAGATTTTCAGTATTTACTTTATTTCTGTTGCGTGTAGTTTGGTTATTTTATGAAAAATATGAACATGCAATTTCTATTATTCCTTTCGTTTATTATCTGCTTATTAATTCTGGATAGTTTAGTTTACTCTAAACAATCGTAATTTTATTTCTTACAACAAGAAACATTTACTTGAAAAGAAAATGAGAAAGATCATTCTGCTGATATAGTTTTCCTTGATAGTGCAGCCATCCAAACTTCTCGAGGTTAGGAGTCTTAGCCTTTTGATGATAATGAGGGAGCCCTCAGTGGAAGGAAACAGCTATTATGCTTCCCGGTAGAGATCGATATTGTACAAGGAAGAGTGTCAGAAAAGGATGCATGGTATGCTTACAGCACCGATCCTAGCTGTGCAATGAGTCGTAGTAAGCTTGTATCATAGCTAGGCAGCCATGCGAGCAGCCAAATACCTTGGCAACAAGCCAATTCCTTGGCAACAATAACCATACAACATGGAGTCCTCTTAGAATGGCTTTAGCCCAGCATGATTCCTCTTCCGGTTCGATAACTGCCATGTTGCATGATCCAAATACCTGACACCGAATCTAAACTTGCATCCTAAAAAGATTCATGAATTATTGAGTTAATCTGTAATGCATTTATCTTATTTATTTCAGAAGAGTCTTCTCAATTTATATAATGAATTATAAGGAGTTCATGCATGTATGTGAGTTAAGCCTATAAATACCCCTTTCCCATTAGAATAAGGCATCTGAGAATGAAAATAAATTATTTTTTGTGGATCGGTAGGAAAAGCAGTTGGTCTGAAATAGCACGGGCAATTGTAAGAGGTAAGGAATGGTTTATTATCTCAACAACTCACGGAATTAAATTAAATCCTGAATTTATATACACAGCAATGAGGAAATTAAATTGATATTACTCTGTCTACCGGAATAATTAATACAACAGCATGAAGGCCATATGATATACAAAGCAAAGAAATTTAAGAACATAATATTTGGCTCTCTATATATACAAAGAATACACAGGTAGTTGATGGTGCACAAATGTTTCCCTGTGTATTAATTATCTCCCTCTCTCTCTCTCTCTCTATATATATATATATATATATATATATATATATTTATATATACACACACACACACTAAGAAATATGAACAAAAAGACATATATCACAAGGTAAAACCCTGCACAGGTTTTGCCTCCTGTTGTTCTGGTGAAAGAACAATGCGGCCCTTCACCGTAAGCCATATAATTCATAGTCTTATATGCTGACCTCCTCCAGCATGTGAGTCTGAGAATAACTGCTAGAGAAAGGATACTGCTCGATATCCAGAAGCAAGGACTCGAAATCTTGACCTGTTAACATATCTATCTGTTGGTATATTGATAGATGATTTAATGTAACGTCATCGAAATGTAACTGGTTGTAAGGTTGATTCAGTTCTTCAATAAAAGGGACTAACTGATTGCAATACTCAAATGAATCGACTGATGCATCAAAGGATGTTTCCATGCTACTCTCTGGTTCTCCATGATTGTAAGGTTGATTTGGTTCTTCGGTGAAAGAGACTAGCTGATTGCAAAACTCGAATGAATCAACCGATGCATCGAAGGATGTTTCCATGCTACTCTCAGGTCCTCCGTGATTGTGAGGTTGATTTAGTTCTCCAGTAAAAGAGACTAACTGATCGCAAAGCTCAAGTGAATCGACCGATGCATCAAAGGATGTATACATGTTACTCTCGGGTTCTCCGTGATTGTAAGGCTGGTTTAGCTCTTCAGTAAAAGAGACCAACTGATCGCCAAACTCAAGCGAATCGATGGATGCATCGATGGGTGTCTCCATGCTACTCACAGGCTCTCCGTGAGCTTCGACATTTACAACCGCGACATTCTCAAGTACTGTTTGGGGTTTAGAGGGAGGTGGTGGAGAGGGAATTGTCTTGCCATTGCCAGTTAATTCTTGAACAAGCCTCTTAAAGCTTGAGCTGTCAGTGATGTAGACCTTCGGCCGCAAAACTTTTATCAAACTGCCGAGTTGATTCTTTTCATTCTTAGAAATCTTCATCGATGCTTGACTTACTTTCTTTCCCATAATTTCAATGCTCCTTAGTTTGGAATCTGCTCAGGTTTCTTCGCTTAAGCGGAAAATACTAAGAGCTATAAATATATGCGAAGTTTAGGGATTGTGGAGACAGGACAAGACACTATTCGTAATTAAATTAAAGATGCTGAAAATGATGTAGATGTCCTTCCTTCAATACAATTTCTTATTAGGAATTTCCATCCACCCTTCCACCTATATTATACTGTGCGCTTTGTCTCTCTATCCGTCTCTCATTGTCAAAATGTGAGACTCGACCAATCAAAGAATGCTAAGGTTTGTATTTACATGGAGGGAGCTGGTATTGGTCAATTCCTGAAGCTGGTTTAAGGTGAAAGAAAGCAAAGATAAAATAATGCTAGCATGAGATCAATGGGCCGTGTGGGAGTTAGAAGGACATCGAGGGCACGCAGCCTACTATTCATGGACTCATTTTCTTTTGCTTGTGCTTCTAGTCACATCCCATTTGAGACAGGGAGGATGTTGAAATTTGAAGGAAAAAAACAACTGAAGTCTCAGTTTTATATTGTCAAGGAAACCTCGTCAAGAAATGCATTAAATTATTGCATCAGACACACGAGCGCTGATAACTTAACTCTTATCAAGTAGCAATCAATGTTCTCTCAAAATATTGCGAATATCAGTCTGGAAAAAAATATTTGATGCAATGATGTGGTCACCATATGCAAAGGAAAAGAAACCAAAAAAATGGAGGAATTATTAACAGCCATCCGAGCTCGTTACTGTTAAGTTCTATGCAAGTATTGAGGGAGTTGTCATGGGACAGAAGTGATCACATCAGTTCTTGATATTGAAAAATGCGAGTATATGTTGATGTTAGATTTCTTTAAAACAGTGTGAAAAGGATATGAAAGATTTTCCATGAGACATATAGAATCTGTCATTTTTTATTTCAACATCCAATGTCAAATCAAGATCAGAAATTTTGGCTTTCACTGTCTTTTTGCAATGTGAAAGGAAAATGTGGGGACAATCCCTCCATTTAATTATGAAGTTAACCCTGCTGCGGGTCACATTCTGTGCCTATCTTTAGGCAATGCTTCCAGAATTAACACATCATAAATTACTTAACCCCACACGCTACAGTTATGGGGATGGATAGCCCTATATAGCACATACAGACGTAAATTCCTCGATGTTGAAAGCCTGCTGATCGTTGCAGGAGTTACAGATTATGTGAGATGGCGTATCCTGCCTGTGACAAAAAGAAGGAAGAAGAAGCTGCAATTCTGCACAGTAGGGTAGTATGCAAAATGAGTCATTTACCTTGTCAGCAATAAATAAACTTCTAGCCAGATCATATATAGTCAGATAGGGCTTGCAAGCAAAGGATGCTTCTAATTGTATCTTAATCATTACTGCTGTTAATTGCAATCACCAAGTTCTTCGTTGTTAAAGTAACATCTCCTGTGCCTTGATCAGACAGGATTAACATCTCTAGCAATTGTGGGAGGAAACTTATGCACCACTTCCATGATAATGGAATTCCTACTGAGACGAAGATTAGGAGGAAAAAACAAGAGTCTAAAGAATTGCTCAGAAAACTTCAATCATTTGATTTATGGAGTCCACCCATTCCTGGATAAATTAGCATTACTAGTCTACATTACAAGGGATGTTTTTACAGATTACTTAAAGTAAAATCCACCTTGGGACAAAAAACAAATCCGATCAGCACCACACATGCATGAACCTGCTAAATAGGAACACAGTATGACAAAAGATCCCCTGCCGATTAATTGAATAATTTTAGATTTCGGATATGCCCTTTTAAGTTTGTACATAAATTATAATCAAATGGTCAATGGTCAAGACTCGCAGTCTAGAAAGAAACCATCATGTGTTTTCTGGGCTTGGATCAAATAAAGCTTGCATTAGATTCCAAACAACTAAAAGCTAACCATGTGATGACATAAGAATCTGGTCAAAGAGCAAAGATTAAGCTGATTTTGATGACTTTTAACCAATGTTAGATTGAGCAGGAGAACTGAACACACGGCACTGAAATCTGGTGAAGCAAAGGTTCCTTCTATGTTAAATCTTGGATTTGGATAACCTATTGCCAAAACCTAGCAACACGACTGACCTAGATTTGTAGATGGTTAAATTAACCAGTCAGAATTTTCATCTGTGTTCAAAGCCTCCAGCCATTGCATTTCCTGCCGATATATTTTCTGACTAAGGTGGCAAGTAATCGTTTGTTGTTAAATTTTTAGCAAAAAAAAAGGCTTTCTTTTACCAGCATAGTCAGGAGGAACTGTACCGCTGAGTGCTTGGACGGATTAATATTCCAACTTACCATCGAGTCGGTAGGGGGTAAGGTCAAAAATTTGCGTTCGTGACGGTATGGATTCCAACAAAACAAGGGGTGGTGGTGTGTTTACACCACGCTTGTTCCTGTGGAACTAGGAGATGGTGGACCAAGAAGGGACGGAAAACAAGAGAAGCCCAAGGATTAGGTTGTCATTTTCTTCTTTCCAGATGGAAAGATTTGCAAAGGGGAAGATATTGTTCGTGTTTATTTTTACCTTTCTCTTGTTTCTTCCCTCATTTCTCCTTCCAACCAAGCGAGACAGATTTGGATTCCATATTTTCCTCTCCTTGCTTATCCAACACTAAGATAAAAGGGAATTCAAACCTGATTCCGACTCCTCTTTGTTTTCTCTCCCGTTCTATCCTCGGTTTCATCGCCCTAACCAAACATAGCTTAAGTGTAAACGCACATGAAAGCAGGACAGAGACAGCAGGCTGCATATGAGCTATCCAGTTCCCTTGGGCCTTGAGAACTCAATATTCGAGTTGATAAGCGTGGAGGTTCTAAAAGCTCTGAAAGAATCATCAAGCCATAGAATATAAGACTGATATTAATACATAAACCACTGGCTTCATTGTTCCTAGAATCCCAGACTATGTAATAAGAACGCAAGTGTTAAAACAACTTGTGAGATTAGATGCTGGTATGCTACTCGGGATGAGAGTTGAGTTAGAATTGTAAAAGAATCAAAGACGCTAAATTCAAAATTCCTATATCGGAAGGTAAAGGTGGAAAATGACCGAGTTGTTCAAGATGCAAATGTGAAATTTCTGCCCTGATAGCAAAAACTATTAGACATTTCAGGAACAATTAGCTTGGAGTTTGACATTGTTCCAGGAGAATTGATTTATTCATTGAATTCCGTGGTTACATGCACTTAGCACGCGACAAAAATGACTATAATTTAAGTGAAGAAAATTATATGAAGAGAAAACTGTACCTGTGGAGCAATACTAGCACCACTCTGTAGGAAGCTTCCTCGACTAACACATACATTAAAGATTCATGGAAAACCTTCACGTGAAGGTAGAGGTCTAAAATTTGCTGATTTACATGGTGTATACTTGTTATTAATGCCTTTGGGACACGGGGGCATTCTCTGTCAACAATGACCCTAAATGATGCATAAGAGGATATACAGGGCTAAATTCCTTGTCTCCTCTTGATCTAACCTTTGCAGCATAATCATCTAAAGTTGCTTTGATACCTTTCCAAATCTGATCCTCCCCTTGAGAATCCAGCCACAGTGAATACTGCAGAGGTGTAAGCCTGTTCCTTTGCAGTGGTGATTCCAATTCATCAGGGCCTCGGGTGTAAAGGTGGTGGAGTATGACACTTGGTGGCAGATCTTGAAGTAGAGGAGATGCTCCCAACTGAGATGTCTCCAGGAAAATAAGCGGCCGGAACGCTCGGAGTGCCCGGTACGGTGGTCCAAGTTGTTGTACAGGAAACAAATATTGGCCTACAGTTAATTCCAGCTCAGCCATGTCTCTAGCCATCCTCAGTTTCCCTGATTCTGAAAGAGGTCGTACAAGAGAGGCATGTCTGATAAAGAATATCAAAACCCGTGATGCCATACTTCTCACAAGCTGGGTGCATATAGTTTCTGTCCCAGCTGTTGTAGCACTTGCTGAAGAAGGTAAGAGCCTAGACAAGAACTCAGTACGAAAGTGAAGAATGCACTTCTGCAACTCCTCCATGTAAGGTGAAGCATTGTTGTCCATTGCAGCATCCATACCATGAGCACCAAAGTTCTGGTCGTGAATTTGCAGGATGCATGACTCAAGTCGGTCAATCATTGCTTTGAAAAGGGGAGTCACTGAGTCACGAGCTACCCCATATATTGCACCCAGTGCAGGAGACAACACATCCACTGCGATAGTGGGCAGCCCAGCAATCATTGATGATATACGTGTATGAATTTCTTGTAAATGCTGGCACAAAGCAAAGTTCCTGACTTGTGCTGCAGTTGCAGGACCTGTAATTTGGCGTGCCTCATGACCTGCAGATATCTGAAATTCCAAAGCAATTTTTTTCATATATGAAAGGACTTCTCCACCACAAAAATCATGAGAAAACTACCCCTTAAAGAATCCAATTACATTCACTTTGAAAATTCTTCATTGCTTTATATTATTTTAAATGGCACAGCCACATAAGTAATACACAGCACAGTACAGCAAGATGATCAAATGAAAACAAGAGCGAAAAAAGTTTACAGCATAAAACCTATTCTATCCTTAAGTTCCAACATTTGGGAATTTATAAGAAATCAAACAGAAAACACCATGAGATATGAAGACACCACTAGCATTAAATCACCAGATTTAGATAGCACACTCAATAAAACTATGATGACAGTTGCTTTAACTGAACCGAGATTTTTAAGCATGCAAAGCTAGTTAATATGATGGTACCAGAAATTAGCCATGTGTCACCCTTTGAATAAAACAAGAATTGCAATTACAAATAACAATATAATACAACCGATAACAGGAAAATAATTTTACGAGGAAGTCTTTATCACACAACCAAACTACACAAACAAGACATGAAAAATTTGCCAACCATTAGATTGTGGGGAGCATGATGGGAACCCACTGCGGACACCATGATATGATGGTTTGCATTTCTTCTACTTGTGCTCAGTGTAGTTTGGTTTATGTTGTTTAGAATTGCGCTAACTTTACATTGACATATCATCCAAAAAACTTTATTTGCAAAAAAAAAAAAAAAAACACATCAAGCCCAGGATTAAGGTGACACTCAAGTAGGATATGCAAGTGGATTATTTTTATGTGTCATATAGATAACAACTCCACAAATATAACATATGATATGCCAGAAAATAAGAACACATAATGGAGAAACCTGAACTAACAAAAAAAATACTATTTGTTTTACCAAATTACCTGGTATTCAACTCGTTCTGAAAGCAGGAGCAAAACCTTGCCTATTTCATGAAATACAAGAAGAGTCAAACGCCCATCCAATTGGACTGCTTCAACCTCTTCCTCGATACGGGAGATAATTCTTGAGATTTGTTCTTTGGAAGGAACACTCCCACGGCTGGACACCGGGAAAACAGTGTTCACAAGATCTGAAAGGCGACTTAAGCACATAGCCAAGAAAGCTGTCTGGAATATTTCAATGGCAGCAACCATCTGTTCCTTTCCGTCCAAAGTAATAGCTGGTAAAACCCCTTTGACATCTGTATCATGTGAGATTCTTTCAAGTAGATTCTCTGTCAAGGAGAAGAGTTTAGGATAGCCCATAGCAAATATCTCCTTAACAAAACTTGATGCAGTGAAAGCAGATTTCATTTGGCTAGCAAAAGCCTTCACAAGTGCCTCCCAAACCCGGTCTGTTAGCATGGGATCACCATCCTACAAGAATATCAGCTTATTGTAAGCATGAAAGAGATGGACAGAAATGTGGCAGAAAATCAAGCAGCAATCAAGGTAAAGGCCCAAAGAAATCTCCCTCTCTCCACAAAAATGCGCAAGCATCAGAGTTTTTCTTTGTTGGTTTTGTTTATGACCCATAAAATCAATCAAAAAACAGGAAACCATCAATACGACCTGAACTACTTAGGAAGCTTTTATATGGCATAATCTAGAGAACAAGGTACATAAAATTACTATATCTGATTATTGGAAATGAAAAACACCAAGAAATAAACGAGTTTAGACTATAATCGCTAATCACTGGATTGCTGGATCAAGTGGGACAGTGCATCGCTTCACATGAGTCCATTATAGGCCTGCTGCCTACTCTTAATGATATTTCTATCTAGACATCAGGGTGGTCGAATTTGCTATTTAAGGAAACATAAATTCAACTATATTCAACAACAGGGGATCAAAAACTTCGTTTTGTGGTACAGAGATATGCAGAGGTTATTACATTACAAACTAGTGCTATCAACTTCTAGTACAGGATCAACCCAAAACAGAAGAATAACACTACAAACCAATTAAAACTCTGCTTAGCAGTTCACACGGCAAAAGGCACCACGATCCATAACCAATATAGAAGCATTCATATAAAACCAGCAAACAAACAGAAACATTCTGACCAAAATCATAAATCCCTTTCACCTTAATAACCTCATCAAGCAACAAAACATGCGTAAATGGATCCCTCTTCTTGGACAACACTCTCTGCAAATGCCAAACAGCAACAACAATAGAATGCAACCGATCCATACAATTCCCCATTCTCTGCCAAAGTGCCTCCCTTGCTTTTGCCCCTCCTCCAATCTGTGGAGTCCCACTCCCTCTTATCCCTCCTGGCCCATACCCACCACCACTCGCAGAAATCGCCTTCATATCCAATGCCAAGCCCACACTCTTCACTCCCATTCCCTTATACTTATTCACCAATTGCTCCACAGTCACCTTCAGCTCTCCTAAATTATAGAAAACTTGCAACCCAGTTCCTACTTCTGCCTGATTCAATCCTTCCATTCCTCTCTCTAACACTTTCATGGCTTGGCTGCGCAGTTTTTCCCCAATTTCTTTAACCCAATTCAGCTCCTCGTCAACCATATCAATTCCTCTCAAATCATACTCATTACACATTGTCAAGATCTCGTAATGTAATTGCGCTGCCTTGGCAAGATCCAATTTTTCAGGCTCTGATTCTGATGCAGAAATTAAATCTCGAAGCTTTTTCGACAACCTCAGAGCGCGAATAGTGTGTTGTAATGCTTGGTTGGTACGATGCAAATTGGAGAGCTGGATAGTTTTTGATTTAATAGCGTTATGGGGATCAGAAAGCTCGGATCTGACGCGGCGAATAGAGGACTGCATAGAAGAGATGGCCGATCGGAGGGTGGAGAGGGAGAGTTCAGCGTCTTTAATGGACGAGAGTTGGTGGAAGAGGTGGGGATGGCGGGAAAGGACTTCGGAACGGAGTTGGGATTCGAGGAGGCGAATTGCATGGTGGAGGTGTTCGGCGGTGGAGGCAGGGGAGCCAGAGGAGAGGGCGGCGGAGGAGAAGGAAGTGGAAGAGAAGGAGGGAGAGAGGAATGGGGAGAGGAATGGGTCTTTGGAGAAAGAGTCTAGAGGTGAAGCAGAAGAGGTTGCGGTGGTTGAAGATGGTGGAGGAGAAGAAGCAGAAGGGGTTTTGAAAGTGGAGAGGCGTTGGAGAGGAGAAGAGGAGGAGGGAGAGGGAGAGGCGTTTGTGCTTATCGAGGGGAGTTGAGATCTTTGGGCTGCCGCTGCCGCTGCTGCCATTTTTCTTATAAAAAAAAAAAAAAATTGTTTTAAGGTTTAGAATCGATTTAGGGGATGGAGAGCATTTCTCCTGGGTTTATAACTTTATATACATTATGATGTTGCCGCCGTCGGAGACTTGACTGTTGAGCTAGCTTCATCCGAAAAAACTAAAAAATAGAGAAGAGTACAATCTGGTCCCTCGAGTATTACCCGTTTCTTAATCGAGTCCTATGTAATTCTTAAGTTTGGTCGCATGATTGTCGTCCTTCTACTAAAAATACAGAAAGTGGTAAGGGTAACTCTGCAAAATGTACATGAAAATGTGCTTAAAAATATATTTTTAATAAAACATATGAAAAAAATTCAAAAATAATTAATTTAAAGTTAAAAAAATTCAATAATTTTTAATCTTATATGTTATTTTGAATGATTTTTCTTTTTTGAACAGTAAAGGATATTTTTATACTAACCTGTGAATAAATTATCTTAAGTGTATGAAAAAAAGAGGTTTTATCTTAGGTTATTGTGTTAATGACTTAAAAGCCCATTTGCTTTTGCAACGTATAAATTTATATGTAGGATCTATTAGACTTTATGGTCAAACTATAAGTTTTGTATAAGAAACGAATGCATGCTTTTACTGCATTTAAGAGAGAATTGTTTTTTATTGTCTTGTTGAAAGTTACAAAAATAACCTTTGAAGACATCTTTTTAAATCAACTTTTT
>Ga0307510_10007630_pt1 | contig 12897 bp, 15 predicted proteins | sample 12_EM_MG_FD_207224 | JGI IMG/M metagenome (GOLD analysis project Ga0307510, IMG submission 207224) | Populus trichocarpa ectomycorrhiza microbial communities from riparian zone in the Pacific Northwest, United States - 12_EM | ecosystem: Host-associated > Plants > Roots > Unclassified | place... | reverse complement strand
GTTGCTTGTGCCCGAAGCCTTGGCCAAAATTTCAAGAAGCGGACGACGCGGAACCCTCGTACGAATAAGCATTGATCCTCTGGTAGGTTCTAGTGACACCGGATCCCAGATCTCTCAGGTTGCGTTGACGCTTCAAAAAATGTCTGAAGCCGTACCCTACCACTCGGCCCAAGCTTCAGATCCCCTCCACGCGCATCCCGCCATTCGAGGCCAACTCCAGAATCACCAAACACTTCAGCTCCAAATGACACCTGTGCATCCGCCTGGCCCTCGGAGAATGTGGCAATGACCCATGATCGCGCGCGGTGGCATCCAGTGACCAGGATGATGTCTTCCATACGGTCGATTCCCAGGCCAAGATCCTCGGCGTAAGCGAACCAAGAGTCGATATTCTTGACCATAAAGTTGCCAAAATCACGAAGGGCAGCTGTGTCCTCGCGTTGAGCAGGGAAAGGAAGAGATAACAGGGCGCCTCGCTTCCCGGAACATGAAAATGTGACCTGCGCATCGTCTTCGGGCCTAAGTTGTTCGTATTAGTTCGGAATCGATGGCACCAAAACAAGCTGATGACGTACCGCAAGGCATCGACTTGACGTCCCCGAGACACCACCCTTATGCTCTTCGAGAGGAATTCTTTGTACCCTTCTGTACTCCTTCCAATGTGGTTGTCCATTCTGATCTGCAGTAGCTCATTACTTCCCAGAACTCTGCAGCTGGGATCGGATGGGCTATCACCACTGGCACTGGTAGGGTGGAGAACATTGAAGAGCTGATGGAAATAGCCTTCTCGAATGAAACCGACATCTCCCACCTGCACGGCATGGTATCGTCCCTTCGAGCCTGGTTCCCATAGGGGATAGCCGAAAGCGGGGTACTTGATTGCAAGCTCTTCACGGAACGTCTCGTGCTGGGCTTGAAACATCGAGGAAGGGACTGCGTAATCGAGAAAAGGAAGACGACAAGGCAAAGTAAGCCTCGGAACGGTAGCATTGCATTGCATATGTGGACGCAACCTGTTAATCAAAAGTGGTCATGTCACATTACCTGTCATGGCCCTGCACAGCATGATCAGTAGCAGTGATAGAGTTGCTGGAGTGCGAAGCTCGGGCATAACCAAACCCAAAGTCCCACCTAAGTGTTATACTTAACCCAACAACGTGGCAGGTGAATGTGTGTTGGTGCTGGTGCACAGATCAATGATTCCCCAGCAAACCCCAGCAGTTCGCAGCTTTAGTAAGCAGGGTAGTGCGCGAGCTGACTTTGAAAATTGCAGCTTTCAGACACGGCTTGACTGACACTTGTAGTTTGTACTACAGTATAACAGTTTCTCTCGAGGGTTGGCTTTTTAGAAAGGTACTTTGTTCATTCGCTGGAGTTAGGTTTGTTATCGGTTTGTGGGGGCTTGTGGGAGCTTTTCTTCGTTTTGTACTGTACTAATGAGATGCATCGGGGAATCCCGTCGGCCGTCCTTGAATTGGCTCGCTTGGCAAACCTCTTGTGCTCCTGAATATGGTGATCCCTCTCGAAAGTGAAGCGTGCAGCCCTGGGCAAAGCGGGCCATCGACCCACTGGGTTCACCTCCAATGCGGGAATAGAGTGCACAGATCAGAACGGCATCGAGGACCCCGATGGGGAGGCTCAATGAGAAAAAAAATGGAAGGGAGAGGAGGAAATATCAATCAAATCAAACGCAAACGGGTCTTGTTCCGACAGAGTCTGAGACGCATGGCAAAGCAAAGAGACGTTTAGGGGCATCTCGGTGTTCAGTACTTCAGTGTTTAATATGAACTTGTTGATTTTTGACGGCAACGTTACCTCCAAGCTACAGCAATCAACACGCCCCGCGGCCGGACCACTCCAGTACATTTATCTATCCCCTTTCAGCTTGTACTCCTTCCCATTCGAAACAATCTTACAAGAAAAGCAATCGTCCCATTTCTCCTCGTTTAAGCTCTCACTACACGCCCACTATTCGAAAAAAAATTATTAGAAAGGACCTTGGCCCTTTCCTTTCCCTTTCCCTATTCTTTTTTTTCTTCTAGAAAGACCCACAAGCGACGGCGACGCCGTGCCTCGTCGGTCTCGTCATCCATCCGACGCCATCGGGTAGCCTGGCCCACAGACCACTACAGTCAGGTCTCCAGACCTTTTGCGCAATAACCAACGGAATCACAATGGGCATCGCACAAGCACAAGCACCGGCAGCGCGACAAGCACGATAATACCGATGTTCCGTAGGCGAAGTGCTGGAGACGCAACAACAACGGGCAAGCGCAACAAACACTCGCAGGGCCGCGCTTCGACTCCACCTCTGATTCCTTGGTATCGCTTGATGTACGTAGGCTTTAGCCTTTCGTTCGATTCTTCCCCCCTCTCCCTTCCAGTGGCCCCCTTTTTGCCTTCTTCACCAGCCGACCCTCGTCCGCACCACGTTTTCTGATTCGCTGCCAATGCCACCCGCGAACAATACGCACGCTTCTGAGTCGAGGACTTCTTTCCCACCCCATTCGCTACCGCGTGCAAGCCTACACGCATGCAAACCGTATGCCCCAGTGGTCACGGTGGCCTCTTCCCACACCCTCAGACCTATCTGTCACTCTGATCGGCTCGATCATCGTCATCGTCGTCCGTCCGTTCGTTCGTTCGTTCGTCCACCCATTCATACATACTCACACATACGTGCATACATGGATCAACCTCTTTTTTGGGGCACTCCTTACACAACCTCCCATCGAGCTTCAACTTGGGGTGGCCGCCTCGCCCGGTCCCGCAAACGCCCGGCCGCCACACAGGGCCCTTTGGCGCCGCAGACGACAGAGGCGCTGCGGTCTCTCCTTCCACTAAGACGCCAAGAGCATAGCATCAAACAAAAGACAAACTGACAGGACCCTGTGTAGGTTCAGAACGCCCGACTTTTCCGTGCTAGACCTTGAAGGGGTGGGGAGGGTCGAGCAAAATGGAATGGGTGGGAGTTCTGGCCGGCGTGCAGCGCTGACCGTGACTTCGTTTGATCATGAATCAAAAGACTCGTGTTCTGGAACCCGTGGTTCTGGGTCCTTCTGTTGGACTTAACCCATCATCAACTTGCCTCAAGGCCCTTGCCATCTCTCCCTCCCCCTTTTACAGCACTGATCTCTATTCTATTCTTGTGCTCTTTCCCTGCCCTTCTATCAGAACGTTTCTAGTTCATTCCACACACTACGCCCTCTTCTCGTCTTCTCCCCTCTTCTATATAACTGGCGGTGGCGGCGGCCCCACCACTTCACGGCACGGGACCGGCTTGAAGACCACATGCCTCGTGCAGTACATTCATCTTTCTCTTGGAGAGGGGGAAGAGAAAGAGAGGGCGCTCCGTCATTCATTAAGCTTTCCAGCGCCGGGTGGGACAGTGGGTGCAGTCCTTTAGAACGTGTTTTTTTCAAAAGCCCCTCCGCCCAGACTAAATGTATTCATCTCCGGAATCTCTTTCCTTCCTTTCTTTGGAAGAATACATACGATATCGCATGACCGTCCCTTGACTTGGCTATTGGGTATTTCAAGTTACGATCGCCATGCCTTGCCACGCCATGTTGTCGCTTAGCGTATATGACACCAGTTGAACACGAAAAGCCTGGGCTCCGAACCCACCTTCGGATGGATCATAATCCCCCATTCATTTCATGCGGTGCACGCCCCCTCATTGTGGAGCGCGCCGTGCCGTTACCGCGCTGCGCGTCGAAGGAAAGGATCGGCTGGTGGCGCGCTAATCTAGCTGGAGGGGCTCAGGCTGGCGGCGGCGGGTCAGCTGTCAGCGGTCAGCGCATGGTTGAGTGGGTGTGCGACTCGGATTTCATTATGATACGCGAGAGGCCTACTGTACTGTACTGTAGTACGTGTGAGCTCCGCGACCCGTCACAACCAAGATGAAATCGATGTGCGCCATCTCACATTTCATAAACCAGTGCAATCCCCGGCTCGTTCTACGAAGTATTATCATACAGCACGAGTGCAACGATACTGCATGGTACGGCCGGATCCCCCTCTGGCCCCCTTCCCCTTCACACCTAACTTAACCACGTTTTAGGCCCAGTTGGATTCGCCCTGGCTGGGTTGCTTGAGCCACCCGACCCACTGGTACCGACCGGTGAACCCCTGCCGCCACTCCAGCACGTTGCGTTGCGATAGATGATACTGTATAGATTTCGGATTCGATCGGTTTTTAGTACCCGTCCCGTAAAAAAGAGAAAGCCCATTCTTCCGGGGCACGATTTCCCGATACAGTACCGATATCGGGATCGGGGTGTATGGGCTGGCGCCAAGGGGCAACTCTCGAAAACGTTTTGCTTGGCCGCCCGTCGGCGTCCCTGTAAAAGAAGGAATCGAATTTAATTGAATCGAAGAGAGTAGATAGATGAACCGAGAGAGGGGTGGCGCATCAAAACAACAATAACACGACGATGGGCCGGTCGGCGGCGCAAAGCTAATCCCACTTTGCTTTGTCCTCCTCGAGTCAAGCAAGTTTCGGTTTCGATCGATGGAACACCTCGTCATCTCATCGACTCAAAGTACCCCCTTTGCGGACAGCGTTCCAAGACGTCCATTTGTCTGTAACGTAGCGTAGCGATTATTGGTATCGACACTAGCAGTAGAAAAGGCATGGACGATCGTTCTGGATGCGAGTAGATAACTGGGAAGCGACGTAGGTAGGTAGACGAAGTATGGCTACATCTCCGGGACCAGCGGAGAAGCGATAAGACAAGCGATATGAGTACAACAAACTAGTGGGGAGTGGGGCTATTGAAATAACTATGACAAAATCAAAGATCAAAAAGGTGAGAAGTAGTGCACTGGTCCCCTAGATGGCCATAACGATAATCGGAAAAAACGAGTACAGAAGACTGAAAAGTACCATGATATGAGAAGAAATTGCAATTGTGGTGGTGGAGGGGTATTGGTTTGGAAATGTATGCATGAGATGAAAAGGGATTTGAAAAAGAAACGCGAGCCACGGCGGAGGCACCGGCGCTAGAGGAACACTGTTCGGGTGATCATGGGGGTGGGAGGGATAGGGCCTGGCCGTGGGTCCGATCCGTAAGAGCTGGGCGCTATTACGGGGATAGAGTGCCGACTTTGAGACACCAGCATCCAGTCGGATAGCGTGAGTCAGACGTTCTCCAATCGAGCCCGAGGAATTGCGTTTTTCCTTCGAGAAGGTCGCGGCGGCGCACGCCCTTCTTTACGCCCTCCGGTGTCGGCGGACGGCGCCTCTCGATGTCTCGGACGCGAGCCAGGTGGTTGGAGCGTTCCGTGCTCGTCAGCACCACGTTGTACGTGTCGCGGATGGCCTCGAAGACGTCCACGCAGCGGATGCCCGACTGGCGTACGACGTACACGGGCCAATCTGGTATTTCCAGGCAGTGGATGACCATCTCCGTTAGGCCAGGCTCGGCCGCCGACTTGTTTCGCTCGAGGGTGCTGAGTGGTCGCGAGCCGCGTTGGCCTTCGGCGAGGATGATCTCGTCGACCTCGCGCGCAAAGTCGAACTTCAGCTTCCCCTTTGAGCGTTGGGCATCAAAGGGTAGAAGCTTCCAGTGCAACGTCGCGGGTGGTTTGCTGGGATCTGTGGGGCAGGGCATGTGAGCGCTCGTTTGACATGCTCGGATCTAGGACGCACCAGTAATCGCCGTGCTTGCGATTTGAGGGGGCTTGCTTTTCGATAACCTGCTGGAAGGTGCTTGCGAAGGTACTTGCGATGGTCTCAGCGAAGTTCCTTTTTCAGGCGAGGAGGCATAGCCGTCTCGATCCTGTTGAATCAGCGACGCCCTCAAGACCACAGAAGACTCGGAACTGCCTGCAGTCATAATCAATGGATATGATTACATCAGCGACAATCATGGATCTTCGGGTCGGCTCCCTCACCTGTCTTGAGGATTCCCTTCAGAGGCAGCGCCGGCACTAGCGACGTTCGCACGCCCTGGGAGGGGTGCCGTGGGCGTCGTACTGCGGAGGGCTCCAGGGCTGAGGTATAGCCGGCTTCATCGGCGGACTCTTGACGTCGGTGACGGTGGGTCGTCGATGGCCTGGAAGCCGTTTGGGGTGGTGATATCGCCATCTGAAGAGGTGGAACCATCAGTGGGCTCCTGATGTCGGGCAGAGGGCGAGGGTTGATTCGAGGGGCTGGGGGAAGGGGGACGGCCACTGGCCCCCAAGCGTCGTAGCTTCTCCTGGTCATCGTTGGGCGATCGTAAGAATAATCGTAAGAGCGTGGTTGAATAAAAGTGAAAAAGGGTGGCTGCGAAGATCAGCGGGCTATGAGTGCCGAGTTAGGGGGAGGGGAGGGAGGATGCTACCAGCTACCTGTTATTAAGAGGGGCACGTCCTAGGGATAACTGCGGAGGGTGCTTTGGATCGTCAGCCGCGGAGCCCCCGCATTCGAGAGAATACGGCTATATGAACCTGCTGCGAGCGGGGAGAGTGAAGGGGCGTGGGGGGAGGAGTGGAAGCCGTAAGGTGTGATGCAGAGAGATATATGTCCTGCCCTTAGGCACGAGGCAATGACCCCGTGTACAATCTCTGGTTCCTATATCCCGGGCCGTAGGTGCCCTCAAGCGAGAGACCAATCGCAGGGTTTCTCTCTAGGGTTAATTGGGGGCGAATTTGACAGCTTTTGTCACTTGATCCAAGGCGATTATCTTGAGGAATCGTCTAAGCGCCCGCCATGGCACCGCTTCCTCCAAGCAGTGCGTAAATTTTTATTGAATTGTGAAACTACCAGTTGCACTGGTAGGCCATTGTTCCGGACTTGGGTGGGTCTGCGGAAGAAGGGTGGCTTCCATGGGATGTCATTTACTGCGAGTGTAGAAAAGAGGACTCGTGGAGGGAACGAATCGCTGGGAGATCCAGGCCCGGGGCATGAGGCACCAATGTTGGGTTTCGGAGAACACACCGAACGGTGGAACGTTTCTTCGGCTACGATGGGATCTCATCCTCAAGGAGCCAATCAGACGGGGGAAAAGTAGACTAGGAGATATCGTGGTGAACGGCGGTGGGGCTAGTAGGAAACGTTGCTCTGGGTGAATGGGTGAAAAGAGTGGCGCGGGGTCCTTTTTTTTCTTTTTGCAAAACGCACGTCCAGCAGGTGACCTGGCTCGGAAACGGTTCGGAAATGCCCCTGCTCTGAAAATAAATCAAAACCTATGCAACATGACGGAATAAAGAAAGCCCACGCACTGCTTCATCGGCTGAGGTTGACAAAGAGGGACTCATGCACAGCTGGGCCACAAACAGCAGTTATTGGAGTGGTTACGAAAAAAGTTACGACCCCTCAAGGCTGTGTCCAGTTTTGTGGTGTTGGTGGTGTTGAGTACGTGATTATGTAACACATTCTCGCACGAGCCTGAGCCAGTCCGTCCATCCGCCCCAAACGACGCCGACGACCTCGAATTCATCAAGATGGCGACCCACATATTATTCGAGTCGGCGTCGGGGTATGCCGTCTTTGAAGTCAAACTTCGGGAGGAAATCGCTGCCATGACAGAGGCCGTACAAAAATCCATCCAGGATCTGGGAAAATTCAAAAAAATGGTCTCTCTGGTGAGCTTTTCCCCATTCAAAAGTGCCGCGCACGCGCTGGAGAACGCAAACGATATATCAGAGGGTGCGTGAACAAGTCTTTCCTCATTGATAGTCTATCCTCATACTGGCTGTTGCTGACAGGCACGGTAAACGAGGACCTCAACGCGCTCCTCGAGCTAAACTTATCAAAACCCAAAGGCGGCTCTTCTATCGTCCTCGGCGTCGCAGAACCGATCCTAGCCAACTCCATCAAAAGCGCTCTCAACATAAAGTGCGACACGTCCGAGTCGACGGCCGAGCTCATCCGTGGCATCCGCTTCCACGCTTCAAAACTGCTCAAGGCTCTGCAGTCGGACGACCTCACCAAGGCGCAGCTCGGCCTCGGCCACTCCTACTCGCGTTCGAAGCTCAAGTTCAACGTGAACCGCGTCGACAACATGATCATCCAAGCCATAGCCCTGCTCGACCAACTCGACAAGGACGTCAACCTCTTCTCGATGCGCATACGCGAGTGGTACGGCTACCACTTCCCCGAACTCGTCAAGCTCGTGCCGGACAACTACGAGTACGCGCGAGTCGCCAAGTTCATCGGCGCAAAGGAGAAGCTCCTGGCCGACAAGCTCACCGACCTCGCCGCCCTCCTCGGCGACGACACCACGCGCGCGCAGAACATCATCGATGCCGCTGCCGGCTCCATGGGTTCCTCTCTATCCGACATTGACATGCTCAACATCTCCGCTTTCGCCACGCGCGTCATCTCCATTGCCGACTACCGCAAGTCCCTCACTTCCTACCTCGCCGAGAAAATGAATCTTGTCGCACCCAGCCTCACCGCTTTGCTTGGCGAGCGTATCGGCGCACGCCTCATCAGCCACGCGGGATCCCTGACCAACCTTAGCAAGTACCCAGCCAGCACGGTACAAATCCTCGGTGCAGAGAAGGCCCTTTTCCGTGCCCTCAAAACTAAAGGCAATACCCCCAAGGTAGGTTCTCCGTCATCCCTCCCCGCTGTTGACCCGGCCACGCCACTCACCTATCTCATTCCAGTACGGTCTGCTCTACCATTCGACCTTCATCGGCCGTGCAGGTCCCAAGCACAAAGGTCGTATCTCACGCTTTCTTGCCAACAAGTGCTCCATTGCCTCACGCATCGACTGCTTCTCCGGTAAATGTTTCTCATTCACACCCCTTTTCGTCTCATCTGACAACAACTGCACCCCATCAGAGACACCGACGCCTAAATACGGTGAGGCACTACGCCAACAAGTGGAAGAACGTCTGCTGTTCTTCGAGACCGGCGCCCCGCCGGGTAAAAATGCCGATGCGATTCGCAAAGTCCTGGATCAGCTCGCCCTCGAGAATGAAGACGAGGACGACGATGCGGAGATGGTGGTGGATGCTGATGCTGAACCGGTGCTCCCTCTCATCGAAGCAGAACCACCGAGGAAGAAGGACAAGAAGAAGAAAAAGCGGAAGTTGGACGAGATGGACGTGGACGGGGAGGATGGCGACGGAGATGGCGAGCCGGTGAAGAAGGTTAAGCTTTCGAAGGAAGAGAAGAAGGCATTGAAGAAGGAGAAGAAGCGCAGGCGGATGGAGGAGGAAGCTGCAGTCGAGGTCCGTCATATGTCCGTCATTCATCCTCTCCTAATCCTCGCGTAGCAGGACGGATCTTCAAAGGAGAAGAAGGAGAAAAAGGAGAAAAAGAAGGAAGAGAAGGAAAAGGCAAAGAAGGAAAAGAAGAGCAAACATTGATGACGCCCACCCTTCTACCCCACCTCCTCCTTTTCCTCTGTTTCCTTGATCATATCTTCGTGTCTTTGCATATCTGTAAATTATGCTCACTGCATGTAATATCGCTCCTTTCCACACCCCGAATCCTGGCCCTGTCGGCTGGCGATAGACATGACGAAAAGGGTGGAATTGTGTGTTGTGATGGCTACAACAGTGCCAAAAGTTCGTGGGATAGTTGCGCACCATGGTGATGAAGAAACAACTTAGTTCAGTTCGTGTAGACGACTTTCATGACCCATTCCCTGTGAAATCCACATTCCTCAATAACTCATCGGATTTTCAATCTGGAATTCCACCTTGTTCGTTATTGAGTTCGTTAGCGTGTTGTTGACATCCTCCAGAACCCATATGCCCCACATGTTCATAACCCAGACCACTGTTGTAAGTGAGTTAGAGGACTCGCCAGTAAGTTTGAAGCGACCAGAGTAGGGAAGCGATCCGAGAGGGGGAGCAAGCGAAAAGGGAGTAAATTCGGAGAAATCGACCGGACAGAAGAGACGCTGAATTCTACACTAGGTCATCCGAGAATATCGAGTCAAAAATTGTAAGGATACGCATACGTTAGAAGGAGAGAGAACAAAGGGATGAAAGGAAGTCGAAGTGTGAGCGATGGAAAGGGCCATGAGATCGAGGCTATGAAACTGCGTGTCGTTCAGTTCCGCGGTCTGCGGCCACGCTCACCTCACACAGTATATAAGAGCCGACTGTCCCGTTTTCAGTCCACCGATTCCGAGTGAGTGCCAGAAGAAGCCTGCATCACAAGCATATTCGCATCGATGCCCGCCATCACAAACGCCGTCCCGACGTCGCCGATCGTCTTGCGCACGTCGGAATGCACGGGCACCGCCGCCCCGTGCTCCCCTTCCAGCGCGCGCAGCTCCGCGTAGTATTTTTCCTCCACCGCGAGCCCTCGCGATCGCCCGACGACGACAACGACGACCGGGCGCGGCAGCAGGCGCACGCGGTGCAGCGCCGCGTGCAGCGGATCGGGGCTCGCGAGCTCCTCGAACGTCACGCGCGACAGCGTCTCGCCATCCTCGCGGGTGGGAGCCGTGGACGGGGCGGCGTATCGCGCCCACGCGACGCCGTCCGCCGTCTGGGATTGCGGCTGCGGCTGCGTCGTCGCGTTGCCGTACATCGAGTTCGGGAAGCCTGTCGTCATCTGAATGCCCCGCCGCCGCCGCCGATACCGCTGTCAGCTATGGGTCGTATGATACACGCGAGGTAAAAACAACGTACCGATTTCAGAGTGGGGACGATTGCCTCGTTCGCCTGCGTAAAGTCCTCTGCCTTGTCGTCATCGCCGACGATATACGCCGCCCCGGGAACCGAGACGTCGGCCTTGATGTCGCATTTAGTTATGCGCACCACCGTGGCAGACACCCGCGGATTGGCACACAACTGCACGACAAAGTCCAACGCGAGCCTGTCGTCGGGTCCCCCGAAGAAGGGCAGGAACAAATGGGTCTGCTCGCGAATGCCGAATGGCGCGTGCCCAAAAAGTAGTGCGACGTTCGTCCCAGCCTGCTCAAATACGCTGCGCACGAATTGCGAGTGAACCAATGAGGTGGAATGATCTGCGCGGATGTGCAAGTCGAAGGGAGAGCCGTGGTCTTGCGTCGCGCTGGGGGCGCCTGTGTCTGGGATCTCTGGTGCCTGTGTTGAAGGGAGCCAGGGAACCAGCACAAGTTGTGTGCTAAATCCACTGACGTGTTCGGCGACGCTGGTCGCAAGTGAGTTAAATGGTACAACAGACAGCGCAGTCGATACTGGCAACCCATTCAGCTCTGCGAATGCACGGAAGACTGCGATCAAAGGATCTGTGTGCAAGAGCGAGTCCACGGCGGAGGACTTCATGACGTCCGATAGCCGATCAGCCAGCTCTATGAGGCGTAACGCACCAAAATGCGTCTCGGCTTGGTTTCTGGGGCTTTGGCGGGGATCGCTTTTTGTCTGAGAGTAAGGAGGTGGGGGCTGAAGCAGTTGTGTGATCGCCAATATGCTTGGCAGGTGTTCGAACTTGTCAAGAACCACGGTGAAACGACGCTTCGCAACACCATCTTCGTCGTGTTTAGTGCTATGCTTACGATCGCCCGCGCTGCTCTCATCATCCGTGCGGTCATGAACAATCGCAGACGATGGCCCGGAGAGTCCAGCTTGGGTGCGAAGATGAGGAGGATAAATGTAGCAGACGGTGGGTGTAGTCGCAAAGGTGAGGACGAGGGCTTTGAGAACGAACATAGAGAAGACACGCTATTCGTCATAGATGTGACACGTAATGTCATAAGAGAAATTTCTACTCACCTTCGTCAAAATACCAGCTGACAACCCGACATTGAGAACGATCAGTTCAAGAAGTCTGGAAGACAGCAGTTAGCTAGAATGATGTCGTAATATTTGGCCAGACTGACCCTTTGCAACTCATCAAGGACCCAATCGCGCTGGCCTCACGCCAACTAAAGCCAATGCACCTTGCCGCTACTGCGCACCCACCAAATTTACCTATGAAAGCTATAACTATGACAGCAATTGTGAATCCCCAGGTTTTCCCTGACAAGAGAATTTCAATCAGCCAGTTCGGAGTCCTTGAATGGATGGACTCGCCCGTGTTTAGCAAGCCAAGATCGGTCGAGAGGCCAGAGAATGTGAAATACTGGAGACTATCAGCTCGTGTAACCATATAGAGACCAGGGAAAAACCTCACTAATGGAAGGAATATTGCCGTGACAATATCTTCTAGTTTCTCTGCCAGAGCGATCGTAAGGCCACCATCGCGCGGAACTATAACCCCGGCGAGGAATGCGCCTATGCATCACATCGGGTCAAAGATGGCAACGGGAATGTACCAACGATGGTGGAGAACATACCAAATATGGCGTGGACCCCGATCACGTCGGTGAAGAACGCCGACCCAAAAAGGATTACCATCGTGAAGGTCATGAAAAACATCGTTGGGCCATTCTCAATCGATCCCGTCTTGCGGGCCACCCAGAAGACCACTTTGCGCACGATGAACAGCATGAAGATCGTCCATCCGATGCAGACAAACAAGATCCACACCGCAGTGAGCCCACTCCCGGAATTTACAAGCGCAACGCTAAGGGCGAGTAAAATCCATCCAATGATATCGTTGCCAACGCCGGCCGAAATGACCACTACCCCAAGAGTCGTGTCGAACAGCTTGAGCTCCGTCAGGATGCGGCATAACAAGGGCAACGCCGTGATCGAGTACGCGACGCCGGTGAAGAGCATAAAAGTCGAGTACGACACTTGAGACGTATCGATGAATTGATGGTAGAGGGAAACAGAAAGCACAGCTCCCAATCCGAACGGAATGATGATTCCAGCGGCAGTGACGACGATGGAGGGACGCCAATTGCGGCGGATGATGGTTGTGTTGATCTCGAGACCCATGAGAAAGAGGAAGAAGCAGAGTCCGATGTTGGCAACGAGAGAGAGGTATGGTAGAGACTGAGAAGGGAAGATGTGCTTGGTGAAGCCGGGTATGCGGCCAAAGGCAGTCGGGCCTGCGTGGGGGTCAGCAGAAGG
>Ga0307510_10007629_pt1 | contig 12898 bp, 11 predicted proteins | sample 12_EM_MG_FD_207224 | JGI IMG/M metagenome (GOLD analysis project Ga0307510, IMG submission 207224) | Populus trichocarpa ectomycorrhiza microbial communities from riparian zone in the Pacific Northwest, United States - 12_EM | ecosystem: Host-associated > Plants > Roots > Unclassified | place... | reverse complement strand
GCTGGCGCGGCTTGCCGGCGACCAGTTCGGCCTGATCCTGCTCTCCGAACAGGACCCGGCCCGCATCACCGCCTTTGCGGAAACCATCCGCAAGACCATCCGCGCGCCGATCGCCTTCAACGAGCGCGAGATTTTCCTGACCGCCTCGATCGGCCTCGCGCTGTCTGATCCGCAAGTTCAACTGACGGACGAGATCATCAAGGACGCCGAGCTTGCGATGTATCATTCCAAGCGCATCGGCGGCGATCGCATCGACGTCTACAAGCCTGCGATGCGCGCGCGGAAGACCGACCGCCTGACGCTGGAGAGCGAGCTGCGCCGCGCCATCGAGCGGCAGGAGCTCACGACCCTGTACCAGCCGATCGTGCGGCTGGAGGATCGTTCGGTCGCGGGCTTCGAGGCGCTGGTGCGCTGGGATCACCCGAAACTCGGGCGCATGGCGCCGTCGGAATTCATTAGCATCGCGGAAGAGACCGGGTTGATCGTCGACCTCGGCATGTTCGTGCTCGACCAGACCGCAAAACAGCTCTCGATCTGGCAGCGCGCGATGCGCTCGCGCGAGCCGATCTTCGCATCGGTCAACGTGTCGTCGCGGCAATTGCTGCGCCACGACCTCATTCACGACATCCGCACCGTGCTGTCGCGCTCCTCGGTGGCACGCGGCACGCTGAAGCTGGAACTGACGGAATCGCTGGTGATGGAGAACCCGGAGCACGCCGCGCAGATGCTGACGCGCATCCGCGAGCTCGGCACCGGACTCTCGCTCGACGATTTCGGCACCGGCCATTCGTCGCTGGCCTATCTGCAGCGCTTCCCGTTCGACACCATCAAGATCGACCAGTCGTTCGTGCGCACCACCAACCGCGGCACGCGGCCCGTCATCCTGAAGTCGATCATCGCGCTCGCGCATGATCTCGGCATGGACGTGGTCGCCGAAGGCGCCGAGACCGATTCCGACGCGGTCGAGCTCTACCAGATGGGCTGCGAATACGCCCAGGGCTTTGCATTTGGCGAGCCGATGGACGCGGATGCGGCGATGCGCCTGCTGACGGAAGTGCGGCTGGAAGCTGCGAGCTAGCTCGGCTTGCGGCGCAGTATCGTAGGGTGGGCAAAGGCGCGAAGCGTCGTGCCCACCAATCTTTCCGATTACGACGAGATGGTGGGCACGCTTCGCTTTGCCCACCCTACGATACTGCGGTCGTCGTCAGCCGACCCTTCTTCAGGGGCGGTTGAAACGCCTACCCCGGCCTGCGCCGGTCGCTCTTCTGCTTCGTGAACCGCACGCTCTGGCCGTCCGGCATCCGCATCGCCTTGAAACCGGCGGCGAGGCAGGCTTCGCGCTGCGGCATCTGGATATCCGGGCTGCGCGAGGTGTCCCACCATGACGCACGATTGGCCGCGCGCGGCAGGGCCGCGCCGATGATCTCCTCGATCTGCTCAAAGCTCAGCACGAACTCCGCCTGCTTCTGGCGCAGCAGATAGTCGCGCAATGCGTCGTAGTCGTTCACAATCGTCCTCTCGTCCGAAGCCTGGATCTCGTCACATGAGATCTGCCGAAAATCGCTAGCCGCATATACGTTTTCTTAACTCATTGCGGCAGCGTCGTCCCACCTTAAACACTACGCAAGAATTCGGGCGCATCCATCAGGGTCGGGAGCAAACGATGCTGTCTGGATGGCGTGAAGTCACGGCCCGCCGGCCGTGGCGGATTTCGGCGAAATTGCTGATCATCTCGTCGGTGGTGACGGTGATCGGCTTTTCCGCCATTTGCGTCAACGTCATGCTCGATATGAGACGTGGCGAGGAGGCGCTGGCCCGCCAGACGCTGGAGAACCTGGCGACGTCGATCGATGCCGACATCAGCCGCAACATCGAAATCTACGACCTCTCCCTGAAGGCGGTGGCCAGCAACATGCTGCTGCCGGAGATCAACACGGTCTCCAAGCCGATCCGCCACCTGATCCTGTTCGATCATGCCACCACGGCGAGGCATTTCGGCGCCATCCAGGTGTTCGATGCCGACGGCAGGCTGACCATCGACGCCTCCACGCTCGATCCCCTGCCCGAGAACCGGGGCGAGGAGGATTATTTCAAGGTTCATCGCGACAATCCCGGCGCCGGCCTCTTCATCAGTCGTCCCATGCTGTTCCGCGGCGCCTATTCGATCGTGCTGAGCCGGCGCATCAGCGACACCGACGGCGGCTTCACCGGGGTCGTCGCAGGTTCGATCCGTTTCAGCTACTTCCACGAATTATTCGAGCGCCTGAGCCTCGACCCTGAAGACACCATCACCGTGCTCAAGCGCGACCGCACCATCATGATGCGGCGGCCGTTCGATCTCGACATCATCGGCAAGAACCTGAACAGCCGCCAGGACTGGAAGGCCGACAATCTCCGGGTGGGCACCGCCTATTCGGGACAGGGCCCGGTCGATCCGACGCCGCGGCTCTATGCGCGCAGCGGCGACGGCGGGCCGCTGTTCGTGGTGGCCGGAAAACCCCTGAGCGTCGTGTTCGAGCTCTGGCGGAAGGAAGCCATTCGCATCGGCGCCGTGGTGCTGTTGCTCGCGCTGTTCCTGCTGGGGTCGGCGATCGGGCTCGCCCGCGAGATCGGCCGCCGCGCCGAAGCTGAAAGCAGGCTCGAGGAGATGGCGACGACCGACGCGCTCACGGGCCTGAAGAACCGCCGCAAGTTCGATCACGTCATCGACACCGAGTGGCGGCGCGCGATGCGCCAGAAAACGCCGGTCGCGCTGCTGATGATCGATGCCGATCACTTCAAGGCCTACAACGACACGTTCGGCCACCAGGCCGGCGACCAGGTGCTGGTCGGCATCGCCATCTGCATTTCCGATTCGGTGAGCCGCGCCGGCGATTGCGCCGCGCGCTATGGCGGCGAGGAATTCGCCGTGCTGCTGCCGAACACCTCGGCCACCGACGCGTTCAAGGTCGCCGAGGCGATCCGCGGCAAGGTGCAGGGATGGTCCGACGACCAGGCGGCCTCGACAGTATCCTGCGGCATCGCCAGCCTCGTTCCCGCGGTCGGCATGGACTGGGCGGTGCTGATCGCAGCGGCCGACAAGGCGCTGTACGCGGCGAAAGCAGGCGGGCGCAACCAGTCGGTGGTGGCGAGCTTGCCGAAACTGTCGCTGGTGGCGTGAGGCCCGCCTCTCGTCATTAAGCGCGCCACGTGCGCCACACGATCGGTGTCGTCCCCGCGCACGCGGGGACCTATAACCACAGGGAAAAGTTTGGCGAAGACTCCTCGTTCGGTACTGCTGCCGAACGCGATCGATAGATCACGCGGTATGGGTCCCTGCGTTCGCAGGGACGACACCGAGAATGTAGCCGCTACTGCCCCAGATACTTCTTCATCTCCGCGATCAAGCCATCACGCAGCTCGGGCCGCTTCAGGCCGTAGGCGATGTTGGCGCGGAGGAAGCCGGGCTTGGAGCCGCAATCATGGCGCTCGCCCTCGAATTCGACGCCGTAGAACTTTTGCGATTTGGCGAGGCCGATCATGGCGTCGGTGAGCTGGATCTCGCCGCCGGCGCCGCGCTCCTGCGTCTCCAGGATCTTGAAGATCTCGGGCTGCAGGATGTAGCGGCCGGTGATCGAGAGGTTGGAGGGCGCGGTGCCCTTGGCCGGCTTCTCAACCATGCCGTCGACCTCGAACATCTTGCCGGTGCGTTTGCCGACGCCGCAGATGCCGTATTGATGGGTGAGATGGTCGGGCACCGCCTCGACCGCGATGACGTTGGATTTTTCGCCGAGCGTTGAAGCCGTCTCGATCATCTGCTTCAGGCAGCCGGTCGGGTTGAGCACGAGCTCGTCGGGCAGCACCACCGCGAACGGCTCGTTGCCGACGATGTCGCGCGCGCACCAGACCGCATGACCAAGGCCGAGCGGCGCCTGCTGGCGGGTGAAGCTGACGGCGCCGGCCTCCGGCTGGTTCTGCGCCAAAATCTCCTGCTCGGCCTTCTTGCCGCGCGCGGCCAGCGTCGCGTCGAGCTCGAACATCTTGTCGAAATGATCTTCGATGACGTTCTTGTTGCGGCCGGTGACGAAGATGAAATGCTCGATGCCGGCTTCCCGCGCCTCGTCATAGACGTACTGGATCAGCGGCTTGTCGACGATGGTCAGCATTTCCTTCGGCATCGCCTTGGTGGCGGGCAGGACGCGGGTGCCGAGGCCGGCGACGGGGAATACGGCTTTGCGAATTTTCATGGGATCGATCGAATACCTGAGGAGATACGTGACGGGTGCAATGGCTAATTGCTACCTTGTTTGCAGCCGCTAACAAAGGCGGATGTGGGGCCTCGCGATCACAGAGTTAAGAAAAAAGCAGCCAACAAAATTTCATCTTTGTTAAGCTATTGGCAACCGTAACAGGGCCTCCTGAGGCCGGATTTCTGGCCGGACGGGTGAGGTATGATGCAATCGGTGGCAGCGTTGGCGAAACGTGCTGGATTTATGACCGGCGTAACAATCGTTGCGGCCAGCCTGCTGATGCCGGCCAGCGTGAACGCCCAGTCGCAAAACGGCCTGTCGAACCTGTTCGGCGGTATTTTCTCCGGCTCCAATCCGGCGCCGTCGCAAGCCCCGCCGGGCCCCGGCGGCGCGCTACCCTGGACCGGCGAGGACGGCGCCTCCGGCCATCCGCTGATGACCGCGGCGGCGATCCGCGAGGCGGCCTCCAATTTCAACAATTGCGTCGCCGGGATGTGGCCCGATGCCGCACGGCGCAACATCACGCAGGACAATTTCCAGCGCTTCACCACGGGGCTCGCGCCCGACCTGCGCATCATGGACCTGATGGACTCGCAGCCGGAGTTCACCAAATCGATCTGGGACTATCTCGACATCCTCGTGAACGACAACCGCCTCGCCAAGGGCCGCGAAGTCCTCGCCAAGTACAAGGCGCAGTTCGACGCCACGGAAAAGACCTACGGCGTCGACCGCTACATCATCGCCTCGATCTGGGGCATCGAGTCCAATTACTCGACGCAGATGGGCGACCGCAGCGTGCTGCAATCGACCGCGACGCTCGCCTGCGTCGGCCGTCGCCAGGCCTATTTCAAGGACGAGTTCCTCTCCGCGCTGGAGATCCTCAACCGCGGCGATCTCAGGCCAGAGCAGATGCGCGGCTCCTGGGCCGGCGCCTTCGGCCCGACCCAGTTCATGCCGACTGCGTTCAAGCGCTTTGCCGTGGACGGCGACGGCGACGGCCGCCGCGACGTCGTCGACAATCCCACCGATCTGATCGCCTCCACCGCCAACAATCTCAAGAAGGACGGCTGGCAGGCCGGACAGACCTGGGGCTTTGAGGTCGTGGTGCCGCAAGGCTTCAATTACATGCTGGCCGACCGCGCCAAGGCGATAACGATCGCGCAGTGGGAAAAGCTCGGGCTCAAGCGCCCGACCAACCAGCCCTTCCCGCATCCGGCGGAAAAAGCCTATCTGCTGGCGCCGGCCGGCGCGCAAGGCCCCGGCTTCCTGATGCTCCAGAACTACCGCGTCATCATGAAGTACAACCCGGCCGAGGCCTATGCGCTGGCGATCGGCCATTTCGCCGACCGGCTGCGCGGCGGCCAGCCCTTCGTGCAGCCCTGGCCGCGGCAGGAGCGGGAGCTGTCCCGCACCGAGCGGCTGGAACTGCAGCAGCTGCTGGCCCAGCGCGGCTTCTACAAGGGCACCCCGGACGGCCAGTTCGGCGGCCAGACCCGGGAGGCGCTGCGCAACTTCCAGGCCTCGATCGGGGTGCCCGCCGACGGGTTTGCCTCCTCCGACGCGCTGGACCGGCTGCGCGGGCGGTAAAATCGCGCCGAAAGTAACCCTGAACAGGGATTTTGGCCGGTAGTCTTGACGGAGGCGGCTGTTCCCCGGTGTATGGAGCCAATAATCCGCGCGCGAATCTGAATAAGAATCTCCGAGAGAATCTGCCCGTTTGGCGCCTGATTCCGTTAGTATACCGAACCACTTCCGATCCCCATGGTGCGTGCCGAGATCGCATGTCGAAGCCCAGGCCCCAGTTCAAGTCGTTCTTCAAGGCGCTGACCGAGACCGGCCCGTTGATCGCGCTGGGGACGGCGCTTGCGATATTGGTCTCGGTTGCGGGGCCCGCCTCGGCGCAGTTCTTCAACTTCCCCGGCTTCGGCGGCCCGCCGCAGCGCTCGGCTCCACCGCAGCAGCGGGGCGGCGGCCGCGACGGTGGATGGTTCGGCGGCGACTTCTTCGCGCCGTTCCAGCAACAACAGCCGCAGGCGCCGCGCCAGGATTTTTCGCGCGCGCCGGCACCTGGCAAGCGCGACACCACGCCTGACAAGAACGTGCTGGTGATCGGCGACGCCATGGCCGACTGGCTCGCCTACGGCCTGGAAGATGCCTACACCGAGCAACCCGACATGGGCGTGATCCGCAAGCACAAGACCACGTCCGGCCTGATCAAGTACCAGCCGAAGGGCGAGCCCTCGGATTGGACGGCGGCTGCGAAGGGCATTTTGGAGACCGAGAAGCCCGATGTGATCGTCGTCATGCTCGGCCTCAACGACCGCATCTCGATGCGCGAGCCCGCGGCGGACAAATCCGACAAGGCTTCGGATAAGACTTCGGACAAGGACAAGAAGAACGACAAGGGCGCGCGCGCAAAACCGCCGGCGAAGCCGGGCGACGCCAAGCCCGACAGCGCCGCCAAGCCGGACGACAAGCCCGCCGACACTGATCTGCCGCAGGACGATGCCGACAACGCCGACACACCGGCGGTCGCAGCACCCGAGAAGACCGCGCGCAATCCGAACGGCCTCTACGAATTCCGCGACGAGCGCTGGGTCGAGCTCTACGGCAAGAAGATCGAGGAGCTCGCAGGCGTCCTCAAGAGCAAGGGCGTGCCGGTGCTCTGGGTCGGCCTGCCCGCGATCCGCGGCCCCAAGGGTACGGCTGACATGCTGTTCCTGGATTCGCTCTATCGCGAGGGCGCGGCAAAGGCCGGCATCACCTATGTCGATGTCTGGGACGGCTTTGTCGACGAAGCCGGCCGCTTCCTGCAAAAGGGTCCGGACTTCGAAGGCCAGATCCGTCAGCTCCGCAGCTATGACGGCGTCTATTTCACGAAGCCCGGCGCCCGCAAGCTCGCGCACTATGTCGAGCGTGAGATCACCCGCCTGCTCGCCGGCCGCTCCGGCCCGATCGCGCTGCCGAGCGAGCCGGCGACGCCTGACACCAGCGCCGAGCCCGGCAAGCCCGCACCGCGACCGCTCGCCGGCCCGATCGTGCCGCTGGTTGCAGCCTCGATCTCGACCGATCAATTGCTGGGCGGACCGGGCTCGCGTCCCGCCGCCGTCGATGCGCTCGCCGCCAAGACGATGGTGAAGGGCGAGCCGCTGGCCGCGCCCGCGGGCCGTGCCGACGATTATGCCTGGCCGCGCCGCGAAGTCGGCCGCGAACAGGCCAAGGGCGATACGCCGATGGCGGCGACGACGCCTGACGGCGGTGCTGCTGCTCCCGGTACGCCGGGCGCTGCCGCTGCGATCGCGCCGCCAAAGCTCGCGCCGAAGAAGCCGCCGGTGGTGCAGCAACCGGCACAGGCCCAGCCGTCAATGCGTGATTTCTTTGGCTTCGGCGCTCCGCAGCCGCCGCCGCGTCAATTGGCTCCGGCGCCGCGCAACCCGAATCCCAATCCCGCGATCCCGCGTCCGCCGGGCAACGTCGGGCGATCGGCGGAAGTGTTCCGCTAGTTGATCTCGTGTCCCGGACGCAGCGCAGCACCTTGGCGATGCGCTGCTGAGCCGGGACCCAGCTCTTGACCCAGCTCTTGCGCCACCAAAAGAATAGGCCCCGGCTCAGCAACGCGGCGTTTCACGCCGCATTGCGTCCGGGGCGCTATAGATAGAGCGTTGCTTCAGCCGTAATAGCGCCAGCGCGGCGGCGGACGGCGGGCGGGGCGCGACATCAGAAGCGCGAGTGCGAAGCCGATGCCGCCGGCAATCAGAAGTGAGCCGAGCGGATTGTCCTGCACCTTCTGGGCAATCGCCTGCGAACCGTCGCGCAAGGTTTCGGCCGGCTTGTCGTAGGCGTCCTTGGCGTAGCCGGCCGCCGTCTCGCCCGCGTCACGCACGGCATCCTTGGCCTGGCCGTAGAGATTTTGCACAGTGCCTGCGGCCTCGCGCGCCTTGCCCGACGCCTGTGTCTGCGCATCGCCAGCGAGATCACCGACGGCGCCTTCGGCGCGTCCGGCGAATTCCTTGGCCGATCCGACTATTCGATCCTTGTCCATGATGCTCCTCCTCAGGGGTCAGCCGGAGTAACCGATCAGGAGCAGCACAGTTCCAATTGGGTTAGAGAATGAGCCCGCCATCGACGACCAATGTCTGCCCGATGATGTAGGACGACAGCGGCGAGGCCAGGAACAGCGCCGCGCCTGCCATGTCAGCCGGCGTGCCCAATCGCCGCAGCGGAATACGCGACAATGCACCTTCGAGCCGCTTGGGATTGTCGGTCGTCACCTTCGTCATCTTGGTGTCGACGAGGCCCGGCGCGATACCGTTGACGCGGATGCCGTCTTCGGCCCAGGCCTCGCCGAGCGTGCGCGTCAATCCGACCGCGCCGGTCTTCGAGGCGTTGTAGGCGGGATTGCCCATGGTGGAATGATAGGCCGCGGTCGAAGACACCATGATCAGCGCGCCCTTGGCATCCCGCAACATAGAATGAAACCGCGTGGCGCACGCCATCAAGCTCATCAGATTGACCTCGACGACCTTGCGGAAACCGCTCATCTCGAACTCGCCGCGACGATAGAGCACAGCGCCCTGCGCAAGCACCAGAATGTCGAGCCGATCGAACGACGGTTTGAACGCTTCGATCGCACCGGCATTGCTGACGTCGAGCTGCGCATAGGAAAGTCCGGTGAGATCGGAGCCTTCTTCCGCCGAATATTCCGTTGCGTGAGCACGCGTGCCGCAAACCGCAACAGCGGCGCCCCTGGCACGAAAGGCCTGCGCAATGCCGTTGCCGATGCCGCTGGACCCGCCGACCACCAGCACCTGCTTGCCAGAGAAATCGAGCTCGTTCGCCATCGCGGCCTCCCCTTTTGTTTTGCTTGTTTGACCTGTCTGCGGATCGATGCCAGCCTCGTCAATCTCATAACAAAAAACAAGCACGCCGCGAGGAAACAGCATGTCCGAGTTCAAACAGCTCAGCCGGTCCGTGAAGGGCCTGACCGTTCTCGTCACCGGCGCGGCCAGCGGCATGGGGCGCGCCACCGCGCGCGTATTCGCCACCGAAGGTGCAAACGTCGCAGTCACCGATTATGACGAGCAAGGCACGCACGCGGTCGCCAAGGAGATCGCGGCGAGCGGCGGGGCGGCGAAGGCGTGGAAGCTCGACGTCGCCGACGGCGGCGAGATCAAGCGCGTGGTTGCTGATGTCGCCGCGCATTTCGGCGGGCTCGACATCATCGTCAATAATGCCGGCATCTCCGTGCGCGTCGCGATCGACGACGAGGCTTACGAGGACGCCTGGGCCAAGGGCATCGCCGTGATGCTGACGGCGCATCCGCGCATCATCCGCGCCGCGCTGCCGCACCTGCGCAAGTCGAAGTCTCCGCGCATCGTCAACATCGCATCCACCGAAGCGCTCGGCGCCACTGCATTGCACAGCCCCTATTCGGCGGCGAAGGGCGGCGTCGCCAGCCTCACCCGTTCTCTCGCGGTCGAGCTCGGACGCGAAGGCATCACCGTCAACTGCATCTGCCCGGGGCCGATCCGCACCGCGATTACCGACCGCATCTCCGAGGAGCACAAGACTATCTACGCCAAGCGCCGCACCGCACTCGGCCGTTACGGCGATCCCGAAGAGGTCGCGCACATGACGCTGAGCCTGTGCCTGCCGGCGGCGTCGTTCCTGACCGGCGCCGTGATCCCGGTCGACGGCGGCCTGATGGCGCGCAACGCGTGAGAGGCATGCACGCCGAGCGTTGACAACGCCGGGAGCGGGAGTAGCTTTTTTACCGACAGAGCGGGAGCAACCGCTCGCGGCCCGTGGGAGAGAACGCCATGACGATCGCCATCCGGCAGCTTCAGACACATTTTGCCGGCGAGGTTTCCGGCCTCGATTTGCGAAAGCCTCTCACAGCCGACGAGGCGCGCGAGGTCGAGGCCGCCATGGACAAATACGCGGTGCTGGTCTTCCACGACCAGGACATCACCGACGAGCAGCAGATGGGCTTCGCTCTGAATTTCGGTCAGCGCGAGGACGCGCGCGGCGGCACCGTCACGAAAGAGAAAGACTACCGGCTTCAATCAGGCCTGAACGATGTCAGTAATCTCGGCAAGGACGGCAAGCCGCTGGCGAAGGACAGCCGCGCGCATCTGTTCAACCTCGGCAATTGCCTGTGGCATTCCGACAGCTCGTTCCGCCCGATCCCCGCAAAATTCTCGCTGCTGTCGGCGCGCGTGGTGAACCCGAAGGGCGGCAACACCGAGTTCGCCGACATGCGCGCGGCCTATGACGCGCTCGACGACGAAACCAAGGCGGAGATCGACGAACTTGTCTGCGAGCACTCGCTGATGTATTCGCGGGGATCGCTGGGGTTCACCGAATACACCGACGACGAGAAGGCGATGTTCAAGCCGGTGCTGCAACGGCTGGTGCGAACGCACCCCGTGCATCGCCGCAAGTCGCTCTATCTGTCATCCCATGCCGGCAAGATCGTCAGCATGAGCGTGCCGGAGGGACGGCTGTTGCTGCGCGACCTCAACGAGCATGCGACAAACGCGGAATTCGTCTACGTCCACAAGTGGAGGCTGCATGACCTCGTGATGTGGGACAACCGCCAGACCATGCATCGCGTCCGCCGCTACGACCAGTCCCAGCCCCGCGACATGCGAAGGGCGACGGTGGCGGGAACGGAACCGACGGTGCAGCAGCAGGCGGCGGAGTAGGCGTCATTTACCGAAAGTGGTCATCGCCCGGCTTGACCGGGCGATCCAGTACTCCGAGGCGGCTGTGACAGAACCGATACGCTGCGGCGTACTGGATGCCCCGGTCAAGCCGGGGCATGACAGCGAGGCGAAGCGCGACACCGGAGGTTGGCGCCAGAGCTACGCGTGCCCGGCCTCATTCGATAGCATCCCCGGATCGATGCCGATCTTGCGCAGGGCGCGGCCGTACTTCTCGTCGACGTCGTCGCCGAAGATCAGGTCCGCGTCGGCATCGCAATGCAGCCAGCCGTTGCTCTGGATCTCGGTCTCGAGCTGGCCCGGCGCCCAGCCGGCATAGCCGAGCGCGAGGATGGCGTGCTTGGGGCCGGAGCCGTTGGCGATCGCCCGCAGGATGTCGACGGTCGCGGTGAGGCAGACGCCGTCGTCGATCCGGAGCGTCGCGTTCTCGATGTAGAAATCGCTGGAATGCAGCACGAAGCCGCGGCCGGTATCGACCGGCCCGCCGCGGAGCACCTTCATGCTCTCGGCGTTCTCCGGCAGCTTGATGTGCTCGCCCTTCCTGATGATGCCGAGCTGCTGCAGGAGCTCGGGGAAGTCGATGCTGCCGGCCGGATGGTTGACGATGATACCCATCGCGCCTTCGGCGGAATGGGCGCAGAGATAGATCACCGAGCGCTCGAAGCGCTCATCGCCCATCACGGGCATCGCGATCAGGAGCCGTCCGTCGAGGTAGCTGGCCGAGCTGGGGAGCGCGGGTCCCGCGCCGCGGGTGCTTTCGCCCGTCCTCTTGCCTGTGGGAGCCATCGGTGAAGCACTCCGGTTTCAATTCCTATCCTGATGTCGGGCCGGGCCGCTGTCAAATCAAGGCTTGCAGAGACTTGATTCAAGTGCATCCATCACAAGCAATTCAATGGTTTGCCCCGAAGCGACCCTGTAAAGACGTGCCATGCTCAAACAAGTTCCCATGCGTGCGGCGATCGGCGTCGCGACAACCCTGCTTGCGTCGTTGCTGGCGCTCGCGGCCCGCGCCGACGATGCCTCGCCATGGCAGCGCGACGGACATTCCGCGGTGCGGCTGCTGGCGGGATCGCGCAGCGGCGCGGTGCTGCTCGGCGGTATCGCCTTCCAGCTCCAGCCCGGCTGGAAGACATATTGGCGCACGCCCGGAGACTCCGGCGTTCCGCCGCGGTTCGACTTCTCGAAGTCGGACAATGTCGAGGCGGTGACGATCATGTGGCCGGCGCCGCTGAAATTCGACGACGGCGCGGGCGGCCATTCGATCGGCTATCACGACCAGATCGTGCTGCCCTTGCGCATCGTCGCCAAGGCGGCCGACAAGCCCGTGACCTTGCGCGCCGAGATCAATTACGCGGTGTGCGAAAAGCTCTGCATTCCCGTCGAGGCCAATACCGAGCTCGGCTTCAACAGCGTCGCCTCGACCGAGGACGCCAATCTGCGTGCTGCGCTGGATACCGTGCCGAAGCCCGCCACCATCGGCGATCCGAACCCGCTGACCATCCGCGACGTCAGGCGCGATGGGCCCAAGAACGTGGTGGTGGACGTGGTCGTGCCTGATAGCCGCAACGTCAATCTGTACGTGGAAGGGCCGACGCCGGACTGGTCGCTGCCGATCCCCGCGCCGATCGAGCATGGCCCGACAGGTGTGAAGCGATTTACGTTCGAGCTCGATGGATTGCCGCCGGGCGCCAAGCCCGACGGCGCAGCGCTGAAGTTCACGCTGGTCGGGCCGGACAAGTCGTACGAGTTCAATACGAATTTGGAGTGAGCCGGAGCTTGCGTCCGGCGAAAGCACGACGCGCGATGAGTCGCCCAGCTGTTGCCTCACTCTCAACTGTCGTCCCGGACAAGCGTAGCGCCGATCCGGGACCCATAGCCACAGGGAGTGATTTGGCGAAGGCTGGTCGTTCGGGATTGTCACCGCGCCCGATCGATAGATCACGC
>Ga0307510_10007628_pt1 | contig 12898 bp, 10 predicted proteins | sample 12_EM_MG_FD_207224 | JGI IMG/M metagenome (GOLD analysis project Ga0307510, IMG submission 207224) | Populus trichocarpa ectomycorrhiza microbial communities from riparian zone in the Pacific Northwest, United States - 12_EM | ecosystem: Host-associated > Plants > Roots > Unclassified | place... | reverse complement strand
AAAACTCTTGAATTGGGTAATGTTGCAGGTGAGGGTCTGAAAGACAGAAAGAGGGGTAGAAGAGGTGGAAAGTGAGGGGCTACACACGATTAGTAGAGAGTGGTATCGTACGGTATGTTCAATAGCGACTGACATTCCGCTCGTTGTCACAACCCCTCACTCGGATTTCGGTCTCGGCTGCTAACCGTAACTTCCTAGGCTCTCCGAGGTTCTTCTATCCAACCACGTTTATGTTTTGGCATATGGAGGCCCGATGGGATTCCCCCCCGACTCCGGAAAGTACTGTTCGCAGAATGCTCGCAAGGCATAAATGTAAATGCATGCCATAATCATCCAGACGAGGTACCGGCGCCCCACCGCAACCACCGCAGTCAATCCCTGGCCCCCTGCCGCTATTCGTTCCAAATAAACGTACTAGATTTCACCCCCCCCAAAAGCCTCGAGCCCCATCCTCTAAATTTCCGCGGCTCAGCATAAGCTATCACTCGCAGATTGATTGCTCATCGTGTGCTGGTAGGGGTAGCATGCGGCGCGGTTAGGATCGAGCGATTTGGAGTACCGGTACTTGATCGAATTGAATTGGGGGCCTTTTTGGAGACTAACCGAAGCGCGAGAGATTGGCGGGTAATTTCGAGTCGAAAAAATCGATCCGAATGGGGAAAGAAAATTAAGGAGAAGTCCCTTTCTGCGAGATTGGGGTTGTGCTTGATTAACTAGATGACCTGTTGTTATAGAGCACTGCTCTGGAATGCCGGTAAAAGTGTGCATATAGGTGCATTAGATTTGAGGCACCGGCAGTCTGAACAGGAACGAGTGGCACCGTATTTGCCACTCTACCAAACGATGAGAGTTTCCAGGATCGGAGGGCGCGGTCGGTCGGGTTTGTTGGGAGGGGTTGATTCTGGTCACGTAAGGCTACTGATATAAGTTTTTTTGAGGGTTCGGGGGCAACCGGGGTGTGGTCAAGGTCGAATGCGGCGCCCGACTTATAAATCGATTTCTCGCAAATCGTGTCGCATAGAATGTGCTGGGGGGGGGGGCGCATGTCTGTGACAAAAGTACCCGCTATTAGTGAACAGGGTCGATCGGGTATGAAGGTGACCCGCCGTGAACAAAAAAGACCGATTCAGACTCAGTAGCACTCTTGGCAGGCTGTGATACCGCCGCTAGTTAGGGGGATACGGGTCATCAACGCCCGACAGTGTTGAGATGACCCGTGGGATGGGTGTATAAGAAGCGCTTGGTGCAATGTCAATCCGCTCCCTGGCTCCCTGCCCCTTGAGGGGGGGGGGGGTGATGTATCAGTACGAGCACTTTCCATACTGGTATTTGAGTTGTCGGAGACCTGGCCGGGTGTCGGTATTGTTCGATCGAGAGATATACACACCACAGAAACATCGAGAAACAACTCTCCAAGTCCGCCCGAGTGGGTCTTGAGTGGGACTCCGTGTTGGAATGGAAGATGGGGGGGGGGTAGGGTGCAACACCGAATATGGATTGCCGGCACTGGATGTGGAAGATGGGAGCTTTCGATACCACATGCCAAGCCACTAAACGCCTCCAACTTTGTGGTGGAAACGCAATCCAACGAAACAATACAACAAAGGTCTGGCTTGCTGCACTTGTAAGTACACTTTGCCCTCCACAATTGCTACTCTTTCCAAGTCTACTCGAGCGCATTAGATGTTGCACACGAACTCAAACTAGGCAGTTTTCGGCTAAAGGGTCCACTCCACAGTCTTGGATTACAAAGCACTTGTAGGCGCGGTGCGTACCTGTTGACATAAAGTGCCGGTACCCGACCACAGCGATCAAAAAATTCTACGATATTCCAAAGAGCCTCTGCGGGTCTGGGCGTCCATACTAAATTCGCCTTCAAGTGTTGGGGGACGCTTCTGACCGGGGAGGTACAGTACTTTTGTGCTCGAGTCCGGTACTTCCGCCCCCCCCCCTGTTTCTCTTCCCCTCAGAAGGCGTCCTTTTGTGCTTCTAGAATCACGGAAGTGTGAGTGGCCCCCACAGCGTTCGTGATCGCCTTTTTGCGTGAGTCCCAGTTGCTCGAGCACGGCATCAGCGATAGGAGGGACGCGCCGCACCACCCGGCTTGAAACCTCACATGCTTCATGTGTCGACCATCCTCCGCGGCTCGACCACTCATGGCATCGCTTGGCAAAGAGGAGAGTTGTACTCGAGTACGAGTAGGATTCCGCTGCTTGTGCTCGAGCACAAGGACCAACGGTAAAACAGGTTACCGTAAAGGCTTGTTTTTCCTTAGTGTTGTTACTAATAATAAGGGGATGGATCATATCGCTACCGGTACTTTCCGCGAGGTTCTAAAAAATGGTGTCTACTTTTTTATCAATGGGCTTCATGATTTGCTGATTGCTCGGTGCTATCAGGGTGATGTTGGCGGACGGCCACAAGGCCGATGTGAATTAAGGGCACTTTCAGACTCGCAAGCTTTGACGGGGAAGGAAGGGCAACCTGAATATGGTTTGTTTTGACCGTGTGTTCTTGCTGTTATTGGATCTTGTGGTGCGGAAGCAAGTGAAATGTTGCCCACCGCGGTCGCGCCCACTTTGTGCTGTGCCCTTTTGTAGAAGCACATTGCGATGCCTCAGCTTTTACGCAATACGGAGGGATATTTGGATTGATAAGCACTTTGCCTGAGGCTGGACATGCAAATACCAGCGACGATTGAATTCTGGTCACCGGTAACGATGTGGTGTGCCTGATAGCCGATGATCGACTACGAGTATTAGGTGCTGAGCAGCCTCACAGAGCCTAATGGTGAAAGGGTGAGCTTAATTTAACGTGTGGTGCCCACTAGATGCTTCATTGAGTGACTACTTGTACTGAGTAGAAGCTTCAGGAGGGATGGAGCTCGGGACTTTTACCCGACGGCGCCTTGAGACGGGCCCCTGCTGGGAGCTCTTTTGAGGACCCTACGAGACCGCGTGGGTTTCATGGTAGCGAGGGCAATCACCGTATCACTGCCAATGTACCGACAACTCTACCGGCCCTATGGTCCCCATGGAAAGCTTGTGTTGATGAAGTTTTGGTAGCATACTCGAGTACTCCTTCAATGCTTGGGTGCCTCCGATCCAGCCAAGTTGAAGGTGCCTCGGGAGTTGTTTCCGGAGTGTCAGCCGCAGCTTGCCAATTTGCCAGCCAGCCAGCCAACTATTCAACATTGCTTGTTCCCCCTTTCTCTGTAAATGGTGCTCCCAATCTATTACATGTAATACAAAAAAAAGTACCAATGGCTTGGGTTGGAAGGGTTGATGCCTCTTGCTTTCAGTCTGGCCGCTGAGGGGTATCTGCTTTTGGTAGGGCAATTGTGGCGGCAGCATGGAGCAGGGGGTGGAAGATGCACCTGACTTTGTAAATAAAAATAGTGGTAAAAATGGCAGCGTGCTACTGCAACTTGGGCCGTCTTAGCACTCGTACAGTAATACTCGACCGTACGCGTCTACGGTACAGTACTGAACTCTGTTCGTCCTATTCTGTTACTAAGCGCGAAGGTGGGACACCTTCCGAGGTCTTGATGGTGGAGGAGTAGGTATTTTTTTTCTGGGAATTTCTCTTTCCTCTTCTTGCTGCCAGTGTTGGTACGGGCGGTCTCGCACTCATACCGGTGTTCCGAATACAGCATGGGATGCCACGGCGAGTGATCACTCCTTGAGGAGCAAAAATACCGTACATAATATTGGCGGGTTTGTGTAACGGCAGAGCGTAACCCAGGATGACAGAATTAGACAGATAGAGGGGCCCTGGTACTGTACTACGGTACCCTATTGTGTTTTTCTCTTTCGGTACTAGTCAGTGTGGTGCGGCCGGATCCTGTGGAAGGAGGGGGGGAGGGGGCACTTTTGAGTCTTAAGCTACTGGTCCTGCCCCTTCTCTCGTTTCTCCTTTCTCCCCCCCCTTCGCCTGCCTCCCCGACTTGTGGGAATTGAGTGTTAGTCTTTTTGTGCCTTTTCAGGTATCGTAATATTATCATGGCATTCCCCCAACAACAAGGCGGCTACTTTGGCCCGCTCGCCTCGAATGATCCCTATGATGGCCGGACAACGGGCTACTCACGCTACAGCCAGGACTACTCCACCTACACCACTTCCCCCGGGCCCTCCCCCGGTTTGCCCCGGGAGTCCCACGAAATGATGTTCAGTCCCGGGACTCCCGGTGGCTTCAGTCCGGATGCCCTGCAAACAAAGTACTCCTTCCTGTCAAGGGGAGACCAGCAGACGCTCGGAAGAGAATTCTTATTTTCGAGTCAGGCGTGGAAGTTGCTGGCCAAGTTTACCGCGAGGTTTATCCTCAGTTTTGTAGCGTGCGCGGGGACGATCGCTGCCTTCAAGATTTATCAGGACAAGATGGTGCTTTCCAAGATAGAGAAGCGGGTGTTTAATGCCCTATACGTTGGCATCTCCTTGATTTTGAGTATGAATATAATTGTTGGTCTTTCTTGGGGGGAGCGTTGGCTCCGTTTTTGTAGTTGGTGAAGTGGGAAACTGACATGTGTGGGCTTTTTTTTCATAGTCATCGTTCAAAGCCATGGCTAGCGTGATGAGGTGGAAAATTCTGGCTTCGAGGAAGTTTTCGCTTAGAGAGGTTGGTTGATGACATCCGGGCCCTGGTGTCGTTGATCTGGATATTTAATTTTGGGTGTCAGGTCGACCTCATTCTCAGCCTGTCCAGCTTCCAAAGTGTCTTGGAATTGATGCGGATTTCCACCGGGCGGCCGCTCCTGTGTATTGCCTGCTTTGCTTGGATATTGCTAGGAATTGTATGCACCGAAGCGCTTCCGCCCCTCTCTCACTCGCTTGGCCGCTTGGGCTGATTACGTTATTATTAGGCGGCGCAAATAGGAGTGGCCTTGCTGGGTCTATCTTTCAATCTGGAGAGCGACGGCGTGGTACAGTTGACCTCTGGTCCTGTTAACATCACAGACATGACAAACTTTTATACGAATAGGCAAGTGCAGCCGGGGTGGAGTGAACAACAGTCCAAGGCCCATCTCTATGGGGATAGTAAGGATTTGCCCTATCGTGAGAAGCTTTGTCCCTGAAAAAACTTGGTTAACGGATGTGATTTAGTCGCCACCTATTTTCCCTACGCAACACCTGGCGCGCCCGATTACCACCCAGAGTATACTCTCCTCGAGCTCCCAGACGAGAATTCTACGCAGTGGAAATACTATGTGGGGAACCAAACTTCTTCCGAAATTTCTAATCTTCGTACTTATTCGAGCGATTTTTGGGGGAGATAGTTCCGAGAGTTCTATTATATGCCGGACAATGTGCGAGTCACGAAGACGCGTCGCTCAGTGACGGTCACGCCGCATTGTGAATATCACCCGATTGTAGGGGGGCAAGACGGCACTGGGGACCCTCCCGAGGTGACAATATCTGTGGACGGGAAAAACGAGATAATTGATTGGATGCAGGTTTGTTGTCCCTTGCTGTTCCGTGGCTTGCATGGGCTAATCTGTGTATTTGGATTTATTCAGGATTGGGGTCCCGCTGCGACGTTAGTAGCACCTTGCCTAACTTCCCATACCAGAGTTGACATCTAGCCCTCCCAGAACCTACGTAAACCCCAACGCACGCCTCGCCGGCGCGCAGATCTGTGGCCCGCGGTGTAGTCGCATCTACATATTCCAATGGGTGGATGAAAGATGGGACCCTCCTTCTCAAACTGGCTCTTTCTTCAATTGCACCATAACCATCTCCCAGGTGGAGAACGCGAACCCCCTCCAACCTTTCCACAGCATACCTGACAAGATCGCGGAGGTGGTTGCCGGCGCCATCGCGCTCGACGGGTATGTGGATGACTCTTCACGCCAGTTCGTTCGATACACGAGCGGCTCAACCTGGGGAGGCAGGCTAGAGGATTCGACTTCCCTCGCCGAGTTGTTTGTGGGAAAGTTTGCTGCTGGAGTTATTGCCGCCTACGATATTTACGGGCCGTCGGTTGAGGCGATGGGTTGGCAGTCGAGACCCGGGGTCAGTTTGTCTGTGAATTGGCTCTACGTGGTTTGTTCGCCTCGTCCTGGAATGAACGAATAAGGAGGTTTCTTGGGTTCTGACGAGTTTGCGTGGATGATACAGAGCTTGACTTTAGGGTCTATTCTCGGTGCGCAACTCGTGTGCGGGCTATTCGTCCTTTACTCTGCGAACTCTGTGTTCTGCAAGGATGATTCTTACCTCTCTACTGCGCGATTGCTTAGACGTACGCCTCCACCATTCAAACTCCCTAACTATTCTCTACTAACACCTCCCCAGCGCTCGTCGAGCGCCTCGGGAACTCCGGTTCCACCTCCACAGGTTTCGAAATCTCGCGGACTTTTGCACAGTCCATGCGCTACGGCGTTCGTTCAGACAACTCAATACCTGGGCGGCCTATACACCACTTGGATGTTGGCGAGGACATAGAAGAGCGGGCGAAGTTTCCGGAGGGGCTTTATAATTGATTCGAATTCTGGCTTTAGTTCTCCTCTTTTTTTGCTTGCTTTGTGTATTCATGTTGGGTGGTGTTTTGGCTGGCTTTTATATCCTTTCTTCTATATATATTAGATATTGCGGTTTCCCTTTCCCTCTTTTTATCAGTATGTGGTGAAAGATTATCGATGAGAACGTTTGGCCATCGGTTGTGATTCTGGATTGGGGCTTGATATGCCCCCGGGACATGAGCGTGGTTGGATTGTGAAATAGTGCTGATTCTTTTTGGGAAGTCATTCCTCCCAAATCATACTTTCCGAGGGGCTTCTAAATACCTTGTATCGTAAACGGGCGTTCTGGTCAATACTGCATGGTACTGCGCTCGTATTAGACCTGGATTCATGTTGAGGCTGATCTAGCACAGGGTTAGGGTTCTTTAGGTACAGTCTTGGCGAAAGTTTTTCCACCATGCTACCGGGGTTTAGTTTCAAACAAAACCTTCCGCAGACATCCATTTTAAAAATCCTTTTGCTCTCCACCTCAATTCATCACCCGTTCAATTCGTCTCTGGCGGTGATGCCGCTCCCTAATATCCTACGCAAACAGACGCCAGTGGTTGTTTCTCTCCTCCGGCGGTCAATTGAGCCCCATGTTTTAATAGCGGGGTCCAACAGGAGGACGTTTGCCAATTCATTCTATAGACGCAATTCTACCCCCATCGATTCCCCGCCTGCCCCTAACCTCCCGGAATCGGAACCGTTACCGCTGCTTTCTGATGTGACTAGCGCTTTCGACGAGACGCCGGAAGCCCCTCGACCGGACCGAGAGCAGAGTTCAACCCCTCCAGAAGAGGCAGCGGGGGAGCGGGAGGGTGATGCTTATTCCGGAGATAGGAATACGGGGTCTGGGCTGAGAAAGGTTTTCATTGAACATGGCCCCCGGAAAAGTATTTTCCGGCCCGTCTTTTCCGATAGTCCGCCGACTGTTCGCCGAATATATCCTCCACTCAGCGAGCCTCCGGCAGAACAGGAGCGACGGGTGAGTGATTCCGCTGTCCGAAGAGTCGCGTGCGAAGGCAGTGTAGTACTGTCACGGGTCCACCGAATACCGGTTTCCATGATTGAGGGAGATGTGGATCCTACTCGCGCCAATTTGGACGGTCTGTTGATGAAAATTCAGGGGCCCGTGAGCTACCTAGTGTACATTAGTCCAGAGTATGTGGTTGAGGAATGGAACTTTTGGAAGCACGAGGACAAGCAGCCTGTGAAGGGGGGATCGCCGCTCACTAGAGATTTGGGTATCAAGATGAGCAAGCCAACGGCGAGGGAGATACACAACTATTGGTTTGCCCAGAAGTCCTTGGGGGGGCAGCCTACTCTGGAATTGGAATTTATACAGGCATTAGTGAGGAAGACCCGGCGTTCGTATATGAAGGATTCGACCGTCCTGAAAGACACGGCAGAGTTTTCCCGGTATTCCCGCAACGTTAGGCGGATCATCGAATCGCCGGAGGATGAGGGCATTAAGTTCGAGACTTGGAGGGGCTCGGACTCCGTGCTATCTCGAATGGACGCTCTGACCGAAGTGACCCGCATGGGACAGAAGGTGATCTTTCAGTTGGAGAAGTACTTTGATTATCTCACTGGTCGGGGGGTAGACGATAAAAGTGGAGCGTCTGGAGAGACAGGGGGTTTTGCAAGTTTTATGTTGAGAAATGCCCTTCTCTGCTCAGACCGGACTGACTTCAACATAAAAACCTTTCTGAATACACCAAAGGATCGGGACATTGTCGAATACTCGGCGCTCAGGGGGACTTATCATCTACCCCGGCTTCAAGTACTTGTAAAGATATCCCAGAGCTTTGGCTCATTCCTTGGTTTGGCGGATCTGGGGGTTACACACCTTCTGAGGCAAAAATGTAACCAATCTGAACTTGCTATGGAAGCGCATGAAAAGCTCCTGGATAGGATCTCTCGAAACGTAGAGTCGCTAACCAGCACACCGATTGGGGGGAATGGCGAAGGTCTCGAGGTCCCGTTTTACGGGAGGGATAGGTATACTACGCGGCGCTACACCCGCGTGCGGGTGATTGACGGGATAATCCAACAGCAGCAAAGGGCAATCCTCCTGGTTATGGGGTGTTTGGGATTAAGACCACTTAAGCGAAAAAACATTCGCAAAATCGGGTTGCGAACCCCGCCGATGTACCCCTTTCCGGCGCAGAGGTCTGTTCGCTTGGGTGATATACGGCGATATTCCACGGTGGCGCCTCGGCCTAGTAGTTATATGCCTGATGTACCTATGGGGCCACCTCAAATCTCCAAGACAAAGACTGGCTCGATCAGGGAGAGGTTTGAAGCGGTGGAAACGCTCCAGAGGAATGTTCTGAACGGGATTGGCCTTAATCCAGTGTTGAAAGATCTCTCACCGGAAGTGGTTCCAAGTGTGGATTCAACAGATGATACTCTTGGGTATAACTGGGAGGGCCTCGGGGATATGTCAGATTTCTTGGATGCCAGCGCAGCGAAGCCGCTGGAGATTGGAGATCTAAGTGAGGTTCGGTGAGTGCAGTGGATTTTAAATCTCTCAAATCCGTCTCCCGGGTGCGCTAGGGCTGACAGGTATTCCAGGAGCGGCAATCAAGCGGAATTGGGACTTTATCTCAGACCCACACCCGGTGGTGAACCAACGTCTGACTTTCTAATGACAAGCGGGAGTATCGTCCAGCGCCAGCTCCCCCGGATCACCTTCTCTGTCCCGGGTTTTGTTCCAAAGACTGGGGTCGAGGAATTTATTTTGTATTACGACCGGATGATCGAGACAATGAATAAAAATTGCGAGTCGCCGGTTGACCCCGATGATGTCGCTGCCCCGAGAAGTATCACGTGGAAAATACTGGACCCTGTCCGCCGATTTGAAGGGGCCGCAGCGAGACTCTACGCAGAATACCGGTTTGCCTTTGACGGAATTTATGCAAAATGGGCTGATGAGACCGAAGAGCGAAATATCACGTTATCCCAAGCGACAAAGATGGCATTTGGCGCGGACTATGATCCGAATTCTAAGGAAATGCTTTATGCTGTGCACACCGCTCTCATGGGCGATGGTTTGCACTTCATGGGAGACAGGGGTATGCACAGAGCCACGAACCTCTTCAGGGTCCGGAGCAAGAAGGATATCAGAATGATTGACTCCGTGACGGAGTTAATCAGGAAGACTGCTGACGAGCAAAAATCTACCGGTAAGTCTGGACGAATGACAGCAGAAGACACCGGGCGGAAAATCATGGCAAAGTTCATTGAGAAGGCGAATTACCTGATCGACCTGAGCCGGGAGTACGAGAAAGAAGTTCTGACGGGTAGGCGGAAGGGTAGGCCATTGGTTGAAATAGTGGAGATTAAGGAGCTCGAATGGGACGAGAACGACAAGTTTTTCATCGAGTATGTGAAGGCTAGAGTTCTCAAATACGGTCTGCAAAAGACCCCCATTGATGGACTTGCCCCGGTGATTTTGGGAGCTACGAATAGATATGGTGAGGTTCTAGATGCTCTCACGGCGGATACCTTTTTGAGAGAGATTGGTGCCTGGAGCAAGTGGGAGAACACCAGCTTGCATCAATCCGGCTTGGAGCTTCCAGGACTCGGTAGGTCCAAAGTTGGAGACGAGGATGAAAAAAAGCTCCAGCTTTTGGTTCGGGAGGAGACAATCGAGAATTTCGGGTTCAAGGATGTCATGGACGCTGTTCGGAAAGACTGGGGGGACATGGAGGTGTTCACCATCGATGACCCTGACGCATACGAGATTGACGATGGAATTTCTTTAGAGAGAGTATCCGATACCGAGAATTGGGTGCACGTTCACATTGCAAACCCCGCAGCATTCATACCGGAAGACCACTGGATCACTGAGATTGCGATGCGGAGAGCCACAGCACATTACCTGCCTGATAAATTCTACAGCATGCTTCCCGAAGCAATCACCGGGGCATTCTTAGGCGTGGCGCCAAACAAACCAGTAATGTCCATAAGCATAAAAGTCAATGACAGCGGCGAGATCCTCGACTACAATATCCAAGCAGGCTTCGTCCAACACGTGCGAAAGACGACATATGACGCGGTAGACCTCGCCCTAGGCAGCTACAAAACTATCGAATTAGGAGCGGACATAACCATCGGCAAGTTCCCAAAGAGCCAGAGGGTCACACGGAAGGCAGAGCCGTTTACTCCCCGGCAACTCCGCGATTTACGAAAGCTCCGAGACATAGCCCTTACCATACGCCGTCGCAGAACTAGGGATGGGTTGATCACGGCTATCCCGATGGGCCTGAAAGTAGAGGTATACAATGACCTCGGCTCCCGAAACCACCCTTACAACTCTAGCTACCCCGTTCTCTACCGCGGCCATCCAGCGGTGCACCTGACGGTGACCGATTCAATGAACCTCGAGCTTCGAGACTCCCAATTGATGGTGTCAGAGATGATGTCTCTTGCGAACAACGTCGCATCCATCTGGTCCCGCGAGCGTAAGCTCGCAATGCCATACCGCGTAATGGAGTACGACTACCGGCGCCCAGAAGTCGTTAAAGCCATTGAAGAAACCGTGCTACCCTCTCGCACGGACCTCGGCTTCTCACCCTTTGAATCGGCAATCCGCTGGTTGATGCTCTTGGGACAAACCCGCCTCCAAGCCGAGCCGGGACCGCACATGCTCATGGGCTTGCCAACCGGATACACTAAAACTACAAGCCCGCTGCGTCGATACTCGGACATGCTAGCGCAATACCAGATTCAATCCGCTCTGCTGGGGCAGCCGCCCAAGGCCACCTCGGATCTGGAGCCAATACTAACTGGCATCCAGCGGACGGAACAGACAGCGAGGCATATCGGGAAGGAGGCCAACCGCCTCTGGTCCGCTATTGCCATAAAGCGCGCTTGGGAGATAGGATTAGATAATTACACATTCCCGAAGAAGCTCAGCTTCCTGGTGATGGAAAAGCATTGCTTTCCCACGCCGTGTACTGGCATTGTCCGCGAGTTGGGACTCGTGGCTAAGATGCGCTTTGCGGATAAGCGCGACGAGAGTAAAGTCCTGGCTGGCGACGTGGTCGGCGTCCGGATATGCGACGTCAATCTCTCTGAGCGCTACGTCTGGTTTGAGTTTACGGGGGCGGTGGAGGTTCCGCCGTAGAGGGTTTAGCGAGGGCTATGTTTTAGGCGTTTTTGCTATACAAAAAAATTCCTTCGTTGATTTTTATATATATATATATATTCCCTTTGTTGGTTGGTTGAATTTGGTACGATTGACCGATCGATGTGCATGGACGGTAAGTAAGGCGGGGGGACAGTTCCTGAAAAAAAAAATATTAAAAAATTCACTAGATAGAATGCCGATCGATGGCTTGTATTATAACATATTCTGGTCTCACATATTTCTTTCTCCTCCACACCTTGACTCTATCGCGCAAACTGTACTGTACTATACTAGATACTCCACCGCCCAGGGAAATCAAATCTCCACTTGTGCAGTATGGTACAGTACGGGCGGTGGCGCCGGGTAGTAGCAATCATGGAATGTCACTCGCTGCAGCTCTACTTCCTGTAGACTCTCGCACAAAACCCCTCCGGGAATCGAGAGCGGCGGGCGGGATCATTTCCGCCGTTGTTTTTTTCACCCTATTGTAGAGTACCCCCGCCGGGGGGTGTCACGGTCACTCGGGTGTTGTAAGTACTTCTGGATAACTTGATCATTGATTTGTTGACGGTACTGCGGTGGGGTTGTAGATTGGTGTCTGGGATGAGTGGGGGGGGGGGGTGGGGGTTCCAGCATGCGTTCACCGAGACAAAAGATGGGTAGATGGATGGATGGATAAATCGGCCGGGAGAATTAGACCACCATTTACGGACTGATGTCATGAGATACGGGTTTGGCGGAATAGACATGGCGTTCGTTAGTCAAGCCGCGCAGTAAGAAAGAAAGAAAGAAAGAAAGAATCTAATTCCGCTATCGTGGTTTGATCTGCGGAGGAGGGATCGCGAGGTATTCGGTTAATTGGAAGAAGGGTGTATCGTGCACCTCCTAAAGGTGGATTTCCCGATGGCTGTTCTGGCTTGGGGTAGTTCTGCAGGCCGTTTTCTGGGGGCTGCCGGGCGGTCGGTGGATTACTGGAAGTTTCGCCGCGTGGTGGGAAGGCTGTGTTAAGGGGGTAAGTTATGTACAAGTTAGGCAATAGAACCCTTCAGTTGAGTCCAATTTTTACGGATGGTTGGATAGGCATAAGTTAGATGGATGGTTTACCATATCATACAAAAGTCTTATCACAGTCCATTCCTATATCATACCAAAGAATCGTTAGAGTACATCGGGGGTGTGGTACTAGCCATGGAATCCAGGGAACATTTGTCCTGTGATAAAGAAAGATGTTGTTTTGGAGGGTAGATCATGGGTGTTATATGCAC
>Ga0307510_10007627_pt1 | contig 12898 bp, 4 predicted proteins | sample 12_EM_MG_FD_207224 | JGI IMG/M metagenome (GOLD analysis project Ga0307510, IMG submission 207224) | Populus trichocarpa ectomycorrhiza microbial communities from riparian zone in the Pacific Northwest, United States - 12_EM | ecosystem: Host-associated > Plants > Roots > Unclassified | place... | reverse complement strand
GTTTAATTTTTCAATTTTAAATAACAAGTAATGTTATCAAAATAGTTAACTTAAATAAAACTATAATTGATGTTAAGACAATTGATTATGCTCTTGCTTTTGATGTTCTAATTGATGATAAAAAAAAAAGGTTATAAAAAGACTATATTCCTAACTCTCACACACCTAGTGTTTTGTTTTTGTTAAAAATGTTATTAATGATGAATCAGTTGCTCTAGATATAGATTTTGTTTCCAAAATAAAGCAGAAGATCGATAATTTTATCATCCCTAGAGGAATTATCATACAAAGAACTAAAGATGGATAATGTTTCAGTATTATTAGAAGAAGTCATTTAGAAACCACATGAATTATCATAAGTTCTTTCTTTTAAAGAAACATAACAAATTGAGGCAAAAAATATTAAAGATTCAATAATATCAAAAAAAGTCTATAAATCAAAATTAATAATTCTTATAGTTGAGGTAAAACCAAATGAACAACCTAAAGTCACTAAATATATTAAGAAGTGAAGAGAGAGGTGGCCTTGTCAATATTCTTAGTCTTACTTTTCCCAAATGAAAGTCATCCATTGATGACAAGTCAAACAATAAAGTTACAGTTAAGCTAACTACACAAGTATTTTTCAACGAACTTTTATTTTAGAAGATGTATTGTCACAACATCAAGTTAAATGAACCTTTTGTTTTTATACTTCACATATGAACATCTAATTCCACCTCCACTAATATTCTTCAGATTTGAAAGTGCAAAACTTGTAAAACCCTCAACCCCTCTAAAATAATCTTTCATGTATAATCCTCGAGGTTAATCTAGATACATCTACAAATAATCATCTGTTACTTAGAAAACCTATATAGATTAATGATGACAACATTTACTCATAATGTAACAATTAATTCAAAATTTAACTTTGGTAATTAAAAATTAATTCACAATCTAATAACCAATTATTATTTTTGTACAAAACAATATAATGATGTGTAAAAATATCAACTGAATAAATCCAATTAATGGCAAGTAATTGATAACCCAACTAATTATACATCATTTGTTTAATTCAAACTTATTCAATCTAAATTAATACCATTTAATTGTTATCAATTCCATAAAAAATCAATTTCTTCAAAATTTTTAACTTAATAATAAAATTGATAAAATATGAATGTTATCTGTCAAAGAACCAATTTAACCTAAAAACTTAAATTGTAAGGTGAGATCCCAAGATATGATTTATATTATTCTCTAACACACCCCTTCAAGTGAAAGTTCTTTGGGCTTAAAACTTGCACAGACCCACGTTATCTTGGGCTTAATTTTAATCAAATAAATGGGGATAATGAGATTCGAACTCGTGACCGCTTGGTCATCAAGGCTTTGATACAATGTCAAATAACCATCTCAACCTAAAAGGTTAAGCTGTTAGGTAAGGTCTGAAGATATAATTTATATTATTATGTAACAATTAACAACATTTCTTGTGGATGACTATTGGCATCACTTTGTTGGAGTTTTATAGGTTTTTTGTATAAATTATTTGAAACGAATTATTTATTTTCTAATAATTTTTTTTCCTAGAACAAACAGGAAATAATATTGCCTAGACCTCTTACCAAATAATTTGAATTGTAAACTAGGTTGTCCAACTAGACCTATTTACTCGAGGCTGGGAGACACCAATTGCTTGGTATAAGAATTCCAGGCTTGCAAAATTTTTGGTAATGTAATGGAAACTTTCAAAAAAAAAAAATCTTTTCGAGTTCCTATAATTTTCAAAACAAAAAAAAATTAGCTACTATTTTTTTATTTACAAATTGTGCCTTCTTTGAATTTTTTTTAGGAATTATATTTTCATAAAAAGTATAGTCTAGTTAGTCCTCATGGTGAAATTACTCTTGCAATCATTTCTCTTTATCATTACTTTTGATTATATAATGGTCCTTAGATATTTTTTTCTTGTATAACTTGTAATGTAAAAGTTTAATTATAATCATAATTATACATAATATTAAAATTTTGAAAATTACATAATTAAATATAGGAATCTAACGAGCCATAACATTACAATTGATTACGTACATCCACCCTAGCATTGCCTTGACCTCGAGGAAAATGAATTGCCACCTTGTTTTTTTTTTCTTTTACCTCTAGCTTTCCTAATAATGTTGCGACTGTTCCAAGCTGTCGCCATTTTTTCCAGATTGTCATTCTATTATTGCATGAAATCCTTACATATATGGTTCCAATTAGTCTCAAATGGAAATAGTTTGTTCTAACGTTTTAAAAATATTTTTTAAAAAATTTAAATTTTTTATTTTTTTATTTACTTCAAATTATTTTTTTAGTGTTTTTAAATCATTTTAATATGTTAAAGTAAAAATTAATTTAAAAAAAATAAAAAAAAATTAATTTAAAAAAAATAAAAAAAATATTATTATAATACATTTAAAATAAAAAAACATTTTAAAAAATAACTTTTATCATATTTTCAACACTCGTTAATCCATCAACCTCGACTATGTACTATTGAATTCTCTTGGAAGCGTTTGGGATGCACTAAAGTGAGGTAGATGAAAGATATAAATTAATAACACTCACCGAAAACTCAACTGCAGTCCCCAAAAGCAGTTGGCTATATTGATTGTTAGAAAAAGCAAAAAGATGATTTACAACTGCATGCTGACTTTTAGTTCCTACGATTTAAGGCCAATAGCCCCTCTTTGCCTTTAACCTGTCTTTATCTTTTCTTCCCGTGTAGAGTCCATTTACCTATTCTTCATGCCTCCTCACTTTAATTTGTTTGTCTAATTTAATGCCATTCACCTGTTTTTCGCTTCAGCACTTTAGGCGTATAACCATCTAGCTCTGCCTCTCTCAAACGCCTCTCACTTGCCTTGTTTGCATTTGGTCATGTAATCCCTTGTGTAGACGGTACGTATGGAGAAGGTTGCTTCTACTTTTGGTGCAGGCGTGATCAAGAGGTACAGAAGAAGAAGGCTATACCGGAGGCTGAGTGACAAGAACAATGTGAGAGGTCGGAGCCGTTGGAAGCAATGGAGGATTAGAGTAATGCCAAAATTGCAACAAAAAAGCGTGTTACAAATGAAGCTTTTGAGAAGGTTTAGAGACGGTTATGTTAAGAGGATGCTATGTTTTGCTCGACAGTTTGTGCAGCTAAACAATGGTACTGTTTTCTTGTTTAGGAGGATTTCAAAGGCTCCTCAGTTATAATGAAACTGAGGCCAGTTTCTCAAGATTTCATGAGCTCAACCAGATAGCCAATCCTCTTTCTCCTTCTGGAAAATAAATGTAATGTGTTATCATAGTATGCATTTGTTGTTATCTACATTTATTTTTATTTTTTTATTTCCTGTTTGTTCTTGTACAGAATCTTAGACTGCTTAGTTGAGCTGTATGCTGACTGATATGTTGTGTTTATTTCTTTCTCCAATCTAAAATATTTCCCCTTTCATTTTCTAATCTAAAATGTAGAGAGCAGTGAAGAAACTGCATCCCGCATCAGTATTGTCTGTGAACTTTCCGAAGTTATAAGCATTGCGTTGTTTATATATATATATATATATTTCAAAAGAAGAAAAAGAAAAAACAAAGAGTGGAACAAGAGAATGCAAATCCTTGCTTAATTAATGAAATAGAGATAGCAGATCGGGCGCTCTTGCCTTACCATTTTGGAGTTAAATGGAGGACTTATCAACTTGTGCAAGGTGTCTTGTGTCCCTAGCTAAGTAGCCTTACAATGTTAATCACCTTAGTTGTTAGGAAAAAAACATAAGAAAAACTGTTATAATCACGGCCTATTATTAAAAAATTAATTAGACAAATCTCTACAATTTTATTTCTCATTTATATTTAGTTTCTATTCCTTTACTTATTATTTTTTAATGCTAAATAACCTTTAAAATTACAAATGTTTTTTAATTTCATTCATATTATTTTTTAATCTATAAAAAATCTATTAAATTGCAAATATTTTTCAATTTCACTCGCTTATGATTTTTTAATCTTTTAAATTTGATCTCTATTCTTTTAATTGTTATTTGATTTGTTTGGAATAATTTTTAAAATTAATTTTTTTTACAATTCCATCCTCGGGTTTTTCCTATCAGATTTTACCCCATTCTTTTTGTTGCTATATTTTTTGCTTTTGTAAGTTTTTTTTATGATCTCATCTTTCAAAATTAATTTAGTTGAGAATTAAATTTCTTGATTGAACTTGGGCCTAGGATTTCACGAGTTGTGAATTTTAGAGAATAGACTAGGTTTAAGAGGTTCGCTTGAGTTTTTTTCTCTTCCTTTTTAAGCTAATTTTTCTAATTTTTATCTTTTTTTTTAAGTTTTGATTTATTATTTTTTTTACACTGTGCTTTTTATGGGGTTATCCCGGGTTTAAGACTAGAATCACCGGTTTCAAAAGTTAACGCATGTTAACTTTTGTTTTTGTTTTTTTCACTTTAAATTGATTTATTTCAATTTTGTCATCGAAACTTTTTTTTTTATGAGATTATCTCAATCTTATACCCATGGTAGCGAAGTTTGCGAGTTCACTAAGTTTAATAGAGCTTTTTTTTAATATTTTTTACAGTTTCACCCTTCAACATTGAGTTGTTAAATAATCTGGATAGACTCAAGTCTGATTCGTTTTACTCTTTTTTTGTTGTCATTTTTTTATTAGTTTATTATTTCTTCTTGCTTTTTCCATATTATTTAAATTACTAATTGAACCAATGACTCGAGTCTCAGATTTTTTACCCTAACATTCTTTTTTCATGTTGAAAAAAAAAATTACCTAACTCGCGACGAAGCATGGGCATCAAATCTACTGTGTGTGTGTGTGTGTGTAAGAACATTAGAGTTTGTCTATCTTATATATTTAGTTATTATAATTGTTGGGAATTGTTAGTAAAAACCAATTATAAAACAAAGATAAGTATATATATATATATATATATATATATATAAAGCATTTACTTGTAGAATTTCAAATAAAAAATAAGACATAAAAGAAAGTTAATACTGAGGATTGTACCCTTTGTCTTTAAAGATAAATTGCTCATTAATATATGCAAATGGTTTCATTACAACTTACCTCTTAGGATTTCAACAACAATACATAAAAAATATGGACTTTCAATCAAGACCTAAGAACTAGAAAACTCATACAAATTTTCTCTTTACAACAACAAAACCTAAAGCTTAAAAAAGGATAGCACAAATGCAAAAGTCGAACACTACTAGAAAATTAGCAAATAATAATGAAAACATCGACGTTATGTTGGTACTTTTTGACATAGGTAGTGACAAAAGGTTTTCATTTGTAATTGCTGGTGTAAATTATGACGTAATATGTTCCGCCGATAATTTCCAATGAAAAAATTGATGGAATAGAGAAAATAAAAAAAATCAAAATTCCATTGGAAATTCTATCAAAAATCTGAATTATAATTATTTTTTTGATGGAATTGCTAATGGATATTTTGTTGAAAGAATTTGATGAATTAGAACTTGACAGTTCTCCCTTTTGCCCCTCCTTTTGTTTTGCAAAAAAAAAAAAAAACAGCAACCCCTACTCCTATTTTCTCACAAATCGAGCCACCACAAATCACCGGTGTCGATCTAAATCTATCAAAAGTATCAACATCCCTCTCTTGGTTTAATTTATTTATGATTTGTATGTTAGAGTTTGTTTATGATTTGAAGGAAATTAATTTCATTTGTCATTTGATAAAATTGAGTTTGATTTTGTAACTTAGGTGTATTATAATTGAAGAAATGATGTGTTATTTAATGGATATCTATCACATTTTGTCAATTTTATTGTCAAGTTGGAAATTTGAGAAAATTTAGAAAACTAATTTTTGAGGAATTGATAATAATTAAAAAGTACTAATTTAGATTGAATAATTTTAAATTCAACAAATGATGGATAATTGGTTGTGTATTGTTTGTTGTTAATTTTATTGTTTAGTTCACATTTTGATGCAAAATGGAAAATGTGTAAAAAAGATAATTAGTTATTAGATTGTGAACTCATTTTTTTTTATAAAAAATTTGAATTTTGAATTGGTAGTTGTCGTGCATAAATGTTGATACATTATTAATAAATGTTGTCATGAATATTCTGTATAGGTTTCATAAGTAATGGATGATTGTTCTTGAATGTATTGAGATTCTTCTTAATGGTTGTATAGGCAAGATTATCTTAAAGGAGTTAAGGGTATTATTAATTTTATACTTTCTAATTCAAAGAATATTAGTGAATGTGAAATTAGATTTTCATGTGTGAAGTGTAAAAATAAAAAGTTCCACCATAAAAATATAATGATGATGCATCTATTTAAAATAAGGTTTGTCGAGAAATACTTATGTTGGTTTGTATACGAAGAACCTTATATTCCTTACAAATCTATGTTATAAATGATGATTGGTTCAACTTCTAGTTCTAGTTACACATATGAGGTTGTGGATGATAATGACAATTCTTATAGGATTTTGGTCATGATGCAAGAAGAATGAATCAACATTATTTAGGTGAAGGTTCACATAACATCCATTTAGATGAAGAACTAAATGTAGATGCAACTAAATTTCTTGAACTTTTAAAAGGTTGTGATGTACCATTATAAGATGCGTGTACAACTCATAGTAAATTATTAGTTATTACACAAGTATTTGTTATCAAGTCAGATTATGGATTGAGTGAGGCCAGTTATGATAGGATCCTTGAATAGATGAAAAGCATGTTACCTAGAGGGAATATGATGAAAGATAACTTCTATGTTGCAAAATCTATGATGATACCTCTTAGCTTAGGATACTAAAAAATTGATATATGTACAAACGTTTACATGTTGTATCACAATACATATGTAAATTTTATTGAGTGCAAAACCTATCACCATGCTCGGTATAAACTCAATAATGGTAGAGGAAGAACACTTATCACATACAAAAAAGTTAGATACTTCCCAATCATTCCTAGGCTGTAAAGGTTATTTATGTCTCCAAAGACTATTGAGCACATGATATAACATCATTCATATAATGAGATGGATGAAGTCATATTGCATCTTTTCAATGAAAAAGCTTCAAAGCAGTTTAATAGAGTGTATCATTAGTTTTCAATAAAACAATAGAATGTACATCTTGGCTTGTGTACATATAGATTTAATTAATTTGAATTCTTGTTTGCACCATATTCTTATTGGCCGATTATATTAAAAATTTACAACTTGCCTCAAAGAATGTGTATGAAGCCAAAGTTCATTTTCTTATCTATCGTCATACCTGGTCTTTAAAATCTAGGTAGAAACATATATATTTGTCTTTAACCATTGCTGTCTATTGGTTCAAACACTCATTCCAATTGCATATAGAGATTTGTTATCAAAAGTGATATGGGATGCATTTACAGAGATTACTCATTTTTTTTAGATATTTTTTTCTCGAACAAGTTGTATACTCAACACATAAAGCAGCTTGAAAAAAACAACATTGAGACAATTTGCAAACTTGAAATGATCTTCCCTTCCTTCTTATTCCACTTAATAGTGCATTTGCCTATTCATTTAGCATTTGAGGTCAAAGTTGGAGGTTTTGTACAATACAGATGGATATATCCATTTAAAAGTTTAGAGATTACATACATCCTTAGTCATTATCCATTGCCTTTCTTTTAAGCATTTAACTATTCATCTGTAATTAGTCGCATGCAAATACTTGTTCAACCATAAAAAAATATGTTAAAAATAAAGCACATATTGAGGCTTTGATATGCGATGTTGATATTGATGAAGAGATGTTAACATTTACCTCATATTATTTTGAGCCTCACTTGAGAAAAAGAATAAACCATATTCCATGAAATGATAGTGGTGGTGAAATATCTTCGAGTGAGAATTTCTAAATATTTTGTCATCCGGAACGACCATTATTTAGGAATGTAGTGAAGAATAGATATTTGACAGACATCAAATCTAAACAAGCATATAATTATGTACTATTTAATTGTGATAAATTGATATTTTTATTTAGTAAGTAAATTATAAAATTATATATATATTTTAAAATTTTCTCCTATATCTTCTTATAAAATAAATTTAATTAACTTCTATATAGAAAACATTATCAATTATTGTTATCTCAAAATTCAAATGTTAGTGAATCTCAATTCTGCCAATTACAAGATGAATAATTTACCATATGATTTAAAACACTTGTAAGTATTTAATAATTATCAATTATTCGATTCATAACTACTAAGTTTATATTTAGTTATGTTTTTTCTTCGACCGTTAATGGTTCTTAACTTTAACAAGGTATTCAACATGGGAGCCAATGCTGGTAAATTAAAACTCCTATCTTTGGATCCTATAAAATAGATCAAGTGTTATAATAAGTAGTTCAGCAATTAACATATTTTTCATACCGAGTAACATGATGAAGGTTTAAAAACCTATAATAGTAGGGTTTATGTAAAGGTTTCAACATTAATGAGTTTAAAGTTGATTACTATGATCAATTATAAGAGGTTATTGAATTGCAATATCTTAGGTTAGAAGATACAATGTTCTTATTCAAATGCTATCAGTATGATACCGATAGAGGAATTAGAGTAGATTGTCACCATGGTTTAGTAAAAAAAAAAAAAAAAAGAGGTAGACTTCACAACATCAATGATGTTTTTATTTCTTCAAAATATCAAACAAATGTATTATATATATACATTCTTTTCTTTAGAAATGATTATAACAGAGTTGATTGGTTATCTGTTGTGAAATTCAAATCTAGAAGTCTTGTTCAAGTTGTTGAAAATGGTAATAATGAAGAAATTGGAGGAGATGATGTATTTCAAATGGATGATCTAGTTGATTCATATCTACCTCCTCTAGATGCCAAGTTAAAAAAATCCAAATTTTCATGTCACTAAGAATACTTATGTTGATATTAATAGTTAAATGTATTATGAGATCGACCTTGAATTCAATAATAAAGATGATGTTGGACATGGCGATGAAGAAAATAAAGAGAAGGATTTTGATTAAAAGGTGTTGAATTGATTTAGATGTGATGTTTCATTGTGTAATAAAACTGAAGTTGTGTTGGACATTTGTTGATACTTTATAATGAGATATATTTATATTTATTATATAATTTTGAAGAAATGTTCATTGTTTCAATAATTTCATTAGTATTTTTTTTTGTTGTGGTTATGAATTTAATGTGAATAATTATTGTATTGAATATACTTTGTATTGTTGTTTTAGTTGTACGTTTAGGTTGACTAAGGGGTTGTAACAAAAAATAAAAATAAATAATGTGATTGTAGATGAACTCGTTGATTGTATTGTCCAAAGAAAATAAGAACCTTAATTTTTAATGGAATCAGTGATGGACCACCCATTTTTGTCGAAATGTTACCAAAGGTTTTGGGGTTTCCATCATAATCAACAACGGACTAGCCCATTAGAAATTAAGGTTCTTATTTCCAATATAATCGGCGATGGAATAAAAGTATTAAAAAAATTCTTTTGGCAAGTCTGTTAGAAGTAATGGTATGTCAATGTTTTAGATGAAATTATCGATGAAAATTCTGTTGGCAATCAATCTTGGAGGACTGGACTGGAGTCTTTTTTAGGGATGAGGTCCCCTGTTTTTCCTCATTGGAAGAGCTTGAAACAAGGGTTTCAGGTTTCTTCTTAGCTTTTACTTTATAACGTCCCTTCAATAATAAAATATATTGGCTTTTTTAGAAATAATAAATCAAAAGAAATGTGTTTTGTAAATGTAGTTCACAAATGATTGTAATGACACATTTTTTTTAATAATCTTCTTAAGAAATTTCAGATCAAGATAGGATATTCTTATCTTTGTTTTACAAAAAGGTTAAATGTAAGATGAAGAGGATGAGTAGATGAATTGTTTCATAAATTTATCAGAAGATGTCTAGTAAAGATGAAAAGATTTTTGAAAAATTACGAGATAAGTTCCTTAAAATATGAAACAAAGATAGAGAGATAATGATGATTGTGTGTTTTGATAAACAAAATTATTAATTCAACTTTTGAAAAAGTGATTTTTCTTTTGTTCCTACTTATATAAATACTCATGATATACACCTATAACCTTTCTTAAGATGACAAAAATTGACTCTTTAGACTAACCATTTCTCTTTTTGTTTTATAAATCAGTTACATCATGTCATTTTTATATGTTTTTCTCACAAGTGTATCTAATTGTAAACTTAGCTAGAGATATGAACCTACATAAAGTAACCCAATTTTCTAGCCTAAAAAGAGTCTTAATTGATAATTTGGAAGGAGATACTTACCTCATTAGTAAATCTTCATTCATGAATGCTTTATCATAGGCCACCATAACTGGCCACGCTTATCTTAACCGACGGCCAACAATACAAGACAACCATCACGTTAAGCTCTTCCTACTGAAGGCCACCTAACAGCCTGAGAGAGATATAAAGAAGGAAAAACCAAAAAAAAAACAAAGAGGACCAAAATTTTGAAGGCTCAGATCTTCCATGATGAACGATGGTAGATTACATCCTCGGTGAAGGAAGAAATGAAAGGAGAAAGAGATCAAAATCTGTTAGCCCATGCATCTCTCAACCTCATTTGCACATGTTATGGCCATTCTTCAGCGTGTCATTATCACGTGCCACCATACACCACCACTACTCCACCAAATTCCAGCAGACCCAACCCGACTATAGTTACTCTGAAAGATAAACTTTAACCCCTAAACTAATTTTTAGGTATCTTTAACATGTGTGGAAATTTTTGAGAAAAAAGGGTGGATTATAATGATGAAATATTGGATTAATTGTGGTTATTAATGTTTATGGGTTAGTTGTTGATAATACAAAGAGATAAAATTGCTATATTAGACTTGTTTTTGGTTTGGTTGGTTTTGATTGTGGATATGTATTTTATAAGCAATCCTACCTATGAAAAATACATCTCATTTAGATATTATCATAGGGTGTGATTGAGGTGTTATGATAGATTAATATGAGTAATGTTGATTGTTTATGATTTTTCTTATTATAGATTATTGATGATTATTGATTTAGGAACTTGTGAGCAATTTTATCTATGGAAAATATGTTTTATTTGGGCAAATCATACCTAGTATTGATGTTAATGTTGATAAGCCAATAATTAAAATGTTATGAATTTGTATTGGTAAATGTGTTATCCTATCTATAACAAATATACTATTAGTTGGCATTGTTTTAGGATGTGGTTAATAAGTAATAAAATTGATGATGGTAAAGAAAAAAAAAATTGTTCTTAAAACCAATTTTTTTATGTTAATGGTTTTATTATTTATCTATCACTACCTATGACAAATGCATCATTAATAGGCATTGTTTTAGAGTGTGACCAATATATCATAAAATTGATGATGTTAAAAAGCATACTTCATAATCAATTTTTTAATGATAATGTTTTTATTATTTATTCATCACTATCTATGGAAAATGTACCATTAGTGGACATATTCCTAGAATGTGATGAATAGTGAATAAAATTGATAATATTGAAAAGCACATACCAAAACTAATTTTCTCATATTAATAATTTTTATTGATCTCTATCTATGGAAAATGTCCACTAAGGATTGTCATTGGATGTGATTAGTAAGAAATAAAAATTGCTTAATAAATCATATTATGACATTCAAAAGTATTTTAAAATTTATTAAATCGCTTGTTGGTTGGTTAATAATCCTCTACTTATGGTAAATGCACCACCATTGGGCAGAGTTCTTGGTGAGATTAATCAATAATAAAGTCATTTAATACAAGATGTTCACTTAATACAAGATGTTAAAATATTTTCAGATCCTTTACCTATGGCAAATGTACCATCATCGAACAATGTTATAGGGTGAGATTAGTTACTTATTGTGATTAAAATATGTTTCAAAAACTTGTTTTCCTCGCAATTTTGTCATGTTTGATGATCCTATTTATGGTAAATGTACCATTATCGGGTAGTGTCATAGGATGCATTTAAACAATATATTCCACGTATCATTTTTTATTTTTCTTTCTCATAATATCATTGTAAAGAAAAATAATAATAAAGTTTACTTTCATCCTTTTGTGAATATGGATTAGTTAGTTCAAGAGTGCTCAAACAATACCCTTTCTAAGTACTATTTAAGCCATCCAGTCAATCACTTTCAATTAATGAAGTTATCCATAGTGAAAACAATTGTTTTAAGAAATTATAAACATTCATGAAACATTAATATTAATTTAATAAACACACATATACCAGTTTTAGATAAACTCTTGGCATGTAAGCACATTAGACATATTTATCATTAAAACAAACAACAATGCACAACTTACCTTAGGTTGGATATATAAGGTGATATCTATCTTTCTTATTACATAATCAACCTTTTAAACCTATTAGGGTTTCTAGTCACCATAAAACTAAGTACCGACTCTTTTTTCTATTTTACACTTTTCATAAATAGTTTGTCTCGATGTTCCCTGCAACATTCTTTATAAAGGAGAAGAGGTTTCTAATGGATCAACATTTTTTGACATTATAAAAAATAAATTTTGAGCCTAAGTCCTTATTTAAAAGGTCTAAAGATAGTATGATAACCCATTGATAGGTGGGTGAGGCTTGTGTCCAAACCTAACATCCCCAGCCTTGGTAGAATTCCAAGCCCAAATGACATAGGTTTAACTTGCTTCTAGGCCAAATATCATTGGGCGTGGCTATGAGCTGAGCCTAAGTGATCATAGGTATGGTGAGTTGTCAGACTCGGTGCAATGGACATGGGTTTGGTAAGCTGTTAAACTTACCGTTCTTAGACATAAACATTGAACTAAGCCCAA
>Ga0307510_10007626_pt1 | contig 12898 bp, 22 predicted proteins | sample 12_EM_MG_FD_207224 | JGI IMG/M metagenome (GOLD analysis project Ga0307510, IMG submission 207224) | Populus trichocarpa ectomycorrhiza microbial communities from riparian zone in the Pacific Northwest, United States - 12_EM | ecosystem: Host-associated > Plants > Roots > Unclassified | place... | reverse complement strand
GGAACTCTGGCACCTGCCTCTATCGTTGTGAGGGTGCAAGCTGATGAGAATCTTGTCTCGCTCTGATATATGAGTATGGAAATGTTCAACCTGTATCCACCCTAGTCAACATGCGGAATATGGCAATCAACCAAAGCACGAACCAGATCAGCAAAGTGATTTGGGGGTGCGATTTCAACCGTTGCGGGCAGATTGAATATAATTCTCTCCAGAGTATCGGTACCAGCTTTGCCCCATGCAGCCTTAACCGCATCGCAGATCTCCACAGCGAACTCGGGTTCCGTTTGCGAAAAAGTTTCCGGGCTGTACTCATATCTGAAGACCGTTCCGTGCTTTTCTGTGCACTCTTCTGTGAGGCGGCGGACGAGTTCTGTATGCGTCGTCGCGAGCTGAATGGTCTCTTCTCTGGAATTTTTGAAGACTACGTCCCTGAATAATGGGGATGTGGCATTGTACATGTGAATAATGGCCTTTTTGCAGCCTGCAACGGAGTCGACGGTCCGCCTGATCAGGTCCTCCCGTGCGGGCGTCAAAACCTGCAAAATCTCATCAGCAAGCTACTGGGTGGGGGAGAAACAGGATCGGACTTGAATCCACACGTCATCCGGGACACGATTACTTTCTATGAGGCCGCGCACGAAATTAAAGTCCGTGTCGCTAGCAGCAGGATATGCGACCTCAATCTCCTTATACCCACATTCGACGAGCAGCTCAAAGAAAGTCGTTTTTTGTTCAATGGTCATGGGATTCGCAAGGGCCTGATTCCCATCCCGAAGGTCTGTGGAAAGCCAGATCGGAGGTACAGTAGACCTTTTGGAAGGCCATTGACGGTTTTGAAGGTGGAGGGGAGTATACGGTTTGTATCTTTGCGAGGGGTCAATACTAGAAAATGCAAGTCAGCTCGCGTATGCGTATTGAAGTCACCCAAAAGAGCCCCACAGCATGCACGGCATGATAGGATAGTTGCTGATAGCTGGTGTCCAAGAAACAGAACAGGCTAAAAAAATGAGTCAAAGATGAGAGTAGATCCGGTCCACGAGGATATAGCCCTAGACTGAGGTTGGGATTAGCTCCATCTCTGTCATTTGTATCAATCAAGTCACAAAAGCAATGGCCATTGGTACCCTCGCAATTTCCTTCAAGGAATCACCGTTCCCATATGCCGCGATTGCGATCGCATCGTATACCCAAAAGGCCGAGGTCAACTATGACGAATCGGCGTCCGGATTGACTTTAACAGTCGAAGGCGCTCAAGTCACGTCTGAGGAAGACGCTGTCAAGGCTCTCGCCAAGGCCGGAGGTCTTGCAGAAGACAGCGTCAAGGTGCACAACGTTAACCCTAATCAGATCCGTGTCTGACTTCCTTGCCTTAGACCCCAGCGTACTTTACTCTGGCCAATTCTCTTGCTAAGATCACAGCAATACCCCAGATCAAGTCATCTCTTGATTCGCTAGATGATTACTTGGCTTATCGCACCTTCCTTGTCGGTCATGACATTACTGCCGCTGATTGGATCGTGTGGGGTGTCCTCAAAGGTGTGTATCGTCAGCGATGGACACTGCCGCTCGATTAATCCGATGATAGGAAACTCAAGACTTGTCGGTCTTCTCAAAAACAATCAACATCAACACCTCTTGCGATGGTACAACCATATCGAATCTCTCGAGCCCACACAAGCGGCATTGACAAAACTCGCTGAGGCGAAGGCCTCAAAAGCCCGACTAAATCAAAAAACAGCAGCGTCATTTGCATTGGGCCTTCAAAATGCCAAGGAAGGCGAGGTTGTCACCCGATTCCCTCCTGAGCCCAGCGGCTACCTTCACATAGGCCACGCAAAAGCGGCCATTCTCAATAAATATTTCGCTAATATGTACAACGGCAAGCTGATTGTGCGGTTCGACGATACAAATCCGTCGAAGGAAAAGGTATGTGAAATTCTGGGTACTCGACGGCTTCTGCTTAATTTCTGCGCTGCAAGGCCGAGTTTGAAGAGACGATTCTCGAGGATCTTCACCTCTTGGACATCAAGGGGGATAAAGTCACCCATACATCCGATTACTTTGACCAGATCTACGAACTGGCAATCAAGATGATCAAGTCTGGAATGGCATATGCCGATGACACTGAGCAAGCACAGGTGGGTCCCCGTCAACTCCCGCGATGGGTTTGTGGACTGACGAAATTACAGATGCGTGAGGAGCGGGGCCAGGGCATCGCATCGAGGCGTCGGGACGCGACGGTTGAAGAGAATTTGTCGCGTTTTGAAGAGATGACAAAGGCCACCGAAGAAGGCGTCCGATGGTGTCTCCGCGCCAAATTGAGCGTAGATAATCCTAACAAGGCCATGCGTGACCCTGTTATCTACCGCTGCAACCTTGAACCACACCACCGTACAGGGTATGCGTTCGTTTCGACTTAACGGTATTTCTCACAACTTCTCTCGCGTTTTAGCTCAAAATGGAAGGTTTATCCCACCTACGACTTTGCGTGCCCCGTCGTGGACGTGCTCGAAGGTGTCACTCATGCCCTCCGTACGATCGAGTACCGCGATCGCAACGCTCAATATCATTGGATGATCGAGGCACTAGGCCTTCGTCCCGTCAACATATGGGATTTCAGTCGGCTAAACTTTGTTTATACGCTTCTTTCCAAACGCAAGCTACGCTGGTTCGTCGACTCGGGTCTCGTCAGTGGCTGGGACGATCCGCGTTTCCCGACAGTTCGGGGTATCCGACGTCGCGGGATGACAGTCGAGGCGCTGACGCAGTTCATGCTGTCGCAAGGCCCCAGTCAGGCCATCGTATCTCTTGAATGGGACTCGATCTGGTCATTGAACAAGAAAATCATCGACCCCGTTGCACCGCGGTTTTGGTCCGTTTTGAAGACGAAGACGTAAGTACAGAGATGGTGTCCTTGATACGTCTTCTTACTCTGAGATACGAACCACAGGGTCCCGGTAACCATCCAAGGTGGTCCTCCCGAGCCGGTTGTTAAGACGTTGCCAAAGCACAAAAAGAACCCCGACGTGGGCGAGAAGAAGACCGTCTATACGTCAAACATTTTGGTCGACCAGGACGATGCCTTATCATTCGGGGACAACGAAGAGGTACGGACGGGGTCGTCCTCGCCGAATGCAGAGCACGCACTTACGAACGAACGAAATCAGATCACACTTATGGACTGGGGCAACGCCATCGTACGCTCCAAGGACGTCGACAGCGCCGGGACGATCACGGCTTTGGTCATGGAGCTGCACCTCGAGGGCGACTTCAAAAAGACGACGAAGAAGATCACGTGGCTAGCGCAGCCCACAACCGCGCACCCGCTCGTCGACGCGACGCTGATCGACTACGACTACCTGATCACGAAGAAGAAGCTCGAGGAGGAGGACGAACTGAAAGATTTCGTCACGCCCGTGACCGAGTTCCGCGAGGACGCGCTCGCGGACGCCAACGTGCGCGAGCTCAAGCCCAACGACATCGTCCAGTTCGAGCGCCGCGGGTACTACGTCTTTGATGGCGTCGCGGACAAGCTTGGCACGCAGACGTGGGAGTTCGTTCGCATACCCGATGGACGCCTGGCGGGTCTCGCCAGTAAAGCGGGTGCCGCCCAAGCAAACGCCGAGGTTGCCACGGCGGAGAAATCGGCAAAGGTTAAAGATAAGAAGGGTAACAATGCTGCTGGTGCTCCTGGTGGAGTGGACCAATATGGCGTCACGCCGCCGGATACGAGGATGTACAAGGTCGACATGGCGGTTGGGAGTGGTGCACCAGACATCACGAACGCCACCAAGATGTATAGCGTTGAGAGCGTATACAAAGTATAACGCATATGCTCGCCATGAAAGGTTGGAAGATGAAAAAAAAAAGAACTTGTAGCCATAGACAGATACGCAATGATAATGCAGAATGTGATTTACACGGCGTGCCATTAGCCGAGGTTGACGAGCCTGCGTGTATACGACCGCTTCTCGCGGGTGCTCGCTGAGTCCGTACAGGAGAAAATTGAGATTTGACAACTGTAATATACAAATGTAGGGTGCAGAAGCAGTGACGTGTGATATGCGATTGAATAATAAAGTCGAACGCTGCTAGCGCAAGACGGGAATATACAAATAGCAGGTTTGAAAATCGAAACTTTGAGCCAAGCCAACAGAAAGCAACATGTGCACACCCACGATGCATGATGGAGCATAAAGTACGGGGGTGCGTGATGGATAAAACTTTTATTTGTACTTACGGGCGAGCTCTTCGAGCTCGGTCACAACTTCAGTCATGGTGGGCCGGTCAAGGTGTTCCTGTGCCCACATGCGCTCTATGAGGTCTACAACTTCCGGACACCACTGCTTACGCAGTCCTGATACGGACGGCCTGAGGGGTGGTTATAAGTAAAATAGGGGTGTTGGAAAGGGTGCTTCGACGAACCGTTGACGTTTTGATCCAACAGCCTCGTAGATAGCGTGCTCATTCATACCCTGGATACACATCAGCTCTTTATCTACATTTCCGAGTCCACGACTCACCTCCCAGGGGTACTTCTTATTAGGTAGATGCCACTGCAGCATCTCCCAGTACACCGCGCCGCCCGCAAATACATCGACCTTGTGATTATATTTGGGATGTGCATGCCACAGCTCCGGCGCCTGCCAATTAACAGTGCCAACGAGGCTACGGACCATGGAGCGCGTGCTCTGCTTTACTTTGGCCAACCCGAAATCAGCGATCTTGGCCACCCCTTTCGAAGTGATGAGGATGTTCGAGGATTTGCAATCGCGATGAATGACTGAGGGTTTTCGCTGATGCAAGTACTCGAGGCCATGAGCGACGTCCAGCATGATGGATAACTGTGTTTTACACTCAGAAATTGGGAAATGTCCAAGTGCGATGGGACGTACGACACGGTAAAGAGATGGTGGAGCTACGTTCCGTACGTAGTCAAACAGGTCGCCGTTCGAGCAGAGTTCACTGACGATCATCACAGGGGTGACACGTGTATCTTCTGGGATACTGACGCCAAGCTACCAAATGTGAACCTATTAGTCACCTGGCATGTGCATGGCAGTAATGAACACGCACGAAGCGGACGATGTTGGGGTGGTTGAAGCCCCCTAAAAGTTTCAGTTCCTTGATGTCCACTGTGAATATGACTTGGTCAGCGCTCAACGATGAAGAGGGTTTATAAACTACTCACTCGAAGTGAGGTGCCCACGGAATTCAGCAATTGCAACCTTACGCCCTTTAAATTTACCGACGAACACGTCCTTGAAGCCGCCACTCCCAATTTTTTCAATCTTCGTGAGCTTGTCAGGGGGAATCTCGCGATCTTCTAAACCCAGGCTCTCCAGGTCAAGTTCGAGCTCTTCATCCCTCTCCCTTTGCCCGGGTGACAGAGGGGGTGTGCAGGGCTCGTCTAGATGCACATGCGTGCGGAGGAGAACAGGCGGTGAAATACTCTTGCTTTTGCTGCTCCCTCGCCGGCGATGACGCACAGTAGAAGGGGGACGGACAGTGCCCGCAGACGAAGGAGATGACCCTTCAGACCGGCGGTCGCGCCACTGGAGAAGTGCCTCCGCGAGCTGGGGTTTTGTGCCCTCGACGTCTAGATCACGACTTTCGCATAACCGCACAAGATCGTCACGGCGCATGCGCACGAGACTCTTTGCAGTCGCGATGGTGAGATCGACTTAATTCGAGATCAGACGGAGGTTTCCGAAAGGGAGTGAGCTGCTCACCGTCGTCCATCGCTTCATCTGCAAATTCGTCGTTCGAACTCTCCTCAGATTCGTCCTCTTCGGCTTCGAGATCGATATCCTCATCAACGGCAGCGTCTTCTTGCGTAGATTCCTCGCTACCGTCTTGCTCATCAATGACTTCTAAACCCTCGTCTTCGCCGACGATCTTCCCATTGCGAAGCTTACGCGGCTCTACGAGCGTCACGTCGTCCCCCTCCTCTGTATCCTCGCCATCCTCTTCTTCGGCTATGTCCACAGACGCGGCATCTTCTGTCGCAATCTCAATCACTTCCACTTCCTCCTCCTCCTCTTCGTCATCGCCATCATCGCTCTCATCAGGTGGGGTATGTGTCTGAGCCGGTCGCGGCCTCAACCGACGCTTGACTGGCGTTCGCTCGGTGATCACTGGAGGAGGCGTTACATCTCGTGACGAGGCAAGCTCATCGACCTCATCATCGATGTCGTCGGCATCCTCACAGGAATTGTCGACAATTTTCTTGACATGGCGCTTGGCCGGTGTTCGTGCCGTCCTCCCGCCTTGACTGCGTAATCGCCGGGGAGAGGGTGTCGGAAGACTGTAAGGTTCAGCATCCGACAACTCAGTAAGATCGCTGAGACTCTCGACATTAGCAACTTGGACTTGCTCGCTGAATTCGACCTGCTTTGTCTTCCCTCTGGATCTGGTCGGGCGCGAGCTTGATGCCGCGGGACCATCATCTCCGGACATCTTACGGGATCGTAAACGCGTTGCAGGTGGAGATGGAAGGGACCCTGACGCTATCGAAGTCGTGGGGGAAGAGCGCAGTGAACATGCTCTACGCCTGAAGTACATCGGTATCGGTATACCGCTTTTAGTCAGTCAGCTCACGTGATTGGGACAGTTGACAGACCTCTTCTCGATTTCGCAATTGACGCTGGTCGGCGAGGCGCGCGTGTAGCCGCCGAGGGATAAACTACGGCCAAGTTGAGGCGCAAGGTGATTTGGGGTGTTGCCAACGTCATGTACAGTCACATGCCGCCGTAAACCCGGGGGATGTGACCTACGCTGGCTGCCAGCGTCTGTTTCTTCCCCACCTGCAATATTGCCGTCGTCTGATGAACACTCGCTCGAGTTAGCGCCGTCATTTCCGTAAGGTGAGGGCGGAGGGAGCTCCGCAAGATCATCACGCGCAGAAATAATAGCATCGATGATTTCATGTTTTGTGAGCATCTCAGGGTCATCTGACAGGCCCGCAGTGCGGTGCAAATCTTGAAGACGACCCTTCCTTAAACGTAGGAGTTCACGGCTGGGCGCTTGATGAACTAGATAGTCTACGGCTACACAGAGGGATATTAAAAAGAGTGACTTAAAAGGAAAAGAAACAACATACATGAGTCCCAATCACTGGCATCTCCGTCGCTGGAGCCATCCGAGTCCTGGCATCTCACATGGGTATCGACCTCCATCGCTGTTCCTCCCTCCTCGTCACTCGTTTCTTCGTGTTGAAGCCCTGGCCTCCGGCGTTTGAAAGCATTGACACAGTTGCGGGATCCGCGCGAGAGATTATGCGTGTTCTCGTTCCCGCTGACAACACGTTTGCGCTTTGCGCCGACTTTCACATGATCCGAACCGCTGGAAACACGCATGACGACCTTTTCCGCAATAGCGAGACGCGACGGGAGACGACGAAGGTTAAATTGAAGGGGTGCAAGGACAGGACGTGCTTCCGAGGATGAGGGGGAAGTGGACGCGCTGGTTGGATGGTTGACGTTCCGTAAAGAGCGAAAGAGAGTGAGTACGCCTCTGTGTGAGGAGGGGTTGTGGCGAGACTTTGAATAACTATGTTGGTGGGCCGAGGCTGCAGTGGTCGTAGTTGTCACGCTTGATTGTAGTCTTGAGTGCGAACCGCGACGCTGAGCCATGCCAACAAGTCCAACGGCAACGGACGGGGTGCGGATTTTATTAATGAGTGAGGAAGGCCAGGACTAAACTGCCAGGTTGGGTATTGCCGCGTTGAAGTGGAGGATGAGCTGGCTTGTTCGTTTCTGTGCAGATGAGAGGTGGAATGATCGCCTTCTTTCTCGGCCTTGTCGTGCATTGTTTTGCGCGCCACTCTCACAGCCATTAACGAACGATCTCAAAATACGTACAAATAATGTGACCTAAAATCATGTGATCAGTGCGTGACCGCGTGTCCATGTGGCTGTGGCTGTGGCGCGCTTCTCTCCTCCAACCGCTTTGTTCAGACAACAGACACACTCGCCGACACAATTCCTTTTGGCTACTCAACACTATGCACCCACTATCTCGGCTACTGTACGGCTTTGCCATAAATTCCCCTTCCATGATACCTTCCTCTGTACTTCATCCACCCTAGCTTCTAGCAATGCTTCTCAAATACGACTCCCTCGACTTGCTTAATTCCTCTATCACAGATGTCGACTCAGGCGTTCGCCTCTTCGCCGTCCACACAGAATCCTTTTACACTACAGAACTTGTCTATCATCCCCTCACGGGTACCCAAAATACCTACGTCAAGCGTCGCAGGACCCTCATGACCGACATTCATCAGCGACTTGTCGCTGAAATCTTCTGGGCTGGGCGTGTTCCGTTGTCGATTCGCATATACGGCGAAACATTAGATAGCGTCACAGCGCTTTTTAATGGCTGCGACAACGTCACTATCATGTGGGCTACTCATCCTTCGTCCGGTCTCATCATCGTCCTCTTCTCATTGACCCCAGTTCAAGCAGGTCATCAGAACTAAGAGTACCGACAAGGATCGGTGCCGTGTGGGTTGCCACAAGATGCTCGCTTGAGGTGTTAATGTCTCACACTTCATCCCCGATCTTATCTAACTCATTCCCAATTAGCTCCGCTGCAGCGCTTCCAACAGGCTCCGATCCGCCTTTTATCCCGACAGCGTTCAAGTCAGTCACCGATTTTATCCTTCTCGTATCCCCGGCACGGGGTCACACTTTCTCGAGGTCCGTGACATACATTCGGAGCAGATGGTCGAGATGATAGGTAAATGTCACGCTTTCTACTCCCTCTGAGAGCATTTCCGCTAATTAACGGATCAAATAGTCTCATGTCTGGTCATGGAGATCTTACGGAAAAATATGTTTTGTGTTTCACCGCATGACTTTGACCGGCACCTAGGGCCATGCAGGCAGTCAGACCCTACATCTAGGTCGTTAATAGCAAGACTGGCTGGTCCCAGCAGAGCGTGGAGTGCGACCGCTTGATGTCGTTTAATGCCGTTAAATTTTATTTTAACGATACATCAAAAGTGTTCTTTAGGACACAATAGCGATAACGAAGAATAGAGGGATTTTAGAGACACATGAGACTGACACACGTCGAAGTATTCGCGACCACGTGATGATTGTGACGGATGAATGAGATGCGACGCGTCTCACTAGTTATGATACCCCACCCCACACACCATGACCGACGTTCACGTCAAAACCTTCCGACCGACCAGTCTTTTACGACTTGAAGAGCCCATGGGTAGTAGTGCACTCCCTGAAGTGGAAAGCTTTGTTCCGAATGGCCTCCTAGGATGCCATTTGGCCGATGATGATCCTTCGTCATCCCGTCAGGACATGCCGGCACACGTCGCTTCAGTCGCTCCTTCATCGCCATTCCGACAGAACGGGTTGTTGGGTCCACCAAGTAATGAACCAGGTGCATACAAATGTAATCTGTCGAATTCCCTGTGCCTGACTTGGAGGGGCAGATGAGGCGATCACGCTACCAAGCGACCTACCGCCACCTTCTCAAGGCGAGACTTAACCACTTCCGGGTGTTGTTACCAGCTCACGTTGTCTTCAGATGATGATTTACCTGATATCCCCGATCTCCTCAAACGTTATCCCCGGCCACTTACAGACACGTCGGCTACGACGCCATTTACACCAATAATTCTGCCTCGCCCATCATTGCGTTCACGTACGTTTGACGGAAAGACAGTCTATCTGAAGAGAAAATCGCGCACAATTGGAGTTTCGGTGCGTTTTCCAGAACACAAAGCGTATGGCAAACCTCCATTGACTCTCAGTTATACCAGAGGCGACCCGCCCCCGAGAAAACCATTGGGAATCTTCTAGATACCCCAATACACCGGCTTATGGATGAACTTTCTGCTACCACCGCCCAGCGGCTCATGCACCGAGACGCTGACCATTCCATGCCCTCGGATCCATCCTCTTCAAGGACTGAGGAGACGCTTTGGGTCGATCGCTATCGACCCAAGCGCTTTACTGATCTCCTCGGAGATGAACGCGTACATCGCGAGGTGCTTGCATGGGTGAAACAATGGGATCTTTGTGTATTTGGCAAAGGAAAAGGGAAAAAACGTGCAAGAGACGGAGAAATATTCATGAATTCAGAAGACGAATTAGGCAGACCTCAGGAAAAGGTGAGCTTCCTTCGAAGGGCAAGTATCTGGATCCCATTTAATTGACGACTATAAGATATTGCTTTTGTCTGGACCTCCCGGACTGGGAAAGACGACCCTTGCGCACGTCGTTGCTGCGCAGGCGGGGTACAACGTGTTTGAAATCAACGCCAGGTATGTTTCCTCCTCTGCTGAGACGAACTCGACCCTGAGGATGCCCCCCAGTGATGCACGATCAGGCCAGGTCGTGGACGAGCGCATACGTCCGGCACTGGAATCGGGATATGTGGTCGGAAGCTCAAAACCCGTCCTTGTCGTCATTGACGAAATTGACGGAGCCACTGGAGACAACGTGAGCTCGGAGGTCCTTGTGTCTGAGATGTTCATCGAATCCCCTCTAGGCCCACGGATTCATTAACAAACTGGCCCAACTCACCTATGAGAAGGCGAACAAGTCTCGAGGTAAGAAGAAGACGGACAAAGGCAAGCAAGCCCTTCGGCGCCCAATCATCTGTATATGCAACGACCTATACGCGTCGTCATTGGCCAAACTACGATCCCTAGCACGCGTAATTCGCTTTACGCGTCCTGCTGACGTACATGTAATCAAAAGGCTGCGAGATATTTGTGACACAGAAGGTCTCAGAACCGACTCAAGAGCCTTGAGCACGCTGGTTGGGATAGCCCTAGGCGATTTACGTGGCTGCCTTAATACGCTCCAGGTAGTCTTTATTCAACATGCCGCCTCAGCTCGCATGACCTAACTTGTCTCTCCAGTTCATCAAGGCACGAAGTCAAGGTGTAACTGAGCAGCTAGTTCGCAGCGCCACCGCAGGCATGAAAGAAGCGGACACGAATTACCTCAGCGTACTGACCGACTTGTTCTGTCCTATGAGCAAGAAGCGCGTCAAGGAACGCGGACTGTGCGAAGCCGACGAGAATAAGTACGTGGAGCGCCTCAGTCATGCGCTCGATGCAACTGGCGTGTTGGACCGCGTCGCCCTGGGTTGCTTCGAGCATTACGCGAATCTTCGTCAGCACGACGCCACGTTCGCAAGGTACAAGAAAGCAAATGAATGGTTGGTTGCATACGATGTACTCTCGGGATCTATGCGCACCGAGAGGGAGTACGGCGTGCTGCAGTACCTCTCGTACACCCTCGTGGCGTTCTTTCCGCTCTTCCAGGAGCGAGGCGGGCCACGCGTCGAACGGCCGAAGGCTGACTGGGAGGTGGGCTTCCAAACCACGATACTTGCTACTTGGGCGGCCATGGCTAACGTATAGCGTAGTGGTATGTCAAGACGCGTGAAAACGAGGAGATATACAAATCTCTCGCACGGGCCGTGCGCACAGGCAACGGGCGCTTGACAGGGCACTTACGCGACCTCGTGAGCGGCTCGGTCTTGATCCTCGAATTTGCCCCGCTTCTCAACCGCATCATCTCTCCGCCCATTCGTCCCGTGCGTGCCTCGGCTTACCCTGCGTACTGATGACGCCAACAATTTATACGACACAGGTCAATAGCCAGGTGATCCGTCCAGAAGAGAAGGCTATGCTCTCCCGCCTTGTGAACATTATGGTCTCTCTCGAGCTGCGTTTTGTGCAGGAGAGGGTTGAGGATGGACAGCTCGTGTATAGGCTTGATCCGTGGGTTTAACATTTATTTCGGGTAAACATACCAGTACTTATGCTCATCTACAGGCCGGTGGATACATTCGTGACGTACGATGGCAAGCGTGCAACAGATATCGCGCCGCCACGCTATGCTGTGCGGCACCTTGTTGCTACAGAGGTTAGTACTCGGCCAGGGAACTGGTAGTTTACGTCTGGTATACTCACTAGTTGTTCCCATAGATCGATGCTAAGCTCGCCACTCGTCATGCGGAGGCCATGGAGCGAACAAGAACGACAAAAGCTTCTACCTTCTTTGGTGGCGCAAGAGAGGCTAAAGACGCAGATGGGAACGATCCCCCGCGAGAAGATGGCGAGGGGATGTTCGTGTCTTCCTACGTCGCGGACGAGCCACCACCGAAACGAAATAAGACGACAGCTGCCGATGTGGACGCCATGGAAAAGGTCAGCTCCCCTCCCATTCTCTCCTGTTATCTATGACCGACCTTGACTACAAATGTTCACAGCCCGCTCTGGACTTCTTTGGACGGCCGATTGTGGCACCCAAAGTGGACATAAACAAACCTCCGTCCTCACGGAGGCAAGCGATAACCACGTACCGCGTGTCGTTCAAATTCAAGGAGGGTAATTCCGCGGCTGTGCGCAAGCCAGTGAAGATGGCATCCTTTTTGTGACCCTTATTTATGCATTTCCCATAGATGTCTGATGTTTGCAACTGTAGCACCATTTATTTCACCCGTTTGATGATGTTAGCGTTGGATCAACCAGGCCAGTGCTTCGTCACGGCAGCGTTGAAATGGATACGGAGATAAAGATCAGCCAAACTTCCGATTACACTTTCAGCTGACAATTAATGACGACCTACCAAAAGATAGTCAACAGTGGGCTCGGCACCACCTAATGGCCCGTATATACGGAGCTGAATTGAGCGTGCGTAGGACTTTCCTACTAACCGCGACCTCGGCCTTAAGGCGTCCGACGCCGTATGGACTGTGGTGGGTGTGGTTGACCCAACTGCGGGACGTTCTATACACGAACCATTTCTTGATTGAGTATTGGGTACATGCGGGTGCGGAAAACGGGCCGTGTATCCACGCGTCACGCGTCTGAGTCAAACTTGAACCTGCTTTTACTTCCATCGAGTCCGCTGTC
>Ga0307510_10007625_pt1 | contig 12898 bp, 9 predicted proteins | sample 12_EM_MG_FD_207224 | JGI IMG/M metagenome (GOLD analysis project Ga0307510, IMG submission 207224) | Populus trichocarpa ectomycorrhiza microbial communities from riparian zone in the Pacific Northwest, United States - 12_EM | ecosystem: Host-associated > Plants > Roots > Unclassified | place... | reverse complement strand
GTAAAACTGATGATCTTTTTAGGCCCCCTATTAGGCCATAAAACTCTACTTGTTTTTTCTTATAACCTTTAACATAAAATGTTAAGGTCAATGATATTCTTCTCTCTACACCTTTAGGTGTATAAAATTCTTCAAAAAAACCATCTACTTATCCTTTATTAATGATGTGTAAAAGATATTTATCTATTTTTAATGTAGGTGTCAGGGAAATTTTCTCTCGTTAATCCCATCAAGGCAAGATGACATTGCAACCCCTTCTCTTTGTAAAAGAACAAGACTCATAAGATATAAAAACCCTATAAATCCTTTGAAGAAGCAAGCTCACAATCTCCATTCTTATTGCATATTTTATTTTCAGTCTCTAATTAGAATATCATGGCCTTTTCTCTAAAAAAAAACATATTTACTTAAGTATTATAAATCCTCAAATCCACCAAAGAGAACTTTTTATAGGTATCAGCCACTGATTACCTTGACATATCAAGCATCTGACGCTAGCCATCTTAGATAAAAAAAAAAAGATGGCTAGAACTAAAACATTAATTAATTATCTAACATATAAATTTTATTTATAAATTACTTAGATTTTCTAGACACCATCAACAACCTTATTAGCTTATCAAAAAGGATCTTTGAGTATGAACATTACATGGAAAATACCAAACAATTGGATTTTTTTCTCAAATAAAAATTAATGAAATTGTGAAACCGAGTAATTTTTTTATTCCTCAATTATTATTTTTTTTTTTATCATTTTTCATCTTCAGCCCAGTCTGTTTACGGGCCCACATTTCCTTCTCTCAATTCAATTCAATAGAACACTCTCTCTCGCGAAAGTACTCTCTCTCGCGAAAGTACCACTCTCTCCCTCCAAATCTTCTATTCCTTCCTCCCTAAGCAAAAAAATAAAAATAAAAAATCCTCCTTACCCCTCTCTCTCAAATCCCTAACCAATAGCAACCATGCAAGAACCAGAGCTTCACGATTTATCAGACGACGCTGATTACGCTGCCTCTCTTCAACAGGTACGGTAGCAATAAATCATTCACATTTCCACTAAATTCAATTCAATTCACAAAAATTCTTTCATTCAATATTTAGGTTTTTCTTATGTTATTTTGATTTAGGGATCGGCGAGTATGATGATAACGAGGAGCGATAGCGGAAGGAGCACTTCGTCGAGCGTACCGGAAGGATCAGAAATTGTGTATTTGAAAGATAACGTGACGATTCATCCCACTCAGTATGCGTCTGAGAGAATTAGTGGTCGGTTGAAGCTCATCAAGCAAGGCTCTTCTCTTTTTATGGTATATAAATTAGGTTCTCTTCCTTTTCTTTAAATCAGTTTATTAATCACCTTTTTCTCTTCTCTGTGTTTTAATGTAATTGTCTAGCGAATTTATGCTAAAACGTGGATATTTTTGTGGTTATGGTAGACGTGGATTCCGTACAAAGGGCAGAGTACGAATGCGAGGCTGTCGGAGAGAGGTTGTATTTCTGAACTGTTAATTTGTTGAATTAAGAGTGTTATAATATACTGGAGTAAATGTGATATGGTCGGTGAAATTGTTGGTGTGGTTTTGTTTTTGTAGATAGAAATCTTTACACCATAAGGGCTGTGCCTTTTACGGATGTGCGGTCTATTCGTCGACGTACTCCTACCCTTGGGTGGCAGTACATAATTGTTGTTTTGTCATCAGGTATATATATTTTTTCCTTTCATGGAGGCTGTATTATTAAGTGATAGTGGATTTAGAGTTTTTAAATGCCCGAAGCTGCTTTTAACAAGTGAATAAAGATCATTAAATGCTTGAATACTTTTAGTCTAAGAAATGGCTAATGTTTTAGTTGATAGAACTTTTGTAGCATTGATGTACGATATATGTCAGATCCCAAGCATCATATTTTTTCATGGATTTCTCACTTTGTTACGGATTGATCTTGTTATGAAATTACTGGGAGGCATTAATGAAGATGAGTGAAATGAGATTATGAAGAATTTGGTACTTTGTAATGGCAATCTTTATTGTGTGGCCTCTTTTTTTTGTGACATTTGTATTGAGGAGAATAGCTTTATTTTATTTACATTTTTACCTTATCAAGGTATGATAATATTTGTATCTATTTATGAGCTATTATTTTTATTCATCTTGTTTAATTTTATTTCGAGGTGATTATTTCTACTTCTAGTCACTGTTGTTTGGTTGGTGTGTTTGTGTTCTATGTTGATGATTATGAGTTTTGGGGTTTAAAATTGAATCCATCGATACCTGGTTTTATTTCTCCTCATTTTTAAAATGGAGGTGTTTTGCAGGACTCGCATTTCCTCAACTTTACTTCTACAATGGAGGAGTCAAAGAGTTCCTTGCTACAATAAAGCAACATGTTTTTATTGTGAGGTTGGCTACTGATTTAGTCTGCAACTCCTTTTATTTTGAGATTCTCTTCCTCGACCTCTTCCTGTCTATCTATAAATATCTACATTATAAAGATGCATATTTAGATATTATAAGAGCATCTCTAATATATTGAAGTTACATTTATTTATGCTTCACATGGGGAACATTTTACATTTAGAATTGACCACTGATTTCATTTTTTATCCTTGGTGCCTTGTTTCCTAATCTCTTTGTGCTTTGTGGTAAGAAAGGCTGCAAGGTTATTCTCGAAATTTGACAAGGATTAAATGAAGACCTTGCTTGGTAAGATACAAGGACTAAGCCTGGCCTTACTTGGGCTATGGCCAAATGGAATTTTGGCCTCATGGAATCTTTTCTCCTTCTAGAAATGGGTTGGATGGTGGGGTTATCGGTTCTCTTTCTTTTAAGCCTGTTTATGACAGGAAAAAAAAAGATAGAAAGAAAAGAAAATAATCAGTTTATCGGTGACTTGTTGCTTCGTTCTGCAAACATTGTTGTTAGGAAAGGTAAGTTTAAAAAGCATAGGGAAGGGGTAGCAGCATGAAGTTTGTCCTGTTATGTCTTGCGTAGAGTTTCTGATATGAGAGAAATGATTATACTTTTGAGGGTTTAAAACTTTTAGTACAAAGGTTGATATAAAAGAACTGTTTTGGTCACCTATCTTAGGGATTTCTTTGGTTTGCTGTTTTTTTCTCTTTCTTCTGGGGTCTTATAAGTACTCGTTACTTTTGGGAGCTGGGTTTCTTGCAATTTTTCCTCTCATTGTTGCACGTTTTCTTTTGTACTTGTTCAGTTCTCTACATACTTTCTATATGCTTCTGTGTTGCCCCTTTGCTCTTTTTTTTTCCTTTCAACTTAAATAACAGAAGAATGTTGTTTGGCATGAGCGTGGCATCGAGCATGACACTTTATATGAACTGTGCTGTTAAGTCATGTTTAATGCATTCTTTTAGATTAAGTACATGTTTTTTTTTTTTTTTTTTTATTTTTTTTTATGGTGGAAGGGAACCTAGTTACACCTTAGAGACTGAGACATCCTTCAAAAGAATTAAGTGAAAAAAATAAGAAGATTAGAGCAGAAGTGCCTTCTCCCAGAAAGGCCCCACGATTTTAATCATCTTCACGTCTTTTGTTTGTGCATTTCAGGATATTTTTCAGTTATAAGATTAATTTGTATATGACGACGTCCTTAAACTTGTTTACTCTTACATATATCTGGATCTTATTTATCATTAGAGATGCTATTTCTATAATCTTGTTGCTGTACATCACATTTACAGATCATTGGAAGATGCAAATGTATTTCTGGTGAATGATTTTCAAAATCCCCTGCAGGTGTGCATGAACGGTTCTCTATTCTCTCTCTTTTTAGATAACTGGTAATCAGTCACTTTCAATTGCAAATATTGCTTTTAGATGTTGGTTTGCATTAGACATTGCTTTCTTCTAGGTTGTCCAATCTCGGTCATTTCTGATATGTTTCCAGGCCTATCCCCTGAATTGATCTAGATCCTGATATGTTTGGTTGCTATGTTCTTACATTTCACTTTGTCTGTCTTCTTTCTTTCTTTTAATGGGTTTTAACCGGGTTTTGCAGAAAACCTTGTCCTCTTTAGAGTTGCCTGTTTATATTGCAATTGGACCATCTGCATCCGTTCCAGATGGTGGTGAATCTTCATCTTGTGAACTCCAAGAGAGGATTGGTGACTCTATCCGTGATGAAATTCCTAGGCCTTCTCAAAATCCTGGGAGGCAGAAGCATAAGAGTCATGATCCTGCTCGAGATCTTACGATCCATGTATTGGAAAAATTCTCTCTTGTGACCAAATTTGCTCGGGACACAAGTTCACAGCTATTTCGAGAAAGTAATAGCAATGGCTATGGTGCTGTAGAAAGGAAAAGTTCTAGCTACTCTCTCCCTGATGTCCCCCATAAGCCATCCATGGATGCAGAGATAGCTCTCGAGGAAGGTCCTGTTCCCTCAGATCCTCTGGAGGTAACCATTTTCTATTTCAAATCTATTAGTATTTTGGGACCCTCTGGAGTTTAATTGAATTTTTGGTTTTGCTGTGTCCTGCTTCTAAAAGCTAATATATTTTTAACACATTGGATGTACACTTCATAATATATTTACTTCTCATTTGAACATAACCCTTAATGTGCACATCATCATTAGGTTTGCAAATGCATTTGAAACTGGGTTGACATAGATATTGGGTACTCTATATCTAACTTGCAGTTTAGTTATGCCATTGTTGGGCTTTTGCATATAGGTTTTTTGACAGTGTATGTTGCTGAACATTTTGTTCTTTTTCACTTTTGTGTGAATCTAACCATACAGAATTTACTTGCAACTTTTGAATTTAATGTATCGATTTTCTGTTCTTGTTTTGGTTTTTTCTGTTTCTTTCATCCTCTTTTTGCGTTGAGGAAATTTTTTATAAGCCATGCTGGTTGTGTTAACTAGCAAATGGAATGGTGCAACTGATTCTTTCTATCAGTAATATATTGTATTTTAAAAAAGAAGGGTGTGACTGACTGGTGTAGTGCCCGATGCATTGGAAGTTCACAAAGACTAGTTTAGACCTGCAGGTTTACCATTAAGTTTTTAGTAATAGCATGGATAATGATTTGAATCCGCCATTTACCAGTCAAGCTATTCATTTTGGGCTAGCTTAATCATTTTCAGTAGGCTATTGTTTGTTTTATCCATGGGGACTTGTTGGAAATGGGTGGTATTTTTCATGTATTTAATTAGTTATAAAATCTATCAAAGAAGTTATCTTGAATGTGGTAAACATAAGATTTTCTTGGGAGCCAGACACCTTTTGTGAACTTTTTACTGGGATAAGTTTGATTGTGCCAAATTCTCACCATATCACTTACCGGCTAGTAGTGTTTTGTCAGTGGAAGTATCATAGTTAAAGATCGAGAGCTTAATTTAGTGTCTAGTTCATTTCTCTGCTCTCCTGTAGTGATTATCAGTTCACAAAATATATCAATGGGAGATGGTATTCTACCCATAATATCTGGAAAAGTCTCTTCTTTTTTCCATTTCTCCTTTATGACTCATCTACAAAAAAAGCACATTGACTGAGCTCAATACAAATTACATCAACTGAGCTCAATACGAATTACATTGACTCAAAACAATACGTTCTTTAACGTACGGGCACTGTATTATTCATGTGACATGCCATCCTTCTTGATTGTTCTTACATGAAGTTGGAATAAGAATGTGGTAGTTGGGGGTTATGGATCCATAGTAGAGATGTAAGCTGCTGGTCATGAAAAATATTGGAATATACACAAGGCGGGGTTTGAAGAGTGGGAAAATTGGTTTTCCAAGCATTACGATACTGATGTTGCTTCCATTGCTTTGCAAAGTCTTAAGTCCCGATTTTATTTTTTATTTTGGTGCATTGTGTCAGTATATGACTTGATTTTGGGAATTATTATGATAGAACATCTTCCCTGACGTAGTTAAGAGGGAAACACAGCAACAGATCAGCAGACATAAGCCGACATAAGTGAGAAAGAATTTAGAACTAGGTATTTTATCAGTGTTTAAGAAAAACCTCTAGTTTCTGAAATTCATTGATGAAAGGAATAATATGATGGCAGTAATTTTGTCTTACAGCCTATTTATACTAGAATAAGATCTCTAACCCCAGCCTTAGATTGAACCCTTAAACAGAACTTCTAATCCTAGTCACCCACCCAAATACTTTTAAGAAAAACATGAATTTCTAGTTAACAAAAAAAGCTCATGACTGGAGCAATTCTGCTGTCTTTTGATCGTAGATCAGAAAATTTAGTCATATCCAGGTGATTGCTGCTAGTTGAATTAAATCTGAGAATTGTTACATTAAAATACATCAACTTCGCATCTGTTGGTTATTAAAGTAGAAGCCCTAAACATAAGCGAGTCTTACATTTGAGGGGTTTGACACAGTAGCATCCCAGATTTCATATCTTGATCCTACTCAAGGATCAAAACAAGAACTGAGTGTGCCCTTATGCATGCTTGTACTTTTCATTTTCTTCACTTGCTTTAAAAAAGTTAGATTGTAGATCTCCATGTACTTAATGGTGTGTAACTTTTCCTGCCATGTGATTTCAGTGCTTCCTTTAGGATATTAAATGCCACAGAAGAAAAGCACATATTATTGCTAACTACTTGATTTAGCGTTTCTATTAAGAAATTGAAGATGATAATGACTTTCTTGGGATGATTTAAACTGTGTTTTGTGGATTTTTTTCCTGTGTTGATCAATATATAAAATTTGTTCTTTTTTTTTTATGTGAGATTAATTCTTTTCCCCACTTCTGTATGGCAGTTCGATAAAATGACACTCGTATGGGGAAAACCACGACAGCCACCCTTGGGGTCAGAAGAGGTCAGGCTTTTTTTCCTGAAGATAAATTCTCTATCATTTTTAATGATAAATCTGTCAATATGAATGCATGTCAAGTTACTGCCCACAAATTCATTTGAAATAATTTCATTTCCAGCACTCTTAATGTTTTTTCTGCTGTAGCTTTTTATTTTGGTCTCAGACACTTGCGTTGACCCAAATGCTCCTTTATTTTTGGCATTTTACATGAATGGGTTCTATTTTGATTCTGTGCCCATGTTCACCTTCCTCTGTATCAATTTAAAAAGTAGATGGTGTGTGCATTAGGGGTGAGCAAAAAAACCGATTAAACCTAGATAACCAGAAAAAACCGAACTGTGAAAAAAAACTGATTAAACCAATAAAAAAACAATTCGGTTCGGTCTGGTTTCGGTTTTAAAAGGCTGAAACTGAATAAACCGAACCAAACCAGTTCAAATAGAAATAAAAAACCCGGTGGTACTATAAATAGCTTTCCATACCCATCTACCTTTTAGTTTCTTCTTCTAACCCTAGCAAACCCAGCTCCCCCCGACCTCCTCCCTCGTTCAATCTCTCGATCAAATCTTCATCTCTCAACCTTTCTGTCTCTAAATCAAAGCTAGCAGTTGCTCCTTCAAGTTCTTTGCTCCTCCAAGAGTTGGATGAGAAATTTGATGCTGCCTATTCTTTTCAAAATTGTTTTTTCTTCCTTTTGTCATGTTAAAAGCCTGTTTTCTTGAGTACTAGATGTCAGAAGTAGTTTCTAATTTGCAGTTTCTTTAAATCAGACTGACATATGCAGCCACTCACTATTAGATGCATGAGTTCTGGGAGATTCATCTCAACATGCTTCTAGATTAGTACTTCACTATCCTTGACTGGTCCTGTGATACAGCAACTTCTACTAAGTTAATGCTGTCATACCAATATTGAGACTTATCAGATTGCTCAATGCAACTAGTAACTTTTCTTTTGATTTCTGTAGATCTATTATATATTCATTTCCCAGATTTATTTACGAGGTTGCTGGTTTGCTACAACATGTTGCGACTACTGTCATGGATGTTGTGAGAACATTAACTTAGTAGAAACTGGTTTTTTCTGTTTTTTCCCTTCAATTAACCGAACCAAACTGAACCGAAACTGGTTGGTTTGAACCGGTTTCGGTTTTGATTTTTTTTATAAAAAAAAATTGGTTTGGTTATTTTTTAAGGTGAAAACCGGACCGAACTGAAAATGCTCACCCCTAGTGTGCATAATATGTTATACACATGCTGACTCATTATGTGTTTTTAGAATTTGCTTTTTCTTAAATCGAAACAATAATCATGATTATCTTCTGGGTAAAAGTTTGATTGATAAAGAGTTGGCTCATGATTTAATTGCTGCTGACATTTTTCTTTGATTTAACACTAGGGTATGCAATGGTCCTTAAACTGGATGTGTTTTCCCATCATAGTCAATGTAATTTGAAGTATCATCTGTAAACCTTGTAGTATGAGCCATGTTACAATGATAGTCCTTGGATGGCTGTGGTTTTTTTTAACTCTGATTTGACATTTATTGCTATTACTCAATCTTATTGTTTTAAGTTCATATGCCAAACGCCCAAACCCTTGTGAGTTCAAGGGTTACAGATCCACCCCGAGGAACCATTTATTGTTGTCATAAATCGATTTAAATTTGTTCATTTCATTTGCTGAAGCATTGAAGATGGATTTTGCAGTCCTTTGGCCCTTAATTCTGATTTTTTACTCAAGACATTGAATGTACATGCCACAACTGTTCTTGTTGTTTTCAAATTTTTGTTGTATTTTCAGTGGGCTACTTTCTTGGATTCTGAAGGGCGAGTCATGGATTCAAAAGCCTTAAAAAAGAGAATATTCTATGGTGGAGTTGAGCACACAACACGCAGAGAGGTTTGTTGTTTACTATCATTAAACAACTGTTTTATGAGACATTCTTTGGTTTAATATGTTATTCTTCCTAGGATTAACAATTATGAATATAGGTCTGGCCATTTTTGCTGGGATATCATGCTTATGATTCAACGTATGCGGAGAGGGAATACCTCAAGTCTTCCAAAAAGTCAGAGTATGAGACAGTAAGACAACAATGGCAGGTTTGTTGTAATTCTCAGTTTTCCACACATCACTGTGTGCTTATGTTTCTGCCTGATATGTTTCATGGAGGTTTTTTCCCCCTTCCTTGTTGAAGATTGGGTTTTAGACACCCTTTCATGTTGATGATTGAATTTGTGTTTTTTTCCTCTTTGCACGGGCTTTTATTTCTACTTTCAACTGTTTCATGAAACATGCTATTTTGTTGCCTGCATTTCACTTGGTGTGGCTTATATGATTGCTATTAGGTTCAATGATTGTTAATGCATTGTTGTGGAAAGGAAAAGGTGATTTGCCTTCATATTGTCTGACTTTCTCAGTATAATAACCAACTGAACAAAATGCACAACAAGAAGAGCAACTTTTGAGGCTTCTTTTGTCAATCATAAGTGATCCCTTGGCGGATTAAGTGCACCATACACTCAAATGAACTGAGTATTTGTTTGGTTCAACCATGCTTTAGGGGGGAAAAAGCTTCTAGCTCATCCTTCCGTCTCTCATAATCAGCTAAAAACAGTGCTTTGCTTTCAAGCACATGGGGCCCTTAAGACTCAGTCTCAAACTATTCAGAGTTAGATGCATGGATTTTATTTTTTTATCCGGCTCTGTGTTAGGCTAAATCTTTGCTTTTTACACCCAGGGAGATGAAATTTCGTTGTTTGTCTGTTTTTCAGCCTAATTTCTTGTACTTTCACTTGAAATTAGTTTTGCTTGTTAGGCCAAAGTGAAAAACTACTTTCTAATCTGATTGTTGACTCTTTTTTTTCCCACATAAAATACAATGTTTTATTTAGGAAAAGATGACATTACATTTTTAAGGTTAGGTAACTATGTTTTGGTCTCCCTGTCAGGACAGCAGGTGCTTTCAATCATCTTTAACAGTTGTCATTGATATTCTTCTAATCTTCTTTGAAGAAGTTTCCTTTGAGGCTTAATACATGCCTTTTTTTGCTCCTGCAGAGTATCTCTACTGAACAAGCAAAGAGATTTACAAAATTTAGGGAAAGGAAGGGCCTTATAGACAAAGATGTGGTATGCATGAAGCTACTGTTACTGTTTTCAAGTTTTAAATTATTTATTTTACGACATCAAATTAAAATATATTTAAGTTAATTCTAATAGCTGTTTTGTTGTGTGTTCAAGGTGAGGACTGATAGAGCGCTGTCTTTCTATGATGGGGATGGTAATCCAAATGTGAATATCTTACGTGATATTCTGTTGACGTACTCCTTCTATAACTTTGATCTTGGTTACTGTCAGGTAGTAACTTCATTTCTGCAGTTTTTTTGTTGAAGGAGATGCTTTTTGTTATCCTTTCTGACAATCATGGAGTCTTATTCCCCCCCCCCCCCCTGTTTGGTGCCTATTTCTATATTTTGCATTAATGTAACTTTGGAAGTACTGTAATGCATGTCAATAATTGCATTCAGGGAGGTGTTACTTTGTTGTAATTAGCAACTTTTAGTGCTTAGTAGCTGCTTGATCTTGTTAGTCCTTCCCACCTATACTTTTGTTTCTACTCTTCTTTTTTATTGTACTTCCATTTCTATTCATTTTCATGCGCTTTATGTTATTCCTTGTTACTTGCTCTCATCCTGGTATGCGGACTGTAAATAAACAACACGGTTTCAACGAGGATAAGTTTAGTAATTCTTAGTTGCAGTTTATCTTAGTGTTGTCTCATATGCTCTCACCCAGGTTCAGAAAACAGCTAAGAGTGGGTTAAAAATTGCCTTCTCCTATTGGGAAATAAAATTTCAAGTGAATACATTCAAGGCCCCTTTTCCATCCTATTTGGGAAATGGGTATAGTGGGGATACTGAATATTCATGTCTCTGCCCTTTTTTTCTCAGGGTATGAGTGACTTACTATCCCCAATTTTGTTTGTGATGGAGGATGAATCAGAATCGTTTTGGTGTTTTGTGGCACTGATGGAACGTCTTGGACCCAATTTTAATCGCGATCAAAATGGCATGCACTCTCAGCTTTTTGCATTATCCAAGGTCTCTCTCTCCATCCCCCCTACAAGCCTATCTATTTTCTTTTCTTTTCTTTTTTCTCAGAAATTTATATATATTTTGACAATTCATCTATTGAACGATATCCCATCTTAAATTTAGAGTCTGTTTGCTTCTTTAGTGAAATTCAAAGGCCTTTTGGCTTAATTAATTTTGATGATCTTCTGTCTTGTGTCACTGTATAATTTACAATATCAAATTGTGAATGGTAGACAATCATTTTTTTGGGATGTTATAGCTTTGGATGAAGGTTAGGTGTTGGCTGGGTTTTCAGTAAATTGTTTTGTTAGGCTGCAGTTACAAGCTGAACTAACTTTTACTATTCTTATCGCAGCTGGTGGAGTTGCTTGATTGCCCATTACATAACTATTTCAAGCAGAATGACTGCTTGAATTACTTCTTTTGTTTCCGCTGGGTTCTAATACAATTTAAAAGGTCAGATTAGTGGATTATTTGTTCCTCTTTTTTCTGCTCTTAGGATGGATGGATGTCTTTTTAATGAAGCTGCTGGCATACCCTTTCACTGCCTTTTTTTCCTTTGCAATTACGAACATAGTATAGTGGATATAATTTTTTTTTCTCATATAAAAGTTAATATATATATATATGTATGTATGTATGTATGTATGTATGTATGTATAAGATGCTCAACACTGATGTTGATTTTCAGCGAGTTCAGTTTAGCTTCAATTTTAAACGATTATAGTAGCAAGTCTAATGTTGTTTCACCAAGAAGAAGATACTTGCATGCATTCTATAATCATTGTCTCAAAAAACTCGGATGCTTGCTGGGGTTAGTGATGAAAGGTACATAATTTACTAGTTTGCAATACTTCTTGAGTGTATTGGCGTCGAATAAATTCCAGAAGGGAATATTTACAATAAAGTACAGCATCTGGGACCTCTCCTTGATTGAGAAGATTGATACAGAATACCATGCTGGATCTTTTTTTTGTGACTTAATAGAAAACCAGATTTGGGATGAGATATGTATGGAGAAAATCGTTCTCAAACATCACTATGGTGTAAGTCCAAAAAAAAAAAAAAAAGCAAATCACAATGGTGCAAGTAACTACATTCAATGATGTTTTTGTATCCTGAGTATCCGAATGCTATCACTATGCTCCTTTATTGCTAGAAATCAAAGGAAATATGGTGTTATTGCTTTATTTTTCTCACTATGATTTACCAAATTTTCAGGGAATTTGAATACAAGAAAACAATGCGATTGTGGGAGGTGTTGTGGACCCATTACTTGTCTGAGCATCTGCACCTGTATGTATGTGTTGCAATCTTGAAGCGATACCGCAAGAAGATAATGGGGGAGCACATGGACTTTGACACGCTCTTGAAATTTATCAATGAGCTGAGTGGCCATATTGACCTTGACGCAATACTTAGAGATGCAGAGGCTCTGTGCATATGTGCTGGTGAGAATGGTGCTGCTCACATCCCACCAGGAACTCCACCTTCATTGCCTACTGAGAATGAGAATGCTTTATTATATGCTCAAGATGATGAAGTACTGTAATACAGTTCTTCTCATTGGTACGATATAAGCGGCTTTATTTTTTGTTTTCTTCATCAAATAGCTGTGTATAATTGCTGTTTTTTCGAAATAAAATGTTAATAATCAAGCAATCAACTCCATTTGCTGTCCTCCTTTAAATGACATTATCATGTGTATTGTTGCGTGAGAGTATATAACTTGGCTGGACTGACAGTCGCCTCTTGTTACTTTATTATTTATCAATCACATTTCCCTCAGAGAGGGAGATGTTTGTGGGTTTCCATCTTCCTGTTCAGTCTCTCCTGTGAAATCTACTAGTTTCTAGCTTCTCGTGGTAGAAAGACATTCGGAGGGATGTGTGAACATACGCGTACCAATCAGCCGATTGTGATGGTTTTCTTTTCTTTTTCGAACAAAAGATGGCGCTTTTTTTTTTTTTAAAAAAAAAGTA
>Ga0307510_10007624_pt1 | contig 12901 bp, 4 predicted proteins | sample 12_EM_MG_FD_207224 | JGI IMG/M metagenome (GOLD analysis project Ga0307510, IMG submission 207224) | Populus trichocarpa ectomycorrhiza microbial communities from riparian zone in the Pacific Northwest, United States - 12_EM | ecosystem: Host-associated > Plants > Roots > Unclassified | place... | reverse complement strand
ATAATTTATTTTTTCAATTATTTTTGAAATTTTTTAATTTTAAAACATTTCAACTATCCTTGAAGTATACTTAACAGAAATTCATAATTACTTTTTTTAAATTTCTTTAAAATTTTATAATTTTCAAACATTTAAACTATCGTTGCATAATCAAAAACAGAAATTCTAATTGCTTTTTTGAAATACCTTTTAAATTTTATAATTTTAAAACTTTGAAGTAAGATTGAAGTATATCAAACAGAAATTCTAATTACTTTTTAAACATTTCTTTTAAATTTTTTAATTTTAAAACATTTCAATTGTCATTAAAGTATCGTTAATAGAAATTCATAATTACTTTTTTTAAAATTTCTTTTAAATTTTTTAATTCCTAAACATTTAAAATATCGTTGAATATTCGAAAATAGAAATCTTAATTACTTTATTCAAATTTCTTAATAATTTATAATTTTAAAGCTTTGAACTAAGCTTCACGTATCCTAAACAGAAATACCAAAAAAAATTTAAAATGTTTTTTAAATTTTGTAATTTTAAAACATTTAAACAATCCTTAAAGTACCTAAAACAGAAATCATAATTTCTATTTCTAATGTTTTTCAAAAAGTTTGAATTTTAAAACTTTTCAACTATCCTTAAAGTACCCAAAACAGAAATCCTAATTTTTTTTTTAAAATTTCTTTTAAATTTTATAATTTTAAAACTTTGAACTAAGATTCAAGTATCCCAAACAGAAATCCTAATTACTTTTCTAATTTATTTTTTATATTTATAATTTTAAAATATTTCAATAATCCTTAAAGTACCCGAAACGAAAATCATAATTTCATTTTTTAATTGTTTTCAAAAAAATTTAATTTTAAAACATTTCTATTATCTTTCAAGTATCAAAAATAAAAATTCATAATTAATTTTTTTAAATTTCTTTTTAATTTTTTAATTTGAAAACATTTCAACTATCCTTAAAGTTTCCGAAACAGAAATTCTAATTACTTTTTAAAAAAAAAATTTAAATTTTATAATTTTAAAATATTTCAACTATCCTTGAAGTATCGCTCATTTAAATTCATAATTACATTTTTTAAATTTCTTTTAAATTTTGTAATTTTAAAACTATGAACTAAGCTTCAAGTATACTAAATAAAAATCCTAAATCGTTTTTTTTTTTAATGTTTTTGAAATTTTATAATTTTAAAACAATTAAAATATCCTTAAAGTACCTAAAACATAAATTATAATTTCTTTTTTTAATTTTTTTCAAAAAATTTTAATTTTCAAACTTTTCAACTATCCTTAAAATATCCAAAACAGAAATACTAATTCTTTTTTTTAAATTTCTTTTAAATTTTAAAACATTTAAACTATCCTTAAAGAATCCAAAACATAAATTCTAATTTTTTAAAAAATTTCTTATAAATTTTATAATTTTAAAACATTTAAACTATCATTGAAAATTCCAAAACAGAAATTCTAATAACGTTTTTTAAATTTTATAATTTTAAAACTTTGAACTAATTTTCAAGTATCCCAAAAAGAAATCATAATAACGTTTTCTAAATTATTTTTATATTTTATAATTTTAAAATCTTTCAACTATCATTCAAATATCTTAAACAGAAATTCATAATTACTTTTTTTAAATTTCTTTTAAATTTTATAATTTGAAAAACTTTTAAACTATCCATAATGCATCCGAAACAGAAATCCTAATTACTTTTTTAAAATTTCTTTTAAATTTTATAATTTTAAAACATTTCAACTATCCTTAAAGTAAATAGAAATTCATAATTACTTTTTTTTTTAATTTCTTTTAAATTTTATAATTACCAAATATTTAAACTATTGTTGAATATTCAAAAACATAAATCATAATTACTTTTTTAAAATTTATTTAAAATTTATAATTTTAAAACTTTGAACTAAGTTTCAAGTATGTCAAACAGAAATTCTAAATTGATTTTTTTTAATTTTTTAATTTTAAATCATTTAAACTATATTTAAAGTACCCAAAACAAAAATTCTAATTACTTTTTTTAAATTTCTTTTAAATTTTAAAACATTTAAACTATCAGACACAAAAAAAAAACAATTTAATTACTTTTTTAAAATTTCTTTTAAATTTTATAATTTTAAAACATTTAAACTATCATTGAAGAATCTAAAATAGAAATCCTAATTACTTTTTTAAAATTTCTTTAAATTTTATAATTTTAAAACTTTGAAATAAGATTCAAGTATCCCAAATAGAACTCCTAATTATTTTTTAAATTTTCTTTAATATTTTATAATTTTAAAACATTTAAACTATCCTTGAAGTACCCGGAAAAAAAATCATAATTTCTTTTGTTAATTGTTTTTTAAAATTTTTTAATTTGAAAACATTTCAACTATCCTTGAAGAATCCGAAACAGAAATCCTAATTACTTTTTTAAAATTTCTTTTAAATTTTATAATTTTAAAACATTTCAACTATCCTTGAAGTATCGTTAATAGAAATTCATAATTACTTTTTTTAAATTTCTTTTAAATTTTATAATTCCTAAATATTTAAACTATCGTTGAATAATCTAAATCAGAAATCCTAATTACTTTATTTAAATTTCTTTTAAATTTTAAAATTTTAAAACATTTAAACTATCCTTAAAGACACCAAAACAAAAATTTTAATTACTTTTTTAAAATTTCAATTAAATTTATAATTTTAAAACATTTAAATTATCCTTGAAGTACCCGAAAGAGAAATCATAATTTGTTTTTTTTTTTATTATCAAAATTTTTAATTTTAAAATATTTCAGCTATCCTTGAAGTATCCTAAACAGACACTCATCATTACTTTATTTAAAATTCTTTAAAATTTTATAATTTTCAAACATTTAAACCGTCATTGAAGAATGTAAAACAGAAATTTTAATTACTTTTTTTTTTAAATTTCTTTTAAATTTTCTAATTTTAAAACATTGAACTAATCTTTAAGTATCCCAAACAGAAATCCTAATTAATTTTTCTAAAATATTTTATAATTTTATAATTTTAAAACATTTCAACAATCCTTGAAGTGCCCGAAACAAAAATCATAATTTCTTTTTTTAATTTTTTTCAAAATTTTTTAATTTTAAAACATTTCAACTATCATTAAAGTATCGTTAATAGAAATTCATAATTACTTTTTTAAATTTTTTTTTAAAATTTTATAATTCCTAAACATTTCAACAATCGTTGAATATTCGAAAACAGAAATCCTAATTTCTTTATTTAAATTTCTTTAAAATTTATAATTTTAAAACTTTGAACTCAACTTCAAGTATCCTAAACAAAAATACTAAATCGTTTTTTTAAATGTTTTTTAAATTCATAATTTAAACTATCCTTAAATTACCTAAAATAGAAATCATAATTTCTTTTTCTAATTTTTTTCAAAAATTTTTAATTTTAAAAGTTTTCAACTATCCTTAAAGTACCAAAAACAGAAATCCTACTTCCTTTTTTTAAATTTCTTTTAAAATTTATTATTTTAAAACTTTGAACTAAGATTCAAGTATCCCAAACAGAAATCCTAATTATTTTTTTAAATTTCTTTAATATTTTATAATTTTAAAACATTTAAACTATCCTTAAAGTACCCGGAAAAAAAATCATAATTTCTTTTGTTAATTGTTTTTTAAAAGTTTTTAATTTGAAAACATTTCAACTATCCTTGAAGAATCCGGAACAGAAATCCTAATTTCTTTTTTAAAATTTTTTTAAAATTTTATAATTTTAAAACATTTCAACTATCCTTGAAGTATCGTTAATAGAAATTCATAATTATTTTTTAAAACTTTTCTTTTAAATTTTATAATTCCTAAATATTTAAACTATCGTTGAATAATCTAAATCAGAAATCCTAATTACTTTATTTAAATTTCTTTAAAATTTATAATTTTAAAACTTTGAACTAAGCTTCAAGTATCCAAAAACAAAATACTAAATCGTTTTTTTAAATGTTTTTTAAATTTTGTAATTTCAAAACATTTAAACTATCCTTGAAGCATCAGAAAAAGAAATCCTAATTAATTTTTTAATTTTTTTTTAAATTTTATAATTTCAAAACATTTCAACTATCCTTTAAGTATCGTAAATAGAAATTCATAATTACTTTTTTTTTAAATTTCTTTCAAATTTTATATTTACCAAATATTTAAACTATCGTTGAATAATCGAAAACAGAAATCATAATTTTTTTATCTAAATTTCTTTAAAATTTATAATTTTAAAACTTTGAACTAAGTTTCAAGTATTCCAAACAGAAATCCTAAATTGTTTTTTTTTTAACGTTTTTTAAATTTTATAATTTTAAAACATTTAAATTATCCTTAAAGTACCCAAACCAGAAATCATAATTTCTTTTTTTAATTTTTTTCAAAATGTTTGTAATTTTAAAACGTTTCAACTATCCTTAAAGTTTCCAAAACAAAAATCCTAATTTCTTTTTTAAAATTTCTTTTAAATTTTAAAATTTTAGAACATTCGAACTATCCTTGAATAATCCAAAATAGAAATTCAAATTACATTTTTTAAATTTCTTTTAAATTTTATAATTTTAAAACATTTAAACTATCTTTGAACAATCCAAAACAAAAATGCTAATAAATTTTTTAAAATTTATTTTAAATTTTATAATCTTAAAACTTTGAACTAAGCTTCAAGTATCCCAAACATAAATTCTAATTACATTTTCTAAATAAAAATTTATTTTATAATTTTAAAACATTTCAACTATCCTTTAAATATTCTAAACAGAAAGTCATAATTACTTTTTTTTAAATTTCTTTTAAATTTTATAATTTTAAAAAATTTAAACTATCATTGAAGCATCCGAAACAGAAACCCTAATTACTTTTTAAAGTTTTGTTTAAATTTTATAATTTTAAAACATTTAAAGTATCCTTGAAGTACCTTAAACATAAATCATAATTCCTTTTTTAAATCGTTTTAAATTGTTTTAATTTTAAAATATTTAAACTATTCTTGAAGAATCCTAAACAGAAATCCTAAATACTTTTTTTAAAATTTCTTTTAAATTTTATAATTTTAAAATATTTAAACTATCCTTAAAGTACTCGAAACGGAAATCATAATTGTTTTTTTTAATTGTTTATAATTTTAAAACATTTAAAGTATCCTTGAAGAAACCAAAACAGAAATCCTAATTACTTTTTTTTTCTTTTAAATTTTATAATTTTAAAACTTTGAACTAAGGTCCAAGTATCCTAAACAGAAATTCTAATTACTTTTTTTAAATTTCTTTTAAATTTTATAATTTTAAAATATCTAAACTATCCTTAAAGTACTCGAAACGGAAATCATAATTGTTTTTTTTTTAATTGTTTATAATTTTAAAACATTAGAAGTATCCTTGAAGAAATCAAAACAGAAATCCTAGTTACTTTTTTTTTCTTTTAAATTTTATAATTTTAAAACTTTGAACTAAGGTTCAAGTATCCTAAACAGAAATTCTAATTATTTTTTTTAAATTTATTTTAAATTTTATAATTTTAAACATTTAAACTATATTTGAAGTACTTGAAACAGAAATCATAATTTCTTTTATTAAGTTTTTTCAAAAGTTTTTAATTTTAAAACATTTCAAGTATCTTTGAAGTATTCAAAACAGAAATCCTAATTATTTTTTTTTAAAAAAATTATTTTAAATTTTAAAATTTTAAAACATTTGAACTATTCTTGAAGAATCCAAAACATAAATCCTTATTAATTCTTAAACTGAAATCCTAATTATTTTTTTATTTTCTTTTAATTTTCAGATTTTAAAACATTTAAACTTATCCTTAAAGTATCCTAAACAGAAATCCTCATTATTTATTTTATAAATTGTTTTTATTTTATAATTTTAAAAGATTTTAACTATACATTAAGTATCCTAAACAGAAATCCAAATATTTTTTTTAATTTTGCTTATATTTTATATTTTTAAAACAATTAAACTAACATTAAAGTATTCTAAACAGAAATGCTGATTTTTTTATTTATCAATTGTTTTTATATTTTATAAATTTAAGAAATTTAAAGTTTCCTTGAAGTATCATCCTAAAAAGAAATTCTAATAATTATTTTTATAATTTAAAATTTTAAAACATTTAAACTATCATTTAAGTATCCTAAACAGAAATTCTAATCACCTTTTCTATAAATATATATATTTAAAAATTTTAAATCATTTAAACTACCATTGAAGTATCATCCTAAACAGAAATCCTAATTATTATTTTTATAAAATATTTTTATAATTTAAAACAATTAAAAATTCATTAAAGTATACTGAACTGAAATCCTAATTAATTCTTTTATAAATGGCTTTTATATTTTTTTTATTTTTAAAAAATTTGAACTATCCTTGAAGTATTCTAAACAGAAATCACAATTACATTTTGAAAAACTAATTAATTTATTTATAATGTTTTTTTTATTTTTGTAAAAAAAAATATCCTCAGTACTTTTTTTTATCAATTGTTTATATTTAAAATTTTAAAAAATTTAAACCATCCTTGAAGTATTCTAAATAGAAATCCTAATTAATTTGTTTTATAATGTTTTTTTTATTTTCATAAAAGTACATTTAAATTATCCTTCAAGTATTCTGAAAAGAAATCCTAATTATTTCTTTTATAATATTTTTTTTATTTTAAAACATTTAAACTATCCTTGAAGTATCTTATACAAAAATTCTATTTACTTCTTTTTTAATATAAATTTAGAACATTTAAGTATCATTGAAGTATCCTAAACATATATCCTAATTACTTTTTTTTGGTAAATTACTTTTATATTTCAAAATTTTAAAACAATTTAAACTATCATTGAAGTATCCCAATTAATTTGTTTTATAATTTTAAAAAAAATTAACCTATCTTTAAAGTATCCTGAACAGAAATTCTAATTACTTTTTTTTTTTATAAATTTGTTTTATGTTTTATAATTTAAAAACATTTAAACTATCATTGAATTAACCTAAACAAAAATTCTATTATTTTTATTATTTTCTTCTTAGTCTTTGGGTTATTATTACTTATTTAGGTTAATTGTAAGTGGGCTTCATATAAGTCCACCTAAGGGGGGTCCATTAGAGTTTCTTTAAGTCTAGAGTCCGTATAAATAAATGCATAACCAAACATGTAAGGGTTAGACAATTGGCTTATATGAAGTCCGTATAAATGACTTATCGAAGAACAACTGGCTTCGTGGCGTCATCCTTATACTTCTCCTTCGCGAATCAATATTCATCAGGTAGGGGTTTTCTGTTTTTAATAGTGCTGGTGATGCGAACCTCGTGATCACGCAACCCACAATCAAGATTGAGATCTAATCCTGAAAAGCCGAAATAGGTCTGATAGGAGTGTGACACAATGGAAACCATATCATTCCCTCCCTCTTCAAGAAGATTCGCCCTAGAATCTTGAATAGGATCAGTAGCGACTTTATTAGCCTCTTGTTTAAAGCCTTCAGAATTCCCTTATTGCTAACACCTTTCTCCAACAACACTGAATGGAACTAGTGACTCACAAGAATTTCAAATAAGCACGCCACACTAACCACATGCGTATATGATTTTGAATGATAACAATAACGACTCTCCTTCGTCTTTCATTTTTTTGGCGTTGTACCTTCATTTCCCATGAAGCTTGAAGATCATAGAATAATCTTCTACACTTATCAACTTCTTGTTCGAAAACCCCCAAACCATGACTTAGTTTTTCACATCCATGAGTTAGAATCCTCCTTCGTTCCCTCTCCCTTGCTGAATACATGACACAAGTAGGAAAAATAGAAGAAGATAAAGACACAACAAGAATAGAGTTTACGACACGAAGAACACTGATTTAGACTGGAAATTACAAATCTAACTTTTGTTTAGACCAGAACTGATCGAAAACAAACAAATATGAAATTGATGAGAATGACTCAAACAACAGCCAAATATCCCAAATATGATGATAATATATTGGAAGGAACAAAATCAACAGAAAAAGCTCCCATATCCTTGTAGAAAAAGGATCTTTGCCAAAAAGAAGGTCCACAAGTCAAAAGAAAGTAAAAAACATAATTCATATAGCCTGTTCTAACCAATATCGCAAGTCCTTCCCAAACACCTATTCATCTGAATTAGAACCACAACATAGACCAATACCTCTGGAATTTTCTGGTAAAGTTTCAGCTCGATCCAATGGTTGGATTTGGACTTATGCTCAATAACATAAGACTGGACGGGAGAAATTTTACGCCAAAAACCAAATCTGACCTTGCTTGGGTTGAATCACAAGGTTGAACCGTATCACTCTTTGCACACAAGTAAAATCATTGGCTTGTTAGTGAATAATACAGATCTAACATTACCCTTTCTAGCATAAAAATTGGGTTGTTTCTTTAGTGTTTCCGCACAATTCTCATCACTCTTCCTAACTTTCTTCACTTCTCTTATCTTACCCCAACACGCGGCCAGATTTGGGTGTTTTTGAGTAGTGGTCCAATGTTCGCATTTGTTGGTTCCTTGTGTAGCTAGAATGAATAAGGAATCCTTATAAGAAAAGGATTGTGAAACATTAATGAATCCTTGCCACACTTAGAGATTATGTGGCAGCTCATTAAAGATCCTTGCGAAACTAAAGAACAAATTCCCAAAACAAGCTTCCACATCCTAGTAGAACAAGGATCTTTGCCAAAAAAAAAGTCTACAAGTCAAAAGAAAGTAAATAACAAAATTCATATAGCCTGTTCTAACCTATATCGCAAGTCCTTCCCAAACACCTACTCATCTGAGTTTGAACCACAACATAGACTAATACCTCTGGAATCTTCTGATAAAGTTCAGCTCGATCCAACTATTGGATGTGGACTTATGCTCAATAACGTAAGACTGGACGAGAGAAATTTTACGCCAAAAACCAAATCTAGCCTTGCTTGGGTTGAATCACAAGGCTGTCCGTATCACTCTTTGGACACAAGTAAAATCATTGGTTTGTAAGTGAAAAATACAGATCTAACGTTACCCTTTCTAGCATAAAAATTGGGTTGTTTCTTTAGTGTTTCCGCACAATTCTCATCACCCTTCCTAACTTTCTTCACTTCTCTTATCTTACACCCATACGCGGCCAGATTTGGGTGTTTTTGAGTAGTGGTCCAATGTTCTCATTTGTTGGTTCCTTGTGTAGCTAGAATGAATAAGGATTCCTTATAAGAAAAGAATTGTGAAACATTAATGAATGCTTGCCACACTTAGAGATTATATTGCAGATCATTAAAGATCCTTGCGAAACTAAAAACAAATTCCCAAAACAAGCTCCCACATCCTTCTTGTAGAAAAAGGATCTTTGCCAAATAGAAAGTCCACAAGTCAAAAGAAAGTAAATAACAAAATTCATATAGCCTGTTCTAACCTATATTGCAAGTCCTTCCCAAACAACTAGTCATCTGAATTAGAACCACAACATAGACCAATACCTCTGGTTATACGGTTCAGCCTTGTTATACGACCCAAATAAGGTCAGATTCAGATTTTGACGTAAAAAGCGCAACAGTCCAGGTTTACAGAAATAGTTATATTTCTCAATCCGACCGATTGATTGGGCTAAATTTTATGTGGACTTTCCAGACATGTTGTCCTACTATGGTTAAAAATTTCAGGTCAATCAGAATTCGGGAAGGCACCACAATACTGGTCAACAGAGGCTGTACGAATTTTGTTATTTACTTCTATTTGACTTGTGGACTTCCTATTTGGTTAGGATTCTTTTCCTACAAGGATGTGGCAGCTGGTTTTGGGAATTTCCTAGTTCCACTAGGAAATTTAATGAGCTGCAGTATAATCTCCAAGTGTGGCAAGGATTCATTAATGTTTCAGAATCCTTTTCTTATAAAGATTCCTTATTCATCCTAGCTACACAAGGAAAGAAAAGCTAGTGGTATTTAATGACAAATTAGCTATTTTTATTATTTTCTTTCATGTTTGGGCGTAATTAAAACTTTGTTTTGAGCTAGGATCCAAGGCTTGTTTGGATCAGGTTATGGGCTTTTTAGTTTAGGGTTTTTGGGTTAGTTTTGAGTGGACCTCATATAAGTCCACATAAGGGGTCCATTAGGGTTAATTTTTCAAGAACTATTTAAACTCATGTAAGCCAAAACTTCGGCATCTTTGATGATAATTACTTCTGAATTTTTCAGTTTTAACATGTGAGAGTGATTCTTCAATTCTTCAGTTCTTGCACGAACTGAATCTGACTTATCGAAGATTAACTGGCTTCGTGGCGTCATTCTACTCAATATAATAGTGTTGGTGCCTTGGGGCAGGTTTCGATTGTGTCACACTCCTATCAGACCTATTTCGGCTTCCCGGGACAGATCTCAATCTTGATTGTGGGTTGCGTGACCACGTGATCACGAGGTTCGCATCAGTTGGTATCAGAGCTAGGCTCCAAAACAGGGTTATATCCTTCTGTTATTTTTGTTTTTTAGTTTACCTTTAAGTTTTTCAGTGTTTGCGTCCATCTTCTTATTCTTCGTGTCTGCGTCATCTAAGCAAAAAAAAAACAAAAAAAAGGTTATGTAGAGTCATATCAGTATATTAAAAAGAAAAAAAACAGAAAGAGAGAGGGAGGGATTAGTTGAAATTTGAAGGATCATTCAATTTTTACCATAGAAAACACAACTCTTGGTGAACCATAAGTAAACCACCTCAGAATCAATTGAAACTTCATATTCAGTCTATTGGGGATGTGATCGCATTATATGTCAAAGTTTGGCTTATTCTGATATTATGTGCTTGAGGTTTTAATTCGAGGTTTTAATTCGAGGTTCAATTCTGCCGTAGAAACACTATTCTTGGTGAACCATAAGCAAACCACTTTAGAATCAATTGAAACTTCATATTCTATGTATTGGGTATGAGATCGCAACATATATTAAATTTGGGCTTATTTTTGCTGTAACGGGTTTGTTTTGTGTTGTCTTTCAAAACTTGTTCTGTTTCTATTGATTTTGTTCCTTCTAGTATATTATCATCATATTTGGGATACTTGGCTATTTTTTGAGTCATTCTCATCAATTTCATATTTGTTTTTTTTCGATCAATTCTGGTCCAAACGATAGTCAGATTTGTAATTTCGAGTCTAAATCAATGTTCTTCCTCATATAAACTCTATTCTTGTCTTCGTCTTCTTCTTGTCTTTTCCCCCTATTTGTGCCATGTATTCACCAATGGAGAGGGAACAAAGGAGGATTGTAGATCAACGATGCAAAAAACTAAGCCATGGTTTGAGGGTTTTAGACGAGAAGTTGACAAGTGTAGAAGATTATTCTATGATCTTCAAGCTTCATGGGAAAATGAGGTACAACGCCAAAAGAATGAAAGACGAAGGAGAGCCGCTGTGGTTATCATTCAAAAGTATGTACGCAAGTGGTTAGTACGGTGTGCTTATTTGAAATTCTTGTCGATCACTACTTCTATACAGTGTTGTTGGAGAAAGGTGTTAGCAATAAGGGAATTCCGAAGGCTTAACAAGAGGCTACTGAAGTCGCTATTAATCCTATTCAAGATTCGAGGGCGAATCTTCTTGAAGAGGGAGTGAATGATACGGTTCAGCCTTGTGATACGACCCAAGTAAGGTCAGATTCAGATTTTGGCGTAAAAAGCGCAACAGTCCAGGTTTACGACAATAGTTATATTTCTCAATCCGACCGATTGATCGGGCTAAAATTTTATGTGGAATTTCCAGACATGTTGTCCTACTACGGGTTAAAATTTCAGGTCAATCAGAGTTCGGGAAGGCACCACAATACTGGTCAACAGACGCTGTACGAATTTTGTTATTTACTTCCATTTGACTTGTGGACTTCCTATTTGGTTAGGATTCTTTTCCTACAAGGATGTGGCAGCTGGTTTTGGGAATTTCCTAGTTCCACTAGGATCTTTAATGAGCTTTAGTATAATCTCCAAGTGGCAAGGATTCATTAATGTTTCAGAATCCTTTTCTTATAAGGATTCCTTATTCATCCTAGCTACACAAGGAAAGAAAAGCTAGTGGTATTTAATGACAAATTCGCTATTTTTATTATTTTCTTTCATGTTTGGGCTTAATTAAAACTTTGTTTTAAGCTAGGATCCAAGGCTTGTTTGGATCAGGTTATGGGCCTTTTAGTTTAGGGTCTTTGAGTCAGTTTTGAGTGGACCTCATATAAGTCCACATAAGGGGTCCATTAGGGTTAATTTTTCAAGAACTATTTAAACTCATGTAAGCCAAAATTTCGGCAGCTTTGATGATAATTACTTCTGAATTTTTCAGTTTTAACGTGTGAGAGTGATTCTTGCGCTCTTCAGTTCTTGAGAAGAATGACTTTGTCGTAAAATTGCACAGTTGTGCATTTTACGTTACAATCTGAATCTAATTGTTTTTTTATTGCCCGAATCGTATCAATATAAATATGCAAGTGGATGGAAAGGTGTGCTTATTTGAAATTATTATTGGCTACTACATTTATACAATGTTGTTTGATGCAAGTGCGTGCAAGAAAAGAACTCCAAAAGGCTTCAACAAGAGGCTAATGAATTGTCCATTAAACCTTGTGGTGATTCGAGGACGAATCATCTTGAAGAGAGAGCGAAATATTGATGCGAACTTCGTGATCACGTGATCACGCAGCCCACAATTAAGATTGAGATCTAATCTCGAAAAGTCAAAATAGGAAACTTGACCCAAGGCATCAACAATATTGGAATGAAGTAGAATGATGTCACAAAGCTAGTTAATCTTCAATAAGTTAGATTTAATTCATTCAAGAACTGAAGAATGCAAGAATCAATCTCACACGTTAAAATTGAAAAATTAAGAAGTAATATTCATCAAATGGCTGTTGAAA